>Ga0247812_10002387_pt1 | contig 10556 bp, 10 predicted proteins | sample UWRJL149409B1_FD_178011 | JGI IMG/M metagenome (GOLD analysis project Ga0247812, IMG submission 178011) | Plant litter microbial communities from Arlington Agricultural Research Station in Wisconsin, United States - UWRJ-L149-409B-1 | ecosystem: Environmental > Terrestrial > Plant litter >...
ACTCTGCTTTAAACAGCTTAGCACATTTATGATAGTTGAAACTCGCGGTTTTCGTGCCGAATCAATATATAGCTAGTTATACTAAGATTCGTCATTAAGTCATTACATTTGTATTCAACTGAGAAACCGAGCCACACAATGCCCTACTTAGTAGTTATATATGCATGGCCCTCTCCTTACATTCAGATTAGTAAACGAATGCGGCTTGTGTTAATGGTAAACTGGTCGCTGCCTCGCAGGTCATGTGCACACCATCCGCCTCAACTCTATAATTTTCAGGATCAACTGTCATCCGAGGCCGAGCGTCGTTAAACTTCATCTCCTTCTTCCCAATGTTTCTGCAGTTTTTAACAGCCTCAATCCTTTTTTTCAAGCCATAAGAGGCAATATTTCCACTGCTAATTGAAGACTCGGAAACGAATAAGATAGATGTTGATGGAACTAGAGGCGCAAACATAGGACGTGAGATGACTGGCTGGACTGTAGGTATAGACGCATTTGGATCACCCTGGGATTGTGTTAGAAACGGTTAAAGGAAGTAGGGGCAAAGGAAGTTTTACCATTTGTGCGTTGGCAATCAAACCACTCTTGATTACAGTCATGGGCTTCGTGCCAAACCATGCCGGATCCCAGACCACCAGGTCTGCTAATTTGCCAACCTCGATGCTGCCGATGATGTGCCCCATACCTTGAGTTATTGCGGGGTTGATCGTATACTTGCTCACATATCGTTTCACTCTGAAATTATCTGCTCCCGTTCCTTCATCCTCCGTCAAGGTGCCACGCTGAACTTTGTTCTTGTGAGCTGTATTCCAAGTTCGCATAATAACTTCACCACAGCGACCCATTGCTTGAGAGTCAGATGACATCATGCTAATGGCTCCTAGGTCATGAAGCACATCTTCAGCAGCGATTGTCTCGGCACGAATACGGGACTCTGCAAATGCCACATCTTCTGGGATATTTTTCGAAAGATGGTGACAGACCATTAGCATATCTAGATGCTCATCAAGAGTGTTATGTGTATATGGTCTAGTAGGATTCGTAGATGAAGGCAGGACATTGTCATGTTCAACAACACTGATGATGTCAGGCGCATGGCCACCACCAGCACCCTCGGTATGATAAGTGTGAATAGTTCGATCCTTAAATGCTGCAATGGTAGATTCAACGAAACCAGACTCATTGAGCGTGTCTGTGTGAATCAGACATTGGACATCGAGCTCATCACATACCGTTAAACATGAGTCAATAGCAGATGGAGTGGTGCCCCAATCTTCATGAAGCTTCAACCCACAAGCACCAGCAATAACCTGCTCCCGCAGAGCTACGGGGGAGCTGTCGTTTCCTTTTGCTGTGATACCTATATTTACTGGTAGTGTGTCACACGCCTGGAGCATCTGCCGCATGTAATTTTTGCCAGGCGTACAAGTAGTAGCGCTTGTTCCAGCACTACTCGACATTAGTGATTGTTCATTGAGAATTCAAAATATACGTACCTAGGTCCGGTGCCACCTCCCAAAAGCGTAGTTATACCAGAAGAGATGCTTTCATATACCTGCTGGGGACAAATAAAATGGATATGGCTGTCAAAACCTCCCGCAGTGATGATCTTACCCTCTCCAGCGATAACGTCTGTACATGAGCCGACAATCATATTTGGTGTGACACCATCCATAACATCAGGATTGCCGGCTTTACCAATACCGACAATAACACCATTCTTCACACCAATGTCTGCTTTGTAAATACCACTCCAGTCCACGATTAGTGCATTTACTATGGCCAAATCCAAGGATACTTCGTCTGATACCCCGGTGGCTTGGCCCATGCCTTCTCTTAAAGTTTTCCCCCCACCAAACTTGCATTCATCTCCGTAAGAAGTTAAATCCCTCTCTACCTTGATCCAAAGATCTGTAAAGCCGAGACGAATAGTATCACCAACTGTAGGTCCAAACATCGTGGCATAAGCTGCCCGATCCATCTCATATACATCAATATGTACCGCGTCACCAATTGGATCTGGGGTATGGGAGAATCCTGCCTGTTGGAGATTCGCTAAAATCTCTTCTGCACGCGAAAAGTCCACCTTGCCGGTGGCTATATGATTTCCTCCGCGGATAATCTTGTTTCCTGCGATCTCTACAAGTGTCACTGTTTTGGTATCTCCAGGTTCGAATCGAACAGACGTTCCAGCAGGAATATTTAGTCGGTAGCCATATGCTTTAATCCGGTCGAATTCGAGTTGTGGATTCGTTTCGATGAAATGGTAATGAGATCCGATCTGCACCCCGTTAATACTCTTCTTCGCATATCGAATCATAGAACTCAAACCTGAATTGGCCTGTCCCCCTTACTTGTCACCTTCAGCTTGATCCTCTTTCGACCCTCATTTAATATCACCTTGCTTTTTACTGTAACAAGTGCGCCAGGCATCTTGGTAGCTTCATATTCACTTGCTTCGGGCACCGCGAACATAGAGGAATCCGGAATTGGTAAGAAACTGCCATACAAGGCCTTTGCGAGGTCTCCATCATCGCTACTGATAGGGTGGTGCACTGTTACCAGGTAGGTTCCTGTAGGAAACGTTCCTTCAACCATGATCTCTGTAAGAGTCGAGCAAACGGAGGGTAATACATGGCGCCGGCCAAGCATTGTCGCCCCAATGGACATAAGGTCTGCCACGGTGTGTTTCCCATCGCGGATGAGCTTTTATGCGTCAGCTTCCTTTCTTCATTGCCTGTGGTGGAGTGAGACCTCTTGAAGATTGTTTGAGATAAGAGCCTAATGAACGTGTTAGTTTCCCAAATTCGGCTTGCGGATTCGGTGGGTACAAACAACAGCTTCCGAGTGATTCAGCTTGACTCCCCGGGCCAAACGTCTCTGGGCTAGGAGACCAAGTTGCGAGATTGCCAGCTTATCTATCTATCAACCATATTAGTAGATGCTTGATTATATACTGTCACAAGCAGGAACAAAAAGAGAGGGTATTGAAGATCATGGGGCTAGACTACCTCTTTCGGTATGAGATGCATGCTGTAATTGATAGCTTGTGTAGCTTAACTGACTGACTACGATTGAATCTCTCAGGTCATTCTCTGGCAATTGATGGTCAATTTACGACTTTCGTCCGTGGTTGGGCTGTTGATGGGAGCCCCCACTATCTGGTGTTGCCCCGCCTCAAGACAAGATAAGATAGCTCTTTAGCCTAATCTTGCCTCTTTTCCCCATGGTAACTAATGCTGCTTTCCGGAAGATTACATATGATTGATCACTAGCACAAAGCAAAAAGGTCAGTATTCTATATCCATCAGTTTACATGTAGCGAGAAATTGAACATAGGAACAAATTATATTTAAATTAATCAATCACTGATTTAGGCTTCATCTTTCATCTTTCATATAACAGCCTCTCCGGATCGGGGAATCGACTTTCTTGACCTCTCAAAAACGTTCTCAATCGCAATGCCTCAGCATCTAGAGAACTGGTATTCAGTACCATCGCCTCATAGTATTTTTTAACATTGGACCGCCCGTGTTATGCCAACCGAATTATTATAAACTCTATCAATCTCCAATAAATACTCTTCCACAACCCTGTAGGGTCATATCGGTCGAACACTATACTTGCTTATGTTAGATGACCCAAAACAGATAGTGACAGTTCATATATAAAAGATTTTACTTACATAGATGCAACATACTCGTTATTTTAGATGTATCAAACAGGTTCTATCTTATTCAACACAAATGGTGTCCGAGACCATGGACATCTCGCGCTGTGATATGTAGCAGTGTCACGCCTGTTCATGTTCGGGATCGTTTAAGTAAGGAGAGATCAATATGTAGCGCTACTGAAACGATTCAAAAGCTTTTGGCATAAAGTGCGATCACGGGAGGGCTAATTATCCCAACCGCTCAATCTTGACTAAAGCTTACCAAGATTCTGATCTCAGTTGACCCTATTTTTCTTGACTTTTCAATAAAACCGGGAGTTGAGATATGACCTCGGCATACATGACATAATGAGCTGATTTTCAGAAATTATTGCTCAAATGCTGCGTGAAATATAAGACTATAATCGTTTGAGTGTCAGTTGATAACTGATTTAGTACCATTGGTCAATGTATAACATGAGAGAAAGCACACCGAATTGCTTCAGCGCTATCTTCACAGAAAAATAGAAAACATAGAAGTCAACTCGGGACTTACCAACAAGGGTGTTACCAACAACATTTTTTGCCAACTATACGGTCACCCACAAATATGGAGCATATTTAGTTTGCTGAAGGAATGTGTACATAACGTTTCGAAGGTTCGGAGATGAGTAGAGGTGTATGCGAAGTTTTCTGATCACCTCGCGAGTCTGTTACGCTAGAGCCAGTCTCGACTGGGGAGGATGAGGTAGCAGAATGAAGTTGTACTTTCACTCCCGCTTTTAGCACCTGAGCATAGATGAGTGGTGTTACCCGTTCACTATGTTCTTGGGTTGTAGCATGGTGACCAATTCCTAGGGTGTCTAAAGTGACCACCTCATTTGTAGCTTGTTGTTGAACTTTTTGTCGTGATCGTTGAACCAGCTTCATTGCAACGGATATCAAGCTCAGCAATCCTACAAGAATCGCCGCAATAATCAACATGGATATCCACATCTGAAGAACTCTGACTGGTGTGCTAATCCGTATGTAGGTGTACAACCTCACGTAGCTTCTCGGGTCGCCTCCTGGCATGGCTGATATTGCATGTCCATTGGGGACAGACGTCATATTCCCAGAATAGAGACTAAGTTGGCGCATCAGTTGGTTACCTGTACTCGAAGATACTGCATATACTGAATATGGATTTGTGAGTTTCCACAATCCCTCGTCTTCAAGGTTCCAAACCGGAGAATGGGGAGGCGGAGGAGCATCTGAGTCATCTTCAGGTAAATAGAAGATGACTGCCCTGGTTGGACTTGCCCTGGCAGAAGCCAAATAAGCTTGAGTGCAATTTACACTAGTCCATGGAGCTAAAGCGATCAAAGTAAAGTCGCTAGGTGGAAGATTGGCGAGTCGCGTAACATTATTCGGGACATAATCCTCCCTCGATTCGAAACATGCATCTTCCGAATCCAGGTTCGGCACGTATAGAAAGCCTCTTATATCAACGCTACCCTTCGACCCATTGGATAGTGTTTGGATGTTATCTTTTTCGACTTTTTGAGCAAACGAGGCGTCGGGCTAGCAAAGGCCACGTTAGTAAGACTAGGATAACGGTAGACCAGAGGTTTCAATACTTGTAATTGTGAGACTACTTGACTGTTGGTGAACTTGAGGTTTGGGAATAAAATCCTAGAATATCGTCAGCAACTTGTCATACACACTCTCTACCATCTCTAGTGACAATGCAAAAGATGAGTTTATCGCTTGCCAGCGCTTAGAAGCAGCCTTTGCAATTCTAGGCAATCGCAAACTTAACAGAGAGTATTGACTTACACTACTGTCTCGATTCCATTCACTGCTATATAAGATTGCAGGTTAGCATATATTGATCTTGCTTAGGGTATGGAGACGGGCCAAGAATCCAAGAAGTTCTTCCGTGCCGCCAAGGGGATAACTCACGCATTATCTGCCGGTATTTTACAAGGACTTTTGCCCTTGATTACGGCTCATCTGGAAATAAGGGAACAGCTATACCACGAGAAGCTAATAAATTGCTCAATATAGCAACTCTGCTCTTACTGACAGGAGATAATTCTAGTTCATAAGAAAGTTGGCATAGTTGCCAAGATGGAGAAGAAAAGCTTGACGTTAAACAAGCCTTTTCCCCAAACACCTGGCGCCGATCATGAGCTGATACCTCCCGCTAGCCTCACGTGACCATCCAGTACCAATTTCCCTGCCCCATTCTTTCTGAGCCATGAGCGCGGAGCGGAAGATCGTTGTACCGACTGCACTTCAACCCGCAACAACGCCAACTTCACTCATAGTGAACGAAGGGCCACATCTTCAAGATTAGTTGATTAGCAGTTCCACACCACTACCGTGCAACATGCCTCCTATGCCGAGTCAAAAAGGGACGGGCAAGAAGGGAAGAGGAGACCTTGCAAAGTCGCGCAGCCGCAACACCACTCCTAGTATCCCAGGCCCAAGTTCAGTCTCGGAGGCCGACCTAGGCAATACCGCATATCTCAATCTTCCAGTCGCGCACTTCCGAACCTCAGATGATATTGTTGAAAACTATGGTTCCGCTATTCCCAGCTCAAAGGACTTGGAGGCACTTATGGAGAGGTTGAAGAAGCTGGTTGACATGGTTGAGACGCGAGCCAGCGTGTGTGATCGGGGTATGAGAATGGTGGCAGATTATAGAAAAGATAGACTTGAAGAAATTGAGATTGAGAGAAGAGATCAGGAGCGGAAAGAGAGGACCAAAAGAGATGCCGCAGATGAAGAAGAACGAAGCAAAAACAAAGCAAACAAGTTAAAGAAAAAGAGGGAGGTCAAAGAGGAAAAGGAAAGACCACTGACACATGGGGCGCATGGTCTTGCACCTCAAGATGGATCCAACTTAGGTGAGCCTCTATCCTCAGGTTGTTGCGGCTGTTCTAGTAATGGCTCGCTTCAGCTATATTTTATTCGGATTTAAACTAACCCTTAGCTTGCAGAGCGGTCATCACCAGCACGTAAGACTGGGCGCCGCCCTTCAGACGGATCTGCAAGTTCGTCCTTATCTCCTGTTGCACTTGCAACCCCGGCAACAGGCATGGATATTGACTCGAAAGTCATTGATGAGGATTCGAGCTCTGATGAACATCAACCAAAACCTGCTCCATCTATTCCCCATCTTCAGACTTTCGGCGATGACCCCTCTACTTTCCCAGACCCCACTATATATGATATTCGAGAAGTTACTCCAAATATGGACGACGAGCTGAAGAAAGAGATATATTCAGTTGCGGTCTTTCCCCCTCGTGATCTCGAGGATCTCATTCCTGGATCGCCCCCGGACAAGGATTTCAGCAATGCAAAGCCAACGAACCAGGTACAGGCAAACACTTTTGCGACTTATTTAGAACCATATTTCCGACCATTTACAGAGGAGGATCTTGCTTTTCTACGTGAACGAGGTGATCGTGTTACACCATTCCTCATACCTCGCCGTGGCAAGAGACACTACACCGAGATCTGGGCAGAGGAAGATGGTGCAATGTCCGTTGATACTCCTCAACAGGGCCGTGAAAAACTTCCAGCAAATCAGGCTCGAGGTAGCATCGATAGCCTAAATGATGACGTTGGAGAAACCGACCACGTATCCGCTGGGCCCCTTCTTTCTCGTCTCCTAGCAACTATGAGACCGGAGCGTCGCGCCCCTTCCGAAGATAAAAATGGTCTTTCAAATGGTGATATAGCCGACCCCAATGGAGAGCTTAATGATATTCTTCAAATTCCAAGTGACACCCCAGGTTCCGCACCTCCCGCAACATACATGCCCGACTCTGCTTCTGAAGCTTGGAAAAAGGCCACACACCCTAAACTGGATCATGCACAGGTTGATGAACGAATAAAACAAGAGCTCCGACATATTGGCTTCCTTCCACTAGACACAGAACCTGACTATGATGCCCATTACGACGATGAGATTGCTGCACGTTTACGTTTCCTCCAGGGCAAACTCAAAGAACAATCGATCATAAATGGCGCTCGCAAAGCGCGGCTCACTGATCTAGTAAAGGAACGAATGGCTCATCAGGAGTATTCGACCATTCTAGAAGATCTTGATGGACAAGTACAAACAGCTTATCTCAAGCGCACTCGAACCATGGGAAAGAACAAGAAGGCGAAAAGGCCCGGCGGAGCTGGAGGGGGAAGCCATTTCGTTGGAGCTGGCGCTGCTGGCATTCCGAGACCAGGTATCGGTGATGTTACCAAGATGCTCATGGACAGAAGACAAAAGTGGATCAATAGTATCGGTCTAGTTTTCGACAGCGAATTCAAAGTTCCCCGTCTTGATAATCCCAAGAAAGAAGATACATCGATCTTTAAGCCGGAGGACATGGCTGAATGCATTGCAAGAGAAAGAGAGGCATGGGACGAGGCAGAAGAGGAGTAGGGCAATGAATCCAATAGACCAATAAATCTGTATTTAATAAAGGCGAAAATTCCTAAACCTCCTGGGATAAGACGAGTATTTAGGTGTCTGATGGTTCGGGTTTTTAGCGTGGAGTTTCAGGGAGTGGTCATACAATCAATCAATCGGAGCCTATAGACTTCTAGGTAATCTCTGTAGTCCATATGAACTTGGTCTCGAGTTTAATGGCGTTCTCCTCTGCCCCAGTGGTTTAGTGCGTGAGTGGAAATACCACACACAACACTCAAAAAAATGCACTTGATGAGAAGCAATAGTCCGGCAAGTGGCTTCATTCCCTAGCTTCATGTTAGATGGAAGGCGCTGTTCATCGAAATTATACTATCAAAAGCAGCACGCTTTATTCTTGGTATTTTCCTGGTAGTTTAACAAATACGAAAGACAATCATCACAGCTTAATCGCAGTGCTTTCATTGTTTTATTTTGCCCTTTCGTCCTGGTTACTATCCCCTCATCTTTTGGTTTCCAACTTAATGACTTGTGTTTGTGGAATCTTATGTTCTCGTCAGAAGTCTAATATCATTTGAGACAATGAGATTCGGCTTGAACAACATCGAAGCAAGTTTCATATGCATACTCTATCTATATATGACAATAATGACCTCGGAGGCAGAACTTGTTTGATTGTCTCGTGCAGATGACAGTGCTGCCACGTTGAGATGACAATTTGGGAGGCAATCAACTACGGAAGGAGCAATCTAGCCTCGCGTAACGCGTTTTATATCAGCAGCTCGCCACCACTAAAACACAATTACTTACAACAAAATACAATGGCAACTCCCATGGATACTGTTCCTCCTCGTTACTTGTCACTGGAAAAAGTGATGGAGATGAAAGCGCTGGCAATAGGCGGAAAGAGCATGCGTAAGGCATTTTTCCAGCATTTGCAAAAGATGCGCGACAAGGTCGGTTCTTTGATATTAAGGCGCGATGTGTGGCTGACTTTATTATTCAGTCAAGAAGTGAGCATGGGCCTTGCTCTGGATTCTTTCGTGCCTGGATGGCAGACAAGCTTACCTGGGAGTACTTTTGTAAGTGTAATGTGAAGCTTTCTCTGGCATGGCATGCACGCCATGTTGCAGTTTTCCCGCCCCCAATTTTCACCTTTCAATGCTTTTAGCATAATGATATTTAATAGCGCTGACAATTGACTTAGTTCCAGGGGAGCGGTTTCAGGGCGTCGAGCCTGTTGGTAAAGACGTTCATCACTGCAAGTGGGTTAAGCGTGGCCCTTTTCAGAACCCGGATAGCCTGTCATACCAAAACCGTATCACTATACAAGGAGCATATCAACATAATTTTAATTGCTCTAATTCCGAAGTACTTCACCAACCCATTATTTCAATACTGTAAGGCAACCGCTAACTGAAGTAGTTGAAAGATTTGTCCCACATCCTCCTTATCGACACTGAGCGGTCGATAGTAGAACACGCCATGCAGTGTCAGCTCCATTTCCAGGCCAAAGATGATCTTCGGGTTCTCAAGATCACCATTACACCTATCGTGGATAACCTCCATCATGCAATTATCGAGATGGCGACGCATGTGCTTCAGGAATGGGTTGGACGGACATTGAAGATGCCAGTCAAACTCTCAACCTTCTGGACAGATTGGAGTCGTCATAATCTCAGCAGTTATGAATTCAATTGGATTGGAAGTAGTCCCATTCCAGACCATACTATCAAACAAGAATTCTCCGAGCCGCCTGGCATTTTAGAATCTGAGTGGGAGAAATATGCTGAGGCATTTGGCAATTCATATGTGGATCGAGTGGTCATCGAGGGACAGGTTAAGGTATGAAAACTCGCACCTTTGGTATTTCAATCATTGATATCCTCTGTCTCAGGCAGAAGCATCCCTCCGTCTAGTCCTAGGTAAGTCTTTCCTACATTAGAGCTCACGGTAAAGAATCTAATCCGCTCAATAGATGCGCTCACTGGGGATGTCATAACCTTGGAAGAGTTCGAGGGTCGAATCCGTAGGCGAGAGTATACGAATACCAAGCGCAAGGCAGATCATTTCGGGGGGTTTGATGATAGCAATGGCAATTTGGAGAAAAGAATGTGCCTGCAGTTATAAGTCTTTCAAAATTAACTCTGGAAAATCCGTCTAGATGTCAATATATTCAATGAATCAAACAGTCTAACAAAATGGTGATCTCGTAGTCTTTAATCTAGATAGCCAAGCACCAAATGTTTTAGATTTTCCCTCATTGATACAAGTTAGAATATGGACAATTGGAGACCATTTAATAATCACGTGATGATAATCTTACTTCTTTATACTAAATTCGGAGAAGGCTGGCATCAAAGCTAGGTAGAGGGTCTTTAAAAAGGAGGGACTGCAGTCCTGTAAATAGAGAGTATTCCGCAGCTTAGAATTAATGTAGCGAGTAACGTTTTGGGTAATGTAGACTCCGCACTCGACAGAACA
>Ga0247812_10002389_pt1 | contig 10553 bp, 10 predicted proteins | sample UWRJL149409B1_FD_178011 | JGI IMG/M metagenome (GOLD analysis project Ga0247812, IMG submission 178011) | Plant litter microbial communities from Arlington Agricultural Research Station in Wisconsin, United States - UWRJ-L149-409B-1 | ecosystem: Environmental > Terrestrial > Plant litter >...
TACATGTCTCCGTGGGAACCGATCGACGAAGAACCTGCAGCGTCGGCGAACACAGTCGCCGCGTCGAACTGGAGGGGCAAAGAAACGAAAGACGTCTTGGTTATTGCCGATCGCGCGCTATTGAAGATCACCAAGAAGTACAGCGATCAGATTCTCTTCTCGGACATCGTGCTGGTCGGAGACCGAAGCTGCGGCTGTGTTGTTCTGGTCGATTCGAGAGGGCGGAGCGTGGAGTTCACCGGTGACGACTGGAAGCACCTCAAATCACTGAAGCGCGCGCTGCTGAATAAATTCGACAGATCGATAGTGCGAGAATTTCCCAAGCATTAGATGTTCAGCCCGCGGCACCGGCCGTCATCGCGGACTGTGCGGTTGGGTTCGACGCTTTGCGCAGAAGCCAACTCGCGAGTCAACTCGGTCGCAAGTTCTGAGCCTTGGGTTACGAAAGCGACGACGGTCTCGGCACCGTCTCCAAAATCGGCGATTTATTCAACGGTCTCGGTCGAAGCAACCGCTCTGTTTCGATGTCGAGCACGCCTGCATAGCGATCGTGTGCCGAACGGTTGGCAAGACTGTTGTTAAGGCTCAATCCAGGGCGCCACGAGCAGTTGGGCACCATTCGCTTTCCGAGCCAAAAGCCGATTTCATCTACGTCGCATAATCGTGTTGCAATCGACCTCAGCGGCTTCGTTGTTCCAAGAAGTCGCTGACTTGCCGGTGGGTATCGGTGAGGCGCTCGATTCGTTGGGCTAGTGCTGACCGTACATCCTGGAGTTGGTCTGCGAGCACGTCGTGAGCCGCAATGTCGACATCGACGCTGCAGGCGAGTACCGACTGAACGACCGTGCGCGGGAAGTTCATCCCGAACAGCAGGTGGATTGTCTCGGCCCGCGACACCATCGACTCGTCGTATTCGCGGTGTCCGTTCGACCCTCGGTGCGCAGAGAGCAGGCCATGCTGCTCGTAGTAGCGGAGGGAGCGTGCGCTCACGCCGCTGCGGCGACTGAGTTCGCCGATCTTCATCGCGCGTTTGACCTTGACATGGTGTCAGAGTTTACCCTTCGAACATGGACCTTCCGACACGCGCACGCTTGAACAACCCCCTCAGCACTCTGCCCAGCCTCGCTGGCCACCGTGCAATCGTCACAGGCGGCGCGAGCGGGCTCGGCCTGGTCACCACACGAACCCTCGCGCTCCGCGGCGCCGACGTCGTTATCGGAGCCCGTGACACCCGCAAGGCAGAGGCTGTGCGTGACCGCCTCACGGCAGAGCGCGGCCTTGCCACCGGGGGGATCACCGTCGCACCCCTGGACCTGATCGACCCCGATTCTGTGCACCAGTTCGCTTCCACCATGGGCAGAGCACCCGTGGATCTGCTCGTGCTCAACGCCGGAATCAGCAGTGTTCCGCTTCGTCACAACCACGCCGGCATCGAGAGCCAGTTCGCGACGAATCACCTAGGGCACTTCGCCCTCACCGCACACCTGCTCCCCGCGCTTGAGCAGGGCGCCTACGCCCGAGTCGTCACCGTGTCATCCGCCCTCTACGCGGGGGCGTCTCTCGATCTCGACGACCTCACCAGTAGCGACAGCTACTCACCCGGTCGCGCTTACAGTCGATCCAAGCTCGCGAACGTCCTCTTCGCGGTCGAGCTGAATCGTCGTCTGCTCGCCACAGGAAGCCCGGTCCGCAGCTTTGCCGCACACCCGGGCATGGCACGCACGCCCCTGCACGCGACGTACCCCTCCGCCGCGACTCGCGTCTTGACCCGCGTCGTGGCTGGCGTCATCGGGCGGGAACCGGAACCGGCCGACATCGGCGTGCTGACTGCAGCCCTCCACCCCGACGCCCAGCCAGAACTCTTCTGGGGTCCGGTCGGTTCCAAGACCACCCCAGACGCGCAGGGCGAACGGTTCCGAACCAAAGCCACCGACCCGGCGGCAGCAGCTGCGCTATGGGGAGTTTCCGAACGGCTCACCGGTGCCAGCATGTTGAGCTGAAAAGACCGCACGGCTCTGGACTGCTCGGTAGGGGGTCTCTAACAGGGCCCCGGGCAGATTGGAACTGCCGCCCCTGCCTCCGGAGGGCGGAAGGGGCCCCTGGAATGGTGCCAATAACTGGCAGCTCCCGCGTGATTTCAGTCTTTTCGGGTCATCGTGGATCGTCTCGAATCGGATCGTTTTCCGCGAAGTGTTGCCATTCTGTTGCCACGGTTGAATTTCGCCTCGCGCCTTTGCGTTGCCGGAGCACGCGAACGCACCGCTCGTGTCGGACCGAAAACGCAGGTTGCGGCGAGAAGCCATGGTTACTCATGCAGCCCGATGCTTTGACATGACAAACGGAATTGACTAGCAACGGGCGGCGTTTTGTGATCGCTCGACGGCCGGCCTGGAAGCAGGACAAGCTCGCAACTCATGAGTTCAAGACAAATGCCCCTTGAGGTAAGCGATGTCGGCGTAGCTTGTTGACCACTTCTCGAAAATGAGTCTGATGTCGAGGGGTGGCGCTCCGTTTCTGGTACGACTGGCCGCCAGTAGAATTGGTCCGCGGCGAGGCCGTTTGTTGACTTGACTCGGAAGGGGGAGTGGTCATGAATCCTGGGAAACCCGAGCTGGCCGCTCTCACCCGCATGTTTTCTGCAGCCGTCATTCGCGAACTTGGTCGCAACGGCCGTTCAGCGCTCTTCGCGCGCCTCCTGGCACAGTCCGGTGTAGCTCCACAGATGCCTCGGGAAGCTACCGTCGGTGACGTTTTTGACCGAGCATTTCGTCTGCTTCGCTCCCTGGGAAATCGGGACGAGTACGTATACCGTTCCGCCATCACCCAAAAGATCCTTCTTGGTCAGCACAACCTTCGGACTGCTTCGATGCTCAGCGAAGCTCGTGTTGGTGTCTGCAAAGCCGATGTCGTCGTCCTGAACGGCACGGCCACCGCTTACGAGATCAAATCCGAACGTGACTCCCTAGCGCGATTGACTAATCAGGTAACTGCCTACAGCGAGGCTTTTGCCGCAGTGAACGTCGTCACCAGCCCTTCGCACGTGAGGCAGGTCCTCCGACAAATCCCCGGATGGGTGGGGATCCTAGTGCTATCGGAAAAGTACACCTTGCAGGTCGAACGACCTGCTGTCGTGGACGCTGCGCGCACCGATCCGCTTGCTGTGCTTGATTTGATGCGTGTCGACGAAGCGCACCGTGTCCTTCGGTCGCTCGACATTGCGCCCCCGAATGTGCCGAACACGCAGATGCGCGGTGCGCTGCGCGACATGTTCAGTCCTTTGGATCCGGCATTAGTTCACACACAGATGGTGACCACGCTGAAGATCACTCGTTCCCAAAGCGAAGCATCGGACTTCATCAAAACCGTCCCGATGTCGCTACGCGCTGCTCTGCTTTCTGTGAAGATGAACGGAGCATCCGAAAGAAAACTCATGGATGCGACTAGTTTGCCAGTTTCCGCCGCATTCGCCTGGAGGTAAGTCCGATGTACCACCCCTACTTCCGAGGTAAGCAATTTGAGCTCATCGCGCTGCGTGACAGCGCCTCTCTCGTCGCGGACGCAAACTTTGTTCCCATCATTGAACCGGTGAGGGAAAATCTGACGGGCCTCGAACGCGCATTGCGGGCGCTGGCGGAGGCCGGGGCGCGCGCCATCGTCATCGTCAACCCTCGACATGGAGACATGAAGGTCGACGGGGCCAGCATCAGTTCCTTCCTCGAACAGAGTTACCGAGGCAACGACGCGATATCGGCGGGTGTCCTTCTTCTCAGCGACACTTCTGTCGAGGCAGCTGAATCTTTGATTAACAACCATGCCGCTCACCCGCAGGCCATTATTCACGCGGGTTTCACCGAGCCGAAGTCGCTCGCCCCGCTCCTCGGCGAACGAATGCATGAGACGACAAACATCTTCATCGAAGACCAAGCCAGCACGCTCTATCGACGTCACTTCCAGAACAGCACGCGCGTGCTCATCAAAGATGGGTTCGTACAGCGGAAGAACGCGGACTACGACCCCGTCGATCCGTTCTCGGATCTGCATGTCACTTATCAAGAGTTCGGAGCGCAGGGCTATGGGGATTTCCTAACGGTCGGTGACCGCTTCACCGAGGGCGGTGGGCCTGCTTATGCCGTCGCAATCCACTTGACCTTCATCGACCCGGACAATGACGATGCAATGTTCGTGTATCACTTCAAGTCAGACACCAATGACACCCCCACCGACCCGGCAGGCAAGTTCCTTCAAGCACTGCAGAAGCTCATGGACAAATACGACTCGGGTAGTTCAAGACTCCTGAATACCTCCGCCATTGAGGAGTTCCGCAACCTTCACGAGACGGGCCATTTTCCGGGCCTTGGGTACGTCAAGAAGCTCTCTATCCGTCACCATCTTGAGACGCTCGCCGACTACCACAACCGCGTTGCAAGTGCCTGACCGGTTCTGTTGCGCTTCCTGCTTTGGTGACGCGAACCTGCGCGACAACTTTCTCGTAGACCTTTCAGTGGGTATTGGTACGTGCGGGTACTGCCGGACGTCCGGGGCTGCACTCGTAAAGCCGACGGATCTGCGCGAGGCGTTCGAAGTGCTCGTTAGCGTCTACGAGGTCGTCGATGATGGGCTGTCTTTGCCAGAAATCCTGCGCCGGGATTGGGCGCTGTTCACTCATCCCGTGATGCAGGACGACGCACATGCGAAAGATCTTCTCGCCGATGTTCTCGACAGCGGTGATCTCTTCCGGAAAAGATTCAGCGCGCCTGCCGGTTATGGCACGCAGAGTCTTACGAAGTGGGACGACCTACGCGGTGAGATGATGCACGGAAACCGCTGGTTCCTGAAAAAGGAGATCGACTACGACAGGCTGCGCTACCTTTTCAGCCTGCTCATCGAAGACCCTTCAACGCTGAGCGAGCATTGGCATCGCGCCCGCATCATGAACGATGACGCCTCGTACACTCTTGAGGAGATGGGTGCACCGCCGCCACGGTATGCCGGGCACGGTCGAGCCAACCCGGCGGGTATTCCGTATTTGTATCTCGGCTCCTCGCCGAGTACGGCCGTGTCCGAAATCCGTCCACACACGGGCGAGGCAGCATGCGTGGCCGATTTCACTATCCCTGAGCTCAACGCAGTGGACTTGCGTGGTCCCAGAGAACGAATCTCGCCGTTTGGGCTCGAGGACGATCAGGTCGTCCAGCTCCTGGCAGACATCCCGTTCCTCGAGCGTCTCGGCGACGAGCTCACGCGACCGGTCCTGCCTAAGAGCGCTCCATTCGAATACGTCCCAAGCCAGCACCTTTGCGAGTTCATCAAGCACTGCGGCTACGACGGCGTCATTTACCGGAGCTCGGTTAGCGAGGGCGTCAACATTGCGCTGTTCCATCCAATCGTGGCGCAAGGCGTTGTTGTTCACCGGTACGCGGTCAAGCAGGTCGAAGTACACGTCGCTTTAGTGACCTAGGCAAGCGAGGCGATCGTGGAAGGAGCCAGCAGGGATCGACTGCATGGATTTTCATGACATTGTGAACGCCGAAGATGTGGTCTACCGCGCCCTAATAAATCGCTCGTGACCAGTTAGCTGTCCACGAACCGTCGTCGTGCATCTCGAAGTGGTAACCGATGATGCTTTCCGACCATAGGACGACGATCCTGCATAGATCTGTCAGCACAGAAGCTATCTCAGCAACCATCATGGGCTCGTCTGCCGGCTTGAGCCTGTCGAGATTGAGTGACCACGCATCCCACACTTCCTCGAGGTATTCGTTCCACCCTTCGGGCAGTGGTTCGGGCCGCATCCCTTCGGTGATTGTGTCTCCAGCACCCAATTCGGCGGTGAGGTAGGCCATGACTCGGACGAGGTCGTTGACAGCTGTGGAGCTGCGGAACGTCGCCGCTTCACCGTCAGCAAGACGGAGAACGTTGGACTCCGTGAGCTCGTTTCGCATGTGGGCGAGAGTAGCGCCAATGCCCTCGACGTTCGAGGCCGGTGATGGCGCCGCGCGGTTCGTCATTTTCTCGATGCGAAAGTCGTCAATGTGCGCCGCCAGATGCTTCCGCCAGGACCGCTCTGTCTTGGTGCCCGTGGCGAGCTCCTGGAAATTATCAGAGTCCTCGCCGCGCTGGTGAAGAATCGCATGGCCAGACTCGTGGATCACGAGGTGGGATCCGATTTCATGCATGTAATTGATCAACTCTTCTGGAGTCGAGACCTCAAATACGGGCATGAAGGACCATGCTCCGATCACGATGTCGAAAGTCCCATCGGGCACGTTTATAGTCCTCGCGCCGACCTGGCCAACACCTCGTTCGAGCGTGTAGGCGTTTCCCTCTTCGCGCTGTTCGATCTCGTTGACGCTTGCGACCACGTCGCCGCTGATTGTCAGCCGCCAACTCTCCAGATCTGGCAGATGCAATTGCAAGCCAGCTATGAGTGTGTTGGCCAGTCCGGATTTGATGACGTTGACGAGCGCGCCCGAGAACTCAGTATCTAGAGCGTCAAAATGCTCGAGGGCTACTAAAGGTCTGGATGGCTCAATCGGAGACTGGTCTGTCATGCGTTCAGATTACCGACGTCTTTGACAGCTCTCCGGGCAGGGAGGGGCCGCGAACCATGCGTAAGGCAGTTCAGATCTCGGTTCGTTTGAGGAGTTCACTGACAGCCTCCGCGAGCACCCCGAGGTCCTCAACTACCGATTGGGAGAATTCCTTTGGGTCTGAAGCCTCGTTGAATTGGAAATTGCTCGTTCGGGTGACAATGTCCTGCACCCGCGCGAGATGTTCGTTGAGTTCGTACACAGGTCCACAGTAAAGCCACGGCGGTTGTGACTCGACCGCAGCCAACCGAATAGCCGCGGCCTTTCGTCGTTTTCGGCCGCCCCAACAACCTCGAAATCGGAACATGTGCGACTTTCGCTATCTCGCGGCTGGAGCTGCAGGGTATTCCTTTACCCCTTCCCCACGTTGGAAGGGGTAAGAGAAGGGTCTTGAATTTTAAGTCCTGATCAGCCGCCACCCCCGCGCTGCGCGCGCTCCCCGACCCCCCACTCTCACCACTACGCAAGCTCCGGGTAATAGTGGGGGGTCGGGGAGTAAAGGGGTGGCGGCTGATCAGGACTACGAGATGGTTGCTGATTGCATGTCGGCCTGGTTGAGCTGGATGAAAAAGAGACCTGGGGGAGAAGAATCCAGTTGTGAAGATGGATGGGCGATCGAAAGTCAGACGTCGGTACTAGCGTTTTTCCATGGGAAGCATCAATGCTTACGAGACGTCCAACGGCAAGCGGTATCGCGTCATCTACCGCAAGCCCGATCACTCTCAAACTCAGAAGCGCGGGTTCAGGACCAAGCGTGATGCCGAGCTCTTTCTGGCCAATATCGAAATCGACAAGAGCCGCGGTGCGTACGTCGATCCATCGAAGTCGCGGGTGCTGCTGGGGGAGTGGCTCGACGACTGGATGGAGGGCAGATCGGACTGGCAGCCGACCTCGCGCGAACGAGCACGTGGCATCGTCGAGATCCACATCAAGCCGAAGCTAGGGCAGTACCCTCTGCGCTCTCAACCACCAGACGATCCAGAAATGGGCGGGTGGGCTCTCGGCAAGCCAAGGCGCATCCAGCGTGCGAAAGATCGTTAACGTGCTCTCAGGCAGCCTGCAGATGGCCGTCAAGGACGGACGGCTCCCCGCGAATCCCGCGCACGGGCTCAACCTGCCAAAGGTCGGCAAACCCGCGAAGCGCTACCTGAACCACGAACAGGTACGCGACCTCGCCGACGCGGTCGACACCCTCGGCAAAGGCATGTACCGAGGCGAGCTGAACGGCTACGGGCTGCTCGTCAAGATCCTCGCCTACTGCGGACTCCGGTGGGGCGAGGCATCCGGTCTTCGCGTCAAAGACATCGACTTCAAACGCGGGCGCCTCGAGGTGCAGCACACGATCGTCGAGGTCGACGGCGTGCAGATCGATTCGCAGCCCAAAGACTATGAAGCGAGATCCATCCCGGTACCGGCGTCCTTGCTCGCAGAACTCAAGACGCACGTCGAGGGCAAGGAGGACGGCTCGCCGGCCTTCGCGGCAGCCCGTGGCGGCTGGCTGCGGGGGAGAGTGTTCCGTCACGGCTGGTTCGACGAGGCTGCGGAGATGATCGGCCAGGACGGTCTCACGCCCCACGAGATGAGGCACACCGCGGCGAGCCTGGCGATCAGCGCGGGCGCCAACGTCAAAGCAGTCCAGAGAATGTTGGGCCACGCCTCGGCCGCAGTCACCTTGGACGTGTACTCCGACCTTTTCGACAGTGACCTCGACACCGTTTCGGCCGCCCTCGATGAGCAGATTCTTCGTTCAGATGTTGCCAAAACGTTGCCACGAGCCGAATTGGCAACGAGTGAGGCGAAGAGGAGGTAGCTTCTGACCAGCTATTTTGTGTGGTGCCCCCAGGCAGATTCGAACTGCCGCCCCTGCCTCCGGAGGGCAGTGCTCTATCCCCTGAGCTATGGGGGCCCAGGTGCGTCAATAGGTTAGCAGCCCGTGGGCGCAGCTTCCGCAGCGTCGTCGTGGGTAGGCTTAAGTAATGACCGAAACATCGTGGCGAGAGACCCTCCGAGCACTGCCCGTATTCACCGAAGAGCTGCCCACCTTCGATACGGATGCCGCCCCCACGAATCCGATCGCCCTCCTCGAGGAGTGGCTGAGATCCGCCATCGCGGCAGAGGTGTCGCAGCCTCACGTGATGACGCTGGCCACGGCCAGCCCGGACGCCGCACCCAGCGCGCGCACCCTCATCCTCAAGGACGTCACCGACGACGGCCTGTGGTTCGCCTCCCTCGACTCCAGCCCCAAGGGCCGCGAGCTCGCCGCGAACCCGCGCGCCGCTCTCGCTCTGTACTGGCGCGAGCAGGGCCGCCAGGTGCGCATCACCGGCTCGATCGAGAAGGGGCCGCGCGACGTGAGCGTCGCCGACTTCCTCGCCCGCAAGCCCGCCGCCCGCGCCGCCGCGATCGCCGGACCGGAGAGCGAGGTGCTCCCCAACCCGGAGACCTTCGCCGCCCGCGTCGCCGAGGCGCAGCTCATCCTCGACTTCAAACCCGACTTCGTGCCCGACGAGTGGACCGCCTACCTCGTGCGCCCCGAGCAGATCGAGTTCTGGCAGGCCGCCCGCGACCGCGACCAGGTGCGTCTGCGCTACCAGCGCGACGGCTCCGCGTGGCAGCGCGACCTGCTCTGGCCGTAGTCCGAGAACTCGTCGACGACCGAAACACCGCTGTCACAATCGCGTGACATCATCGATCCATGCTGCGCACGGTATCCGCCCACCTCGAATGTGAAATCTCCGGGCGGACGGACATGGTGTTCAGTCTCGCGGTGAGTGCGAACTCCCTGTTCAACCGCGAGAACCTGTCGATCACCCTCGACGGCGAACCGCAGTTCCCCACCGAGCTGGTCGACCGCCACGGCACCCGCCTGCACCGTCTCATCGGGGGAGCGGGCACCATGGTGATCGACTACCAGGCAGAGGTGGCCGGGCGCTCGGCGCCCGCATCCGTCGACGACATCGACCTCGTCACGTATCTGCGACCGAGCCGCTACTGCGAGTCCGACAGTCTTCTGCCGACCGCGCGCTCCGAGTTCGCCGGACTGAGCGGCCACGCGCTGCTCACCGCGGTGACGCTCTGGGTGTGGGAGAAGCTCTCGTACGTTCCCGGCTCGAGCCTCGTCACCGACGGCGCCTCGCGCACGCTGATGGCGCGACGCGGCGTCTGCCGTGACTACGCGCACCTGGTGATCGCCCTGCTGCGCGCACTCGACGTGCCGGCGCGCATGGCCGCCGTCTACGCTCCCGGGCTGTCGCCGATGGACTTCCACGCGGTCGCCGAGGCGCACATCGACGGCCAGTGGTGGGTCGTCGACGCCACCCGCCTCGCCCCGCGCCAGAGCATGCTGCGCATCTCCACGGGACGCGACGCCGCGGACATCGCCTTTCTCACCAACCACTGGGCCGACCTGATCCTCACCGGCCTCGACGTGCTCGCCGTGGCCGACGAACTGCCCTTCGACGACGGCCAGCAGCTGCTGCAGCTGGGCTAGCCGAGTCCCGCGATCGCCGCGGCCATGATCGTCTCCGCGTCGCCGGGCTCGAGGAACGCGGTCGACGACGCGGTGATCCAGTACGGATCGTCGAAGGCGTCGGCCTGTCCGGAGTCGCCGACCAGCTGGAAGTAGCCCTCCACCCGGTAGGTCGGCACGGAGTTGCTCTCGGTGACGAACTTGTTCTTCAGCGCGGTGAGGTCGGCGTCCGACAACTGGGCGACCGCTACCTCGATGGCCTCCCCGCTGGCCTGGTTCACCCAGGAGCAGGTGAGGCCGTCGAGCTTCGCCGCCTCGGCGGCCTCGGTGCCGCCGGCGGGCGCGTATGCGGTGTCGAGCGAGAAGTCGGGGTTGTAGGCGTCGATCGCCTCGGGCGTGATCAGCGTGTCGCAGTCGATCGCGATCGGCACGCCCTCAGCCGTCGCGGTCGGGGTCGCCGTGGGACTGGGCGTCGCACTCCCCGTCGGGGCGGC
>Ga0247812_10002391_pt1 | contig 10549 bp, 11 predicted proteins | sample UWRJL149409B1_FD_178011 | JGI IMG/M metagenome (GOLD analysis project Ga0247812, IMG submission 178011) | Plant litter microbial communities from Arlington Agricultural Research Station in Wisconsin, United States - UWRJ-L149-409B-1 | ecosystem: Environmental > Terrestrial > Plant litter >...
CGACCCGCTCGTCGCAGTCACGATAGGTATCGTGGTGCTGAACGAAATGGCGGGCGCCCCGCTGTGGACGATGTTCGCTCTGCTCATCGCGGGGGGAATCGCCATCTACGGCGTGTTCCTGCTCTCCCGCGTCCACGTTCCGACTTCCGAGGAAAATGTTGCCTGACTCTCCCAGCACACCCACCGCAGCGAAGCCGCTGCGCATCATCATCGGCGCGGACACCTTCGCTCCCGAGATCAACGGTGCTGCCACCTTCGCCGCGCGTCTCGCCGCGGGCCTGGTAGAGCGGGGACACGATGTGCACATCGTCGCCGCGGCGCCGTCGCGCAAGCACGGCACCTTCACGGAGGTCATCGAGGGGCAGCCGATGACCGTGCACCGCCTGAAGAGCTGGCGCTGGTACCCGCACCCCTGGCTGCGCTTCGCACTGCCGTGGCAGATCGAGAAGAACAGCGCGCGCATCCTCGACGAGGTGAAGCCCGACGTGGTGCACTTCCAGTCGCACATCATCATCGGGCGCGGACTCTCGAACCAGGCGAAGAAGCGCGGGATCCGCATTGTCGGAACCAACCACTTCATGCCCGAGAACATGCTCGAGCACACCCTGCTCCCGAAGTTCGTCGTGCCGTTCGCCGTGCGGGCGGCATGGGCTGCCGCCTCGCGTTCCTTCGGACGCGCCGAAGTGGTCACCACGCCCACCCGCAAGGCGGCCGACTTCCTCGAGCACAACACCAAGCTCACCGACGTGCTCGCCATCTCCTGCGGCGTGGACGCGCACCACTACACGCCCGACTTCTCCCCGCGCACCGAGAACCTGATCCTCTTCGTCGGGCGAATCACCAACGAGAAGCAGCTCGACAAGCTCATCCGCGCCTTCGTCCTGCTCGACCCCGCCTTGAACGCCCGCCTCGAGCTCGTCGGCGGCGGCGAGCAGGAGAACAGCCTCAAGGCGCTGGCCTCGCAGCTCGGAGTGCGCGACCGCGTCACCTTCACCGGTTATGTCGATGAGGAGTACCTGCGCAACGCGCTCACCCGGGCCACCGTCTTCGCGATGCCGTCGATCGCCGAGCTGCAGAGCATCGCGACGATGGAGGCCATGGCCTCCGCGCTCCCCGTCGTCGCCGCGAACGCGATGGCGCTGCCGCACCTCGTGCACGACCAGGAGAATGGCTTCCTCTTCGAGCCGGGCAACGTCGAGGAGTTCGCCGCCCGTCTCACCGACGTGCTCACCATGCCCGAGGAGCGCCTCCAGGAGTTCAAGCGCGAGAGCCTGCGCATTGTGGCGGCGCACGACATCCAGCGCACCCTCACGATCTTCGAGGCCATCTACCGCGGGGAGCCGATCCCCGACCTCACCGTCGCGGTGCCGGAGATAAAGCCGGCCCCGTAGCTGCGCCGCTTCCGGCCGCTCGACCGGAGTTTCGGGCTGGTTCGCGCCCCCCCGACCGGAGTTCCGGTGCCGTTTGGACGCGGTTCTCCTGTCGGTGAGCGGATGCCGCGGCCGGCACGGAGGGGAATCGGGGCGTGCCCGCAGAACGTCGCCCCTCATCCGCTCTCTCGCGGAAAACCAGCCCTCGCCTACCGGCCCCATCTGCCGGGAGCGTGCGATGGGAGGCTGTATCGTTGATCTGCGGCGGCCCTCGGGTCGCCGGTGCCCGTTCCGGTGACCGGGGCGAGCGCGGGGTGGTAGCTCAGCTGGTTAGAGCAGCGGACTCATAATCCGTCGGTCACGGGTTCAAGTCCCGTCCGCCCTACATATGGACAGTGGAATGCCGGGCCGGTCGCGAGCCCTCTGTAGCCATGAGTCGAGCCATTGGCGGATATGGATTCAGGGAATGACGCTCGACAGCGTCCCTCGCTCGCGCTGATCCCACGGGCCCGATTCCCGTCGGGTGCCTCGTCGAGGTTGGGGCAAGGTCCCCGCCCTTGGCGCCGCCCACGATCTGCGGCACAATCTGTGGCATGAGCGACCCGTTCACCAACCTGCTCGACAAGACGGGCAAGACGATGCCCGAGTGGTTCGACGTTGTCGCCGCCACCGGACTGGAGAAGCACGGCGACATAGTGGCCTTCCTCAAGGCCGAGCACGGGATGACCCACGGCTTCGCGAACGGGATCGCGCTGCAGTACAGGGCCCGCCACGAGTCAGCGGAGGATGTCGATCTGATCTCCGCCCAGTACGCGGGTGCCAAGGCGGGTCTGCGCCCGATCTGCGATGCGCTGACCGACGCGGCGACCGCGTTCGGCCCGGATGTCGCCGTGGTGCCGAAGAAGACGAGCATCTCGTTGCGGCGACACCAGCAGTTCGCGGTCATCACCGCGGCGAGCGCGAAGCGGGTCCAACTCGGCGTGCAGTTGAAGGGCGAGCCCGTCACGGAGAGGCTGGTCGCCGGCGACAGCATGTGCTCGCGCCGGGTGAACCTCGCGTCCATCGCCGACGTCGACGCAGAGGTGCTCGGCTGGTTGCGGCAGGCGTACGACCGCAACTGAGAGCGTTGCTCCCGATCGAGCGGATGCCGCGTTCAGGGACTCTATTGCGGAGCGTGCAGCCCTTCCCGGCGAGCCGCCCAACCGAGCCGTGTCCACTTTGTTGATGATACGATCAGAAACGTATTGACGATCAACAACGACGGCAGCTGCCGGTCGGGATAGCGAGATGACCATGAAGCCGACGCGGAATCCGGCAGGGGATAGGCCCGCCGGGCCGTCCCGACGCACTGCCATCAAGAACATCGGTTTCACGGCGCTGGGTCTTGGTGTCGTCGCGGCATCGGGCGGGCCGCTCGTGTCGAGCCTGCGCCGGCAGCCGGCCACCGCGCGATCCACGGATGATGCGGCGCGTCCGTTGCGGATCGACCACGTGACCGTCGTCGATCCCCGCGACGGCAGCTCGCGCGCGGATGTCTCGGTGCTGGTGCGCGGAGGGACGATAGTCTCGGTCGGCGCGGCCGTGGACGCGCAGGACGTGCGTGTGATCGACGGCGCCGGTCGCTTCGTGGTGCCCGGGTACAACAACATGCACACGCACGTGTTCCAGGAGGAACGCTCCGAGCTGTTCATGGCGACGATGCTGCGAGAGGGAACCACCGGTATGCGCCAGCTGGCGGGGCCGGACGCCCTGCTCCAACGTCGAGCCGAGGGCCGACTCTCGCTCGGCGCGGACTCTCCGAGGCTGCTGGCGATGTCCGGCGCCATCCTGATGCCCTTCAACTCGCCCACCATCGAACGCGTTCGTCACGAGATCAACAGGCAGAAGGCGCTCGGCGCCGACTTCATCAAGCTGATCATGGTCGAACGGGACGTCTTCTTCGCAGCCGTGAGCTGGGCGCACACGCAGGGCTTGACGATCGGCGGGCACCTTCCGCCGTCGATCACCCCGTCGGAGGCGTCGGACGTGGGATACGACTTCCTCGAGCACCTGGGCACGAGCGGGAACGTCTGGATCGAGACCTCCAGCGAGCGCAGCGCACTTCGCGCCGTCGCCGACACGTCACTCGCACTGCCGAACGCGCTGGGCTACGTGCCGTTCGCCGAGCAGCTGTTCGCGAGCGAGATCGTCACCAAGGCGACGGCGACGACTCTGCTCAATCCCGCGCTGTCCGATTCGCCCGAGTCCATCCCGGTGCTGCAGCGGGCACTCGAGACCTTCGACGAGGGCGCCGCGAGGGCGCTGGCGGCCACCTTCGCGAGGAACGGCACCTGGCAGACCCCGACGCTGTCCCGGCTGCGCACCGAGTACCGGATGGACGCTCCCGAATACCGGGACCACCCCTGGTTGGAGATGCTGTCGCCGCAGGTGCGGAGCAACTTCCAGACGACCCGCACCGCCTTCCTCGACCTGCCGGAGGCCCGTCGTACCGCCTACCACCGGTACTACGACACCTCGCTGAAGCTCGTGGCGATCATGCACGCCGAAGGAGTGCCGATCATGACCGGCACGGACGGCCCCGGAGGCAACCCAGGGCAGGACATGCCGTCCGAATTCCAGGAGCTCTCCGCCGCGGGCCTCTCCCCGCTCGACGTGCTGCGGGCGACGACAACGGTCCCGGCTGCCTTCCTCGGGCGCTCCGACCGGATGGGAGCCGTCGACGCGGGTATGGCGGCGGACTTCCTGCTGCTGGACGGCGACCCGCTCGCGAGCGTCGACAACCTCGGCCGGATCAACGCCGTCGTGAACTCCGGCAATTTCCATACCGTCGCGCAGCTCGACGAGACCGTCGACCGACTACTCGCATCCGCGGAGGCATCATGACGAACGACACGACAGAACCGACGACTACGAGCACAACGAGAAGGCGACGGATGCGCGCAGCCGGGTGGACACTCGTCGTACTCGGCGTCGTCGTCTCCTGGGTGTGGTCGGTAGAACTCACCATCCTGGGCGAATCCGTCAAGGCGTCCATCGCGGGTGCCGCCACGCTTCTCCTCTTCTGTGCGGGCGTCGCGCTGATCTGGAGGGTGTCCCCGCACCGCGGTCGCAGGGCGACTCTGGCGTTCCGGCTCGCCGTGATCGCGACCGCCCTCGGGGCGGTCGTCGCCGGCGTCGTGCCGATCGCGGTGATCGCACAGACGACGGGGACGGTCACCTCCGATGTCACCTCCGGCACGGCCGGGCTCGGCTACCGGGTCTCGGGCGTCGCGGTCGTCTCGAGCGACGAGTACCACCAGACCACCGTCGACCTCACCGTCAGCGCCGAGGACCGCACCACGCCGCGACTCATCGCGACCGTCTCGTTCGCCGATGGGACAGCGGATGTGACCTGCGCGAACACGAGGCAGACCTGGACCCACGACGTCTCGACAGTGACTCTGGCCTGCGACAGCTTCACACCGATCGACTCTCTGGCGACCGTCTCCGGGATCGCGGTGACGGGGGAATGATTGACCCCGTGGCGGGCTGTAGCGTGAGACGGTGGACAATGTGACGACGGTGCCGGCCGAGGGACGCAATGCGCGTCGCAAAGAACGCACCCGCGCGGCCCTCGTGCGCGCGGCACAGGAGCTGCTCGCCTCCGGACACGCTCACGACGCCAGCATCAAGACGATCACCGAACTCGCCGACGTCGGATTCGGCTCGTTCTTCAACCACTTCGCGAACAAGACCGAACTCTTCGATGCGGCTCTCAGCGAAGTCGCCCAGCGGTACGAGGACTGGCTCGATGAGCGGCTCGAGGGAGTTTCCGACCCGCTGCGTCGCCTGGCGCTGAGCATCCGCTACACCGGCAGGCTCCACCTCACGCATCCCGAGGAGGCGCGACTCCTCATCGGGCAGTTTGCGGTTCTCTACGCGGGCAAGGCGCCATTGGACGGCCGTATCCGCGCCGATGTGGTCGGAGCCATAGCGGCCGTCGCTCCGACGTCCGCCGACGGATCGTCCACCGCAATTGCGGCGGGCGGGGCGATCGGAGCCGTGCTTGCGGCCGCGTCGTCGCTGCCGGAGGAGGATCGCGCACAGCTGGCCGACTCGCTCGTCGGCGATGTGCTGCGATTGATCGGCGCCGACCCTGCGGTGATCGACACGCTGGCGCACGAACCACTCGCCTGAGTCGAGGCGTGCCCGTACCGGGCAGGATTCGAGAAGCCGCCGGCAGCGCGCAGTTCCTACACTGATCCCATGACCAATACGAGGAACTCAGACACGTTCAGCCCCGAGGAGAAGCGGGCCATGCGCGAGCGCGCGAAAGAACTGAAGGCGGCGGCCAGCCGGGACAACGACATCGCCGCGAACGAGCAGGCCATCGCGGCGCTCCCCGACGACGAACGCCAGCTGGCCGAGCGCATCCGCTCGATGGTCGTCGCCTCGGCTCCGCACCTGGACCCGAAGACGTACTACGGCTTCCCCGCCTGGGCGCGCGGCGGCAAGGTCGTCTGCTTCTTCAAGCCGAAGTCGAAGTTCAAGGTGCGCTACTCGACGTTCGAATTCGACACCGCGGCCACCCTCGACGACGGACCGGTGTGGGCGACCGCCTTCGCCGTGCACAACGAGATGTCGGAGAGCGACCTCGCCATGCTCGGGGCGCTCGTGACCAAAGCCGCCGGCTGACGGTGCCCACGCCGTCGCCCTCTGGGGAATAGGCTGGTGGGCGGCCCGCCTCGCACCGTCGCGAGAGTCGCGGACCACGTACTGTCCCGCACTCAGGAGAACCACCGTGACTGAATTCGCCCCCGTCGATCCCACCTCGACCGACGCCTGGAAGAACCTCGCCGGTATCGCCGACGGCTTCTCGCCCGATCTCCGCAGCTGGTTCGACACCGACCCGGGCAGGGCGGAGCGCCTCACCTTCCAGGCGGCAGACCTCACCGTCGACCTGTCGAAGGGCCTCGTGACGGAGGAGATCGTCGCCAACCTCGTGCAGCTCGCGAGGGACGTCGACGTCGCCGGCCGCTACCAGGCCATGATCACCGGCGAGCACATCAACGCCACCGAGGACCGTTCGGTTCTGCACACCGCCCTCCGCCGCCCCAAGGGTGGCGAGAACCTCGTGCCGCCCTCCGGATTCGTGGTCGACGGCCAGGACGTCGACGCCGACGTGCACGCCACCCTCGACAAGGTCTACGCCTTCGCACACAAGGTGCGCTCGGGTGAGTGGACCGGCGTCACGGGCAAGCGCATCGAGACGGTCGTCAACATCGGCATCGGCGGCTCCGACCTCGGACCCGTGATGGTCTACGAGGCGCTCAAGCCGTACGTGCAGCAGGGCATCGAGGTGCGCTTCGTCTCGAACATCGACCCCAACGACGTCTACGAGAAGACGGTGGGCCTCGACCCCGAGACGACCCTGTTCATCGTCGCCTCGAAGACCTTCGGCACCCTCGAGACCCTGACAAACGCACGTCTCGCGCGCGAGTGGCTGTGGGCCGAGCTCGGCTCCGCCGGCGCTCTGGACGACAGCGACGAGGCCCGCACGGGCGCCGTCGCCAAGCACTTCGTCGCCGTCTCGACCGCCCTCGACAAGGTCGCGGCCTTCGGCATCGACCCACAGAACGCCTTCGGATTCTGGGACTGGGTGGGCGGACGCTACTCCGTCGACTCCGCAATCGGCACCTCGGTCGTCATCGCGATCGGCCCTGACAACTGGCGCGAGTTCCTCGCCGGCTTCCACGCCGTCGACGAGCACATGCGCACCGCCCCGCTCGAGCAGAACGTGCCCGTGCTGATGGGCCTGCTGAACGTCTGGTACACGAACTTCCTCGGTGCGCAGAGCCACGCCGTGCTTCCCTACGCGCAGTACCTGCACCGCTTCCCGGCGTACCTGCAGCAGCTCACGATGGAGTCGAACGGCAAGAGCGTGCGCTGGGACGGTTCGCCCGTCACCACCGGCACCGGCGAGATCTTCTGGGGCGAGCCCGGCACGAACGGCCAGCACGCGTTCTACCAGCTCATCCACCAGGGCACCCAGCTGATCCCGGCGGACTTCATCGCGGTCGCGAACCCCGCGCACCCGCTGAAGGACGCGACGGGCGACGGCGCGGGCGTCGAGCCCGGACAGGACGTGCACACGCTCTTCATGGCCAACTTCTTCGCGCAGACCAAGGCGCTCGCCTTCGGCAAGACGGCCGACGAGGTGCGCGCCGAGGGCACCAAGGAGTCGGTCGTGCCCGCGCGCGAGTTCGCAGGCAACCGCCCGACCACGTCGATCCTCGCCCCGGCGCTCACGCCGGGCGTCGTCGGCCAGCTCATCGCGCTGTACGAGCACATCGTGTTCGTCGAGGGCACGGTATGGGGCATCGACTCCTTCGACCAGTGGGGCGTCGAGCTGGGCAAGCAGCTCGCCCTGCAGATCACGCCCGCCGTCGCCGGCGACGCGGCCGCCCTCGAGTCGCAGGACTCCTCGAGCAAGGCGCTCATCGCGAAGTACCTCGAGCTGCGCAAGTAGCCCGCACAGCGGAGGCCCCCGGTCCGACGGGCCGGGGCCTCCGCGCGTGCGCGGGTCGCCGCGTCCGATAGCCTCGACTGACACCACCCCGGGAGAACCATGCGCCGTCTACTGATCGTTGCCGCAACCGTCGCGCTGCTCGCGGGCTGCACGGGCGCCGCCGAGCCCGAGACCGATGGCGGGTCCGCCACCAGCTCGGAGTCCGAGGCGTCGACGGCCGACGCGCCGATCGATCCGGAGAGCATCGAGTCGATCGACGAGGGAATCGCCTGGGCCCGCGCGCTCGACGACACCGTGGCCGCGGACGAGCTCGCGCTGGGCATCGACGCGATCACCGACCACCTCCTCGACCAGGAGATCGCGTTCGAGACGAGCAACGAGATCGGGCAGGCCCTGATGGCGCTGAACGACGACGTCCGCAGCGCGCCGGACACCGCCGGCACCAGGGTCGTCGATCTGAACGCCATCGTGGACCGTCTCGAGACCGCGATCGAGACCGGCGCGACCCCGTAGCAGCCGCGCTGTGGTGCCGGTGTGACATAGTCGGCAGATGACCACTACAGACGAGGCCGGGCATCGCGGCTCCCGGGCACTCGAGCTCGGTGCCCGACTGATCGGTCTGGTCGAGTTCTTCTTCCGGCGCAGCGACAAGTCCGGCGACGTCAGCCCCGGCGATGCGCCCGTCGGCGAGGTGGAGGGAGCGGATCGCCTCGAGGTCATCGTGATCGGCGAGGCCAACGCCGTGGGGCTCGGCGTGACGCGCCACACCCTGGGCATGGCCGGCCACCTGGCCCGCCACCTGCACTCCCGAACCGGACGGGGAGTGCACTGGGAGGCGGCCAGGATCGAGACCGACCTCCTGCGCAACCTGCCCGCGGCGGTGCGCGAGCACCGCGGTTCCCTGGCGAGTGCCGACGTCGCGGTGCTCATGATCGGCATCGTGGACACCCTCTCGCTCACAGGCACGCGGGCGTGGTCCAGGCAGCTCTCCGCGGCACTCGACCTGCTGACCGCGAGCCTCCCCGTCTCGGCCACCATCCTCGTCACGAGCATCCCGCCCATGGACAACGCGGGGAGTATCTCGCGCCTGGCGCGACTCGCCTCGGGCCGCCAGGCGCGGGCGCTGAACCGGGAGAGCGCTCTCCTGATCGCGCAGCGCGACAACTGCCACGTCGTCGCGTTCCCGACCACCCTCTCGCAGGAGCTCTGGTCGCCCCAGTCCCGCGAGACCCCGTATCTCAAGATGTACGACGAGTGGGCACGCTCGGCCGCGAATGCGGTGCACGAGCTGGAGGAGCAGCGCGTTGCATTCTTCAACGTGTAACGCCGACCGCCGCAACCCCCACTCCGGGTGCCAGCGCTCGGGTGTTTACTTCGAACCATACGGATCGTAGCGAACACGAGGGGGCGCGGCCGATGGGCACACTGATCTACGGAGACGCGGGCGTGCGGATCGACGTCGCGGACACCCTCCTCGCCTACGTTCAGATCGTCGCGGGCAAGAAGCTCGCCATGCAGCAGGGCTTCTTCCTGGCGTGGAAGGACGGCCTCTCCGTCGGCGGCGGCCGCAGCTGCGTCTGGATGAGCACCTCGGTGCCCATGGTCTTCAGCTACGAGCGCGCGGCCGCGATCCGTATCGACCCGGTGCGCGTGCGCCGGATGCTCGAGGAGGCGGACACCGCAAACGGCCTCTCGCTCGACGCCCACCTCGGAATCGAGGAGCCGCCGCACAGCACGGTGCGCTCCGCGCCCTCCCGGCGCCTCCGTGTGGCCAAGACGGCGTAGCCCGCGAGTAACGAGCGCGACCGGCTGTAACACCCCGGTGCTACTGCACGAAACAATTGCTCGCTAAGTTTCCTCCATGGGGGCAATCATTCGTCGTGCAGAACTGTCGGATTCCACCGCGCTCGGGGCGCTCCACTCCGCGAGCTGGGCCGAGTTGTACGGGCGCACACTCGCGCCCGACGTCCTCGCCGAACTGAGTCCCGAGACGATGGCGATGCTCTGGACCAAGTTCCTCTCGCGCGGCGAGTCCTACCGCCAGTGGCTCGCCGAGGTCGAGGGCGAGATCGTCGGCTTCGTCGGAGTGGGCCCGGGTCGCGACGAGGGCCAGGCCGACCTCGTGGAGCTCTACTTCGTCTACGTGACCCCGGGCGCGCGGCAGAGGGGTGTCGGGGCTGCGCTCCTCGAGAAGGCGGACGCCGACTACACCTGGGTGTGGGAGGGGCTCAAGAAGACCCGCAGGTTCTACGACAAGCGGCAGTTCAAGCCGGAGATGATCCGCGCCACCCGGGGTGTCGGCGCGAAGAGCCGCGCCAGCAAGCTGTTCGGTACCTACATCACGGAGTTCCGTCTGGTGAGGCCGTCGACGGTGCGAGCGGATGCCCCGCTCGCGTCGAGCGCGGACGTCGCCGTCGCCTGATCCCCAGCCGGTGATCCGTCAGGGGCTAAATGCAAGTTGACGGCTGACATTCTGCGGCGCTAACGTCGGCGGTACACACCCCGTCCAGTTAGCCACAGAGGTCTCATGAACCGCCACTCCCCGACAACCGGGCTCATCGTCGCCGTCATCGCGGCCGTCACCTTCGGCGCATCCGGTGCGTTCATCAAGCCGCTGCTGGAGTCGGGCTGGAGCCCCGCCGCGGCCGTGACCGTGCGCGTCCTCATCGGA
>Ga0247812_10002392_pt1 | contig 10549 bp, 8 predicted proteins | sample UWRJL149409B1_FD_178011 | JGI IMG/M metagenome (GOLD analysis project Ga0247812, IMG submission 178011) | Plant litter microbial communities from Arlington Agricultural Research Station in Wisconsin, United States - UWRJ-L149-409B-1 | ecosystem: Environmental > Terrestrial > Plant litter >...
TGACGCACACGACCGTTCAGTTAATCGTGACCCGGATGATCGATTCGGCCGGTATCAGTTCCAAATCTTGGGCCCACATCGTGCTTACGACTGCAATTTCAATTCTGTTCGCTGCTGTTTGCCACTATCTGCTTGAGCTCAAATTAGCCCCGCTTTTCAAACGCTTTCTCACTTATGTGGTGGTTCATGTTTTTCGCTTCAAAGAACTCGGTGGAAAACTTCCTTTTCAAGGGAAAATAGCTTGATGCGCCAGCGGCTTGCTTAGCCGTATGGCGTCCATCCCGTCGTGGTAGTAGGCACCATGGCGCCCGAACGCAACATAGCCGTGCCTGCGAAACAGCGCCAGCGAGGCGGCGTTATCTGCGCGGACCTCAAGGCGCACTTCCATACAGTCGTGGGCCGCAGTCCAGCGCTCGGCCGCAGTCAGCAGACGCGCTGCCACGCCGCAGCCCAGGTGGGCCGGATGCGTGGCCACGGAATACACCCGCGCACCACGCCAGTTAATCCGCAGCAGCAGCATGATGTAGCCGCGCACTGCGGCGCCATCCACTTCGACGAACGTCACGCTGTTGGCCTGTGTGAGCAGGTAGCGAAAGCGGCGCCGGTCGAGCCGGTCGCCGGGAAAACTGGCGTTTTCAATCGCCACCAGCGCGGCGATGTCGCCCGTGGTTGCCAACCTGACGGTGCCGTCCGCGATGCTGTTAGTGGTCACCTTCGCTGCGCGTTGCGCTGTCATGTATAAATAAACTGCAAATAGTGGCGCGCCGCGCGTAAAAACGGCGTCAGCACCATCAGCGCCAAAGCGCATGGGCCGCGCCCATCTGCGCTTCCATCGAATGCGCCATCATCGGCAGCGTCGCATAGACCTCGTCGTACAGCGCCTGCATCTCGGCGGCGGCGTCCTGGTCGCACGCCGCCGCATCCGACACGCAGCGCCCCAGGCCGTAATCGAAGGCGGCCGGCGCGTGCAGGATGGTCGAGGCCAGCATGGCGTTCTGCACCCGACTCACGTGCGCGAGCACGGCGGCGCGCTCGTTGGCGTCCGGTCCGGCCGGTCCGCTGACGGCGACGAACAGCACCCGCAGGCCAGGATTCAAGACGCGCGCACCGTTCAACCGCGCCAGCAGACGGTATTGCAGGTCGAGGTCGAGCGCGCTGCCGCGCACTGGCACCACCACCAGGCGGCTGGCTGCCAGCACGCAGCGGCAACCGTCGGTATCGCGCGCACCGGCGTCGATCAGGATGTCGTTGAACAGCGGGCGCAGCGCGGCCAGGCGCGTTTCGACGGCGCGACTGCCCACGTGACGCGTGTCGATCCAGGGCCGCACGCCGGCGCTGCTGCGGTCATTGCACCAGTTGCTGTCCGCGCCCGCGGCGGTAGTCATCAGGCACACGCGTCTGCCGCTGCGTGCGCGCAGAACCGCCAGGTTGCGCGCCACGACGGTGCGTTCCGGGGTGCCGTGCTGGTTGACGATGGCGATGATCATTGAAACTCCCTGACGTTGATGCGATGTTCGCCAGCGTAGCGGGGCGCCTGTAAAAACAGGACAAAAGGGTTGCGGGCCTGCGTCAATGCCGTGTAAACGCAGCCTGTCGCGGCCTGCAGGGCCAGGCTAAGCTGCGCGTTTTTTCTACTGCGAAGCGATCCACGCCATGATCCCGATCGACCCTGTCAGCCTGGTGACACCGCGCCTCTGCCTGCGCGTGCCAACGGACGCCGACACCCACGGCTTGCTGGCGCTGTATGGTGACCGCGAGGTGATGCGCCACTGGAGCCACCCGGTGTGGACATGTCCCGCGCAGGCGCGTGCGGCGATCGCCGAAGCGCAGACTGACCGCGCACGGGGAAGCGGGCTGCACCTGGTCATCGTCAGCCGCAGCGATGGCGGCCTGGCGGGCAGTTGCGCGCTGTTCGACATCCATCCGCAGCAACGGCGCGCCACGCTCGGCTATCTGCTGGCGCGGCCGTACTGGGGGCAGGGCCTGGCCGGCGACGCCGTGCGCGCGCTGTTGGCGTACGGTTTCGATGCGCTCGACCTGGCCCGTATCGAAGCCGAGGTTGTCCCCGGCAACGATGCATCGACGGCGCTCCTGGCGCGTCTTGGATTTCGCTGTGAAGGGTTGCTGCGCGCGCGCTGGCGTGTCGATGAAAAAGCGATCGACGTTCAGTTGTGGGCCTTGCTGCGCGCCGACTGGCCTGCATGAAACCTGCGCGAGGTGATGACCGCGTCATTTACGCCGGCTTGTCGCGATGCGCCGTTTTCTTTACGCGGTTTTTACGGGCCTGTCGCTAGAGTCTGGACAGCGCCGACCATCGTGCCAGGCGCCCGTTTCGATCCACCCCCGATCAACTCCGATACCTTCAATGACCACGCTTCGCATGATTTCCCCCGCCGTCACGGCGACCCAGGCAGCACCTGCCGAACCCGACCCCGAACCTGATGCGCCCGGCTTCCTGATCATCGTCGATCGTGCCGGCGACTGGCGCGCCCCGCGCCCCGGTTGTACGGTCATCGAAGCCGACGACTTCCTGGCTAACCCTGTGCTGGACGACCACATCCTGGTCATCAACCTGTGCCGCAGCTACAAGTACCTGTCGGTCGGCTACTACTGCTCGCTGATGGCGCAGGCGCGCGGCCAGCAGGTGCTGCCGTCGGTGAAGACGATCAACGACCTGTCGCGCAAGGCGATCTATTCACTCGACACGGGAGACCTCGATCGCGCCCTGAATGATGTGCTCGCCGCCGACGGCAGCGCCCCGATGCCAGTCGAGTTTTCGATGGACATCCGGTTCGGCTGCACCGACTACACGCCGTTGGCGGCGGTGGCGCGCAGTATTTTCGAGACCTTTCCGGCACCGCTGATGCGGGTCGAATTTGCGCGCGGCGATGAGCGCGGCGAAGCGTGGCATATCGCGGCGATCCGCACCCAGGGACTCAAGGCACTGGGCGAGCATGGCCGCGCGGCCTGCGAGGCGGCGCTCGGTGCATTCGCGGGCTTGCCGCAGCCGGCGCCCGGCGCGCGGCGCTACCGCTACCGCATCGCGGTGCTGCGCGATCCCGATGAAGAGCTGGCGCCGAGTAACACCGGGGCGCTGGCGCGACTTGGCGTGGTGGGACGCGAACTGGGCCTGACGGTCGAACTGATCGGGCGCCAGGACTTTGCGCGCCTGGCCGAATTCGATGCGCTGTTCATCCGCGAGACCACGGCCGTCAACCATCACACCTACCTGTTCGCCAAGAAGGCCGAGAGCGAAGGGCTGGTGGTCATCGACGACGCCGGCTCGATCCTGCGTTGCACCAACAAGGTGTACCTGGCCGACCTACTGCGCCGGCACGGGGTGCCGACACCGCGTACCTTCACGCTGCAGCACGCCGACGCCGACGCGCTGGCCGCGATCGAGGCGCAGATCGATTATCCGATGGTGGTGAAAATCCCCGATGGCGCGTTTTCACGCGGCGTGATGAAGGTAAAAGATGCGGCCGAATTCACCCGCGTGGCCGACGAACTGCTGCAGCAATCGGCGCTGATCCTGGTGCAGGAATACATGTTCACCGAATTCGACTGGCGCATTGGCGTGCTCAATCGCCAGGTGATCTTTGCCAGTAAATACTGGATGTCCAAGGGCCACTGGCAGGTCGCCAAGCGTGACGCCAATGGCAAGGCCGAATTCGGCATGGCAAGCGCGGTACCGCTGGACGAAGCGCCAGCCGACTTGCTGGCCCACGCGCTGCACGCGGCGAACCTGATCGGCGACGGCCTGTACGGCGTGGACATGAAGATGACGTCGCGCGGCCCGGTGGTGATCGAAGTGAACGACAACCCGAACATCGATGCCGGCGCCGAAGACAGCGTGCTCGGGGACGAGTTGTACCGGATCGTGCTGCGCGAATTCGTGCGCCGGCTGGACCTGCTGCACCGCCCGGTGCCGGGCGCGCCGTGCTGACAGTTTTGCCGCATTTTTGACAAAATTTTTACGCGGCGCTGCGTAGAATCCCGGCCACGATCAAACTTGCATGACGAGACAGAATGACTATCCGCCGAGACATCGCCAGAGGGCGCAACCCTGGCCAGCGCGCATTGAAGGAGCCGATCCGTGAATGAAGTGGTGGCGCGCATCAACTGCACCGTGTATCGCAAGGGCGTCAAGCTCGAAGAGATCGCGATCGAGGACATCAGCGTCGCGCTGGAAGACGAGGACACCTTTGTCTGGCTCGGCTTGTTCGAGCCGGACAAGGAGCTGATGGACATGGTGCAGGACGAATTCGACCTGCACGACCTGGCAGTGGAAGACGCGCGCAAGGCGCACCAGCGGCCCAAGATCGAAGAGTATGGCGAGAACCTGTTCGTCGTGCTGCACACGGTGTCGCTGGTCGAGCAGACCCTCCACTTTGGCGAGACGCACGTGTTTGTCGGGCCGCGCTTCGTGATGACGATCCGGCATGGCACGTCCAACGGGTATCGCGCGGTACGCGAACGCGCCGAGAGCGTCCCGGCCAAACTCGCGACGGGGCCTGGGTATGTGCTCTACACGATCATCGATTTCATCGTCGACCATTACCAGCCATGCATGGACATGCTGCAGGACCGGTTCCGCGAAGTGGAGAAGGCGTTGTTTCTGCCGAATCCATCGTCGGACAACCTGGAAGAATTCTACAACCTGAAAAACGAGCTGCTGTCGGTGCATGGGGCAGCTGCACCGTTGATCGACATCTGCAACGAACTGCTGCGTTTTCACGGCGACATCATCCCGGCCGGAAACCGCATCTATTACCGGGATATCCTCGACCATGTCGCGCGCGTGACGCAGACGGCAGACCGGATCGGCGAGATGATCAATGCCGCGATGCAGGTGTCGCTGGCGCAGGTGACGATCCGCCAGAATGACGTCGTCAAGCGCCTCGCCGGCTGGGGCGCGATCCTTGCGGTGCCGACGATGGTGTTCAGCCTGTATGGCATGAACTTCCAGCACATGCCCGAGCTGGCCTGGCGCTGGAGTTATCCGGCGGTGATGTTCGGGATCGTCGCCGGTTGCACGCTGCTGCACCGGCGCCTGAAACGTGTTGGCTGGCTGTAGGCACCGCCCGGAAAGCTACCCCACGGCCCCAGTGAACGTGATGGTCGCGCACACGCCGCGCCCATGCTCGCCGTTCTCGAGCGAGATCGTGCCGCCGTTTCGTGCCGCACCCCGTTCCGCAATCGCCAGCCCCAGGCCGGAGCCCAGCTGCTCCTGCCCCGGCACCCGGTAGAACCGCTCGAACACCTTGTCGCGCAAATCCGGTGCAATGCCCGGCCCGCCGTCGCAGATCGCCAGCCGGTAGCCAGAAGCGGGGCGAGTCAGGCGCACGCTGATGCGGCCATCCGTCGGTGAATACTTGATCGCGTTGCTGATCAGGTTATCGACCGCTGACGCCATGCTTTCCAGATGTAGCGGCAGCGCGCCGCCAGCGTCCGGGGCAGCGTCGAATTCGATTTCGATATTGCGCTGCACCGCCAGGTGCGCCGCGGTCGCCACGCGCTCGCGCACGAAGTCGGCCACGCCGGTCAACGGACACGCCTGCGCGACCTGCGGTTCGGCCCGGGCGCGTTCGAGCGCCAGCAACTGGTGCACCGTGTGCGTGGCGCGCGCAACACCACTGCGCAGGCCGGCCGCCGGTTCGGCGCAGCGCTCGGCCATCTCGGCGCCGGCGCGGCTCATCAAGACGTGGGCGTTGATCTGGATGGCCGCCAGTGGCGTCTTGAGCTCGTGCGCGGCGTCGGTGAGAAACTCGTGTTCGTGCTCGATGCGCTGGGAGAGGCGATGCATCAGGCCATTGATCGCTATCACCAGCGGCGAGAGTTCTTTGTACTTCGAGTCGGGCAGCGGCGTCAGGTCGGCATCCGTGCGCTGGGCGATGCTCGACGCGATCGAGCGCAGTGGCCGCAGGCCGATGCCGACGATCAGCCACGCCGGAATCAACAGCAGCGGCAGGCTGAAAAAAGTCGACGACAGTAAAAAGCTCACGCCCCAGATGGTCAGCATCCATTCGTCGTCGACTTCGTGGCGGCGCTCGACGACAATGCGGTTGCTGGCGTCATGCGCCGTCCAGCGCACCCACGCGTAGGCGCCGCGCGCGGCCACCTCGGGCAGCACGTCCGGCAGTTGCGGCATCGAGTTGTAGAGCAGGCGGCCATCGAGCCAGACCCGCACGCGCACGCGCGAGTGGTAATCGAGCTCCTTGAACATGCGTTCGCGGTTTGCCTCGATCGCGGCAAGCGCCGGCAGCATGCGCTCGGGCCGGGCGCCGGTGTCGACAAGGTGCGACAGGATGTTGAGCGTGTGCGCCTTGTTTTCGCTGAAGGTGCGCGTGCGCTGCGTGACCTTGGCCTCATAAAACATCCACAGCACGCCGACGATCGCGACGCTGACGATCACGCCGGCAAAGCTGAACATCAGGCGCCGGAACAGCGAGGACTGTCTAAACGTCACGCTGCACCATGTAGCCGACGCCGCGCACGGTGCGGATTACGCCTTCGCCCACTTTTTTGCGCAGGTTGAAGATGTGCACGTCGAGCGTCTGGCTCTGGCCTTCGCCGGAGGGCAGGGCGCGCCGTTCGAGTTCGACGCGCGTGAGCACGCGGTTGGCCTGCTTCATCAAGGTGAGCAGCAGCGCGAATTCGGTTTTCGACAGCGTGACGTTCTGGCCGGCGCGCGTGACCAGCATGCGGTTTTCATCGAGTTCGATGTCGCCCGCTACCCACAGGTTTTCTTCCAGCGCGCCGTGGCTGCGGCGCACGATCGCGCGCAGGCGCACCAGCAGTTCGGGAATCTCGAAGGGCTTGATCAGGTAATCGTCGGCGCCCAGGTCGAACCCCTTCAGGCGGTCCTGCAGGCTGTCGCGCGCGCTGATGATCAGGACCGGCAGGCGCACGCCCTCATCGCGCAGCGCGCGCAGTACGTCCGTGCCGTCACCATCGGGCAGGCCCAGGTCGAGTACCACGGCGTCGAACGATTCGCTGCGCATGCGCGCGGCCGCGCCCTGGGCCAGGCGCAGCCAGACTGCCGTGTGGCCTTCGTCCTGGAACACCGACAAGAGGGCCTGGCCAATCGCCAGATCGTCTTCGATCATCAGAATTTTCATGTCGGAAGTGTATCAGTGCGCTGCGCTTCGGGCTCTGCAGCGAATCTTCAGATTCGCTTCAGCCGCACATTGACCGCGCATCCCCGATGCCGGACTATCCGGGGCGACCGCTTTCAGGTTGAAAATGCAACAGAAAACAAGACGAGACAGGAGACGAAGGATGCGTACCAGTTTATTGAAGATGAGCCTCGTGGCGCTGGGCATGGTGATCAGTACCGGCGCGTTCGCGGCCGAAGACCTGATGGCAACCGTCGAATCGCCCGGCAAGGTGCTCAAGGTGTCGTTGCAGGTCGCTCCGGACGGGCGCCTGTCGTACCAGGTCGAGCGCAATGGCCAGCCGGTCATCGCGCCGTCGCGCCTGGGCTTCGTGCTGGCCAGCGACAAGCCGCTCGATGCCGGCTTCGCGATGGAACGTCACCTCGTCACGGCCCATGACAGCACCTGGGAGCAGCCTTGGGGCGAGCGCCGCACGGTGCGCAATCATTACAGCCAGCTGCGCGTGGACGTGCACCAGAAGAAGGATGGCCGGCGCCTGGCGATCGTGTTTCGCGTATTCGACGATGGCGTGGGCTTCCGCTACGAATTTCCGAAGCAGGCCAATAACCGCGCCATGCACATCGCTGACGAGCTGACCGAATTCGTGGTGGCGCAGCCGGCCACCGCCTGGTGGCAGCAGGCCGGTGAAGTCTGGGCGCTCGAATACCCGATCCAGAAGACGCCGCTGCGCGAAGTGGGCATGGCCAACACGCCGATGACAGTGCGCATGGAAAACGGCACGCACATCGCCTTCCACGAAGCGGCGCTGGTCGACTACGCGTCGATGTGGCTGCGCCGGGTCGAAGGCCAGCGCCTGCGCGCGCACCTGACGCCGTCCGCCAATGGCGCGCCGGTCGTGCGCACCGGCAGCTTCACGACGCCGTGGCGCACGATGCAGATCGCGGGTGACGCGGCGGGCCTGTACATGTCCGACCTGGTGTTGAACCTGAACGAGCCCAATAAACTGGGCGACGTCTCGTGGGTCAAGCCATCGAAGTATGTCGGCGTCTGGTGGGACATGCACCTCGAAACCAAAACCTGGGCCGCGGGCGACCGGCTCGGCGCGACCACCGACTACACGAAGCGCTACATCGACTTCGCGGCAAAGAATGGCTTTCGCGGCGTACTGGTCGAAGGCTGGAATCCGGGCTGGGACAGCGACTGGGCCGGCAACGGCGCGGACATGGACTTCACCCGCTCGAACCCGCGCTTCGACCTGCCGGCACTGGCGGCGTATGGCAAAGCGCGCGGCGTGCACATCATCGGCCACCATGAGACCGGCGGTAATATCGCGCACTACGAGAAGCAGCTCGATGCAGCGCTGCGTCTGTATGCAAAGAACGGCGTGGACAGCATCAAGACCGGCTATGTGACCGATGGCGGCGCTGCCCAGTTCATGGGCAAGAACGGCAAGGTCCATTTCGGCTATACGGATTCGCAAGAGGGCGTGCGTCACTACCAGAAGGTGGTCGAGGATGCGGCGCGCTACAAGATCGCGATCAACACGCACGAGCCGGTGAAGGACACGGGCCTGCGCCGCACGTATCCGAACTGGATCTCGCGTGAAGGTGCGCGCGGCGTGGAGTACAACGCCTGGGGCAATCCGGTCAACAGCGTCGAGCACGAGGCGAACCTGGTGTTCACCCGCATGCTCAGCGGCCCGCTCGATTACACGCCGGGCATCCTGAGCCTGGAGGGCAAGGACAAGAAGCCGTTCAACTCGACCCAGGCCAAGCAGCTGGCCAACTTCGTGGTGATCTACTCGCCGGTGGTGATGGCGGCTGATCTGATCGAGCATTACGACCGCTATCCGGGTGCGTTCAAGTTCATCCGCGACGTGCCGACCGACTGGGACGATACGCGCGTGCTGCATGGCGCTGTCGGTGAATACGCGACCATCGCGCGCAAGGACCGCAACTCGAGCGCCTGGTACGTCGGCTCGGTCACCGATGGCAATGCGCGCACGCTCGATCTGCCGTTGTCGTTCCTGGATGCCGGCAAGTCGTATGTGGCCGAAATCTACCGCGATGGCGACAAGGCTGACTATCGCAGCGAGCGCCGCTTCGACCTGGTGATCGAGAAGCGCACCGTGAAGAGCACCGACACCATCAAGATGGTGCTGGCGCCGGGCGGCGGGCAGGCGATCCGGCTGGTGCCGGCCGGCTGACCGCCTGTTGTTGAAAAACCGGGAGTAAAAGAACCGGTAGTCAAAGAACCGGCGCCCGTGGGCGCCGGTTTTCGCATATCCTGTCGGACTGTTCTGTCCACCCGCGTCGTCCATGTCCACATCTTCCTCGCCGTCCAGCACCACCACCACCGCCACCACCCCGGCCGTCCCGGGTGCGGTCATGCAAATCCTTCTCTCGGTTGCCTTCGTCCACCTGCTCAACGATTGCGTGCAGGCGGTACTGCCGTCGATCTACCCGCTCCTGAAGCACGAATTCAACCTGACCTTCACCCAGGTCGGCCTGATCACGCTGACGTTCCAGTGCACCGCCTCGCTGCTGCAGCCGTGGATCGGCCTGTACACCGACAAGCGGCCGATCCCGTTCCTGCTGCCGGCCGGGATGTGCGTGACGCTGTTTGGGGTGGGTCTGCTCGCGTGGGCGGGCAGCTATCCGATGCTGCTGGTTGCTGCCGGCATGATTGGCGTGGGTTCGTCGACCTTCCACCCGGAAGCCTCGCGTGTGGCGCGCCTCGCGTCGGGCGGGCGCTTCGGGTTTGCGCAGTCGGTGTTCCAGGTCGGCGGCAATGCCGGCTCGGCCCTGGGGCCGTTGCTGGCGGCGGCGATCGTCGTCGGGCGCGGGCAGGCCGAGATTGCCTGGTTCATGCTGCTGGTGCTCGTTGCGGTGGCGGTGCTGGTGGGCGTGAGCCGCTGGTACAGCCATCACCTGATGAACATGGTCAAGAAAGCGGCGCTGCATGCCGGCCCGGCGCTGCCGCGCAAGAAGGTGATCCAGGCGCTGGCCGTCCTGGCGCTGCTGGTGTTCTCCAAGTACATCTATATGGCGAGCCTGCAGACCTATTACACCTTCTTCCTGATCGAGAAGTTCAAGCTGCCGGTGGGCACTGCGCAGATGTACCTGTTCCTGTTCCTGGCATCGGTGGCGCTGGGCACGTTCGCGGGCGGGCCGATCGGGGACAAGATCGGGCGCAAGCGTGTGATCTGGTTCTCGATCCTGGGCGCGGCGCCGTTCACCATCGCGCTGCCGTACGCCGACCTGTTCTGGACCGGCGTGCTGTCGGTCATCATCGGCCTGGTGATGTCGTCGGCGTTCTCGGCCATCGTCGTGTTCGCGCAGGAGCTGGTGCCTGGCAAGGTCGGCTTGATCTCGGGCATCTTCTTTGGCCTGATGTTCGGCATCAGCGGCGTGGGCGCGGCCGCGATGGGC
>Ga0247812_10002393_pt1 | contig 10549 bp, 14 predicted proteins | sample UWRJL149409B1_FD_178011 | JGI IMG/M metagenome (GOLD analysis project Ga0247812, IMG submission 178011) | Plant litter microbial communities from Arlington Agricultural Research Station in Wisconsin, United States - UWRJ-L149-409B-1 | ecosystem: Environmental > Terrestrial > Plant litter >...
ATTAGAAAACTTGTTTGTTGATGGTTGAAGACTTGACCACGGGACATGAGCCAGGGCGCGACGCAGGACTTAATAAGCAGGCAGGAGCTATAAGGTATGGGGCATAAGAAATAGCTAAACCTTAACCAATGTATATAACCCTTTTTTTTCACGGACCGAATACAAGGAGACTAAGAGTTATAAATCAGTGAAAGAAATGAGTAAGAAATGAGAAAAGCGAGTTAAAAACATCGAAAGTACTGTCATCCAATATACGCAATTAGCAAGCTGGTACTTTCTTTTAACAGATCTTAACCTGTTTTATATACTCTTTATTATAAGTGGAAGCCAAGTCATTAACTCTGATCTGATTCCATGATCACCTTTGTTTGCAATTCTCGGAACAATCTGAGCTACGAAAAATAAAATGGGTTAGAGAGCTGCATGAAGTAAGCAACATTTAAGAACTGTGTAGATATCACGATCAAGCATTGGATCACTTGAATATGTATCAATGAAACTACATTGCTCAAGAAATTAGTTGGCTAGAAAGGACATACATACCATACCTACTTGTTCAACACAACTGCATTATAAAGATTCTGATCTCTGAAAATATTGATTTAGTTCTTGCCGTAAAATCATCACGAATTCACTCTGCCGCCGTTCTGAGTAAGACCCAGCCTCTCTTCTATGATAGTGACAATCTCTTTCCACTCCCTCATAGCGCCATCGCCAACATCGCCACAAGCCAGCTCCTTCTCCACAGGCCTTACCACCTCAAACCACCCTTCTCCCTCCCTCCCTTCACCCACTCCCCATTCCCCCTCCAGCACCGCGATATGCTTGGCCGTAACCTGGTGCCGCCACATCATCGTGTTCATGGCCGGCGCCACAATAATACGCTTTCTGCACGTAAACACGCCGTCCTGGTCCATGCCCGTCGTGTCCCACGCCCGCACGACGCTCATCAGCAGGTTATCCGCCATGCCCGCCACGATCTTGGCGAGCGAGTTGGCGGAGAGCGGAGCGATGGCGAGGAGATGTGCCCAGCGCCGCAGCTCGATGTGCAGGATTGCCGCGCCGCGTGTCCACGGCCGAGACCATTCGTCGTCGTCGAGGAAGATGGAATCAACGTTTGGGATGTCCAGCAGGCTTTGCAGGAAGGGCTGCTCGGCAGCTTGGCCAGCGAGGAAGGAGGCGGCGGAGCGGGTGAGAATCAGACTGTGGTTGAAACTTAGTATGATATATATTTCAACTGCGAAATCTGGCAGAGGCTTCTCAAGGAATTCATGTTCATTATCTTAGGAGCTAGTATCTCCACCTATGATAAGAAGCATGGCTCCATGAGTTTGCCTCTACGTAGGTTGTCTAGCTATAGTTACAAAGAAATTTAGGATTTATACCGAATGGAGAGATTAGGGTGATGCGAGAGAGCAGAAAGGATATTTGGTATTTTGATAGTAGCAACCGATCCAGAAGCCGCAAGCAACAAGTGGACTTTTCCGTCATTGACGAAATCGGAGGCCTTGAACTCGGCCATCTTAAAGATAGCTTGCCACGTTAGTTGCACCGGTATATAGATAGTAGAGTATAAGATCTTTTAGATAGGGTACAGAACTGCAAAAACCAACGTTAGTTTCTAAAGAATCAGGAGTGCTATTATGTTTACTTGCCTATTTATGAAATATATCCTAGGAGCGTAGTTAAGTGACAGAAAAATGGGGGTTTGGTAAGACTTGGTGCTAAGTAGTCTTTTTCCCGCCTATATCAGAATATACAGATAAGCCTGAATTTCCCTAAGACTACTAGATAACCAAATAGGTGGTTTTACGGCCCTAGATGTAGAAGAAATCCAGGGGATGTATTGAATTTGGGTGTCTAGAGAAAGGGAAATGGTCAGAACAATATGCCTATGTAGAAGCTGCCAAAGAAATTGACGGCGGTGGTCTTGTAGATAATCCAATTACGTTAAACACTTCCACGCTTTCAAAAAGACTGGTTTCTTTGTAGTTGTTGTAATAAATTTAAAAGTCGAATGTCACCTGAGAAGACGTTCAAGTAACCACAGCCTTGCCCGCTGACCAACTCCCCCGAGTTCGTCAGCCTCGTCACTGGCCTCGGGCCAATGCCGTATCAACAATTTCATCATCATCAATCGAGATAATCAACCACCTTTTTTCCAACAAAGAAAATCCCCCACCACCACCACATATCAACCTACACCTCATAAATAAATAAAAAATGTTAACCCGTCCACTTCTCCGCACGGTAAATTTACCCCATTCAAACCTCCCCCCGGCGCTCCTCCTTCAAAAGACCCAACACGAATAACTATACTAATTCCTCTATCCATTCACCAGGCCCTCCGCGCCACCAAAACTCCAATCGCCAGCTCGTATTTCCAACCCACCAGCACAAGCACCGCCGGCAGCACGATCCTGCGCCGGTACCTCTCGGCGGAAACGCGCGCCGCCATCACCTCGGCCATCTCGTCGGCGCCCGTGGTGCTGTTTATGAAAGGCACGCCGGAAACGCCGCAGTGCGGGTTTTCGCGCGCGAGCATCCAAATCCTGGGCTTGCAGGGCGTGGATCCGAAGAAGTTCAGTGCGTTTAACGTGCTTGAGGACGACGGGTTGAGGGCGGGTATGTTTTCTCATTTTTCTATTTTACGTTATTCTCTTTCTACGTTTCTTTACCTTTTTCTCCTGGGGGGGAAGAGTGGTGAGAGATATATTGGAGTTGTTGGAACGGGAGATGTCTTTTTTTTTCATTATATAATTATAGATGCATGAACGGATTGGCTAATATCTGGTGCTGTTTTCTTCTATAGGCATCAAAGAATTCTCCGAATGGCCCACGATACCGCAACTATACGTCGACAAAGAATTCGTCGGCGGCTGCGATATCCTGGTAGCGATGCACCAGAACGGCGAGCTGGCGAAGATGCTGGAGGAGAAAAAGGTGTTGGTTCCCGCCGAGGAGGGCGAGGCGGAGGGAAAGAGCGGTGATGCGCCTGTGTCGTAGGCACTGCACTTGGTTTGTAAAGTGTAAAATGGGGATTGGATGAGGAAGGTTCTTCGGATGTACTGTACCAGACTATGCAGAGATTTGGGGGGGATGGAGGGAAGTCAAAGTCAAAGTGGGTGGGTGTACGTGTATGAACAGAACAGAACAGAACAGAACAGCGCGATGCAAATATAATGACCCCATGTAACATGTTAACAATTCCTCCAGCATAGTTATATGGTGTAGGGTGTTTGTAGAATTCGAATGTACAGGAAAAAGAAGAAAAGAAGAAAGGAAGAAAGACTTATCTCGAGGTACTCAGATTGATCATTATTATTATATATACATATAGAAAATATCCCCCCCCAAAAAAAAGATGTTCAGACGATGTCTTAATCCATTGTTTTCTGTTTTCTTCCAGACAATTGAAATTTGATTGGAGGTAGTTGCTTTCTAAATCATTAGATCATTAGATCATTAGATCATTGGTGAGGATGGTGAGGATGGTCATGACGATGTGTAGGGTATATATGTGATTCATTTTTCATTTCTACATTTCTACGACATGGATAAATGGATATAAAAAAACCCCCCGGTAGGTAGGTAGCTCTTCTTCTCGTGGTAAACTTTAAATTCTAGATTTGGGGAGAAGAGGGGAGAAAACTTGGAATATTGAGGGGGAAAGGGAGTCAATGTTCTTTTTGCCACAGATCAAATTTGCTTATATTTGATCATTGGTTATGATTGTGATATTTCGGGTGTGCAATTATACATAGCATGTAGTAGTAGTTTGTATTCACAAAGACATCACAATCTAGCCGCAAAGAAGGGAATATCCAAAACCAAAGATAGGGTGAAACTTTTTTTGCTTCAAAAATGCCAGTCCTGTGCGGTAACACATTGTGGTCTAAAGTATTTACAAGAAGTTCTATATCTAGATCCAAAAACATTTCATTCCGTGCTCCTGGCACCACATTGTCATCATGTGAGTAGATTTCTCTTTTTGAATACTTTCCTAGTATGTGCAATGCGCCTTTCGTTCGCCTTCCCCAAAATATAAACGAGAATCGTCCGAAGCCAGCTAGCAGCTTCGTAGGCCTGAGAGATCCACTCCCATACACGCAGTTCCTCCGAGTAAAGGGTATTTACTCGTTGAAGAACCAGGTAGCGGTGGTGCGGCCGACTCCTTGGTCATCTAGATCATCAAAAGCAAAGCGGGAGATGTCGATGCTTCGACCTTTGCAGCCCATGCACTTATCGACAACCTTGGCAATGGTGGATTTGCCTTTGTGAAGAATGGTAATGTATTTTCCGCAGTATGGGTTTCCGTTGGACTGGGCGCCCATCAGACCGACTGGGAGTGCGACGACCTTCTCGGTAAGTCCGTCATTGTGCCATCCACATGCTCCCCAGGATTCCATGACCGGGTCGTAGAATGTAAGGTCACCTCCGCAAAGCTCGGATTTGCTACCACAGAGTCCGGTGGAGGAACCAACGGCTGAGGTATCGACTGGAGCGACAACTGGGGCAGCTGCGGATGAAACAGGCGCAACGACTGGAGCGACGACCGGGGCGACGACCGGGGCGACAACTGGCGCTGTGGTTGCTGCGGCTTGAACAACGGGAGCGACAACAATTGGGGCTGGGGCCTCAACCTTTGGAGCTTCGACCTTAGGAGCTTCGACCTTAGCGGCGGCTGGAGCAGGCGCTTCAACAACCGGAGCTGGGGTTGGCGTTGACTGAGGTGCTGGGGCAACATAGACCGAGGAAGTTGTGGCCGGTGTTGGGACCGCAACCACGACTGGGGATTTGGGCTCGAAAAATTGAGCGGGAACTGGGGTTGGAAAGGCGTCGGAGGCCGGGGCGCTGCTGGTAGCTGGGACCTCTCCTTCAGAGACCCAGATGGTAGCGGTCACATATTCGGTTTCGTAGACCTCGACCCATTCGGTGGTGATGACGACCGGCTCAGCGTCGGCTCGCTTCTGGTGGAACTGCTGGTGACGATGGGGTTGTGCGAGGGCAATGGTGGCTAGCAGCGATCCAAGGGCGAATGTAGTAGACTTCATGATGTTCGTGAGGGGGGTATAGCGGCCGGATGGTCGAGTTTTGGCTGTGCGAAGTATATTGTTTGCGGGATACGAGTGATGTGTAAAGACAGGATTCGTAAATCAGATTTTGCGACGGCAGCGATGGATCGACAAAAAGAGTGCAAAGAAGGTGTTGAGAAGTGAGATCTCGAAGTGGGTTGTTGGGTAGAATGAATGAATGTAAAAGTATCCGCAGAATACAAGCGTCGAGCTGTGGTGGTGGAAAGTAAAAAACAAAAGCGAGGATGGAGGATGGAGGAGGATGGAAGACAATGAAAAAGAGAGGAAGTGAGTGAGTGAGTGAGGTGGGTGGGTGGAGTGGAGTAGAGTGGAGTGGAGTGGATGGCAGGATGGAAAATGGGCGAAGTCCTGGCAGCTTTGTTGATCGGCAGCCTGAGATCCCAGGCTGCCATCACATTCTGGGCAGGGGTTGGGAGGCTAGTGCTCACGAATACGGGCTAGCCAGGTACCAAATCGGGGATCCGTCGACAGGCATCTGTAGCCAATCAGCGATGCAAGGTCACGTTATCCCTGCAGGCCACCGACGCTCAGCCCGCGGAAAAAAGAAAGATACATGCCATACTGGACTGTACAGTACATAAGGGAGTCCCTGCATGTCTTTGCTGCGAGTGTACCGCACATGCATACGTACTGGAATACGAAAGTAATTATAAAGTGACCCTTACTGGATGGATGCTATAGCAGCAGTGGCACCACAACACCAACACCAACGACACTCCCTTTCTGCGTGGTGACCCCTGATTTGCCATGTTCTGGCTGTCTCTTCTTTGCTCAGCAACTGAACACCCGTCCTCCCTTACCTATAATATGATACTTGTATAGTGTATAGTATATATTTATATATATATGAGTAGTATGAGTAGTATGATATGATATGATATGATATGATATGATAGAATTCAAGTCCAGTCCAGTACATACAATCAACAAAAAGCACCCGTGAGCCCACTGTACTGTACTATCCATGGGTCGGATGGGGCCGAGACTACGAAGGACCAACCTACGGCCCCCCACCGCTTACTAATAAGTACTCCGCCGTCGGGACTCCGCCTCTTTCTTTCTTTCCCTCCCTCGCCGAACGCAAAGGCGGCAGAGCAACGCAACGCAAAGCAAAGCAAAGCAAGGAAAGGAAAAGGGTTTTCCTGTAATTGGGTTTTTATGGGGCAGCTCCATCTATCTATCTATCTATCCATCCATCAATCCACCCATCTACGAAGTATCTATCCACCTATCAATCAATCAATCACTGCTGCTCCATCGTCGCGATCCAATCCCTTGGCTCGCTCGCTCCATCTTTTTTTGGCTCCGAGATTTTCTACCGGCATCGCTAGCCTGTTTCGTGTTTCCATGCCCCGGACGGCGGCAACCAGCACAGCACGGTCAGTACTCAACCAACTCAGTAGTAATCGGGGAAGGACAGCAAGTACTGTCTGTACTGTACAGTACATACTTCTACTTCGTGCAAGCAAAACACATGGCCAATCACGAGGCGCTCACTTCAGCGGAGGAGACGGCCAATGATCATCAGGATGGTAAGCAAGCGAGGAAGAGGGGGGATATGAATAGAAAGCCACAAATACAACATCATATATTGCAATGCATGTATTGCACAGCACAAATCACTTCCATGTACGTACACTTTTTATAATATCGTTCAAGTTGCACCATTTATTACTTCCTTCCTTACTACTGCCATAAAAACACTGGTTGCCATTGTATGGCTATTAATCACGTGATGCCAGTCCACTTTACTTTCCTCGCTTAAGCCAAAAACCCCCTATCCTACATGTTGGCTCTGACAAGCCCTTATGTATTGCCTTAGTAACGTTGATAAAATTCCCTTTTAAGGTTCAAAACACAAAATTCCTTTCCCGTGAAACTAATGCTTGTTTCAGGCCTCCAACTGTCCTTTTTCACATTAAACATTAAACATTTGAACCCCAAATTAATATTGTTGTTCTGTGTTACTTCCGTGCGTCGAAATCGGCCACTTTCCCACCCGCACCCAGGTGTGGGCATTGCAGTTCGGTAAATTCGACAAGCGAACGCCACCTATACTTCTTCCACGGACTCCTCTAATGGTACTCCCAAAGGTGACTTGAGTAGTACCCATTTGCTCAGGTGTTTATAAGCTTCAGGAGGATTGCGGCGATTAAAGAAGCGAAACCGTGGTTCTTGTGAGAAACCAGCGATCTCGTGCCTGCGTGCGAAGGATGATCCAGGAAGCCTGCACACCTGGAATTCCAACACCTTCTCCTCCACTTCCCGTGAAAGGAAGGATCTCAAATGGATACCGTATTCTACATCCTGACGCCGGACTATCATCAGACGAAGGGCATCAAGTGCGTCAAAATGGATTACAAACCAAGGACCCGTGGTGGCTGGTGATAACATACACTCATTATCTCCCAGGATTGCTAGACCAACAATGGTATACGTCTGGGGATTCGTGGGATCCTGCCTCAGGACTAGATGAATATTCTCTTCTTCACAACAACAGAGAAAGTCTCCGGGTTGGGTGTTTCGAGGTAGCAACGCTATCAAGCGCCCCTCATGGTCGAGAACCTGAACATGGTCTGAGGAGGTAGATGCTACCGAATTGTTAACCGCAAGTCTTGCGCGCTCAATGTAGCTGTAGAGACAAAATATATTATGATTGCGATTTTCGTGATGGTATTTTTTCTCAGACCTGATGTCCAACTTCCAGCCATTGCTGGAGCTATGCGTTATCTTGCAAGAATACCACCAACCCGTTCTTCCCCGGGAGATTTCCACCATGCTCTTCATCGATTCGGGCACATGTCTCAGGTCCAAGCCCTCCACCAGTAACCTAGCCAGACCCAATGGTCGGGTGTCAAAATGTTTAAGGTCTTTAATCGATGCGTCCATTTCTTGCATCATTTTACGCTGAGCTGCTTCAGCGACTTCAAAAACTGTGGCGCTATAGTCAGGTATAATAGGTGTCGCAACGTTCCATTTGGTCATTGCTAAGAGACTGTAGACCTTGTCCCTCGGATCTTCACACCGCAATTCTCTTGTATTGAGTATTAGCGAGTAGAGGCTGTTATGAGTCGGATAGCTACTAATGCCATATGCAAAATGCTTCAAAGCCCTGTGGGTCAAAATAGTGGCACACTCACGTCTTGCTATCCTTATTTGAGATCGTGAAAGATATTTCAGCAGCCTTAAAGGTGCTGGCAAGAATGATGTTGCCGAATGCTCCAACGAGAGTATTAGCGGTCTACTAAAATAAAAAGAGGAGAAGTTTCGGATTATCGAGAATAATTCTTCTACTGGGCGCTGAGCAGCGCCACAGCACATACTGGTGCGCTTAGCCATAAAGAGTTCCTGTACAATCCACACCCTAGTGAAGTATGGCCTCTCCATAAAAGTTAAGAAGGCTTTAAGTAGCTTCAGCAAGTCGACAAGTTGAATTCTGACTATCCACATCAAGGTTCGAAAGTTGCGGCTCCGAAGGAGTGTTTTAGTAAATATATTGCCAACCAGGGCGTCCTTCATGGGTGAAATTCTGCTGTACTCGAGGGAGTGGGCCCAGAAAGGAACACTCATAACGAGCTCGCTAGCATCGGCATGAGACCCAACGCAAGCCAGCACATGAGATGCGTTCCTGAAGATATCCCCCATCATCTCGACCTGGTGACCCTTCTCATTGTTGTTGACTTGGTCGATACAAATAGAATCTATCCAGATATACTGCACCCTACCATGCCATTGGGATTGTCGAAGTGCATAGTCACTGTTGATAGTGACTTCTAACTCTTTGCCATTCATTGAGACGTTTGTCGTCAATCTTTTGTCGCCCCATGCATATGAGATTGCATGGTAGGATGGCGCTTCACTCACTGGCCATACTGTGAGCGCGCATGCTAATTTGGTCGTCGTGTCATCAATAGCGAGGTCACCGAGAACTTCGAGGAGACGGATGTAGGTTTTGGCGTCAGGGAGATCATCGTGGTGGTATTTGACAGATGCTGTCTCATTTATGAAGTCTTCTTTCACCTGGGTTTTGTCGTATTCTCGACTTTTCTGATCTGTTTTGCTTGGAGCAAACGGCTTATCTTGAGTGGCAGACTCCATCTTCTTGTCGGGTATCACAAGGCTTGAGGCTCGTTTAATGAGGTAGCTGTGTAACTCCTATCAAGACTGGAATGTGTCACCAGCAGTCAATTGTAGAAAGTCGATGACTATAGAGACGTGTTGATGAAAGTCAATGAACAGAATTTTTCTGTTGACTCGTTCTTGAGAGGGGAAGAAGCCAGCCTTACCAAAGGTTATACGCAAGATTTGCTGGCAAGGATATATAAAAAAAAAAGGGGGGGGCAGCGAAGAGGACGCTAAGACTGCATGTTCATGTAACATCAACACTTCAAAATTACATAACGTGATAAAACTCAAATGTAAGCTGATAAAATTCAAATGTAAGCTCATAAAACTCAAATGTAAGCTCAAAAACTCATGTATACACAATCACTCCATAGAAAATATTACAGCAACAGAAAACCATCCACATCGAGAAGATTCGGTAAAGAAACTGCCCGAATCAAATGATCCTATTTGACGAGTAACGCACTAGAAAGTACAAAGAACAACAGGGAAAGAAGCCTTGGATTGTAATACTTGGGATATGATAACATGCTTAACCACTTCCAAGGAACCGAGATCAAAAATGACACCACTGAACCAGAGACGATGTAGAGAAAATCCATCATGCCAAATATTGTACATACAAAACAGCTATTACTTGCGAGATCTTCAAAGGTGAAGACGTGCGAAAACATGTCTATTTTGCCATGGGATTGCAAAACCCATGGTCCAGTTCTCTATTAACCGGCACTTGCTTTCCATCAATCAACCCCATATTTCTTTTTGTTTTTTCAAACCGAGCTGTGGTTGTGCCAATAAGCATCACCCACGGAAACTCAACCCGGAAATGCTAGAGCAAAGCAACATGTTCCAATCTCACACCCGCACCTAGCCTCCATGGGACCATAGCATGCTATACTCAAAGACCGGATGTATCACAGTTGAACTACATGGGCAAATCCAATCCTGTTGAGTTTTACGGTTTTAACAGCACAAATTGGCGATATGATGACGTGTAATGAGGGATAGCAAGCTGTGAGATTTGATGTTCGGCTACAAAGAGATGGGATCCTTCAAAAATGATCTATTCTCGTTTTCCTATGTTCGTCGGGGTTTTTTTTTTGAATTTGATGCACTTTTATCTATAATATATAAGCTATAAACCGCCTCGTATCTCTAAACAGCGTCATGATAACTCACTTCTTCGTTGCTATCTACTCTGGTTTAAATTTTATGAAGTGGCCGAAAACCCATCTGGACACGTTTTTTCAAGCAGTCAAACCGTCGAGGCATCTACAAATACTGTCTCTTTGTTTCTCTCAGTAAAAGCAACAGATTAGCAGTCAATT
>Ga0247812_10002394_pt1 | contig 10548 bp, 10 predicted proteins | sample UWRJL149409B1_FD_178011 | JGI IMG/M metagenome (GOLD analysis project Ga0247812, IMG submission 178011) | Plant litter microbial communities from Arlington Agricultural Research Station in Wisconsin, United States - UWRJ-L149-409B-1 | ecosystem: Environmental > Terrestrial > Plant litter >...
AGGAAAAATCTTTACGGTTAACCGTAAAAAAGAAGAAGATAATACAACTTCACTTCAGAAAGATAATTCTATCTCAAGATCTTTAAAGAATAATTCCTTTTATTCTGCTGATGAGAATCTGGAGCAGGAGCAGCAGCAAAATTCAATAGAGGCTGTGATCCACGAGACTCAGATCATTGTCAACGGGTCTGTGGTCAAGCTCCGACTAAGCAGTGATATATTTCTGCAAGGCACTATGATTCCGAAAAACACATTTTTATACGGAATAGCATCTTTAAAAGGGGAGAGACTGGAAGTTAAAATCAATAAAATTCAGTTTCGAAATTCAATTTTTCCGGTGGAATTAACGGTGTATGATATTGATGGTATTGACGGGATTTATATTCCAGGTGCGATCAGCAGGGATGTTGCCAAGGCTTCTGCTGACCGTTCTATTCAAACCTTAGGGCTGACCGGAATTACAGATTCCTGGGGAGCGCAGGCAGCAGGAATGGGAATTGAAGCAGCAAAGAGCCTGATGAGTAAAAAAGTGAAACTGATTAAAGTGGTTGTTAAAGCCGGTTATCAGGTACTGCTGTATGACGAGAAACAAAAGAATTTGAATAATTAAAAAATTAAAAGATGAAAATTAGAAATTGGACTTTTATGTTATGCTATTTGCTGACAATGCTGTCAGGCTATGCGCAGTTTATTAATGAAAAAATTGGTTTGAATCGGGAAGAGTTTAAAAATCTTCACATTGGGTATTCGAAAACTACCAGTATCGTTTTTCCATATGCTATTAAAAGTATTGACAAGGGAAGCCCGGATGTTTTAATGCAGAAAGCCAAAGGAGTTGAGAATATTTTACTGGTCAAAGCGGCAAAGGAGAATTTCAATCAGACCAACCTCACTGTAGTGACAGCTGACAATAGGCTGTATGTATTTGTTCTGAACTATAATGAATCCTGTCCTGATTTAAATATTAAAGCCGATAATACAGCTGTTGTAAGTGGGAATATTTTGTTTTCAATGGAGAACGACAATCAAAAGAAAATTGAGCAGTATGCAGGCCTTGCTTTGTCTAAAAAGAAAAAATTAGAAGGACTAAAACGTTCAAGATTTGAAATGAAACTGGATGTCACCGGCATATTCATTCATCAGGACGTTTTGTACTTCAGACTTTTACTGGGCAATAATTCAAAAATTAATTATGAGATAGACCAGCTGAGGTTTTTTATACGCGACCGCAAGAAATCAAAGCGCACCGCATCTCAGGAAATAGAAGTAATGCCTTTGTATACAACTTCAGCCTCTTCTGTAATTCCGGACAAATCTGAAGTGAATATAGTTTATGCCGTATCCAAATTTACGATCCCCGAAAAGAAATACCTCACTATACAGCTTATTGAAAAAAATGGCGGGAGGCATATAGAAATAGATGTTAAGAATAATGATCTAATAAATCTGAATGTTCTAAACAGCTTATAAATGAGTAATAACTAAAAAAAATAATTGTCATGAATCAGAAAAATTTAGAATTCTTGAAAGATCAGCTGAAATATACCGGCTTTGGAGAAACGTTCGATCAGGACTTGAAGGAGAAAATGCTTAAAGGAGAAACAGAATTTAAGCTTATGAAGGAAGGTGTCTATGGAACAGATTCCATGACTGCAGTGCTGAATTTTAAAAAATCAGATCAAAGCGATTTGTATTTTTTTAATTCCTATCAGATTAACCTCCAGAAAGAGGATAATAAGACGGGATTAGAACAGACTTTTTATATTAATAATGATAATACCAGCATTACTCTCAAAGAGGCGTATAATTTGATGGAGGGCAGATCGGTTAATAAGAATTTAAAGAATAAGGACGGTGAAACCTATAATTGCTGGATCCGTATGGACTTCAAGGAAAGTGACGATCGGGGAAACTTCAGACTTCAGCATTATCATCAGAACTATGGCTATGATTTGGAAGCTTCGCTGGAAAAGCATTCGATAAAAGAACTGCTGACACCGCAGTACAAGGAAGATCTGATGAACTCTCTGAAAAAAGGAAATCTGCAGTCTGTAACTTTTGTTGTAGGCGGAGAGGAGCGAAAGCAGTTTGTGGAAGCTAATCCCCAGTTTAAGACTATCAAGGTTTACGATGCTTCTCTGCAGAGAATAAATGACCGTGAAAGCAAGAATGAGAAGCAGTCGCAGTCCCAAGAAAAGAGTGCGGACCAGAATAATAACGATGATGAGCCCTCTCAGAAGGAAAAGAACCGTAACTCCCGTTCAAAAAAAGCGGGCAGATCGGTTTAAAGCTCTGCAGTAATAAGGATCAGCTATGTCTTCTGAAAACAATAGAGTAGAAAACGAGATAAAATTATGGATGTCCAAGGAAGAAAAATTAAAATTTTTATTTCAAAACAGTCCATCCATAGAACGCTCTTTTGGCATAGAGAAACTGAAATTTTTTAAGATGCTGCTTTTTAAATATAAAAAGACTAAAGCAGTAGACGAAAAAATAACTGTGAGATTTCTTAAGCACGAATATAATAAATTGAGGCGTCAGGTCTATCCCAATATTATTGACCGGCTTTTAAATGAAGCGATTAGTGCTGTTGTTTTTGAAAGGATAGATAAACGTGATTATGTCAGAGATCTGGAATTAAACAGGAAGAATGTAGAGGAACAGCTTATAAAAAGCGGTTTTCATGAAGCTTATGGCAAAGTATTGGAGCATATTCAGGAACAGCAGTTAAATTTTTCTGTTCCCGTTTCTTATCACATCTCAGAAAATGAAAGACTTGAACATTCACTGCAATTTGTAAAAGATGCACAGGGGGCATATCAGTTTGATGGATTCAGATCAAGTCTAGATACATATTCGTCGCCTTCCAACCGCAGTACGCACTACTTTAAGAATGAAAAATCTGAGAGTTTTAGCGCCGCAGAGGCATACGAAATGCTTGCAGGAAGAGCAGTTCTGAAGAGCGGAACTTGGAAACAGTTTAACTTCTACGATAGAGACCTTAATGACAATTATCGGATGCATGAATTTCCGGAAGCGTATGGATATAATCTCAGCAATGCTTTAAGAGCAATTCCTCTTAAAAATGATGACCATGAGACATTAGAATCCTTGGCCGATTCTTTGAAAAAGGGCAGGAGGGAAGAAGCAGTGCTTCTGATTCAAGGCAGAGAAATGAAAGTTTTTTTGGAAGCAAATCCACGCTTTAAGACCTTGAATTTTTATAACGACAGGATGCAGAAAGTTAGTTTAACAGAAATTAAAAACGGCTGTAAAATTAATCCGCTGCAAAAACCGCAGCAGAATATTGAGACTCAGACCGCAAAAAAGTCGCATCACATGTGATGTTTATATATCGTATATAGTTATGGAAAATCTTAAACTTTTATCGGGATTTTTTCAGGCAATTGACAACGACTTCAGAATAAGCACAACTCATATTGCAATTTTTGCCGCCCTGCTTGAATTTCGCGCAAACAGAGATTTTGTAAACCCAATACAAGCATACAGCATAGAAATTCAAAAGATTGCTAAAATAATGTCTCCTAAGACCTATCATAAATGCATGCGTGAATTGCATGAATATGGATACCTTTTTTATGTTCCAACGAAAAATAAAAATAGAAGGAGCAGCATTTACTTCATTTAGAATCATAAATAAAGATGTTATGGAAGAAATTGTTACAAAGGAAGATCTAAGGCAGTTTGGTCTTCTATTACTGGATAAAATACAAACTGTATTTAAAGAAAAGAATTCTCAACAAAAAGAATCGTTGGAACCTCAATGGATAAAAAGTAAAGCTGTCCGGAAACTGCTGGATATTTCAGCCGGTTCAGTTCAGAATATGAGAATGACACAGAAAGTCCGATTTAAAAAGGTTCTTGGCTCGTACTACTATAATAAAGAAGATCTGCTAAAACTTTTCCAAGATGAGTCAAATTAATAATATAACGGAATGCCAGGTCATGGATTGCTTATCTATTTATATGGATGATCCGCAGCTCAACGTTTGGCATTTGGCTATTTTAAATGCAATTCTAAGTTTGGGATACAGGCAGGGAGAGCGGCAGAGAATTAAAGTCAGCCGTCGCAAGCTCATGTCATTGTCACATATCAATACACTGCCCACTTATCATAAGTATTTCAAACAGCTTCAGGATTTGGGCTATATTAAGTATATGCCTTCTTATCATCCGGGTTATAGAAGTGAAGTTGAATTATATCAAAAGAGGTTATCTCAATTATGAGATAACCTCTTTCTTTTTGTATCAAATTATTTTAGAGGTTATAATCTAAGAGGATGGTATCCTATATTTCTCTTTAATTAATTCTAATTCATTCTCCAGTCTGACTAGTGCCGTTAAATCTTCCTGTGACATTTCAGTTTTTTCGGGGTGTAGTCTTTTATTCAGCAGTGTCATTTCCCGGCCTATAGTAGCCTGCTCAGTAATAGCGTAAGATTCAGTTTGTTTAACTGATGAATGTCCTAGCATTTCCTTTACTACATTAATGGGGACGTTATTGTTTAATGTTACAGTACTTCCAAATGTTCTGCGTGCCATATGTGTATTTAGCGTGAACGGAAAACCGCATAATGCAGCAACTTCTTTAAGGTATTCATTCATTTTCTGATTAGAAGAAACTGGTAGTACAGTTCCACGTTTAAGACATAGCGGATGATCTTTGTATTTTTCAAGAATTTCCATCGCCTTTGGAAGAAGCGGTACTCTTGCCGTAGAATTTGTTTTCTGCCTCTCAGATAAAATCCACTGATTTCCGTCAACGCCATCTTTTATGTCAGCTTTTCGGAGCTGAAAAGCGTCAATATAAGCAAGTCCTGTGTAGCACTGGAAAACAAAAATATCTCTTACGGTATTAAGCCGGTCAGTGGAAAATTCACGCCTTTCCAGTTCTGCCAATTCTTTTGCAGATATAGGCTTCTTTACAATTTTAGTTTTCTTTCCTTTAAAATTCTTAAATGGGTCTTTGATAATGATCTCTTTATCGATGGCCCGTATTACAATTTTCTTGAAGTTGGAAATGTATTTAAGTGTGGTATTATTTGCGCATTTCCTTACGGTACGAAGATAGAACTCAAAGTCTTTTATGAATTCAAAATTTAAATCAGCAAATTCAAGATCACTAGTATTGTATTTGAATTTAATGAAAGCCGTCACGTGATTTTTAGTGATATTGAATCTCTCTAATGTCGCTTCTGTGTATCCGTTGCCAATCAGGGCTTTCATTTCATCATTGTGTTTTTGAAATTCTTCCAGCACCTTGGCTCTGGGAGTTATTCTTCCCATGACATAGTCCATAATCTTTTGTGAAGTTATGGGTTTGCCGCTGTACATAATCTCGGCTTTGATTTCATGGATTTTCGCAGTGAGTGAATCCAGAAAAAAGTTCAGCGATTTTGCATCTTCTTTTGAGCCTGCTGCTCTTTCGGTTTTCTTGTTCCAGCGCTCAGTGTCCCACTGGCGTCTGGTGGATGCTTCTTTCGGGATTCCGTCAACGGTTATCCTGAAATAAACACTTCTAATGTTACTCTCATTGTGTCGGGGTGCTTTCAAAAAGAAAATCAACCCAAAGCTGTTCTCTAGCATAATTCAACTTATTAGATTAGTAAATGTAGAATTATAACCTCATTTAAACAAGATGTAAACATGCTTAACCCCTTTGATAACGGGACTTAAGATGAAATTTTGTGGCGCAGCTTTGAACTTTGAAAATGCGCCACGAATGCGCCACAGAGTTTTTGTGCGATTTTAAAAATATTGAAAAGCGGTATAAAAGAAAAAACCCTGCAAATCGTTTGATTTGCAGGGTTTACCGCTCTTTTTGGCCATTTTTGAAAACTTTGAAAATCTTATTTTTCCTTTGTTTTCGGGCCTTCGCGGAGAAAGAGGGATTCGAACCCCCGGACCTGTTACAGTCAACAGTTTTCAAGACTGCCGCATTCGACCGCTCTGCCATTTCTCCAGTATGTCGCCATCATTTGCTGATTGCGAGTGCAAATATAGTGCGCTTTTCCGATTATAAAAACTTTTTCATTGATTTTTTCAACTTAATTTTCAAGTGTCTAATAATCAGTATTTACTAAAAGGATATTTTTGTGTTAAATAATATAATTAATCCAAAATAGGCATTGGTTTCTTGTTTTCATCGACTGCAACAAATGAAAAAGTTCCTGAAACTACGGTTTCGCGAAGTTCGGAATACATTTGTTCCATGAAAATATCCACATGAATTTTGCAACTTGTTCTTCCAACGCTAATTACTTTGGCTACTAATTCGATTAAAGTTCCTGCCGGAATTGCTTTTTTAAAATCAATTTGGCCAGTAGAAATCGTTACCACTTTCTTTCGGCTGAATCTTGTGGCGCAAATAAAAGCCACTTCATCCATCAAATGAAGCGCAGTTCCTCCAAATAAAGTATCGTAATGATTCGTTGTACTCGGAAAAACTGCTTTAAATATATGGGTTTCAGATTTTGAAATTCTCTCCTCTAATGTCCCCATATTAGTAATTTACATATTCAGTAATTTCAAGTCCGTATCCAATCATACCGACACGTTTTGTTTGTTCTGTGTTAGATACCAATCTAATTTTCGAAATATCGATATCATGAAGGATTTGAGCACCAATTCCGTAGTCTTTGCTGTCAATAATTACTTTTGGAGCTTTCATTGTACCTTCGGCCTGTAAATTTTTAAGTTCTGAGATACGGCTTAACAAGTTTACAGCCTGCATATCCTGATTGATAAAAACGACAGCACCTTTTCCGTTTTCATTAATAACTTTAAACATACCGTCTAATTGCTGCTCGGCATTGTTGGTTAAAGTTCCTAATAAATCGTTATTTACCTGAGAAGAGTGAATTCTGGTTAAGATAGGTTCTCCAAGATTCCATGTTCCTTTAGTTAAAGCAATATGAATTTGTTTGTTGGTAGTTTGCTCGTAAGCTCTAAGTCTGAAAGTTCCAAAACGGGTTTCGATATCAAAATCCTCTTTTTTAACGATCAGGCTATCGTGTTGCATTCTATAGGCAACTAAGTCTTCGATTGAAACTAATTTTAAATTGAATTTCTTTGCCACTTTTACCAATTCAGGTAAACGGGACATAGTTCCGTCTTCATTTAAAATTTCACAAATAACACCAGCAGATTTAAATCCTGCTAATCTTGCGAAGTCAATTGCAGCTTCTGTATGACCAGTTCTTCTTAAAACACCACCTTGTTTTGCGATCAATGGGAAAATGTGTCCGGGGCGCGCTAAATCGTGTGGTTTTGTATTGCCGTCAACTAAAGCCTGTACTGTTTTAGATCGGTCAGCTGCTGAGATTCCAGTGGTAACACCATGTCCTTTTAAATCTACAGAAACGGTAAAAGCAGTTTCCATATGGTCAGTATTATTACTCACCATGGCACGTAAATCAAGTTCTTTACAACGGCTTTCCGTAAGTGGTGTGCAGATTAATCCACGTCCGTGAGTCGCCATAAAATTGATCATTTCCGGAGTTACTTTTTCGGCTGCAGCCAAAAAATCACCTTCGTTTTCACGATCTTCATCATCGACTACAATGATTACTTTACCTTGACGAATATCTTCTATAGCTTCTTCAATGGTATTCAGTTGTATTTTTGTTGACATAATTATTATTGTTTTTGAGCAGGAGTAAACCGCTCAGAAATTTTTTGAAATAGTTGTGAAATCGGAGTTGTGATTGCATCAAAGTTTATTAATCCGTTGTCGTTTGTTGCGCGATACGTTAATAAAACAGCTAATGGAAGTAATATAAAGGATGACATCCATGATCCCATAAAAGGAGTCATTCCGCCTTCCTGAGAAAGTCGTTTTCCAAAAGTATTGATGAAATGGAAGGTAATAAAAATTAATACGGCAAAGACAATCGGTAAACCTAATCCGCCTTTACGAATAATTGCGCCTAAAGGAGCGCCAATAAAAAACATTAAAAAGCAGGCGAAAGCAATTACAAACTTTTCGTATAATGCACTTAAATGTTTGTTTATTTCCCTTTGTTTGTCTTTTAATTCTTTTTGCGTAGCGTCTATAGAATAAGTGTTGCTGGTCACATTGCTGGCGGCCATTTTTAAAATATCCAGTCTTTGTTTATTATCATAAAGAGATAAAAGATCGTTAGGCAAAGATTTTTTCTTCTTCTCTGTTTTTATAATGGCAGGTCCCTGTTTTTTAATTCCGACACGTTGATTTATGTTTTCGGAAAATGATAGTATTTCATTGTCCAGATTTTTATTCAGGGAGTCTAATGTATAACGAAGTTCATTTACATTCAGCATTCCGTTAGTGCTGCTGATTTCCTGATTATCATCGACCTTATTCAATTCAGATAAATCAATATTGATAATCTGCTTTTTAAAAGCGGCTTTTACAAACGGTAATTTTGCGCGGTCTTCGTATTTTTTTGGTGTAACATCCTGATAGTAATAACCATCATTTAAAACTAGTTTTAAGATGCTTGATTTCTCGTTACTAACTAACTTCCCGTTTTTAGCTTTGATAACCGTTTTGTTTTCGCCAACGTTATTCGCTTTTTCGTGAATAGTAACTCCGGTTAAGATATTACCGTTTTCTCCCGACTTTTTGTTTACCTTAATGTTGTAAGTTCCGACATCGTTAAACTGACCTTCGGCAATAGCCATTGCGGGCTTGGCCTGTGCAATATTTTTTCGGAAATTAACAAATTTATATTCAGCGTACGGAATCACATTATTAGCGAACCAAAAGGCAACAATACTCAAAACAAAAATAAATGCAACTAAAACGCGCATCGCTCTTTGAAGTGATATTCCTGAAGATTTCATAGCTGCGAATTCATAATTCTCAGCCAGATTCCCGAAAGTCATAATTGACGCTAGTAAAACCGATAAAGGCAAAACCAAAGGAATGATTCTCGGCATCGAGAAAAGAAGGAATTTTACAACCAATATCAAATCCAGGTCTTTACCTGCTAGTTCAGAGATAAAGAGCCATACCGTTTGAAGTATGAATATAAAAAAAAGGATTACGAATACCGTAGTAAACGTAATCAGAAAAGTTTTTAGTAAGTATTTGTCTAAAATTTTCAACCCGTAATTAATCTAATTTGTTGATGTAGTATTTTGGATATTTGCTCGCTACAAAGGTAAATTGATTTTTTGATAAAGGCTGATTGGTTTTAAAAGAATTAACGGTTAAAGTAGTTTTTGTTCCGTTTTTCCCTGTTTCAATCAAATTATAAATGTGTTTTGTTTGCACATCAATCCCTAAAAGAATCTCTTTTCTTTGATCTTTAGTATTTGTTGGTGCTAATTTGATGTATTGAATTTTTCTTCCTTTAATATTTTGAACGATGTCCATATTGTATTTGTATCCGGAATTGAAGAAAGTCAACATTTTTGAAGGCGTGATAGCGTTGTCATCTTTCTCGTTAACTTTAGAGATTGTAACTTCTTCGTCTTCAGGATTTATAGTATAGGTTTTTTGTCCATCAAATATTTTAGTAACACCCATGAAATTCAATACATATTGATTGCCTTTCATGATGACATTTCCTTTACTGTCCTGATTGATATTTTCTTTAGCGTTGTTTAAAGAGTATTTAAAATCAATAGAAATATTATCGTAGCTTTTTATTTTTGCTGTTACCTCGTTCAATAAATCTTTGGCTTTTTTATCCTGTGCCTGAATAGAAGTAAAGCTCAAAAGCAATAAAATTGCCATTTGAAAATACTTTTTAGTCATATTAGTGATAGAATTGTTTGTGATTTCCTGAATTTTCGTTTTCATGATGGGATTAATTTTGTTCATTGTTAAAAAATTGATCAAGAGCACTTAAATCAGAAATGTTTACGCTTCTTGCTTTACTGCCTTCAAACGGACCAACAATTCCAGCTGCTTCCAGCTGATCGATCAAACGACCGGCTCTGTTGTAACCCAATTTTAATTTTCTTTGCAGTAATGAAGCGGAACCTTGTTGTGCATTGACAATAATCTCTGCAGCTTCTCTAAATAAAGTATCTCTTTCGGAAATATCCATATCAAGATTGATGCCAGTTTCTTCTCCAACAAACTCTGGGAGCAAATAAGCCGTGGCATACGCTTTTTGTGAACCAATGAAATCTGTAATTTTTTCAACCTCCGGAGTGTCAATGAAAGCACACTGAACACGAACGACATCATTTCCGTTTGTGTACAATAAATCTCCACGACCAATTAACTGATCAGCTCCTTGTGTGTCTAAAATCGTTCTTGAGTCAATTTTTGACGTAACTCTAAAAGCAATTCTCGCAGGGAAATTCGCTTTAATCAAACCTGTAATTACGTTTACAGATGGTCTTTGGGTTGCAATAATCAAGTGAATACCAATAGCACGGGCTAACTGAGCCAAACGCGCAATCGGAATTTCAACTTCTTTACCGGCAGTCATAATCAAATCGGCGAACTCATCGACAACCAAAATAATGTAAGGTAAAAAGCGGTGGCCGGCTTCCGGATTTAATTTTCTAGCTTTAAATTTGTCATTG
>Ga0247812_10002395_pt1 | contig 10535 bp, 8 predicted proteins | sample UWRJL149409B1_FD_178011 | JGI IMG/M metagenome (GOLD analysis project Ga0247812, IMG submission 178011) | Plant litter microbial communities from Arlington Agricultural Research Station in Wisconsin, United States - UWRJ-L149-409B-1 | ecosystem: Environmental > Terrestrial > Plant litter >...
GATCTGGCGGAACAGGCCTTCCATACCGAACGTACGGGCTTCGTCGGCCACGATCGGCACGATGTGCGGGCCCAGTTCCTTGTCACGCAGGGTGATGTTCAAGCTCTGCACGAAGGCCATCGTGGTGGAGTACGAGCGCTCGCCACTGCTCTTCAGCAGGCGCTCGTAGGTTTCCAGCTTCGGGGCGTTGAAGCTCTTGCTGGCCTTGCGACGACGCTGCGGCAGGTAACCGCCCAGCGCGGAACGACGTTCCTGCAGGTACTTCACTTCCGGCGAATCCGGGCCGGGGTGATAGAACGGCACCTGGCCGTCCTTCAGCTGCTCGTCGGTCACCGGAATGTTGAAACGGTCGCGGAAGTGGCGCACCGCTTCGTCGTCCAGCTTCTTGGTCTGGTGGGTCGGGTTCAGTGCCTCGCCGGCGCTGCCCATGCCGTAGCCCTTGACCGTCTTGGCCAGGATCACGGTCGGCATGCCCTTGGTGTTCACGGCCTGGTGGTAGGCGGCAAACACCTTGTGCGGGTCGTGGCCACCACGGTTCAAGCGCCAGATGTCATCGTCGGACAGGCCGGACACCATCGCAGCGGTTTCCGGGTACTTGCCGAAGAAATGCTCGCGGGTATACGCGCCACCGAAGGCCTTGCAGTTCTGGTATTCGCCGTCGACGGTTTCCATCATCAGCTTCTTCAGGACGCCATCGGTGTCCTTGGCCAGCAGGGCATCCCAGTAACCGCCCCACAGCAGCTTGATGACATTCCAGCCACCGCCACGGAACACGCCTTCCAGTTCCTGGATGATCTTGCCGTTGCCGCGCACCGGGCCGTCCAGGCGCTGCAGGTTGCAGTTCACCACGAAGATCAGGTTGTCCAGGCCTTCGCGGCCGGCCAGCGCGATCGCGCCCAGGGTTTCCGGCTCGTCGCTCTCGCCATCGCCGATGAAGCACCACACCTTGCGGTCGGACTTTTCGATCAGGCCACGGTTTTCCAGGTAACGCAGGAACTGCGCCTGGTAGATCGCAGCGAGCGGGCCCAGGCCCATCGACACGGTCGGGGTCTGCCAGTAATCGGGCATCAGCCACGGATGCGGATAGCTGGACAGGCCGCCGCCGTCGACTTCCATGCGGAACTTGTCCAGCTGCGCTTCGTCGATGCGGCCTTCCAGATAAGAACGCGCATAGATACCCGGGGCGCTGTGGCCCTGGATGAACAGCAGGTCGCCCGGATGGTTGTCGCTCGGCGCGCGCCAGAAGTGGTTGAAACCGACGTCATACAGCGTCGCGCCGGAGGCGAAGCTGGCGATGTGGCCGCCCAGATCGCCCGGCTTGCGGTTGGCACGCACCACGGTGGCCATCGCATTCCAGCGGATGATCGAACGGATGCGCCATTCCAGATCGGCGTCGCCCGGGCTCTTGGCCTCCAGGTTCGGCGCGATGGTGTTCACGTATTCGGTGGTGGGAGAGAACGGCAGGTACGCGCCCGAACGACGGGTCAGCTCCACCATGCCTTCCAACAGTTGATGCGCGCGCTCGGGGCCCTCGACATCAATCACGGCCTTCAACGACTCGATCCACTCCTGGCTTTCCACCGGGTTCGGGTCGTTGTTCAGCAGCTCGTTCAACCAGTTCATTAGCGCTCCCATTACCGCACGCACGCGCGCGACTGTTATTGATTTCTAGACCGCAAAGTGTAGCGCACCGGGGGCTACCGTCACTTGGCTACGCGTGCGTATGGTCGTAAATGGCTTGTTTGTCTGCGGACTGTCCGAAGCTGTCCAGGCCAATGTTTCCAAGACGTTACGCGCGCAGCGGAACCCGTTCCTTGCCCCGCTGGCCCCCGCCATGCCATTGATCCGGGACGGAAAACCAAGGATGAGGTCATGCGCAGCCGTCCCCCGCCTGCACCCCCTGTGCCCCCTGTGCCCCCGCGCGGACGCAGTCTGCGTACCCAGCTGATGCTGTGGTCGTGCCTGGTCCAGGCCGCATTGTTGCTGCTGCTGGTGACACTGTTCTATCTAGGGGGCCGTGCGCTGGTGCATCAGCAGGCCATTGCGCAGCTGAACCACCTGGCCGAGCAGACCGCGCGCAGCCTCGGCAACTCGCTGCGTTCGGCGCAGATCACCGGCGACATGCTGCTGGCCCCGCTGGCCGGCAACGCCTTTGATACCAACCAGATGCACGGGCTGCTGCATGCGGCGGTGATGGCTGACCCCAACGTGGACGGCGCCACGGTCATCATCGAACCCGACCGCGTGCCGGGCATGCCCGAGGGCTACGCCTGCCACGACGTGTTGCTGGATGGAGCGGTGGAACAACGCTGCGGCGGCGACCTGGACCTCAACGGCCGACAGCGCGCGTGGTACCGCAAAGCCCTGCATGCCACGGGCCCGTGGTGGTCCGAACCGTATGCCAACCCCAGCGAAGAGGGCCGGTTGTTCATTACCTACAGCGTGCCGCTGCGGCTGCCCGGCGAGCTGCTGCCGGCCGGGCTGGTCAGCGTGGACGTGCCGCTGGCACGCCTGCGCCATGATCTGGGCAAGCTGCCGCATACCTCGCGCCTGCGCGCCACCTTGCTGGCGCCGGACCATCGGGTAGTGCTGAGCTCCGCACCGGAGATAGAGCCGGGCATGTCGCTGCGGCAATACCTGCAGCAGCGGCCGGACCTGGCGCCGCTGTTTGATCCCAAGCAGCCCCCGCTGCCCAACGATGAAGGCTTCGACCACCAGGGCCGCGATGGCACCCGCTTTCTCAGCCGCATCGCGCCACTGGAGCAGGCCGGCTGGCAGGTGGTGCTGTCGGCCGACCACGATCTGCTGCTGGGCGATCTGCACCGGGTGACCTGGTGGGCGGTGGGCCTGGGGGTGCTGGGCGTGCTGGTCTGGTTGCTGCTGGTGCGACGCCATGCGCAGCGGCTGCTGCTGCCGATGGAAACGCTGACCGCCGCCGCGCGTCGTTTCAGTGTGGGCCACTTCAACCAACCGCTGCCCTTCCCGCGCCAGCACGATGAAGTAGGTGAGATGAGCCGGGCGTTCGAGCGGGCGCGACAATCCATCCTGCAGCAGATGCACACCATCGAGCACATGGCCTGCGCCCGCGAGCGCAGTGAAAGCGAGCTGCGCATCGCCCGTGGCATCCAGCAGGGCATGCTGGCGCCGCCGCCGCTGCTGCAGGCCGATGGCTTCGTGCTGCGCAGTTCCACCGTGCTGGTGCCAGCGCGCGAAGTCGGCGGGGATTTCCACCACATCGCGCCGCTGAACAGCACCACGCTGTGCTTCGTGATCGGCGATGTGTCCGGCAGCGGCGTGCCGGCGGCGTTGTTCATGGCGCGGGTGCTGACGTTGTTGGAGGCAGCCATGCAATTGCACCGCCAGCCGGGGCACATCCTCGCCGAGGCCGCACGCCACGTGGCCCAGCGCAACGAGGCCTGCATGTTCGCCACCGTGCTGTGCGGGGTGGTGGACGTGGCAACGGGCCAGTTCGAGCTGGCCAGCGCGGGGCACGAATCGCCCCTGCTGCGGCGCGCCGATGGGCAGACGACGGTGGTGCCGCTGCGCAGCGGGCCGGCGCTCGGCATCCATGCGCAGTCGGTGTTTCCCTGCGCGCGCGGGCTGCTGGGGCCCGGCGAGTACCTGCTGGCGTATACCGATGGCATCAGCGAAGCGCAGTGCCCGCAGCACCGCTGGTTCGGCATGGAGCGCGTGCTGGCGGTGGTGGCCGACGTGGCGGACGATCGCCGCGTCTGTGATGCGGTGGTGGCGGCGCTGCAGGCGTTCTGCGTGGGGGCCGGCAATCTGGATGACCTGGCGCTGCTTAGCGTGGGCCGCCAGCTGTCGTGGCCGCCGCTGCATCTGCGCGCGCCCGCCGATCGCGATGGGCTGTACTCATTGCTTTCGCGGCTGGAGCGCGGACTGCTGGCGATGGCGCTGCCGGAGGAGCTGCGTCAGCGCGCGCGGCTGGTGGTGGATGAGTTGTTCGGCAATGTGCTGGTGCATCAGCGCGAGCTGTCGAAAGTGACTCTCGACGTCACGGCGACCCTGGATGACGATGGATTGGCACTGCAGCTGCGCGATACCGGCCGGCCCTTTGACCCCGCCGCCGTGCCTGCGCCGGACCTGGATGCACCCCTGCAGGATCGCGTTGTCGGCGGCTGGGGCCTGCATCTGGTGCGCTCGCTATCTACCCGTTTTTTCTACTGCCGCCGCGATGGCAGCAACCGTGTCCATCTGCTGCTGCCGTTGGCAGCGCCGCGTCAGGAGTAAGCCATGCCCCGTCTGAGCCTGCGAATCGAGCCCGGTGATGGCCCCTACCAGCGGGTGTTCCTGTCCGGCTGGCTGGACGGCAGCACGCATCCGCAGCTGGATGCAGCGTTGGCGCCCCTGCTGCACGACGGCACCCACATCCTGGAGTTCAACCTGGCGGGGCTGGAATACATCTCCAGTGCCGGCCTGCGTTCGATCTTCCGCGCCCGCAAGACCCTGCACGCCCACGCCGGCCGGGTACTGGTGATGCAACCGCAGCCCGGCGTGCGCAAGGTATTCGAGCTGGTGAAGGCCGTACCGGTGGAAGACGTCTTCGCCTCGCAGGCCGAACTGGACAGCTACCTGACCGCGATCCAGGACAAGGTCGCCCGCGGCGAGCTGTAACCCCGGTAGTGACGGCCGCTGGCCGTCAGCCGCTTCCCGGCACCGGAATCCCCCAAACCCTGAAAACCCCCTCTTCCGTGAATGACGGCCAGCGGCCGTCACTACCGTGCGCTTGCTTCCCACCCCTTATCGATATATCGTTTCGACACCCGATACCGATATATCGAAATGACCCCGCAGCGTCCCGCTCCTTCCCCTACCCGCCTGCTCAGCCGGGGCGACCTGCGCCTGCTGGCGCTGGCCCTGCTGGGTGAGCAGCCGCGCCACGGGTACGAGCTCATCCAGCACGTCAGCGAGCTCTTCGCCCGGGCCTACACCCCCAGCGCCGGCACCATGTATCCGCTGCTGGCCAGCTTCGAACAGGCCGGCTGGGTACTCGGCGAGGACGATGCCGGCCGCCGGCGTTTCCACATCACCGATACCGGTCGCGCCGAACTGCTGGCGCGCCGCGATGAAGTGAAGGCGGCCCAGCACCGCGCCTGGCACCGGGCGCGCGATATCGCCAAGGCCGATATGCCGCCCGCGCTGCGCGATGCGCTGCGCCAGTTCAAAGGCGCGCTGGTCCGTCACCACGGCCGTTGGGTGGACGGCGAAGCCGAACAGGTGGCCGATTACCTGTTGCGTGCCACCGCGCTGTTGAACGGCCAATCTGCCACACCCCCTGATTCTTCGACCCCGCCCGCTTGAGCCAGCCCGGTCGACCTGCGCGTCTGCGCCTTACTCTCTGCAGGAATCCCCCATGTCCCACCACGAAAACAAGCGCCTGCGCCTGGATGTCCGCCTCCGCGAACTGACCGTGCTGCGCACCGAAGACATCACCCCCCACATGCGTCGCGTGATCCTGGGCGGTGCAGATCTGGCCGGCTTCGATTCGCCCGGCGCCGACGACCACATCAAGCTGTTCTTCCCCAACAGCAGCGGCGAGATGGTGCTGCCGACCATGACCGCCGAGGGCCCGCGGTACCCCGACGGCAAAGAACATTCGCCGGCCCGCGATTACACGCCGCGCGGCTGGGATCATGAAGCGGGCGAGCTGGCCATCGACTTCGTACTGCATGGCGACCACGGTGTCGCCGGCCCGTGGGCTGCCCGCGCACAGCCGGGCGACACGCTGGCCGTGGGCGGTCCACGCGGGTCGTTCCAGGTGGCCGATGACTACGACGGCTATGTGCTGATCGGCGATGAAACGGCGCTGCCGGCGATTGCACGCTGGCTGGAGGTGCTGCCGGAAACGGCCGAGGTGCAGGTGCTGATCGAAGTGGCTGACGAAGAAGAGCGCCAGGACCTGCCGCAGGGCGACAACGTGCGCATCCAGTGGCTGGAGCGCAACGGCTTCCCGGCGGCCAGCAGCTCGTTGCTGGAAGACGCGCTGGTGGACTTCGAGGCCCCGGAAGGCGACGTGTTCTATTGGATCGCCACCGAATCCCGCCGCGCCCGCATGATGCGCAAATTCTTCGAGGGCCACCACGACGTGCCACGCGATTGGATCCGCTCCACCGGCTACTGGAAAGCCCACCCGGATGACAGCGACGGCGATTGAGCCCTCCCGAGGGTAGAGCCGACGGTAGAGCCGACTTCAGTCGGCTTGCCCACCGCGGGCAATGACAGGGCCAGCCCAAGGTAGAGCCGACTTCAGTCGGCTGCCCATCGCGGGCGATGACAGTGCCACCCCAAGGTAGAGCCGACTTCAGTCGGCTGCCCACCGCGGGCGATGACAGTGCCAGCCGAAGGTAGAGCCGACTTCAGTCGGCTTGCCCACCGCGGACGATGACAGTGCCAGCCCAAGGTAGAGCCGACTTCAGTCGGCTGCGCCATCGCGGGCGATGACGGTGCCAGCCGACTGAAGTCGGCTCTACCAAAGCAAAAGCAAAAGCAAGAACGGCAGCCAGAGCCAGAGCCACAGCAACAGCAACACCACCACCGGCGTCCCGCACCCCGCACGCTGCCCCCCGCCACGCCACCCCGATTGGCGCGATAATCGCGCCATGACCGACCTCTCTGTTCCTACCCTCGCCGCGGCGCTCGAGCGCCTGCAGGCCGACGATGCTGCCTTCGATTCCCTGCTGGCCCCCCACGGCGAGTCCGCCAGCCTGCGCCCGCTGTTGCTGTCCCTGCTGCAGACCAAGCACGCGGCGCTGAAAGCCGATACGGATATGAACTTGGTGGCGGACATCCTGCGCCGCGACCAGAAGTTCTCACCGCCCGGACGCCCTTCGGTGCATCTGGTGAAGCTGCGCACGCAGCAGGCCAGCACCAAGCAGGCCGCACTGGTGGCCCGCCAGGCCTACGGCCGCGCCGCGCAGGATTTCGTGCGCGCGCTCGACTTGAAGATCACCCCGCGCCTGACCCCGATCGCGGTGACCGACCGCTGGCTGCAGACGCGCCTGACCTGACCCCACGGACGACGCACCATCGCGACGGACGACGCGCCATCGCGACGGACGACGGCCATCGCGGTAGCGCCGAGCCATGCTCGGCGAGCGCAGCAGCGCGGTTCGCGGTTCGCGCGCGGCCAAGGTCTCCGCCGAGCATGGCTCGGCGCTACCAAGCAGCGCGCAAGGGTGTCCAAGCGCGCATCGACGACGACGCAAACAAAAAAAACCCGCCGTCACCGGCGGGTTTTTTCATCCAGCCAGCCGTGGATCAGGCAGCCGGCTTTTCGCCGGTGGCTTCGGTCGTGATGCGGATCTTGACCTCGTCGCTGACGTTCGGGGCATACGCGCCGACGCCGAAATCGCTGCGCTTGATGGTGGTGGTGGCATCGAAACCGGCCGCCGGCACCTTGGCCATCGGGTGCTCGCCGCCGCCATTGAGGGTGACGTCCAGGGTGACCGGCTTGGTCTGGTCCTTGATGGTCAGGTCACCGGTGACGGTCAGCTTGTTGGTGCCTGCGGCTTCCACCTTGGTGCTCTTGAAGGTGGCGGCCGGGAACTTGCCGGCGTCGAAGAAATCGGCGCTCTTCAGGTGCTCGTCGAACTTCGCGGTGAAGCTGTTCAGGCCGGTCAGCGGCAGCTTCACTTCCACGGTGGACTTGGTCACGTCGGCCGCGTCATACACCAGCGTGCCTTCGGCATTGCCGAAGTGCGCGGTCGGGTGGGAGAAACCGAAGTGGCTCCACTGCGCCAGCACATCGGTGTGGGTCGGATCGAGCTTGTAGGTGCCCGATGCGATCTGCACGGCTTCGGCCGGGGCAGCAGCAGCGGCGTCGGTAGCCGGGGTGGTGGTCGGCGCAGCAGCGGCCGGCGCGGTGGCATCGGCGGCCGGAGCAGCCGGTGCAGCCGCTTCTTCAGCCGGCTTGGAGCAGGCCGCGATCGCCAGGGTCAGGGCGAGCGGCAGCAGCAGCTTATGGGTCTTGGTCATGTTCGGACTCTCTCTCGATTTCGGTAAGGGAATGGACTGCAAACATCGACCCGACCACGCGGGACGGGCCGATTCAAACACAAAAGCGGTTCAGACGATGCGAGCGGCTTCGTCGAAGGACAAGCGCGGCGAACGCGGGAACAGCGCCGCGTCATCGCCATGGCCCAGGTTGACCAGGAAGTTGCTGCGCAGCGAGGTGCCCGCGAAGAACGCGTCGTCCACCTTGGCCGGATCGAAGCCGGTCATCGGGCCGGCATCCAGACCCAGCGCGCGCGCGGCCAGGATCAGGTAAGCGCCCTGCAGGCTGCCATTGAGCAGTGCGGGCTTCTGGCGGTTTTCCTGCGGGCCGTCGAACCAGCTCTTCGCATCGGCATGCGGGAACAGATAAGGCAACTTCTCGTGGAAGTCGAGGTCATGCGCGATGATCACCGTGACCGGCGCGGCCATCGTCTTGGCGAGGTTGCCCTCGGACAGCGCGGGCGCCAGCTTGGCCTTGCCTTCCTTGGAGGTGACGAACACGAACCGTGCCGGGCTGGAGTTGGCCGAGGTCGGCCCGAACTTCACCAGGTCGTACAGCGCACGCAGCGTGGCTTCGTCCACCGGGGTGTCGTGGAAGCTGTTGGCGGTGCGGGCAGTGCGGAACAACTGATCAAGTGCGACGGCGTCGAGTTCGTGCGACATGCATCCTCCTGGGAGTGGTGGGAGATCCGCCGCGGCGGATCGCTGGCCGGGCTGCGGTGGCAATGCCGCAACGGCCGGGTCCATGCGAGGCAGTGTAGAGTGTCGCGTCTGTTGCAACACCCAGCAGGGTTGAAACGAATTAATGCCAATCGTGCAACGATCGAGTGCGCCCTCGACGATTACCGATGGCCGCGCCGGCAATGTCCGCCAGGCCGTGGCACTGGCGGGTGCCTTGCGTCTGGGCACCCATCAGCCGCTGACACTCGAGCCGCGCGCACCATGGCGCTGGCTGTCACCGCGCCGCCTGCCCGGTGACGCACAGGGCTACGGAGCGGCCTTCGCAGGGCTGACTGCGACACCCCCTGCGTTGGCGATCGGCTGTGGTCGCCAGGCCGCCGGTGCCCTGCGGGTGCTGCGCGCACACGGCAGCCAGGTCGTGCAGATCCTGGACCCGCGCATCAATGCGCGTCATTGGGACCTGGTGGTCGCGCCCGAGCATGACGCCCTGCGCGGCAGCAATGTGCTGACCCTGCTCGGCAGCCTCAACCCGGTCGATGACGACTGGCTGTCGTTGGGACGGGCCGCGTTCGCCGATTTCGGCCATCTGCCCGGGCCGCGCACGGCGTTGCTGGTGGGTGGGCCGACAGCGCATGCGCCGTGGACCGAAGACGACATGCGAAAGATTTTCGAGCAGGTCGCGTCGCAGTTGCGCAGCGAGGGCGGCAGCCTGCTGGCCACGACGTCGCGTCGCACGCCGCCGGCACTGTCCGATGCGCTGCGCGCGACCTTCGCCGACGTGCCCCACGTGATCTGGGGCGATGGCGGCGATGGCGTGAACCCGTACGCCGGCCTGCTGGGCTGGGCCGACCGGGTGGTGGCATCGCCGGATTCGGTGAACCTGTTGTCTGAAGCCTGCGCCACGCGGCTGCCGGTGATGGTGGCGCTGGGCGATGGAGTGCAGGGCCGCCTGGCCCGCTTCCAGCGTGCCTTGCAGGAACGTGGCCGACTGCAGCCGCGCTGGCTGGACTGGACACACGGCCCGATCGAGCCGCTGCGCGAGACCACGCGCGTCGCTGCCGAGGTGAAACGGCGACTGGGCGTTGCCGCCCCGCTGCCCCGGTGACCGTCTATCATCGGCGGCACATGGAACGTATCGCTTTTTACCTCGCCCTGCTGCTGCTCCTTGCCCCGGCCCCTGCCTGGGCCGACAGCGGCACCTGCCGCGAGCGCTATCCCAGCCCGGCCGCCGAAGCGGCGATGTTCGACATGGCGTGGGCCACGGCCGAGCAACTGGACGCCCTGCCGGACGTCGACATCGTGGTCGCTGCACGCGGTGGCCAGGACCTGAGCCGCTACGGCCTGCGCCACAGCCATCTGGCCTTCCTGCTGCGCGAAGACGATGGACGCTGGCGCGCCGTACACCTGCTCAACCGCTGCAAGACTGACCGTTCGCAGCTGTACCGCGAAGGGCTGGCCAACTTCATCGGCGAAACCGGCGGCCACACCGACGTGCGCATCGGCATTCCCGATGCGCCCCTGCGCGCGCGTTTGAAAGCGCTGCTGCAGCCGCCCGCCCGCATCGCGCATGCCCTGCACGAGCCGCGCTACAACGCGGTGGCGTATCCGTTCCGTACCGAGTTCCAGAACTCCAACGGCTGGGTGCTGGAGGTACTGGCGGTGGCGATGGCAAGCACCGAAGGTACCGCGCCGCTGCAGGATCGCATGCAGGCACAGGACTGGCTGAAGACTCACGACTACCGGCCCAGCGTGCTGCACATCGGCCTGGGCAAGCGGCTGGGCGCGCGCTTGTTCGTGGCCAATGCCACCACCACCGACCATCCTGCCGGAGAGCGGGTGTC
>Ga0247812_10002396_pt1 | contig 10534 bp, 12 predicted proteins | sample UWRJL149409B1_FD_178011 | JGI IMG/M metagenome (GOLD analysis project Ga0247812, IMG submission 178011) | Plant litter microbial communities from Arlington Agricultural Research Station in Wisconsin, United States - UWRJ-L149-409B-1 | ecosystem: Environmental > Terrestrial > Plant litter >...
TCGGCCAGCATCACAGTCGCCTGGAGGGCTGGGCCAGTTGGGGCGACTACGATCGCAAACAGTTGCTCCAGGAATGGCAGCGCCTGCAACTCGACAGCGCCCTGAGCCGGGTGCCGCACATGAATCTCAAGCAGCGCTTTGCCAAGGCCCGCCGACTGGAGCGGCCACTGGGCCTCAATGCGGCCCTGCAACTGGCCGGCCTGCAGTTCAGCGGGCAACAGCATCGGGCGCTCGAGGATGCGCGCAATACCGCCCGTTTATTACCGTTGACCCTGCCCGCCACTCCTTGAGTGCAACAGGTGACGGGCGAAAAGGCCTTGTGCATACTGGCCGGCCTTTTTAGCCCTTTTCGAGGAATCGCCCATGTTCAAAGTCAACGAGTACTTCGACGGCACCGTCAAGTCGATTGCTTTCGGCACTGCCGAAGGTCCGGCCACCATCGGCGTCATGGCAGCGGGCGAATACGAGTTTGGTACTAGCCAGCGCGAAATCATGCACGTGGTCTCCGGCGCCCTGACCGTCAAACTGCCGGACAGCGACGATTGGCAAACCTTCGCCGCCGGCAGCCAGTTCAATGTTCCGGCCAACAGCAAGTTCCAACTCAAAGTGGCGGTCGACAGCGCCTACCTGTGCGAATACCGCGGCTAAGCGTTATTGCGCTACAACAAAAATGCCCGTGTCCTGCGACACGGGCATTTTTCGTTTTGCACCCACGGGATTACTCGAGAATCGTCACCGGCATGCCAACTTCCAGCCGCCCATTGGCGTCGTTGACCAGATTCTGCCCAAACATCGCACCATCGGCTTGCGCGCGATACTGCTGCAAGGTTGCCAACGGCTCGCGGTCAGCGCTGCGCTCACCGGTCTGCGGGTCGATGGTGGTCAGGATGCAGCGCGAGCACGGCTTGACCACACGGAACTCGACATCGCCAATACGAATCCGCTTCCAACCGTCCTCGGCAAACGCTTGGCTGCCTTCGATCACCAGGTTGGGCCGGAACCTGAGCATCTCCAGCGGCCGACCGACCCGTTGCACCAGGTCATCGAGCGAAGCCTGGCCAATCAACAGCAGGGGGAAACCATCGGCGAAGGCGACTTTATCGTCATCCTTGCCATAGCCTGCCTGGGTGGTCCGGGCCAACGCCTCGGGCACTTGCACCAGGCGCGTGGGCTTTCCGATAAACGCGCTGACCCAGGCAGCCGCGGCGTCACCGGCATCAGGCACCCGCAAGGTGTCGCGCCAGATGGTCACGCCACGCAGTTCGGCGTCGTCCACCGGCAAGGCCACCTCAATCGGCGAATGCCCAGGCGCCGCCAGTGTCAGGCCACCCGTGGCATTCCACAGGGCCGACAATTGACTCATCGCCGCAACCGCCCGCTGCGTCAGAAACCGCCCACTGGCCTCGTCCACCAGCATCCAGCGACGGTCACCGACCAGCCCCAGCGTGTCCAGGTGCGCCTGTTGCAGGACTTCACCCTTGGCGGACTTGAGTGGATAACGGTACAGCGCGCTCAGACGCAACATGGCCAGCTCCCTGATGGGCAAAAACGCCACCCTATACGAGCTTGATCGCCGAATCAAAGGCCGGTCGGGTGCCAACGCCTTGCAGGTGCGGATTTTGTGGGGCTGGCAACGCGAGTAGACGGAGCGCCGCCCGGCCCACAGTAAATCTGCCTACCCGCAAGTATTGTGTACCGCCAGCAAACCTGTGGGAGCAAGGCTTGCCGCGATAGCGGTGTGTCGGGGGCCATCGATGTTGAATGGACCGGCCCCATCGCGGGCAAGCCCGCTCCCACAGTGGTTCTGGGTGTTCGCAGATTCTGGGTACACCCACTCAACCTGTGGGAGCGGGCGCCCGCTTGCGGCTTGCCCGCGATAACGGTGTGTCAGGCACCATCGATGTTGAATGGACTGGCCCCATCGCTAGCAGGTCGGCAGGCCGCCTCGCCCGCCCTTACCACTCATCAGGCCGGGACTTCATCGAGCATCAACCGCTGGCGCACCACATCGACCAGTTTGTCGGGCTGGAACTTGGAAAGGAAGTTGTCGCAACCGACCTTCTTCACCATCGATTCGTTGAAACTGCCGGATAGCGAGGTGTGCAGCACCACGTACAGCCCCCGCAAACGCGGATCGTTGCGGATCTCGGTAGTCAGGCGGTAGCCGTCCATTTCCGGCATTTCCGCGTCGGTGAAGACCATCAGCAGCTTCTCGGTCATCTCCACCCCACTGTCTGCCCAGCTCTTGAGCAATTTCAAGGCTTTCAGGCCGTCGCTGGCAATGTGCATTTTCACCCCCAGTTGGCTGAGGGTATCGCGCATCTGCGCCAGCGCCACGTTGGAGTCGTCCACCAGCAACACTTCACGATGGCGGGCCCGCTCGAGTACTGGGTCCTCGAGTTTCTCGCGCGAGACCTTGGTGCTGTAGGGCACGATCTCGGCGAGGACTTTTTCGACGTCGATGATTTCCACCAACTGTTCATCGACTTTGCTGATGGCGGTCAGGTAATGCTGGCGACCTGCGCTAGTCGGCGGAGGCAGAATGGCTTCCCAGTTCATGTTGACGATGCGGTCCACACCGCCGACCAGGAACGCCTGAACCGAACGGTTGTACTCGGTGACGATAATCGTGCTGTTGGGGCCCGGCACCAGCGGGCGCATGCCAATGGCCTGGGACAAGTCGATCACCGGCAGGGTCTGGCCACGCAGATTGACCACACCACAGACAAATGGATGACGATGGGGCATCAGCGTCAGCTTGGGCAATTGCAGGACTTCTTGCACCTTGAAGACGTTGATCGCGAACAACTGCCGACCGGCCAGGCGGAACATAAGGATTTCCAGGCGGTTCTCACCCACCAGTTGGGTGCGTTGATCTACCGTGTCGAGAATGCCGGCCATTATGACTCCTGGGTTTACCGATGAATTCACTCAGGCAAGGTATCGGCGGCGGCCTGCACTTCTTGACCCTGGAGAGACGGGCCGCGTAAAAAAATTGATGTCATATTGGCATCATGCTCTACTGAATGAATCTCCCCCGGGTAACGTGCTCCACGAACAGCCCCCATCAGCCTTGCGTGTAGCGCATCAGGGAAACCCCTAGATGCAATCGGGACTCGCCTGATATTCGTGATATCCAATAGCCATTAATGTGACGCCATTCTCATTGCATGAATGGAGTCAGGCTTTTGTTGTTGATCGCGGAGCCACCGCCAGGCCCTCTTTACCCCCCTTCAAAACATTCAGCGAGAGCCTCACGACGCCGTGTCGCCGTCGTTCGTTGTGCTACCCCTGCCACCAACGCCGTAGCCCTATGGGTAACTGGTAGGGACCTGCCGGAAAAACCGGAACCGTCCTACAGACTTTGTGCAATTGCAGACAGTAACTTAGCCCCGTTCACCAGACGCCCGATTGCCCTACCTGACTTGAAGTCGTGGAGAAAAGCATGTTGATCGAACGGAATAACTGGAACCCTCGACTGCCTGAATTCCTGATTGAAGCCGAAATGCTGCTGGCAAAATCGGAGGAGTGCCTGGCGCACCTGCAATTGATCAAAAACGACCCGGACGCCATCCACTGCCTGCTTGGCGCTCTGCTGACCCTGGCCAATCGCGCGGACGTCCTGGCCCTGGGCGCCATCTGTACATTTGCCCGCTCCCTTCACGCCGTACTCAGCCAGGTACGGGGGCAAGTCAACCTACATGACCAGGCACTTGGTGCTTTAAAGGAGTGTTTGACGCTGATCGCCTGGCAACTGGAACTGGTCGATCGACATACCGGTGATCTGCGCCTCGACAACACCGAGCAGGCGTTTTTGCTTGAGGCATTCGTGGCGCAAATCGACTGTGCGGCCTTTCCGTTCGCCGGGCCGACCAGCGGCCTGGCCTGCGCAAACATGGCCACCAGGCGGGCGTAAAGCTCGTCATCAAGACCGTGCCGGGGCGATGTGCGCAAGCGCGACCAACCGCACCTTAGGTGGTAACATGCGCACCAATTAATTGACGCTACAGAAATGACACTCTGAATCCCGGCCCTTGGCGGCGGGAAGTGCAAGGCTCTACCTTGCCCCTCAGACTGCTCTGCTTTGCAGCCGCCCGCTCCAGTCAATCACCCTGACCGGCCAGCCCACAGCGAACATTCATGGGTTCCCTGCGCCATGCACGCCAGCCTCAAATCAGTCATGAACTGGCGCCCCTCCCGACAGGCAGCACAACGCCTGACCCTGCTGCTTTGCCTTTGCACTGCCATCGGTTGCCTGCTGGCCTATTCCCTGTCCAGCCCGGTGCCATTGGCCTTGCTGGTATTGAGCCTGGCGGCGGCAATCGGCGTATTGCGCCAATACCTGCGCTTGCGCAGCGCCATCAAGTTTCAGCCCCACGAGCTGGCGGACCGCTTGCTGCAGGTCCAGGAAAGCGAACGTCATCGACTCAGCCGGGAGTTGCACGACGACATCGGCCAATTGCTTACCGCAGCAAAACTGCAAAACGAATGGCTCAAGCGCCGCCTGCCAGCAGAACTGCACAGCCACTGCAACCTGCTCGGCGAAACCCTGGAAGACACCTTGGGCAAGGTGCACGACATCTGCGTCGTGCTCAATCCACGGCAACTGTCGAGCCTGGGCCTGGAAGCCAGTTTACGCGCCCATCTGCTCAAGACGCTGGCCAACAACAGCCTGCACTGGAGCCTGGAATGCCAGCAGCAACTGGCAGGCATTCCAGAAGAAATGGCGGTCGCGGCGTTTCGCGTCACCCAGGAAGCCATCACCAATGTGCTGCGCCACGCCCAGGCCGAGAATCTGCTGGTCCGTTTGCAACGTACCCCGGAGGGGCTGGCACTGTTGATCAGTGACGATGGCGTGGGCTTTTGTCCTGCCGCGTTTCCTGGCCGTGAAGGACAGCGTGGCATGGCGGGCATGTCGGAACGGGTCGAGCAGTTGGGCGGCAAGCTGGACGTCAGAAGTGACCCGGGCAAGGGAACACGGATCGACGCCCTTTTCCCCTGGGCACCCCGCACACTCGAACGAGCCGCTACCCATAAGGTTCCCCATTGACTTGCAATTTGCTACTGGTAGATGACCACTCGCTGATCAGGGCTGGCGTGCGTGCGCTGGTCCTGGATATTCCCGGCTATGCGGTGATTGGTGAGGCCGACGATGGGGCCCAGGTGCTGGAGATGGTCGAGACCTTGAACCCGGACATCATTGTCCTCGACCTCTCGATGAAGCAGGTCGGCGGATTGCACGCACTGCAAAGGCTCAAGGCGGTCCATCCGCAGAGCAAGGTGCTGATCCTGTCGATGCATACCGACCCGACGCTGGTCATGCGCGCCCTGGAGTCCGGGGCTCATGGCTACCTGCTCAAGGACACCACGGCCACGGAGCTCGCGCACGCCCTTGAAGCCCTGCGCAACAACGAACGCTACCTGAGCCCCGCCATCGCCCACACCGTGATCGACCAGGCGCTGGCACGGGCCCACAGCCCTCAGGCTCCCACCGTTGATAGCCATAACCTCACCGCGCGGCAACTGGAGATCCTGCGGCTGATCGTACGCGGCAAATCCACTCGCGAGATTGCCTGCGGCCTGGGGCTGAGTATCAAGACCGTGGAAACCCACCGCTCGCAGATCATGAAGCGCCTGCAGATCTACGAGGTGGCGGGGCTGGTGCTGTTTGCCGTGCGCGAGCGCATCATCAGCCTCGACGACTGACCCGGTTCACGCCTTGAGCAAAGGCGAGTCCGCGGGTAGATGCACGCGCAATGCGCCAGGACGCACCGAAAAGCGCAGGCTCTCGCCTTCCAGTGGCTCGCCATCAAGATTGATATAGAGCCCCTCCGAGACCTTGATCTCGACCCATGGCAGGCGCGCGCGGACAAACATGTTGTCGATGCCCCAACCGTCCGCCAACAAATCCTTGAGCGTGCCCACGACATCCTGCGGTGCCGGGAGGATGCTGACATCCAGCAGGCCGTCATTGACCAGCGCCTGCGGACATAACTCATGCCCGCCACCGGCCTGCCGGCCATTGCCGATCCCCAGTGCCAGTAACTGCCCATGCCAGTGAAAATCGGGACCTTGCAACTCGCCGTAGGCGGCATGCAACTCGCTGAAGCGCGACAGTCCGGTGAACAGGTAAGCCGCCCCGCCCAGCATCTTCTTCAGGTCTTCAGAGGTGTTCGCCGTCACCTGGCTGCCAAATCCGCCGGTCGCCATGTTGAGAAATACCTGACCGCCCACTTCCCCCAGGTCGATCGGTTGCGCCGACACGTCGAGCAACGCGAGCGCCTCTCGCGGTACCAGGGAAACCCCTGCTGCGCGCGCAAAGTCATTGGCTGTACCCAACGGCAGCAGCACCAGGCTAGCTTGATCAGTCTGCGCCGCCAGCGCTTCAGCGATGTCGCGCAAGGTACCGTCGCCACCTCCGGCAATCAATCGGGTAAAGCCGGCAGCCAGTGCCTCTTGCACCAGACGCTGGGCGTCCCCGGCTTCCCATGTCAGGCGCACCGCCAGTTCCCAGCCTTGTTCGCGCTTTTCCTCGACCGCCGAACGGACCTCTTCGTTGAGTGCCTGCTTACCGTGCAAAATCAACAGCGCCTTGCGCTCACTCATCGTCATCTCCCCGGTTGATCAAAGGCCTCTGGCAAATGTTGACCACACACGCGACTGAAAGAGCCAAGGACCACGATAAGTTTCGAGTTTTTTCTTACAGCCTGTGACGAATCGGCCTAATTGACGTTGATTTGATATTGGAACACCTTGTGTCCAGGCACCTCAGGAACAGATTGGTAATACACAAGGAAGTGAATACTTATGAATGGCACCGCCCTCCAGACCCTGACCCGATTCACAACAAAAAAACCTGCACCGACAACCCCCAAGGGCGACCCAGACTCGGCAACCCGTTGCACGTCCATACCAGCCGAAGGAAGCGACATGGAACCTCGTATCGCAGAACTGGAGGCCCATCTCAAGTCACTGCACAAGAACCTTTACCAGGCCCGGGACGAGTTGCAAGCCATCAGGTACAGGGTTGCCTACTCGACCGGCATCCTCATCGTGATCATCGGTCTCGCCAGTTGGATTGCCAACAGCCGCTTCGATCAACTGCTGACACTACTCAACTAAGCATGCGCCAGGCCCGGGCTGCAGCACGGGCCTGGCGCGAATCAGCCAAGCACTTCACTCAATGGAATGAAGTTCACCCAATCACCTTCGACCAGGGTGCGCTCCTCCAGCACCTCGACCAGCCCTTCGGCCCACGCGGCACTGCGTAACACTCCGGAGCTCTGGTTACGGTAGACAACTGCCCGCCCCTGCTCCAGGCGTCCACGCAGGTATTCGCGACGGTTACCGGCCTTGGGCCAGACAAACCCTGCCGGGACCTGGAACTGCAGCGGGGTCACCTCCGTCACGCCCTGGCGTCGTAACAGATAGGGCCGCGCCAGCAAGGCGAAGGTCACCAGGGTCGACGCCGGATTGCCCGGCAAGCCAATCACCGGCACACCTTGAAAGTGCCCAAACGTCAGGGGTTTGCCGGGTTTGATCGCCAGCTTCCATAACGTCAGTTCACCCGCCTCGCGCAGCGCGATGCCGAGGAAATCCGCTTCGCCGACCGACACCCCGCCAGTGGAGAGGATCAGGTCGACGCTGCCCAGTTGCGCAAGACGCTCGCGGGTGGCCTGCAGGTTGTCCGGCAAGATGCCCGCATCCAGCACCTCACACCCCAGGCGCTGCAACCAACTGCACAGCAGCACCCGATTGCTGTTGTAGATCTGCCCAGGCCCGAGTGCCTGCCCCGGCTCCACCAACTCATCCCCTGTCGACAGCACGGCGACCCGCACTTTGCGGACCACCCGCAGCTCGGCATTGCCCAATGATGCGGCCAGGCCAAGTTCGATCGGTCCCAGGCGAGTACCGGCGTTCAGCACCCGTTCGCCCACGGTGGTCTCCTGCCCTTGCGGGCGAATGTTCTGCCCGACGTGCAATGGCTCACTGAAGCGCACCCGCTGATCGGCCAGGACCTCGGTGTTTTCCTGCATTTCAACGCAGTCCGCACCGGCCGGCACCGGGGCACCGGTAAAGATCCGCGCACAGGTACCTGGAGCCAATGGCTCGGGAGCCATCCCGGCAAAGATCTTCTGGCTGACGAGCAATGGTTCGCCTGTCCAGTCGGCGACGCGCACGGCGTAGCCGTCCATGGCACTGTTGGGCCACGGCGGCAGATCGAGGCTCGAGAGCAGATCCTCGGCCAGCACCCGGCCTTCAGCGGCCGCCAACGGCAGGTGCTCAAACTCGACAATCGGCGCAGCCTCGGCCATCTCCAGCAGGCGCGCCAATGCTACTTCGACTGGCATCAAGCTGCCGGTCTTGCCTGGCTTACCCACGGGATTCACAAGGTGCTACCTGTTTCAAATGGGCGACAAAGTTGCACGGCCGGTGACGGACATCCAACTGCTCGGCCAGAATTCCATCCCAGCCAGTGCGTACCGCATTGGTGGAGCCCGGCAGGCAGCACACCAGGGTGCCATTGGCCAGGCCGGCCAGCGCGCGGGACTGCACCGTCGAGGTGCCGATGTCCGCCACCGATATCTGGCGAAACAACTCGCCGAAGCCATCGACCTGCTTGTCCAGCAGGCAACTGACGGCTTCCGGGGTGCTGTCGCGTCCGGTGAAACCTGTCCCACCGGTAATCAGCACCACTTGCACCACGTCGTCGGCAATCCAGGTGGCTACTTGCGCACGTATTTTGTACAAGTCATCTTTAAGCAGCACCCGTGCAGCGAGGTGATGGCCGGCAGCGCCCAGACGGTCGACAAAGACCTGTCCCGAGGTATCGGTGTCCAGTGTGCGAGTGTCGCTGACAGTCAGCACCGCGATGTTCAGCGGGGCGAAAGGTACATCAGCCTTGGCTTTCATAGGCTCGTCCAGTTGTAGGAGAAACAGCCCGGTGTTATATCACAGCGCCTTGTTTTTTTGCCGCCCCGATGGAGTAGCGCCATGCCCTTGAATGTTCAGCTACCACCCTGCTCGATCCTGCTCCTGGCAGGCGGACGCGGCCAGCGCATGGGCGGCCAGGACAAGGGCTTACTCGAGTGGCAGGGCGAACCTTTGATCAGCCATCTGCACCGGCTGACGCGCAGCTTGACCGATGACCTGATCATCTCCTGCAACCGTAATCGGCACCGGTACGCGGCCTACGCCGACCAACTGGTGCACGACGAGATTGCCGACTTCCCTGGACCGTTGGCCGGCATTCGCGCGGGCCTGGCGGCGGCACGGCACGCCCATCTGCTGGTGCTGCCGTGCGATGTGCCGCGCATTGATGCCCAGCTTGTGCACGACATGCGTGCAGCCGCCAGCCAGCACCCGGCCACCCCCTTGATGCTGCGCCAGGGTGAACATTGGCAACCGTTGTTATGCGTGATCCCGGTAGCGCTTGCGCAGGCGTTTGAAAGCGCCTGGAATACCGGTGAGCGCAGTCCTGGGCGTATCATGCGTAATCTGGGTGCTTTGGCCTTGCAGTGCCCGGACCATGATCAGCGCCTGGCCAACCTCAATACGCCCGAGCTGTTAAGCCTGCACGCCAGCGTGTCAGAATGACGGCGCCAAGGAACTTGCCGGCGTGTCACACGTCTCAAGTCCAGTACTTAAAAGAATTCATTTGCGGAGACATCTCATGACTCAACGGACCCTCGCCACTTTCATGCTTGCTCTGGGCCTGGCCACCCTTGCTGGTTGCTCCTCGCCTGCAGTCATCACCTTGAATGACGGTCGCGAAATCCAGTCTGTCGATAGCCCTAGATTCGATTCCGAGTCGGGTTTCTACGAGTTCGAACAACTGGACGGCAAGCAGACCCGCATCAACAAGGATCAGGTTCGCACCGTTAAAGAGCTGTAACCCTCGGCCTCTACGGCTGCACGACAATGCCCGCCCTGCGCGGGCGTTGTCGTATCTGGGAGACGGAAAAACCTGTTGTGCAATACCTATGGCGAAGACTCACCAGGCCAGTCTGATCCGGCTTTCGAAAACCCGCTCTACACCGCTCAGCGGATCGCTGAAGCGCAACCCCCTGGCCAACAGCTTCAGCGGATTGGCGTAGTCGTCCTCGACATCCTTCAGTACCTGCGGATAGAACGGGTCATTGCAGATGCTCGCCCCCAGCGCAGTCATGTGCACCCGTAACTGGTGCTTCTTCCCGGTCACCGGGGACAAGCCGTACCGCCAGAGGTCGCCATTCTTTTCCAGGACCTGCACCGCCGTTTCGGTGTTACTCACCCCTGGGCCTTCCTGCATGCGAAAGAAGGGTTCGCCATCCACCAGCCGGCTTTTGTGGACCAAGGGAAATGCCAGCTGGGGCAACGCCTGGGCAATGGCTTCGTAGTATTTGTCGATCTTGCGGGTTGGAAACAGCGACTGATACGCCGAACGGCTTTGCGGATTGGCGGAAAACAGCACCAGCCCGGCGGTGTGCCGATCGATGCGATGCAACGGCACCAGATGGGGATTGTCCAGGCGGCGAATCAAGCGGCGCAGCAG
>Ga0247812_10002398_pt1 | contig 10529 bp, 10 predicted proteins | sample UWRJL149409B1_FD_178011 | JGI IMG/M metagenome (GOLD analysis project Ga0247812, IMG submission 178011) | Plant litter microbial communities from Arlington Agricultural Research Station in Wisconsin, United States - UWRJ-L149-409B-1 | ecosystem: Environmental > Terrestrial > Plant litter >...
AAATCATTAGTGAAGCTTGCTTCTGTTACAACTTCGTTTTCGTCAACACCTAATTTGTCTACGATAATCGCTTTTACTCTTGATGCAATGTCTGACATAATCTTTAATTTTAGAATTTAATTTGTTGGCAAAAATAAAAAACTTTATTTTAAAACCACGATTTAGTTTATAAATGTAACACTAATTTATAAAATTAATTTCAAGAAAGACTTTTTAATACTATTTATTTTCGATTTTTATTCCGTTTTTTGCATTCTCAAATTATATTCAATTATGAAAAAAATTATTGTTTTTGCCTCAGGATCAGGGACTAATGCTGAAAACATCATAAAATATTTTGCAAAAACCAAAATTGCCAAAGTCGTTTCTGTTTTTACAAATAATGCTGCGGCAAAAGTCATCGAAAGAGCAAAAAATCATCAAATTCCAACCGAAATCTTCTCAAAAAGCGAACTTTTAGAAAGTAAAATCTTACAAAAAATACAAGAAATCGACCCGGATATGATAGTTCTGGCAGGTTTCTTATTGAAATTCCCGGATCATATAATCGAGAAATATCCTAATAAAATAATCAACATACATCCGGCACTTTTACCAAATTACGGAGGTAAAGGAATGTACGGCATGCACATACACCGCGCTATAGTGAATAATAAGGAGAAAGAAACCGGAATTTCCATTCATTATGTAAACGAACATTATGATGAAGGTGGTATTATTTTCCAGAAAAACGTAGCCCTAACAGATGATGATACGCCAGAAACTGTGGCCGAAAAGATCCATGAACTGGAACAAAAGTATTTTCCGGAAATTATTTCAAGATTATTGGAGGATTAGATTTTAGATTTCTTAGACATAAGACTTCTTAGATTTTGATTATTTAAAATTAAAATCCAAGAAGTCCGCAATATCAAATTCTAGGAAGTCCAAAAAACAAAAAATCTAAGAAGTCTAACAATCTAAAATCTAAGAAGTCTAAAAAAAATGAATCACGAAGTACATATATATACTGATGGAGCTGCAAAAGGAAATCCCGGAAATGGAGGATATGGCGTAGTGATGGAATTGGTGGGAACACCTCACAAAAAAGAATTCTACGAAGGTTTCCGTTTGACTACCAATAACAGAATGGAACTCTTGGCGGTAATTGTAGGTCTTGAAAAACTCAAAAATCCCAATATGAAGGTTTTGGTGGTTTCAGATTCTAAATACGTGATTGATTCTGTAGTAAAAAAATGGGTTTTTGGCTGGGAGAAAAAGAACTACACCGGCAAAAAAAATCCTGATTTATGGAAACGGTTTTTAATTATTTACCGCAAACATCAGGTCGATTTTAAATGGATTAAAGGTCATAACAATCATCCTCAAAACGAACGTTGCGACGAATTGGCCGTTATGGCCTCTATGCAAAAAAACCTTTCGGTAGATGTTTATTACGAAACCATCGGCTCAAAATCATAAAAAAATAACGCGTCAAAAAACAATTGTTTCCGACGCGTTTTCTCGTTATTAAAGATACTAACTTAAACGATTTTTATTCTTTATCTAAATCTTTGGCTCTGTGAAATCCTACCAGCAAACCTACTCCTGACATGGTGATGATTGTTGCCGGATACACCACATCTGAATTCATTGCTGTATAAGTAGAAAGAAATAAAGCAATAAAAAATCCAAGTCCAATACCTATTAAAAGAAAAGCGGTGTTTAGAATAAGAATTTTCCAGGCTGGAACTCCATTGGTTCTTCCTTTTAAAAAGATACTGGCATCGACTCCTTTTTCTATAAGTGCTAAACGTTCTCTGTTTCTTGTTGAATAAATAAGATAAACGATTCCGAAGATCATTAAGAAAAGACTGATTGGTACTAAAATTTGTGCTCCCATAATTTTTTATGTTTTTATAATTGATTGATACCCCATATGACGACATGTTTTGAATTGAGGTTACAACTTTTGATAAAAAAATTCAAAATTTAAATTCCAAATTCCAAAACTTGCTGATTATGAGTTAATTTTGAGTTTGAAATTGTTTTCGAGAAACAATAAATCTTTATATATAGTAACCGTAATCTTGTCATCCCGAGGAACGAGGGATCTCCACAAGTAGCTCGACAAAGATTGGCAATTTTGATTGCGGAGTTTCTTATGGAGATCCCTCGTTCCTCGGGATGACAATATTGGGGTTAAACTTTGACAAAGTTCTATCAATATATAGATTAGAATATAAACCATATTTCCTCTTCTGAAGTTGGAATTTGGAATTTAAATTTTGAAATTTTTTTCAAAATTGTTGTAACCTAAACACAGAACGTGTCGTCTTACCTAATATGAGTACAATAAGTGATCAACATTATATAGATAAAGTACTGCAGGGCGAGACCAATTGTTTTGCCGTGCTGGTTGATCGTTATAAAGATATGATCTTTACATTGGCTCTAAAAATGATTAAAAACAGAGAAGAAGCCGAAGAGGTTGCTCAGGATACTTTTATTAAGGCTTACAATTCCTTAAGTAAGTTTAAAGGCGATTCTAAATTTTCGACCTGGATTTATAAGGTTGCTTATAATACGTGTTTAGATCGTTTGAAGAAAAATAAAAAAGAAGACAACAATATATCGATAGATGAATTTTCGGCTCATTTAATTAAAACAATGGATAACGCTTTGAGCGCTTTAGAAGATAAAGAACGAAAGCAAACCATTCAGAATTGTTTGAATTTATTACCCAGTGAAGAAAATTTCTTGCTAACTTTATTTTATTTTGAAGATCAGAGTTTAGAAGAAATTGGAAAAGTCATGAACATTAACGCTAATAATGTTAAGGTGAAATTATTTAGAAGCCGACAAAAATTAGCCGTAATTTTGAAAAAGCAATTAGAACCAGAAATAATAGAATGTTATGAAAGAAAATGATAAAGAAATAGAAAATCTGATTGAGAAAATGATGGCCGAAAATACTTTGGAGTCACCATCTATTGACTTTACTTCAAAAATAATGTCTCAGGTTTTAGTGGCCGAAAAAAGCAAAATCAAAGCTTACAAACCTTTGATTTCTAAATCTACGTGGATTTTTATTGGCATCAGTTTAATCGCTTTGACTGTTTATGCCGTTTTCTCCAATAATGATGTTGCTAATTTTGAAATTGCCAAAACATATTCTGATAAAGCTTCTGCTCTATTTTCCGGGATTCATATTTCTAAAAATGTACTTTACGCTTTATTAGTGGTTCCTTTTATGATTTTGATTCAAATTGGGGTTTTGAAGAATTATTTTGATAAGAAGTATGAGTTATAGAATTATTTGAAAGAATCCTCTCTTTTCCAAATATAATATACGGCATGCTAATCATCAAAACCAACATCATATTTATTTTTATACAAAAGATATTTTATTGTCGGGAATTCATTTTTTTTAATAATAGATTTATTGAGTTTAAGTTTTTCTTTTCCAATATTACCTTCAGAATACTTTTTTAGAAATCTATTAAATCCTAAACTGACACATTCCTTCTGTATTTTTTGATCTAATTTAAAAGAATATTTGTCATCTAAATTTTCATCTAAAAGATAACCTTGATTCAAGACAGCATTTAAAAACTTTTCAAATGAAATAAATTCTTCAACATAATTCTTTTTATAATTAGAGAATAAATCATGATTGTTTGTTTTATAAATTTCTTTGCCTCTTTTCTTAAAATATAAATCAAAACTTAAATAGTGAGATGGCAATAAACCTAACTTTGGATCTTGCTGCATATATGCCAACTTCTCAATCATTTCCTTAGAAAAATCAGGTTCTTTTCTTTCGCAAGAAATCAAAAAACAAAACAGCATTAATAACGTTAGAGTTTTCTTCATGAATGAAATTTGATATTTAAACAAATCTAACTAAAATCTTCAATGCTTTTTTCGAAAATAATTATTGTATTTTAAATCGAAAAAACATATTTTAAGCACTCTGAACAATCAAATCCAAATCATTCATTTACAATAGTTTTAGCCCCGCAATCGATATTCTTTTTTTATGAAAATTTTGAGAACTTAAACCGTTGCAATATTGCAACTTATGAAGTATCTTTGCACCCTAATTCGAAATTCATAAAATGAATAAATTATTGATTGTTGGAACGGTTGCTTTCGACGCTATCGAAACTCCTTTCGGAAAAACAGATAAAATATTAGGTGGTGCTGCAACGTACATTGGTTTATCAGCGTCATTTTTTAACTTACAATCGGCCATTGTTTCTGTAGTTGGCGACGATTTTCCTCAAGAACATTTAGATCTTTTAACTTCAAAAAATATTGATATCTCTGGTATCGAAATTGTAAAAGGCGGAAAAACCTTTTTCTGGAGCGGTTTATACCACAACGATCTAAACTCAAGAGACACTCTTGTAACTGAACTTAATGTTTTGGCTGATTTTCAACCAAAAGTTCCTCAAGATTACAAAGATGCTGATGTTGTGATGTTAGGAAACTTACATCCTTTAGTACAAAATAGTGTTTTGGACCAAATGGAGAAAAAACCAAAATTAGTAGTTTTAGATACTATGAACTTTTGGATGGACTGCGCTTTACCGGAATTACTTGAGGTAATTAAACGTGTAGACGTGATCACAATCAATGACGAAGAAGCAAGACAACTTTCAGGAGAGTATTCATTAGTAAAAGCGGCTAACAAAATCCAGGAATTGGGACCAAAATATGTGGTGATCAAAAAAGGAGAACACGGAGCACTTTTATTCCATAACAGAGAAGTATTCTTTGCACCGGCATTACCATTAGAAGATGTTTTTGATCCAACAGGAGCAGGAGACACTTTTGCAGGTGGTTTTTCAGGATTCATTGCGCAAAGCGAAAACATCTCGTTTGGCAATATGAAAAACGCGATTATTTACGGATCTAATTTAGCTTCATTTTGTGTAGAGAAATTTGGAACCGAAAGGATGCAAACATTAAGCAAAGCAGAAGTAGCGATTCGATTACAACAGTTTAAGTCGTTAACTCAGTTTGACATAGAAATATAATGCCCTGAAGCCTCGATAAAACGGGGCTTTTTTATTACGTTATTACGCACAACTTACAACAACAACACAAATACAAAAAACAATGAGCGACGCTTTAAAACACGAATGTGGTATAGCCTTAGTTAGACTTCTTAAACCGCTTGAATATTACAAAGAAAAATACGGAACTGCTTTTTACGGGATACAAAAAATGTACCTGATGATGGAGAAGCAACACAACCGTGGGCAAGACGGAGCAGGTTTTGCCAGCATTAAATTAGACGTTGAACCAGGCGAGCGTTACATAAGCAGAGTTCGTTCGAACCACGCACAGCCTATTCAGGACGTTTTTAAACAAATCAATGAGCGTATCAACGAAGAGATGACTTCTCATCCTGAATACGCAAATGATGTTGCCAAACAAAAAGCAAACATGCCTTATATAGGAGAATTATTTTTAGGTCACGTTCGTTACGGAACTTTCGGAAAAAACAGTATCGAAAGCGTACACCCATTTTTACGTCAGAGCAACTGGATGCACCGTAACTTAATTTTGGCAGGAAACTTTAACATGACAAATGTTAAAGAACTTTTCGAAAATTTAGTTGAACTTGGACAACATCCAAAAGAAATGGCGGATACTGTTACCGTTATGGAAAAAATTGGTCACTTCTTAGACAAAGAAGTAATGCAATTGTATCAGGACTGTAAAACCGAAGGTTATTCTAAAAGAGAAGCTTCTCCGGTAATTGCAGACCGATTGGATATTGCAAAAATATTAGCCCGTTCTGCCAAAAACTTAGATGGAGGTTACGCAATGGCCGGATTATTAGGTCATGGTGATGCTTTCGTATTTAGAGATCCGGCGGGAATTCGTCCGGCATATTTTTACCAGGATGATGAAGTTGTAGTTGTAGCTTCAGAAAGACCCGTTATTCAAACTGTATTTAATGTGCCGTTTGAAAGCGTTCAGGAAATTGAACCAGGAAATGCTTTAATCATCAAAAAAAGCGGAAAAGTTTCTATGGAGCAAATCCTTGAACCAACCGTTAAGAAAGCATGTTCTTTTGAAAGAATCTACTTCTCTAGAGGAAGTGACGCTGAAATTTACCAGGAACGTAAAAACTTAGGTAAATTAATTTTACCTGCTGTTCTTGAATCAATTGACAGCGACACAGATAATACTGTTTTCTCTTACATCCCAAATACTGCCGAAACTTCGTTTTACGGTTTAGTTGAAGCAGCTCAGGATTTCCTTAATCAAAGAAAAAACAATTATATTTTAGCCAACAGAAATACACTTACAGCCGAAACTTTACAAGAATTATTGGCTGTAAAAATTCGTACTGAGAAAGTTGCGATTAAAGATGCTAAACTTAGAACCTTTATTACTGAGGACAGCAGCCGTGATGATCTTGTTGCTCACGTTTATGACGTGACGTACGGGGTGATTAAGCCAACAGACAACCTTGTTATAATCGACGACAGTATCGTTCGTGGTACAACGCTTAAAATGAGTATCATAAAAATGATGGATCGTTTAAATCCTAAACGTATTGTAATTGTTTCATCGGCACCACAAATTCGTTACCCTGATTGTTATGGAATCGACATGGCAAAACTTGAAGGTCTTGTTGCTTTTAGAGCAGCTTTGGCTTTATTAAAAGAAAGAAATCTATACCATATTGTAGACGAAGTATATACAAAATGTAAAGCACAGGAAAACTATATTGATAGTGATGTTGTGAATTATGTTACTGCTATTTACGATCAGTTTACTCCTGAGGAAATTTCAGATAAAATTGCCGAAATGTTGAGTTCTCCGGAAATCAATGCCGAAGTGAAAATCATTTTCCAGAAAGTAGAAGATTTGCACATTGCTTGTCCTAAAAATTTAGGTGACTGGTACTTTACGGGAGATTATCCTACACCAGGAGGTAATCGTGTTGTAAACAGGGCCTTTATGAATTTCTATGAAGGAAAAGACGCAAGAGCGTATTAAAAAAATACTAACAAAAGGTTAATTTGTGCATTTCATCGGTTTTTTTTGCCGTTCATCCCATATGTTTGGTAAAATTGAAAAGCTACAATACTTTTGAGATACCATAACATTAGTAGGTTAAGTTTATGGTAGATTTGGGGCAAAAAGGGTGGAAGCAATTCCACCTTTTTTATTGGAATAAACTCAAGTGTTTCAATTGTAAAGCATTATCTTCTTTTGGTCGGATTTATCGACCATTCATCTGAAAAGTTTTTTAAACAAGAATAGCTATCATACATTTACTAAACCATAACATTAGTAGGTTAAATTTATGGTAGATTTGGGGCAAAAAAGGTGGAAGAGATTCCGCCTTTTTTATTTTTATTTTTTAAGAGTTAAGAATATAGATTATAGAGAATAGACTAAAAGCAAAAGCATAGCTTTTAAGCAGAGAACTCCTCCTATAATTTTTCTCTCTTTACTACATTCTCTTTATTACATTCTCTTATTCTATTCTCTTTATTCTATTCTCTTTATTACATTCTCTTTATTCTATTCTCTTTATTCTATTCTCTTTATTCTATTCTCTTTATTCTATTCTCTTTATTCTATTCTCTTTATTCTATTCTCTTTATTCTATTCTCTTTATTCTATTCTCTTTATTCTATTCTCTTCTTACTTAATCGGATATATTTACCATTCATCAGAAAAGTTTTTTTCATAAGAATAGCTGCCATATATTTACTGAACCATAACATTAGTAGGTTAAGTTTATGGTAGATTTGGGGCAAAAAAGGCGGAAGAGATTCCGCCTTTTTTATTTTACATATAGAAGAAAGAAAATAGAGCAAAGAGTAAAGATTGCTGAGCATAGTTTTAATATTAAATAACAACAAAAAAAGACGGATAGCCATCAAGCCATCCGTCTTTTTTCTTTAATCTTTATTCTATTCTCTTTCTTAGACTATTTATCTAAAGCGAATCTTCTTGCTACTTCTGTCCAGTTAATTACACTGAAGAAAGCTTCAATATAATCCGGTCTTCTGTTTTGGTAGTTCAAGTAGTAAGCATGCTCCCAAACATCCATTCCTAAAATTGGAGTTCCACCGTTACCAGCAACTTCCGGCATTAATGGATTATCTTGATTTGGAGTACCTACAACTTCTAGTTTACCCCCTTTTTGTACTGTTAACCAAGCCCATCCTGAACCAAATTGTGTTGCTCCGGCTTTAGCAAATTTTGCTTTAAATTCTTCAAAAGTTCCAAAAGAAGCTTCGATTGCAGCTAACAAATCACCTGTTGGTAATCCGCCACCGTCTGGAGACATTACAGTCCAGAATAAATTGTGGTTGTAGAAACCTCCACCATTGTTACGAACTGCTGCGTTTTTTTTATCTAAGTTGATTAAGATATTTTCGATTGTCTTACCTTCTAAATCTGTTCCTGCAATTGCAGCGTTTAGATTTGTAGTGTAAGCATTGTGGTGCTTTGTATGATGGATTTCCATTGTACGAGCATCAATATGTGGTTCTAATGCATCATATGCATAAGGTAATTGTGGTAATTCAAAAGCCATGATATTATGATTTTATGATTTATAATAATTTATTTCAAATTTAGACATTTAAGTTTGGAATAGAAAATACTATTTCGTTATAATTGAATATAATTAACTGATAATTTGATTATTTAACAGTTAAATAACTGAAATTCTTTACTTTCCGTTAAACGTAGTCATTGTATTTTCTAAACCGGCGGTTCCAAATGTTTTAATAATTTCTGAAGAAATTTCTAAACGTTCCGGTAATTTTGCTTTTTCTTCTTCATCCCATTCTCCTAAAACGTAATCGATTTGCTGTCCTTTTTTGAACTGATCACTGATTCCAAATCTAAAACGGGTGTAATTTTGAGTGTTCAAAACCAGGTTGATATTCTTTAAGCCATTATGACCTCCGTCACTTCCTTTTGGTTTAATACGGATGGTTCCGAATGACAGGTTTAAATCGTCTGTAATGACAAAAATATTCTCTAAAGGTATATTTTCCTTGTCCATCCAGTATTTCACAGCCTTGCCGCTTAAATTCATGTAGGTATTAGGCTTAAGCAGAAAAAAGGTTCTGCCTTTGAATTTGTATTCAGCCAAAGCGCCCAGTTTTACGGTTTCGAATGAAAGGCCTTCTTTTTTGGCTAAAAAATCAAGGACTTTGAATCCAATATTATGTCTTGTATTTACGTATTCGGCTCCAATATTACCAAGTCCTACGATTAAATATTTTTTACTCACGCTTTTTATATTGTTTTTTGGGTGTTCGTGAACCTCCGGTTTCATATTGTCTGTGTTCTCTTCTTTTGGTATTGATGAAAACAGTTTGTTGATCCATTTTATCATGATACAAAAATAAACTTAATTAGGGAATGTGCCAATTGGTTGATTAGATAATTAGAAAATCTGTCAATTAGATAATTTGATTTTGTATTGTCTTTAACCGCAAGGTGCGCAAGGGGTTTACGCAAGGTACGCGAAGAATGGCACGCGGATGACACGGATTTGAACTGATTAGCACGGATTTTTTTTAGAAACTTATAACAATGAATCATTCTCGCTAGCCCTGACAGCAGCGGCATCCTTTTTCTTGCTTCTTTAGCAAGGAAAAGATATAGTGTATGGCAGGAACGTTGGGTCTTAAAGAAACCTTGAACTTCTGCTCCTGAAAAATTAGATAATTATTCTTAACTGCAATAGCAGCTAAACATGGCACGCGGATGACACGGATTTGAACAGATCCCTACTGATTCATTTTACTTCGCACCTTTGGAACTTTGGACCTTTTCTCAGAACCTCAGAACCTTTAAAACAAAAAAAAAGCACCAATCTTTCGATTGATGCTTTTTGTATTGATTTGAAAAAAATTATTTTTTCTTTCCTTTTGCAGGAGCTTTTGCAGCTTTTGCAGCTTCTTGAGCAGCTTTCATAGCAGCACGAGAAATTCTTACCTGAGCAACAACAGTGTTTTCTGGGTGCATTACTTTGTAGTCAGGAGTACCAACTTTAGTAACGTACAATTTGTTACCCATTTCAAGTGGAGTAATGTCAGCTTCAACAAAATCAGGAAGATTTTTAGGTAAAGCTTTTACTTTTAATTTACGAGTGTTCAAACGTAAAACACCACCCGCAAGAACACCTTTTGATGTACCTACAACTTTTACAGGAACTTCCATAGTGATTTCTTTGTCATCAAATAATTGAAAGAAGTCAATGTGTAAGATCTTGTCAGATACCGGGTGAACCTGGATATCTTGTAAAATTGCATTGAATGATTTTCCTTTTCCAAGCTCAATCACAACTGTGTGTGCGTTTGGAGTGTAAACCAAGTTTTTGAACGCTGCAGCGTCTGCTGAGAAGTGTACTGCCTGATTTCCTCCGTATAACACGCAAGGAACCGCTCCAGCATTACGTAAGGCTTTAGTTGACACTTTGCCCACGCTTTCTCTTTCTGATCCTTTAATTGTAATCGATTTCATTGTAAAAAAAATATAGTTATTAA
>Ga0247812_10002401_pt1 | contig 10528 bp, 10 predicted proteins | sample UWRJL149409B1_FD_178011 | JGI IMG/M metagenome (GOLD analysis project Ga0247812, IMG submission 178011) | Plant litter microbial communities from Arlington Agricultural Research Station in Wisconsin, United States - UWRJ-L149-409B-1 | ecosystem: Environmental > Terrestrial > Plant litter >...
TCCAGATCCCGGGTCGTCGGCTCAGAGGAGGCGGCCGTTGACTTGGCGGTGTTGCTCTGATTGCTTTCCTGCGCGAAGGCAGGTGCGGCGGTGAGGCAGGCCAGCACAGCGAGGGTCAGAGGGACACGGCTTGGCGAGAGGTGGCGATTGGCTTTGCGCATTGCGTTGACTTCCCAGTTGTTATGCTCCGGTTAACCGAGTCTATGAGCGCAATTTGCTAAATGCAACGTAAATGTTGCGACATTTTCATCACGCTGTCGTAATCACCGATTCAGGTTCGCAGACACGAAAAGAGCTCCGGCGAGGTGATCGCCGGAGCTCTGTGCTGACCTTTGCGTCGCGCTGGATCGATTTACAGACCGCCCGGACCGCACTCCTTGGCGAGGAAGTCGGACATCAGCGGCAACGTCTTCTGATAGTGGCTCGGGTACCACGGCATGCTGTGCGGCATGTCGGGGATCAGCTCGAACTTTGCAGGCACCTTGCCCTGCACCGCGTTGTAGAAGCTGCGCGCATGGAACGACGGGGTGCGGACGTCACGGTCACCGACGTAGAGCAGCACGGGGATGGTGGCCTTGGCGGTGTTCTGCATCGGATCCATGCCCTTCACCGTCTGGCCCTGCAGGATGCGCTGCAGCCGGTTTTCGCTCCACGACACGCCCAGCCGCGCCAGATCGGTCACCGGTGCACCGGCAATGGCGCACTGGTAGGGCGATGGGCTGCGCACGGTGGCTGCCGCTGCCGCGAAGCCGCCGTAGGAATAGCCGAAGATCGCGATGCGATCCTTCGCGGCAATGCCCTGCTGCACCATCCAGGCGGCCGCGTCGTCGTTGTCGTCCTGCATCTTCTGACCCCACTCGCGGTCACCGGCAATCCAGTGCTCGCGACCAAAGCCGGTCGAACCGCGGTATTGCGGGCGGATCACCGCATAGCCGCGCGAGGTGAAGTAGGGCACCCAGCCCGAGCGGTCCCAGCCGGTGTAGTCCCGTGCCCACGGGCCGCCGTGCGGATGCACCAGCGTGGGCAGGGCGGTGCTGCCTTCCTTCCAGCCGACCGGCAGGTCGACGATGGCGGGAATCTTGCGGCCATCCCGTGCGGTGTAAGTCACCCAGCGCTGCTCGCCGATCTGCTTGCCATCGATCCACGGACGTTCGCTGCCCAGGGTGGTCACGTTCTTGCGGTCGCGCAGCACGTAATAGCTGACCGGCGACTGCGCGCTGTCGGTGGTGAACAGGACGCGTGACAGGTCGTCGTTGTAGCCGGTGATGATGACATCCAGGCCCGGGTAGGCTTGCTTCAGCCCGTCCTGCAGCGCCTTCATCTGCGGATCGACGTAGATCGTTTCGCGGGTCGGGCCGTCGACGTGGAAGCCGAGTACCTGGTTGAAGTTGCTTGGGCGCGTACCCAGCACCAGGCCGCCGATCGGATAGGTCGGATGCGCGGCGAGCGGCTCCGGATCGAAGGTGCGGGTGGTCGGGTCGTACATCCTCGCCTGCACCTGCGGTGAGAAGCGGTCGGTCAGGATGTAGAGCTTCTTCGACGCTTCATCGATGCCGACGACGTCCATCGTGTAACGATCAGTCAGCTTGGTGGTCAGCGGATCGTGTTTCTCGAACTGCCCGGACGCCGGGTTCTTGATCAGGATCTGCTGCTCGTACTCGTTGGCACCGGCCGGCTCGATCTGCACGCGGGTCAGCAGTTCACCGTTGCGCGGATTGAACAGGCCCGGGGAGGAACGCGCGCCGCCGCGGAACAGGAGTTCGGTCTGCCCGGTGCGCAGGTTGAACAGATAGTAGTTCGCCGACAGCGTGGTCTGGTTGACCTGGGAGATGACCACTTTGTCCGGATCCAACGGCAGCGCGTGCACCAGCGACGCGGAACCGGCGATCTCGAGGCAGCGCTGGGTCTGCTCGCTGATGCCCAGTTTGCGGGTGTTGTCGGCGAACGCTTCGTCGAATTTCACCTGGCTGGAATCGGTCAGGTAGGCCTTGGTCAGGAAGGTCTTGGTCGAGCCGATCGAATTGCCTTCGCCGCAGCCGGACAGCTGCGCGGTCAGCTCCTGGCGGCTGAGCACCAGGTTCTTGCCGGCCTTCAGCGCACTGGCGGCGACGAACTTCATGCGGTCACCGGACGGGGTGATCGCCACCGGGCCGGCATCCAGCTTGTCCATGTCCCAGTTGGCAAGGGCGGTGTCGCCGTTGTTGCTGCCCGGGGCGGCGATGATGGCGACCAGCTGCTTGCCGTCGGCGCTCATGGTGACCGACTGGATGGCGGGGATCTTCGAGAAATCATCGACCGGCAAGGGGGTGGCCATCGCCTGCGAGACAGAGGCGGCAAGCAGCGACAGCGCGGTACAGAAGCGAAGCGATCGGGTGAGGTACATGGTGAAAAGCGTCCGTTGCAATGATGCTGCGAAGATGAACGAAGCGTGAGTGCGAGTCAACTTCCGCAGCGGCGCACGGGCCGCGTGCGCGTCACCACGGGTGGCCGACGGCGATGGGCCCGGAACGGACGCGTGGGGCCACGCGTATCATCTGCACGTCCCGCACTATTTCCCCCGGAGTACCGAAGTGAACAACCCGCCACGCCGCCCGCACGTCAGCCAGGTCCAGAAAGGGCTGACGCCGCATCCGCGCATCCGCAACGTGGTGGCCGTGGGCTCCGGCAAGGGCGGGGTGGGCAAGAGCACCACGTCGGTCAACCTGGCCGTCGCGCTGCAGCAGTTGGGCGCCCGCGTGGGCCTGCTGGATGCCGACATCTATGGGCCGTCGGTACCGGCCATGATGGGCCTGTCCGGTCGGCCGGAAAGCCCGGACAACAAGAGCATCGAGCCGCCACGTGCGTTCGGTGTGGACACCATGTCGATCGGCTACCTGATCGACGATGAGACGCCGATGATCTGGCGTGGCCCGATGGCCACCTCGGCGATGACCCAGTTCTTCAACGACACCCTGTGGGACGACCTGGACGTGCTGCTGATCGATCTGCCGCCGGGCACCGGTGATATCCAGCTTACCCTCACCCAGAAAATCCCCTTGGCCGGTGCGGTGATCGTCACCACGCCGCAGGACATCGCTACGCTGGATGCGCGCAAGGCGTTGAAGATGTTCGAGAAGGTCGAAGTGCCGGTGCTGGGCATCGTGGAAAACATGGCCGTGCACACCTGCAGCAACTGTGGTCACGTCGAACACCTCTTCGGTGCGGGCGGCGGTGAGAAGATGGCCGCCCAGTACGGCGTGCCGTTGCTCGGCGCGTTGCCGTTGCAGATTGACATCCGCGAGCAGGGGGATGCCGGCACGCCGATCACCGCCGCGCAGCCGGATTCGACCGCCGCGCAGGCCTACCGCGTCGCCGCGACGCGCCTGCTGGAAGAGCTGGCCAAGCGTCCGCGGGCTTCGATCCCGATCCTGTCCTCGCTGGTCTGACGGCCGCTGGCCGCCACAACACCACGCGAGCGGCCGCTGGTCGTCACCTCGTGGCCGCGGCTGTAGAATCAGGCCCCGGGTTATTGCCTCCCTCCCCAGCCAGGATCAAGCATGAGCATCAAGAGTGACCGTTGGATCCGCCGCATGTCCGAGCAGCACGGCATGATCGAGCCGTTCGAAGCCGGGCAGGTCAAGCAGGCCAACGGCGAGCGCATCGTCAGCTATGGCACCTCGAGCTATGGCTACGACGTGCGCTGCTCGCGCGAGTTCAAGGTGTTCACCAACATCAACTCCACCATCGTCGACCCCAAGCACTTCGATCCGAAGAGCTTCGTCGACGTCGTAGCTGATGAGTGCATCATTCCGCCGAACAGCTTCGCGCTCGCGCGTACCGTGGAGTTCTTCCGCATTCCACGCGACACGCTGGTCGTGTGCCTGGGCAAGAGTACGTACGCACGCTGCGGCATCATCGTCAACGTGACCCCGTTGGAGCCGGAGTGGGAAGGGCACGTGACGCTGGAGTTCAGCAACACCACGCCCTTGCCGGCGCGCATCTACGCCAATGAAGGCGTGGCGCAGATGCTCTTCTTCCAGGCGGATCAGGACGATGTCTGCGAGACCTCGTACAAGGATCGCGGCGGCAAGTACCAGGGCCAGACGGGTGTGACGCTGCCGCGTACCTGATCAACGCCGCATGCCGACCGGCCAGGTCGGCATGCGCGCGATCGGTACTGTTACTTGCCGCGGCCGAACAGCATCCCGATGCCGACCGCCACCAGGCCCACCGGCCACCACGTGGCAAGCAGGCGGGTGAAGTTCATGTTGGTCCAACCGAGGTTGGTGGCGAGCATGAACAGCCCGACCAGGATCAGCAGGATGGCGGCGATTAGATTGAAACGCATCGGGGTCTGCCAACGCTCAAGGGTGGGGCGGATATCCTAGCTTGTCCTTCCAGTGCAGGACACGTTGTTCCAGCACCTCCGGCGCGAAACGATGTGCTTCACCGTGGCCCCACACCGGTGCCGGCCATGCCGGATCGCCTTCGTGACGCCCGATCACATGGAAATGCAGTTGCGGCACGATGTTGCCCAGCGCGCCGATGTTGATCTTCTGCACCCCGTCTTCGACCTTCAGCGCCTTGGAGACCCGGTTGAGCTCGGTGCGCAGCTTGTCCTGCTGCTCGCCATCCAGGTCGATCCATTCGGTAACCCCGGGCAGGCGCGGCACCAAGAGCAGCCAGGGGTAACGTTCATCATTCATCAACCGGATCTGCGACAACGGCCCCTCGGCGACCAGTACGCTGTCGTTGGCCAGGCGCGAATGCAGTTCGAAATCACTCATCCAAGATGCTCCTTGAAGAATTTCAGGGTGCGGTCCAGCGCCAGGGCGGCGCTGTCTGGATCATACGCATGTCCGACGTCCCGGTTGAAGCCGTGGTCGGCCGGGTACACGAAGGTCTCCATCTTGGGCAGCTTCTCGCGGTGGGCGGCAATGGCCTCCGGCGGGATGCTCTTGTCCTGTGCGCCGAAGTGGAACATCACCGGGGCCTTGGGGACTTCATCGAGGAACTGCACGTTGCGGGCGCCGTAGTAGCTGACCGACGGCAGGCCCAGCCGCAGCGCGGCGAGCAGGGCGATGCTGCCACCCCAGCAATAGCCGACCGTTCCCACCTTGCCATGCACCGCCAGCCGGCTGGCTGCGGCGCGGACCAGGACCAGCGACTTTTCCACGCCGACGGCGTCGACCTTTTCCAGCCCGGCCTTCACGCCTTCACCGTCGTAGGGCAGCTCCACGGGCGGGGCGTCTGCGTCATCGCTGAGCAGGTCGAAGAACGACGGGGCGAGGATCGCGTAGCCCTCGGCGGCGAAGCGTTCAGCGACTGAGCGCATGTGCGGGTTCACCCCGAAAATTTCCTGGATGACCACCAGGCCGCCACGGGGCGTGCCTTCCGGCAGGACTTCCCAGGCGCGTGCCTTGCCGTGGTGGGTATCAAGGTTGATCCAGTTGCCCATGGTGCGAGGCCTCTTCAATAGGGTTGGCGCATCATTATCCGCTTCGGCGGCGTAAGCGGGCTGTCAGGGAGGCCTTGTGGCATCTCGATCCCGCCGTCCTGCTCGCCGTGGTTCAGGGGGCGGCGGCTGGCCCGGTATACTTGCCCGATCCAGGCCCCCAGGCCACGCCCGGCCCAGGCCCCCAGAGTCCCCGATCCATGTCCCAGCTGAACCCCAAAGTCGGCTTCGTCAGCCTTGGCTGCCCGAAGGCCCTCGTCGATTCCGAGCGTATCCTCACCCAGTTGCGGGTAGAGGGATATGACATCGTCCCGACCTACGACGCCGCCGACGTGGTGGTGGTCAACACCTGTGGCTTCATCGATTCGGCCGTGACCGAATCGCTGGATGCGATCGGCGAGGCGATGAACGCCAACGGCAAGGTGATCGTCACCGGCTGCCTGGGCAAGCGCCCGGAGCAGATCCGCGCGGCGTATCCGGACGTGCTGGCCGTGTCCGGTCCGCAGGACTACCAGAGCGTGATGGAAGCGGTGCATGCGGCGATCCCCCCCCGCCACAATCCCTTCGTGGACCTGGTGCCGGACTACGGCATCAAGCTGACCCCGCGGCACTATGCGTATCTGAAGATTTCCGAAGGCTGCAACCACAAGTGCAGCTTCTGCATCATTCCGTCGATGCGCGGCAAGCTGGTCTCGCGACCGGTGGATGAGGTGCTTCGCGAAGCCGAGCGGCTGGTGCGCGGCGGCGTGCGCGAACTGCTGGTGGTGTCGCAGGACACCTCCGCGTATGGCGTGGACGTGAAGTACGCCGAGCGCATGTGGCGTGACAGGGCTTATCAGACGCGGATGAAGTCGCTCTGCGAAGGCCTGTCCGAGCTGGATGCGTGGGTGCGCATGCACTATGTCTACCCCTATCCGCACGTGGACGACATGGTGCCGCTGATGGCGGAGAACCGCATCCTTCCTTACCTGGATATCCCGTTCCAGCACGCCAGCCCGCGCATCCTGCGGCTGATGAAGCGCCCCGGTGCCGTGGAAAAGACCTTGGAGCGCGTGCAGAACTGGCGCCGCATCGCGCCGGACATCACCGTACGTTCGACGTTCATCGTGGGCTTCCCCGGCGAAACCGAAGCGGAGTTCGAAGAACTGCTGTCGTTCCTGGACGAGGCGCAGCTGGACCGTGTCGGTGCGTTTGCGTACTCGCCGGTGGAAGGCGCGACCGCCAATAACCTGCCTGATCCGGTGCCGGAAGAAGTGAAGCAGGAGCGCTTGGCGCGTTTCATGGAGAAGCAGGCGCAGATTTCCGCGTCGCGGCTGGAAGCCAAGATCGGCACCGTGCAGCAATGTCTGGTCGATGCCATCGAAGGCGACATCGCGGTTGCCCGCTCCAAGGCCGATGCGCCGGAGATCGATGGGCTGGTGCATATCCAGAATGCCGACGAGGTGACGCTGCGGGTCGGCGATTTCGTCGACGTCGAGATCACCGAAAGCGATGAGCATGACCTGTACGGCGACGCGTTGCCGCCGGCGGCCGTGCCTGCCGCGCGCAAGGCGCTCGACCTGAAGATGCTGTGACCCACGCGCAAGCGGCGGGTTCGGGGGAAGTGACGGCCGCGGGTCGTCACGCTTCCGATTTCAGCGCGGGCCGCCGCCGCTTCGTCGCGCCGCCGCGCGAAGCGGTGGAGGCAGCCTGCTTCGCGCAGCCGCTGTTCGCCGCACTCGTACCGTTTACCGGGGTGCTGGTGGGTACCCCGTGGCCTTCCATCGAAACGCTGAACGCCGTGCTGCCCCTGCAGGACAAGTGCCTTGTCAAACAGGACGCCACGCTGCTCGCCGATGGGCGTCACTATGAGCAGCGCATCGCCGCAGCGGGCCAGATCGCAACACGCACGTGCAACTGGCACGACCTGTTCAACGCCCTGGTCTGGGCACGTTACCCGACCATCAAGCGGGCGCTCAATGCCTGCCAATGCCGGCACATCGAGCAGATGGGGGTGCATGCCCGCAACCGTGCGCAGGCGGCGCTGACCCAGTTCGATGAAACCGGGGTGATCGTCCGGGTGCGGGATCCCGCACGGGTCGCCGCATGGAATGCGCACGATTGGCAGGATCTGTTTGTCCAGCACGCTGGATCGTGGGGTAACGGCGACATCAGCGTGGCCGCGGTGATCGGCCACGCGCTGATGGAGCAGGCGCTGCTACCGGGCCGTCTGCTGGTAGGCAAATGCGTGGTAGTGCAGGGCGATGATGATGCGGCATGCGTCGACGCGGTGGTGCAGGCAATAAGGCGTCAGGACGTCCTGACAGACCCCTTGCAACTGCGGCCACTGCCCTTGGCGGGGATTCCCGGATGGCATGCCCGGCAGGACCCCCGATTCTATCGCGAGGCCGCGTATTTCCGCCCGCTGCGCGACGGCCGTCTCTACCCGCCACCGCTGGGTGCCGACGGGTAGAGCCGACTTCAGTCGGCTGCACTTCGCGCGGTGCAAGACAGCCGATGGTAGAGCCGACTTCAGTCGGCTGCACTTCGCATGGTGCAAGACAGCCGAGGGTAGAGCCGACTTCAGTCGGCTGCACTTCGCATGGTGCAATGACAGCCGGGGGTAGAGCCGACTTCAGTCGGCTGCACTTCGCATGGTGCAAGACAGCCGATGGTAGAGCCGACTTCAGTCGGCTGCACTTCGCGTGGTGCAATAACAGCCGACTGAAGTCGGCTCTACCGGGGTGCTGCACTTCGCATGGTGCAAAGACAGCCGACTGAAGTCGGCTCTACCGGGGTGCTGCACTTCGCATGGTGCAAAGACAGCCGACTGAAGTCGGCTCTACCGGGATGCTGCAATTCGCGTGGTGCAAAGACAGCCGACTGAAGTCGGCTCTACCGGGGTGCTGCACTTCGCGTGGTGCAAAGACAGCCGACTGAAGTCGGCTCTACCGGGGTGCTGCACTTCGCGTGGTGCAAAGACAGCCGACTGAAGTCGGCTCTACCGGGGTGCTGCGCTTCGCGTGGTGCAAGGACAGCCGGCTGAAGTCGGCTCTACCCGTCGGCTCTACCTCTCGGCGTCAAGCGCTGTGGTACGCGACCGACACGATCACGAAGCCGTGCCGGCCGCCAGGCAGGTCCACTTCAAACTCGTCGTCGACGCGCTTCTTCAACAGGGCGCGGGCCAGTGGCGAATCGATGCTGATCCAGCCGGTGGTGGCGTCGGTTTCGTCCGGACCGACAATGCGGTGCCGACGCACTTCGCCGCTGTCCACGTTCTCCAGTTCCACCCACGCCCCGAAGAAGACCGCCTGTGGATCGCTGGGTTCACCGTCGACCACGCGCAGGGCTTCGAGCCGTTTACTCAGGTACCGCACGCGCCGGTCGATCTCACCCAGTTGCTTCTTGCGATACGTGTATTCGGCGTTCTCCGAACGATCGCCTTCGGCGGCGGCCGCCGCCAGGGCCCTGACCACTTCAGGGCGGCGCACCCGCCACAGGTCGTCCAGCTCTGCTTTCAGCCGTGCATGGCCGCTGGAGGTGATCAACGCGGTACTTTTCTCGGCCGGTGGACGCCAACGCGACATCAGCGCTTGCCGCCGAAAATGCCACCGAGAATCCCGCGCACGATCTGATTCCCCAGCTTGGTGCCGACGGTCCGCGTGGTCTGCTTGGCCATGGTCTCGATCATGCCCTGGCGGCGCTTGGTGCCGAAGATGGCGTCCTTGATGGTCTGTCCGAAGCCACCGTCCTGCGCTTCATCCTGTTCGCGGGTACGGGCCTTGGGTGCGTCGGTCTTTTCCACGGCATTCTGCGCCCGCTGTGTCAGCCGTTCCGCTGCCGATTCGCGGTTGATGGCGGTGTCATAGCGCGTCCCGACCGGACTGCCTGCACGCACCTGCGCACGTTCGGCGTCGGTCACCGGCCCCATCCGGCAGCGCGGTGGGGCGATCAGGGTCTGCTGCACCGGCATCGGAATGCCTTTGTCCTGCAGCGTGGACACCAGCGCCTCGCCGGTGCCAAGCGACGCCAGGACGCGTGCCACGTCCAGCTTCGGATTGGGAACGAAGGTCTCTGCAGCGGTCTTGACCGCCTTCTGGTCGCGCGGGGTGAACGCGCGCAGCGCATGCTGCACACGGTTGCCCAGCTGGCCCAGGATGTTGGCCGGCACGTCGTCGGGGAACTGGGAGCAGAAGTAGACGCCGACCCCCTTGGAACGGATCAGCCGCACCACCTGCTCGATACGCTGGACGAGGGACGACGGCGCATCGTTGAACAGCAGATGCGCCTCGTCGAAGATGAAGACCAGCTTGGGCTTCTCCAGGTCGCCCACTTCCGGCAGCGTTTCAAACAGCTCCGACAACAACCAGAGCAGGAAGGTGGAATACAGCTTTGGCTTCAGCACCAGCTGGTCCGCTGCCAGAATGCCGATCACGCCGCGTCCGTCATGGTTGACCCGCATGAGGTCAGCCAGTTCCAGGGCCGGTTCGCCGAAGAACGCCTCACCGCCATCCTGCGACAGGCGCAGCAGCGCACGCTGGATCGCCGCGACCGACTGCGCGCTGACCAGGCCGTATTCGGTGGAGATGTCCTTGCGCTCTTCAGCGACCAGGCCAAGCAGAGCCCGCAGGTCGTCCATGTCCAGCAACAGCAACCCGCGGTCGTCGGCCAGCTTGAACACGATATCCATCACGCCGGCCTGGGTATCGCTGAGTTCCAGGATCCGTGACAGCAGGGTCGGCCCCATTTCACTGATGGTCGTGCGTACCGGGTGCCCCAACTTGCCGTACAGGTCCCAGAAGAGGGTCGGACTGGCCGCCGGTGCGTAGTCGGCCACGCCGATCTGCGCGGCGCGCTGCAGCAGGGCATCTCCACCGGCCCCGGCAACCGCCAGGCCGGATACGTCGCCTTTTACGTCCGCCATGAAAACCGGCACGCCGATGCGTGAGAAGCCCTCGGCCAGCGTCATCAAGGTGACGGTCTTGCCGGTGCCGGTGGCGCCCGCGACCAGGCCATGGCGATTGCCCAGTTTCGGCAGCAGGGTGACCGCTATGTCGTCGGTGATGCCGTTGCCGAGCAGAATCGGGTCCATGGTCCAGCCTCTCTGATGAATAC
>Ga0247812_10002402_pt1 | contig 10526 bp, 8 predicted proteins | sample UWRJL149409B1_FD_178011 | JGI IMG/M metagenome (GOLD analysis project Ga0247812, IMG submission 178011) | Plant litter microbial communities from Arlington Agricultural Research Station in Wisconsin, United States - UWRJ-L149-409B-1 | ecosystem: Environmental > Terrestrial > Plant litter >...
AACACGTGGCTATGAAACACCTGACGGTCGAAGGACGCACTATCGCCCTGGACAAGGATGGCTTTCTCGCCAATCTCGACGACTGGTCGCTGCCGGTCGCTGATGCCTTGTCTACTCAGGAAGGTATCGAGTTGAGCCCTGAGCATGTGGAGATCCTCCAGACGCTGCGCGACTTCTATGCCGAATTCCAGCTATCCCCCGCGACCCGTCCACTGATCAAATACACCGCGTTGAAGCTTGGCCCCGAAAAAGGCAACAGCATGCACCTCAATCGCCTGTTCAACGGCACTCCTGCCAAACTCGCCGCCAAGCTGGCGGGCCTGCCAAAGCCGACCAATTGCATATGACTGAATACGCGCCGCTAACACTTGAAACCCCCGCCGAGCATCCATTTGCGCCCTTCGTGCGCATCCTTGGCAAAGGCAAGCGCGGGGCCCGCAACATGACGCGCGAGGAAGCTCGCGAGGCCATGGGCATGGTGCTCGACGAAAAAGTCGAAGACACGCAACTGGGTGCCTTTCTGATGTTGTTGCGCCACAAGGAAGAAAGCGCAGAAGAGCTGGCGGGTTTCACCGAGGCTGTGCGCGAACGGCTGAATGCGCCGCCGTTACCCGTGGACATTGACTGGCCAACCTATGCTGGCAAGAAGCGGCATCTGCCGTGGTATCTGCTGGCGGCCAAATGCCTGGCGCAGAACGGCGTAAAGGTGCTGATGCATGGTGGCGGCGCGCATACCGCCGGACGTCTATATAGCGAACAGTTGCTGGGATTGCTGGGCATTCCACTGGCTCGAAACTGGCTGGAAGTCGGCTCCGCGCTTGAACAACACAATCTGGCGTTCATCCCGCTCGCAGACTGGGCGCCACAATTGCAGCGCATGATCGATCTGCGCAACACGCTCGGCCTGCGCTCGCCCATTCACTCCCTGGCACGAATCCTCAATCCACTGGGCGCGCGCTGTGGTTTGCAGAGCATTTTTCACCCGGGTTATCAGAGCGTTCATCGCGACGCCAGCGGCTTGCTGGGCGATCACGCCATCGTGGTCAAAGGTGACGGCGGCGAAGTTGAAATCAATCCTGACACCATTAGCCATCTTTATGGCACCACCGATGGACAGTCCTGGGACGAAGAATGGCCTGCTCTCTCGGATCGTCGCCATGTGAAGCCGGCAACACTGGATCCGCAGCAACTGGTTGCTTTGTGGAAAGGTGAAGTACAGGACAGCTATCCGCAACTCGCGCTGATTTCCACCATCGCGCTGGCCTTGCGCGGTCTTGGCTTGACCCGAGATGAAGCCTTCGAACGCGCGGAACAGTATTGGGCGAATCGGGATACATCGATTTAACTGATCGTTACGCCCTACCCTTTGCGCTTTTTGTTCGAACGAATCGGCCTAGACTGTCCTCCAAAGTACGTAATCAACGAATTTGGAGTCAGATATGGGCCTTCTCGTAGAAGGACGCTGGCACGACCAGTGGTACGAAAGCAGTAAAGACGGGGCGTTTCAGCGTGAGCAAGCACAACGCCGTAACTGGATCACTGCGGACGGCAGGCCCGGCCCTTCCGGCGAAGGCGGCTTCAAGGCCGAAGCCGGTCGCTATCACCTCTATGTCTCGCTGGCCTGTCCATGGGCTCACCGCACGCTGATCTATCGCAAACTCAAAGGGCTGGAAAGCCTGATTGATGTGTCGGTGGTCAGCTGGTTGATGCGCGAAAACGGCTGGACCTTCGACGTTGAAAAAGGCTCCAGCGGCGACCCGCTCGACAACCACAATTTCCTGTATCAGCGCTACCTGGCCGATACTGCGGACTACACTGGCCGTGTCACCGTGCCGCTGCTGTGGGACAAAAAGCTGCAACGTATCGTCAGCAACGAGTCGGCTGAAATCATCCGCATGTTCAACTCGGCGTTCGACGGGCTGACCGGCAATCGTCTGGATCTGTATCCCGACGCTTTGCAGCAACCGATCAATGAGCTGAACGAGCGCATCTATCCTGCCGTGAATAACGGTGTTTATCGTGCGGGGTTTGCGACGTCGCAAGGTGCTTACGAAGAAGCGTTCGACGACGTGTTCGCAGAGCTTGATGCCCTCGAAAAGCTGCTGGACGAAAAACGTTACCTCACCGGTGAATACCTGACCGAAGCCGATATCCGCCTGTTCACCACCATCGTGCGCTTCGACCCGGTGTATCACGGTCACTTCAAATGCAACGAGCGCCGTATTGCCGACTACCCGAACCTGCGCAATTGGCTTTTAGAACTGTATCAGTGGCCGGGCGTGGCTGAAACGGTCGATTTCGAGCACATCAAGCATCACTATTACGCCAGTCACAGCACCATTAATCCGACGGGCATCGTGCCCAAAGGCCCGCAGCAGGATTTGAGCGTAGCCCACGACCGGACACGTCTTATCGGTCGCGATATCTGGCTAAAAGCCGGGCAATAAACAAACGCCGGACTGCTTGAGGACTCTGGAATCAGAGGCCTCGAACAGCCCGGCGTTTTTGCGTGCGTTTCTAGCGGATCAAACGCTGGCCTGAGCCCCTTCAAACCAGGCCAGTTTCTCACGCAACTTGACCACTTCGCCCACAATCACCAGGGTCGGCGCATGGACTTCATGTTCGGCCACCAATTGCGGCAAATTCGCCAGTGTTCCCGTGAACACTCGCTGATTGACCGTGGTGCCTTGCTGGATCAGCGCCGCAGGCGTGTCAGCCGAACGGCCATGCTTGATCAACTGCTCACAGATAATCGGCAGACCGATCAAGCCCATGTAGAACACCAGCGTCTGCCCAGGCGAAACAAGATCGGTCCACGGCAGATCCGTAGTGCCATCTTTCAGGTGACCGGTTACAAAACGAACCGATTGGGCGTGATCCCGATGGGTCAGCGGAATCCCGGCGTAAGCCGCACAGCCGCTGGCGGCTGTGATACCCGGCACGACCTGGAACGGAATGCCGTGGGCTGCCAGTTCCTCGATTTCCTCGCCACCACGACCGAAGATGAACGGGTCCCCGCCCTTCAAACGCAATACGCGTTTGCCCTGCCTGGCCAGATCCACCAACTGTCGGTTGATCTGATCTTGCGGCAAAGCATGATCGGCGCGTTGCTTGCCGACATAGACACGTTCAGCATCGCGACGGCACAGGTCCAGAATTGCCGGCGCTACGAGTCGGTCATAAAGCACCACGTCGGCTTGCTGCATGAGGCGCAAGGCGCGGAACGTCAGCAGGTCCGGATCACCCGGCCCGGCACCCACCAGATAGACCTCGCCCGGCGCATGTGGCGGCTCGCCCGCGACCTTGGCCATAAGCAGACGTTCTGCCTCGGCACCCTGCCCGGCCAGTTGTCGATCAGCAATCGGGCCCTGGAAAACTTCTTCCCAGAAAGCACGACGCTGGGTGACGTCCGGATACAAATGCTTGACCTGACTGCGAAACCGCGCTGCCAGACCGGCCAACTGACCATAAGTCGAAGGAATCCAGGTTTCCAGCTTGGCGCGAATCAACCGTGCCAGTACTGGAGCATCACCGCCGCTGGAGACGGCAATGACCAAGGGCGAGCGGTCAACGATGGCCGGGAAGATCACGCTGCACAGGGCAGGCGCATCGACCACGTTCACCGGCACGCACCGCAGCTTGGCATCCTCGGAAACCTTTGCGTTGAGCGGCTCGTCATCGGTGGCGGCGATGATCAAAACGCAGCCATCCAGATCGCTTTCGCGGTAGCCGCGAAGAATCAGCTGGCCGCCATTGCCCTTCACCAACTCCGCCAGTTGCGGTTCGATTTCAGGCGCAACCACCCGCAGTCGCGCGCCGGCGTCGGCGATCAAGCGGGATTTGCGCAAGGCAATCTCGCCACCGCCCACGACCAGCACTTGGCTGCCACGCAGGTTATGGAACAGCGGCAGGAATTCCATTTAGCCGATGACCTCAATACCGCCCATGTAAGGCTTGAGCACTTCAGGCACGCGGATCGAACCGTCAGCCTGCTGGTAGTTTTCCAGCACAGCGACCAGGGTGCGGCCAACGGCCAGACCCGAACCGTTCAGCGTATGAACCAGTTCCGGTTTGCCGGTTTCCGGATTGCGCCAGCGAGCCTGCATACGGCGCGCCTGGAAATCACCGCAGTTGGAGCACGACGAAATTTCGCGGAACTTGTCCTGGCTCGGGATCCAGACTTCCAGATCGTAGGTTTTCACGGCGCTGAAACCCATGTCACCGGTGCACAACGCCAGCACGCGATAAGGCAGCTCAAGCAGTTGCAGGACGCGTTCAGCGTTGCCGGTCAGCGATTCAAGCGCTGCCTGGGACTGATCCGGCGCGACGATCTGAACCATTTCGACCTTGTCGAACTGGTGCTGTCGAATCATGCCGCGAGTATCACGGCCCGACGCGCCCGCTTCACTGCGGAAGCATGGCGTATGGGCGACGAACTTCAATGGCAGTTGCTTGGCGTCGAGGATTTCGCCGGAAACGATGTTGGTCAGCGACACTTCCGCCGTCGGAATAAGGTACAGATCCGCCTCGCCTTCGCGGGAGATCTTGAACAGATCTTCTTCGAATTTTGGCAACTGGCCAGTGCCTTGCAACGCTGGCGCCTGAACCAGGTAGGGCGTGTAGGCTTCTTCGTAACCGTGTTCGTAGACGTGCAGATTGATCATGAACTGCGCCAGCGCGCGATGCAGACGTGCGATAGGTCCGCGCAGCAAGGCGAAACGGGCACCGGAAAGCTTGGCGGCCGTTTCAAAATCCAGCCAGCCGTATTTCTCGCCCAGCGCAACGTGGTCCTGAACGGCGAAGTCGAATGCGGTCGGCGTGCCCCAGGTGCGGACTTCGACGTTGTCGTCTTCGTCCTTGCCAACCGGTACCGATTCATGAGGCAGGTTCGGCATGCTCAGCAGCATGGCATCCAGCTCAGCCTGGATCGCGTCCAGCTCCACTTTGCCGGTGCTCAGTTCTTCAGCCATGCGCTCGACGTCAGCCATCAGCGGCGCAATGTCTTCGCCGCGCTGCTTGGCCTGACCAATGGATTTGGAACGGGCATTACGCTCGGCCTGCAGTTGCTCGGTGCGGGTCTGTACCGTCTTGCGCTGGGTTTCAAGCGCTTCGATACGGGCGACATCCAGTGTAAAGCCACGGGAAGCCAGGCGATCCGCTACGTCCTGAAGTTGAGTACGTAACAGTTTGGAATCGAGCATATCGTTCTCTCGTCTATCAAAGTCTGGTCAGGGACAGGCCAACCCACGTCGCGAGCAGCCCGCCGAACACGCTGATCCCTGCATAGCCCAGGGCCAGAGGCATTTGCCCGCTTTCCAGCAGGCGCAGCGTATCCAGTGAAAAGGATGAAAAGGTCGTAAGACCACCCACAAAGCCGACAATCAGTCCGGCGCGAATCTCGATCGGTACTTCCGGACGCAACAGGAACAGCCCGTAAAGCACGCCAATGATCAGGCAACCGACGATGTTGACCGCCAGCGTCGCCGTATAGAAATGCCGTGGCCAGTTCGCGCTGACCCAAGTGCCAGCAGCGAAGCGCAATAATGTACCAGCGATCCCGGCAACCGACACCGCAAGAATGGTTCTGATCACAACTACTTTCTCCGCTGCCGGGGGCTTGCTGCGTCCAGCGCAGCCAGATGACGCAGTTTTTCGCCGATTTTCAGCTCAAGGCCACGAGGCACTGGCTGGTAATACTGACGCGGTTCGAGCTCGTCAGGAAAGTAGTCTTCGCCGGCCGCGTAGGCATCCGGTTCGTCGTGGGCATAGCGGTATTCTTCGCCGTAGCCCAGTTGTTTCATGAGTTTGGTTGGCGCGTTGCGCAAGTGCAGCGGGACTTCAAGAGAACCGTGCTCAGTCGCTTCGCGCATCGCCGTCTTGAAGGCCATGTACACCGCATTGCTTTTCGGCGCACAGGCCAGGTACACAATCGCCTGCGCAACGGCCAGTTCGCCTTCCGGACTGCCCAGCCGCTCCTGCACATCCCAGGCGGACATGCACAGCGGCAGCGCGCGCGGATCGGCATTGCCGATGTCTTCGCTGGCCATGCGCACCACACGGCGCGCCAGATACAGCGGATCGCAGCCACCATCGATCATGCGCGCGAACCAGTACAGCGCCGCATCAGGATTGGAGCCACGAATAGATTTATGCAGCGCTGAAATCTGGTCGTAGAACGCTTCGCCACCCTTGTCGAAGCGACGTCGGCTGTCACCCAGCAGGCTTTGCAGCAAATCGAGGCCGATTTCCGAGCCATCTTCAGCCAGGTCGGACGCGTTCTCCAGCAGATTGAGCATGCGTCGACCATCGCCATCAGCGGCAGCCATCAACATCGCAAAGCCTTCATCGCTGAGGCTCAGGCGGTGCTGGCCCAGCCCGCGACCCTCGGTGAGCGCGCGCTGCACCAGCTTGCGCAGCGCCGACTCGTCGAGACTCTTGAGCACGTAGACCCGGGCCCGAGACAGCAAGGCATTGTTCAGTTCGAACGAAGGGTTTTCCGTGGTGGCGCCAATGAAGATCAGTGTGCCGTCTTCGACATACGGCAGAAACGCGTCCTGCTGAGACTTGTTGAAGCGATGCACTTCGTCGACAAACAGGATTGTACGTCGGCCGTATTGCCCGGCCTGCTGCTTGGCCACTTCAACGGCCAGGCGAATTTCCTTCACACCCGCCAGCACTGCCGAAACGGTTTCAAAATGCGCATCGGAAACCTTGGCCAGCAGCCGCGCCAACGTGGTTTTGCCAACGCCCGGCGGCCCCCAGAAAATCATCGAGTGCAGCGCGCCCTGCTCCAACGCTTCGCGCAGCGGCTTGCCGTGGGCAAGCAGATGCTCCTGGCCGACGTATTCGTCCAGGTTGGTCGCACGCAAGCGCGCGGCCAGCGGCTGAGCTATCGGATCACTTCGAAACAGGTCCATGGGCGACGTTTAAAACCTCTTATTCCTGAATGACATCAGCGCCTTTCGGAATCTGGAACTGGAATTTACTCGCCGCGATCGGCTCGTTGGCCTTCACGCCCGTGAACAGGATATTGGTGCGCTGACCCACGCTGTCGATCAACTGCATGTCGTTGATGATGCCGTTGCGAAACGACAGGCGCAGGCTGTCGAACAGCGTGTCCTTGGTCTTGGGCTTGAGCACGAAGTCGATCACGCCGCCCGCTTCCTTGGAGGAGATTTCAAAGCTTTCGCTGATCTTCGAAACATCGCCGGACAGCAGCAAGGCTGGAGTCTGGGTCAGGCGCTGGTCCAGGGTCTTGATCGTGACTTGCTCAAGATCGGGGTCCCACAGCGAAACCTTCTTGCCATCCGAAACCATCAGCTGTTCCTGTGGCGCATCGGTGTGCCAGTTGAACAGGCCTGGACGCTGCAAGGCCATCTGACCGGCTGTTTCCTGCAATTGCGTGCCGCTGCCATCCAGGGTCAGCTGGGAGAAGCGTGCGGTAAGGGTCTGGGATTTTTCCAGCAACTGGGTCAGCCGCGCGACATCCTTGCTGTCGGCATGGGCCGGGATCGCGGAAAAGGTCAGTGCAGTTACCAACAACATGCGGATAAGACGCATGGGATTCCTCATTGAGTTCGGTGAAATCCCGCCGACGCATCCAATGCATCGGCGGACAGGTTGTTCAAAGTCTTGCTGTCAGTCACGCATCGGCGCCGGTGCGATGACTTCGCGAGACCCGTTGGTGTTCATGGAAGTGACGACGCCAGCCATCTCCATGGCTTCGATCATGCGCGCGGCGCGGTTGTAGCCGATCTTCAGCTTGCGCTGGACCGCAGAAATCGAGGCGCGACGACTTTCGAGGACGAACTTGACCGCTTCGTCGTAGAGCGCATCACTTTCACTGTCGTCGGAACCTTCGCTGCTGCCGCCATCGAAGCCGCTGCCGGGCTCTTCAACACCTGCCAGAATATCTTCGTTGTAGTCCGGCGTCCCGCGCAGTTTCCAGGCTTCGACGACGCGGTGAACCTCATCGTCGGAAACGAATGCGCCGTGCACACGGATTGGCAGGCTCGTGCCCGGCGGCATGTAAAGCATGTCCCCGTGACCCAGCAATTGCTCGGCGCCGCCCTGGTCGATGATGGTCCGCGAGTCGATCTTGCTCGACACCTGGAACGCCATTCGCGTCGGAATGTTGGCCTTGATCAGGCCGGTGATCACATCAACCGACGGTCGCTGCGTTGCGAGAATCAAGTGAATCCCCGCCGCACGGGCTTTTTGGGCAATACGTGCGATCAGTTCTTCGACCTTTTTGCCGACGATCATCATCATGTCGGCAAATTCGTCGACCACCACCACGATGGTCGGCAACTTGGTCAGCAGCGGCGCTTCGTCATGAATGCTTTCGCGCTTGTACAGCGGATCGACCAGTGGCGTCCCGGCTTCCTGCGCTTCCCTGACCTTCTGATTGAAGCCCGACAGGTTACGCACGCCCATCTTCGCCATCAGCTTGTAGCGACGTTCCATCTCGGCAACGCTCCAGCGCAAGGCGTTGGCGGCGTCCTTCATGTCGGTCACCACCGGGCAGAGCAAGTGCGGGATGCCTTCGTAGATCGACAGCTCAAGCATTTTCGGGTCGATCATGATCAGCTTGGCGTCTTCCGGGCCGGACTTGAACAGGATCGACAGAATCATCGCGTTCACACCGACCGATTTACCGGAACCGGTGGTACCCGCGACCAGCAAGTGTGGCATTTTCGCCAGATCGGTGATCACCGGCTTGCCGCCGATGTCGTGCCCCAACGCCAGGGTTACCGGCGATTTGGCATCGTCATACTCGGGAGTCGCCAGCACTTCGGAGAAGCGCACGATCTGCCGGTCCTCATTGGGAATCTCGATACCGACCGTGGTCTTGCCAGGAATCACTTCCACGACCCGCACGCTGGTGACCGCGAGGGAACGCGCCAGGTCCTTGGCCAGGTTGGAAATACGGCTGACTTTCACACCCGCAGCGGGTTGAATTTCGTAACGGGTAATGACCGGGCCAGGATGGATCGAGTCGACGGTAACCTCGACGCCAAACTCCTTGAGCTTGATTTCCAGCAGATTGCCGACTGCGGCCAGTGACTCTGGCGAGTAATTGAGCTGTTTCTTTTCTGCCGGATCAAGAATCGAGATCGGCGGCAAGGTGCCTTCCACCGCGCTGTCGACAAACAACGACGCCTGCTTTTCCTTCTGCACGCGCTTGCTTGGCTCAGGGGCCTTGGCAGGTGCTGGCGGGATGACCGCAGCAAGGTGTTTTTCCCGCTCGGCCACCGGCTTGGTGAAGACTTGTTCACGGGGCGGCTCGACCGGTCGTTCTTTGGGCTTGACCGGCTCACGCCGCTCACCGGCAACCGGCGCCACCTTGTCGTAGTCCCGGCTATCGGCTTCCCGCAGTTGCGCGACCATCTGCTTGCGCTCGTTGCGCGCCGTCCACCAGCGGCTGGCCGCGCCCTGAAACAGTTCCAGCAGATCCAGAGTGATCTTGCCGGTCACGTCCATGACCTTGAACCAGGACAGATCGGTAAACACCGTCAGGCCGAACAGGAACAGGGCAATGAACAACAAGGTGCTGCCCTGGATGTTCAAGGCTTTCTTGGCCATGTCGCCCAGGATCTCGCCCAGAACGCCGCCCGCTGAACCGGGGAAACCGGCCGTAAAGTGGAAATGAATATGCGCCAGCGCGGCACCGGCCAGAACCAGGAACACCAGGCCGATCAGGCGCCAGGAAAATAGCCAGCCGCTCCACTGCCAGGGTTCGTGACGATGACGGAAGATCTGATACGTCTTGATCGCCAGCAACAACGGGAATATGTAGGCAAAGTAGCCCAGTACCATGAACAGGATGTCAGCGCAGAACGCGCCGGCACGCCCGGCCGCGTTCTGCACTTGTACCGCGCTGCTGGTATGGCTCCAGCCGGGGTCGTTCTGGTCGTAGGTCAGCAGTGCCATCATCAAATACAGGCACAGGGCGCCGAAAGCGATCAGCGCACCTTCCTTGAGCCGGTAGTGCAATTGCTGCCGCCAAAGCGGAACGGGGCTGGGTGCTGCGGTGGATTTCTTCAAAACGCTTTTATTCCTGCGCTGGAGCGCGAACATCTGATGGTTGACGTCGAACGTACTGTATTCACGAAATAAGGATCGTCAATCCTGAAAACGGGTGTAGACGGCGCGCTGCCAGGCGCGGACCGGACGATGACTCGAAAGACACGAAACAAGGTTGGCATTGTACGGGTTTGCACCGTCGATGCCACGCTAGTCTGGCTTGGGTGTAGCATATCTTCAAGCCTCACCGGGAACGGTCAATTTGAGCACGCATTGTCTTTGCTGACAAAGACTTATGAGACGTACCTTGCTCGGCTTCGCGAAACGTTCCGGGCCATACGAATTCAGGGTGACTTATCACCCAAAAAGCCATCATACGGTCAGGAGACCGATCTCAAAAGGACGACCGCTTATGACCACGCATGTCACCCAGAGTTGCAGCATGGCGCTGATCGCCCTCCCCTCTCGCGCAGCCCTGACCTCATGCTGACCTGGCTGCA
>Ga0247812_10002403_pt1 | contig 10523 bp, 7 predicted proteins | sample UWRJL149409B1_FD_178011 | JGI IMG/M metagenome (GOLD analysis project Ga0247812, IMG submission 178011) | Plant litter microbial communities from Arlington Agricultural Research Station in Wisconsin, United States - UWRJ-L149-409B-1 | ecosystem: Environmental > Terrestrial > Plant litter >...
CCTTGGCGTTATGGCCGGCGTGGTGGCAGCAGCAGGCCAAGGCGGCAGGCCTGCGCCTGGGCGACGACGGCTTGGTGCAGGCCGATGGCAAGCATTGGGCGGTACTCCGTTTTGATACCCGCGATTCCGCCTTCCAGCTGGATGGCGAGCCGCATATCGACGCGCTGCTGGAGCGCGCGGGCACGGCAGCACGTGCGGCGGCGCCCGATCTGGACATCCTGCATGCCGGGGTCCCGTTGCATGCCGAAGCGGCCGCCGTGCAGGCCAACCGGGAGATCAACACCATCGGTTGGGGCTCGTTGGCGGCCGTGCTGCTGCTGGTCTGGCTGGCGTTCCGCTCGCTGCGGCCGATCCTGCTGGTGGCGGTGTCGCTGCTGGTGGGGTGTGGCGTCGCCCTGGCGGTGACCGTGCTGGTGTTCGGCAAGGTGCACCTGCTCACGCTGGTGTTCGGTGCGTCGCTGGTCGGCGTTGCCGAGGACTACGGCATCCACTGGTTCGCGTCGCGTCAGGCGGCGCCGCGGGAGAGCCGGTGGAGCCTGCTGCGGCACCTGCTGCCGGGCCTGTGGCTGGCCCTGCTGACCAGTGCGCTGGCTTACCTGGCGCTGGCGATGGCGCCGTTCCCGGGGCTGCGGCAGATGGCACTGTTTTCGGTGGTCGGATTGTCCGCTGCGTTCGTGACGGTGATCGTGTGGTTTCCGTGGCTGGACGGCGGCCAGGTGCGGCAGACCGGCTTTTCGCATTGGCTCGGCGGCACGCTGCAGCGCTGGCCACGGCTGGCCGGGCGACGCCTGCTGCTGGTACTGGTCGGCCTGGTGGTTCTGTCCGCTGCGGGCATGACCCGGCTGAAGGTGGACGATGACCTGCGCAGCCTGCAATCCTCACCCCCGGCACTGATGGAGCAGCAGATCCGTATCTCGCGGCTGTTGGGTATGCCCAGCCCCGCCCAGTTCTTCCTGGTTCAGGGGGCGGATGCCGAACAGCTGTTGCAACGCGAAGAGGCCCTGACCAAGCGGCTGCGCGCGCTGGAGCACGATGGCCGCATCGGCAGCCATCGCGCGATCAGCGACTGGCTGCCTTCAGCCGCGCAGCAGCAGGCCGACGCCGCACTGACGCGTGGCATCGAGGCCGGCGTGGTGCGGGCCGTGGCGGAGGTCAGTGGCGAGACGCTGGAGCGCCCGGCGTTCACCGCGGCACCGATGACGATCGCGCGCTTCGTGGCCTCTCCGGCGTCGTTGCCGGTCCGCCCCTTGTGGTTGGGCGCGCTGGGCGACGGGGTCGCCAGCGTGGTGCTGGTGGATGACCTGTCGCAGCCGCAGGCGCTGCGTGACCTGCAGGGTGCCGGTGCGGGACTGGACGGCATCCGCTGGGTTGACCGCACCGATGATTTCTCGCGCCTGCTCGGTCACTACCGCAGCCTGATGAGCGTCATGCTGCTGGCCGGCATTGCACTGGTGTTCGCCGCGCTGTGGTGGCGCTATCGTCGCGATGCGTGGCGGGTGATGGTGCCGACGTTGTTGGCGGGGACGCTCACCGTCGCCCTCCTGTCCCTGTTCGGCCAACCCGTGCAGCTGTTCAATGTGCTCGCCCTGATGCTGCTGCTGGGCATGGGCATCGATTACGGCATCTTCCTGCTGGAGCATCGGGGTGACCCCAGTGCGTGGGTGGCGGTCTGCGTGGGCGCGGCCAGCACGTGGCTGTCCTTCGGACTGCTCGGGCTGTCGGCCACGCCGGCGCTGCGTGCCTTCGGCCTGACCCTGCTGCTGGGTATCGGCCTGGTGTGGTTGCTGTCACCGCTGTTCCGGCCCGCCGGTGCGCACGAAACAAGGGAGTCCACCTGATGCGTCGAATGCGCTGCGTCCGCCCGGCCCTACGCCTGTTGGCGGCAATGACCGTACTCGCCGTGCTTGCCGCGTGCGCCGGCCAGCCCACGCGGCCCGGTGGTGCTCTGCCGCCGCTGCGGCTGTCGCCGGCCAGCCTCCAGGGTACCCTCGCGCTGCAGCAGCAACTCCACTTCCGCTTCGGCCGGGTGGAGCGTGATCTGGATGCGTTGCTGGAGGCCGACGACGCGCAGGTGCAACTGCTGGTGCAGGCGATGGGCCAGACCGGCTTCCGTGTGCGTTGGGATGGCCACCACCTGGACGAACAGCGCGCCCCGTGGCTGCCACGCCAGGTGCGTGCCGAACGGGTGCTGGATGATCTGCAGTTCGCCCTCTGGCCCACGGCCGCCATCGCCGCCGTCCTGCCGGCCGGGTGGACAGTCACTGACGATGGTGAACATCGTCGCCTGCAGCACGCCGGCCAGGAAGCACTGCACCTGCAGCGTCATGCCGATGGCAGCCTGCAGCTGGACAACCTGCGCGAAGGCTATTCATTGACCATCCGTTCGGTGGATGGCGCGGCTGCACCGGCACAGGAGACGCCGCCGTGACCGCCGCGGTGTATCTCAATGGACTGGGCGTGGTGTGCGCCCTGGGCGCAGACCGCCACCGCGTGGCCAAGGGGCTGTTTGCCGCGGCCCCTGGCGGACTGTCCGACTGTGATGACGTGGTGCGCGGGCGGACCCTCGCGCTGGGACGCGTACGGGATGCGCTGCCCGACCTTTCGGCGCTGCCGATCTCGCTTCGTGGCCGCAACAATGCCCTGCTGGATGCGGCGCTGGAGCAGATCGCGCCGCTGGTGAAGCAGGCCATCAGCCGTCATGGTGCCGAGCGTGTCGCCGTGATCATCGGCACCAGCACGTCCGGCATCGGTGAGACCGAACCGGCGCTTCGCGCCCTGCAGTCCGATGGCCAATGGCCTGCCGGCTTTTCCTACGGGCAGCAGGAGATGGGCAGCGCGGCGTCGTTCGTGCGCCGTCGCAGCGGGGCCGGCGGCCCGGCATGGACCTTGTCCACGGCCTGTTCGTCCAGTGCGAAGGCGTTGGCGTCCGCGGCGCGGTTGCTGCGTGCCGGTGTGGTCGATGCGGTGATCGCCGGCGGGGCCGACTCGTTGTGCCACTTCACCGTCGCCGGTTTCAGCGCATTGGAGTCGATCTCGGCCACGCGCTGCCTCCCGTTCTCGCGCAACCGCACGGGCATCAACATCGGCGAAGGGGCGGCGTTGTTCCTGCTTACCCGTGAACCGGGTCCGGTGCAGCTGGCCGGGTGGGGGGAAAGCTCCGATGCCCACCACATGTCCGCGCCGGACCCCAGCGGTGCCGGCGCCACGGCGGCGCTGCGCGAGGCACTGCAACGTGCAGGCTGGTCAGCGGAGGAGGTGGACTACATCAACCTGCATGGCACCGCCACGCGGCACAACGATGCGATGGAGTCGCGCGCGGTGGCCGGGGTGCTGGGCAGTACGGTGCCGGCCAGCTCCACCAAGCCACTCACCGGACACGCGCTGGGTGCCTCTGGTGCCATCGAAGCCGCCCTGTGCTGGATCGCGCTGGTCGACAATCCCGATAACCGGCTGCCGCCGCACTGGTATGACGGCGCTATCGATCCGGACCTGCCGACGCTCACGCTGGTCACTCCTGGCGACTGCTCACCGGCCCCCCTGCAACGCGTGCTCAGCAGTTCGTTCGCTTTTGGCGGCAGCAATGCCGTGCTCGCCCTGCAGCGGAGCACGGCGGCATGACCGTGTATCCCATCCGGGATGTCGTGCCGCACCGTGACAGCCTGCTGTTGTTGGACGAGCTGGTGCACTGGGACGAAGACAGCGTCCATGCCGCCCTGGTGGTGCCCTCGAAGGGTGCATTCGCCGGACCTGACGGCGTGCCCGCGTGGATCGGCATCGAGTACATGGCGCAGGCCATTGCAGCCTGGGCCGGCTGCCGTGCGCGCCGTGACGGCGGCGAACCGAAGATCGGGTTCCTGCTCGGCAGTCGCCGCTACAGCTGCCAGCGCGATCTGTTCCCCGCAGGCACCCGGCTGGAGGTATACGCGCGCCGCGAACTGATGGGTGACAATGGCCTGGGCATGTTCGCCTGCCGGATCGACGCGGGCGGGGAGACATGGGTGGACGCAAATGTGTCGGTGTTCGAGCCCGCTGACGCACAGGCCTATCTGGAGAGTGGAACCGCATGACAGCCAACCTGGCAGTGCTGGTGACCGGCGCAAGCCGGGGCATCGGCCGTGCAATCGCGCTGCGCGCCGCGCGCGACGGCTTCGACGTGACCGTACATTGCCGCAGCCGCGTCGACGAAGCACAGGCCGTGGCCGATGAGATAACCGCGATGGGACGGCAGGCGCGGATACTCCCGTTCGATATCGCCGATCGCGCCGCGGCACGCGCCGCCCTGGAAGCCGATGTCGAAGCGCACGGCGCTTACTACGGTGTGGTCTGCAATGCCGGCATCGCCCGCGATGGCGCATTCCCTGCGCTCAGCGAAGACGACTGGGACCAGGTGCTGCATACCAACCTGGATGGTTTCTACAACGTCCTGCACCCGCTGGTGATGCCGATGGTGCGCCGTCGGCAGCCCGGCCGCATCGTGACCCTGGCATCGGTGTCAGGGCTGATCGGCAACCGCGGTCAAGTCAATTACAGCGCGGCGAAGGCCGGCATCATCGGCGCCAGCAAGGCGCTGGCAGTCGAGCTGGCCAGCCGCCGCATCACCGTCAACTGCGTGGCCCCTGGCCTGATCGACACCGACATGCTGGATGCCGGCGTGCTGGAACACGCCTTGAAGGGCATCCCGGCCGGTCGGGTCGGCACGCCCGATGAGGTCGCTGCCACCGTCGCCTTCCTGCTGTCCCCTGACGCGGCCTATATCACCCGGCAGGTGATCTCGGTCAATGGCGGGCTTGCCTGATGGCACGTGACGGGCGCCGCGTCGTGGTGACCGGTGCGGCCGCCATCAGCCCATTGGGCCACGACTGGGCCACCATCCACGCGCGGCTGCGCGCGCTGCGCAATGCCGTACGCGCGATGCCGGAGTGGGATGTCTATGAAGGGCTGAATACCCGGCTGGCCGCGCCTGCCGCCCCTTTCGAGCTGCCACCGCACTACAACCGCAAGACCACCCGGTCGATGGGACGGGTCGCCCTGATGGCGGTGCGCGCCAGCGAGCTGGCCCTGCAGCAGGCCGGCCTGATCGACCACCCGGTGCTGCGTGGTGGACGCACCGGGGTGTCCTACGGATCGTCTTCCGGCAGCCATGAAGCGGTGGGCGAGTTCGGCCGGATGCTCAGCAGCTTCAGCACCGATGGCATCACCGCCACCACCTACCTGAAGATGATGAGCCACACCGCGCCGGTGAATATCGGCGTGTTCTTCGGTCTCAGCGGCCGCATCCATACCACCTCCAGTGCCTGCACATCCGGCAGCCAAGGGGTGGGCGAAGCATACGAAACCATCCGCGCGGGGCGACAGACCGTGATGCTGGCCGGCGGTGCCGAACAACTCGACGCCACCGCTGCGGCGGTGTTCGACACCCTGTTCGCCACCAGCGTGCGCAACGCGGCGCCGGCGACTACGCCGCGTCCGTTCGATGCCGGGCGCGATGGCCTGGTGCTGGGCGAAGGCGCCTGCACCCTGGTGCTGGAGGATCTGCAGCACGCGCTTGAACGCGGCGCCACCATCCTGGCCGAGGTGCGCGGCTATGCCAGCAACAGCGATGGCCAGCATGTCACCCAGCCCAGCAGCCCAACCATGGCGCAGGCGATGCGCCTGGCGCTCGAGGATGCCGGGCTGGACGCTGCACGGATCGGCTACATCAACGCGCACGGCACCGCGACCGAGCACGGTGACATCGCGGAAAGCCAGGCGACTGCCGAGGTGTTCGGCAGCGCCGTGCCGATCAGTTCGCTGAAGAGTTACGTCGGCCACATGTTGGGCGCGTGCGGCGCGTTCGAGGCCTGGATGAGCATCGAGATGATGCGCAGCGGCTGGTTCGCCCCCACCCTGAACCTGGACGACCCGGATCCCCGCTGTGCCGCGCTGGACCACATCATCGGCGACGGCCGTACGCTGCAGGTCGACCACGTGATGAGCAACAACTTCGCCTTCGGCGGCATCAATACGTCGCTGGTGTTTGCGCGTTTCGACGCCTCGGCAGCCTGAACGGCCTGCGGAGAATGATGAACCCGGTGCACGAAAGTGCGTCGGCGTGGTGATGTCGGGCCGTTGACGCCTTCCGCCGGTGACGGGTTTCCGACACAATCATGTCTTAAAGGGTAAAACCTGAAAGCATGCAAGCCTACGTCTACAAAAGCCACCGTAAAGACGACACCTACGTCTATCTCGCCGAGCGTGATGGCTTCGCGGTGCTGCCTGCACCGCTGGCTGCCTCGCTGGGAAAACTCGATCTGGTGATGGAAGTCGCGCTGACCGAAGATCGCCGCCTTGCCCGCGCCGACGCGGCGCTGGTGCGTGCCGAGCTGGCCAGTCGCGGGTTCTACCTGCAGGTGCCGCCCAGCATCACCAGCATGATGCCGCGCCACAATGACTGACCGCAGGCCGCGCGAGGTATACGGCGCCCTGGGGCTGGGCGCGCTGCTGTCGCTGGGTGCCGCCATCGGAGGGATCCCCGGCGCGGTGCTGGCCGCGCTCGCGCAGCCGGTGTATGCGCTGGGCGTGTCATGGGCGCGCCGCACCCGCGTACCGCGCGCCGTGCCGCAGGTAGTGCGCGAAGAGGTTCCCGCGCTGTTGGCCCTGTGGCTGGCCGGCCCTGCGGTACTGGCGCTGTTGATGGCCTGGCCACTGGCGGCGCTGCGTGAAAGCGGCAGCCTGGCCGCCGCGCTGGGACTGGCCGTATTGCTGGGGGTCGCCCTGCTGGCAGTCTGGCGGACCTGGCCGTTGTGGAGCGACGTGGAACGTCTGGCCGGTGGCCTGCAGCGGCACGGGGCAGGCCTGTCCGGCCGTGACCTGGGCGCGTGGCGCGGACTGGCCGTTGCTGCCCTGGTTCTGGCCATCAGTGCGCTTGTCGTGTTGCCCGCGTGGCCGGCCCTGTTGCCGGCGGCGCTGCGCTGGCCTGCCGTCGCTGCCATCGTGCTGCTGTCGCCAGTGCTGCACCTGATGCTGCAGCGGATCGCACCGGCCGGCGCGGGGCGCCTCGCCCCGACTTCCCACACGGACGCGCTGCGTACCGCGTGGGAAGCAAACGAGCCGATGGTCGACGCCGTGCCCACGGCGCTGGAGCCCATGCAGGCCGATGCCTTGGGCCCGGCCCTCTACGAAGCGGCGCGACATGGCCGCATCGAGCGCGCGCTGCAGTTGCTGCAGGCCGGCGCGGACCCGCGTGCTGCGCCGGACCCGCAATGGCGCGACCAACGCAACCTTCCGGTGCTGGCCGCGGTGCTGCCAGACCTGCGGCTGCTGCGCGAACTGATCGCGCGTGGCGTCGACGTCAATGCACCGCACAAGGGAATGACGCCGCTGCTGGCGGCGACCCGTGACAGCTGGCACGGTCGTCCCGAAGCGGTGATGACGTTGCTCGCCAATGGCGCGGATTCGCGCGCCACCGACGCCGATGGCAATACGCCCCTGCACCATGCCGCGCGCAGCTCTGATCCCGGGGTGGCCGCGCTGCTGCGTGACGCCGCCGCCGAAATCGACGCACTGAACAACGAAGGCTGGTCGCCGCTGGCCGTGGCCTGCCAGGTCGGCAACTGGCGGCTGGCGCGTTTCCTGCTGGAACGCGGCGCGCGGGCCGAGCCCGTGGAAGGCATTCCGGTGCTGCTGGCCGCTGCGGCCACCGACGATGATGACCCCGCAGGCGTCCAGCTGCTGCTCAAGCACAAGGCGCGCGCCGATGCGCGTGACGCCCAGCGCCGCAGCGCGCTGCATGAAGCGGCGCTGGCAGGCCACTCGGCCATCATCGATGCGCTGCTGGCGGCCGGAGCCAACCTGGAAGCGCGTGATGCGCTGGGCCGCACGCCGCTGCTGGAAGCCGCCGCAGGCGGTCGTGCCGCTGTGCTGGAACACCTGCTGCCGCACAAGCCTGACCTGGCTGCGGTGGATGGCGACGGTCGCAACGCACTGATGCTGGCCGCGATGGCGACAGACGTCCCGCCGCAGCTGGTCCGTCGCCTGCTGGACCTGGGCCTGGTCGCCGACCTGGCAGATCCCGTGGCGCGACGCGCGGTGGACAGCGCCGCCGAAGCGGGCCGTTGGGCCATCGTCAGCATGCTCGACCCCGCGTATCCGCTGCCGGCTGCGGTCAGCGACGGCCTCGCCGCGGTCGAAGGCAGTGAAGGCGGAGCGTCGCTGCTGCCTGACCGGCCACCGTTGGAACTGCTGCGCGAGTCACTGGGCTTTGGCAATCTGGACGGCCTGGAAGCGCTGGTCCGGTTGTGTCGACCTGACGAACTGGGCGCGCTGCTGCACGATCCGGAACTGGCACTGGATCCGCGCGCGGTCAGCTGGCTGCTGCAGCACGGCGCCTCGCATGACGCGCTCGATGCCTGCACCGACACGCCGATGTTCGCGTTGCTGGCGCGTGGCGTGGACGCCGTGCCCGCCCTGCAGGCCATGCTGGAGCAGGGCGTATCGCCCGCCGGCGCCGGCGGTCTGGCACGGTTCCTGGCGGCGTGTGCACAGCATGACCACGCCAGCCGCGGACTCGAACAACTGGCGCTGGAGCTGCTGGAGCGGGGCGCGGATCCGTTCGCTGCGTCCCCGGCAGGCGATCCGCCGCTGTCGCTGGCTGTGCGTCTGGGCTGGCTGCGCCTGCAGACGGGCCTGTTGAGTCTGGGCGTAGACCGCGAAGCACGCGACAGCCATGGCATGACGGCCCTGCATCTGGCGACCGCCCTTGGTCGCGAAGCCGCATTGAAGACACTCGTCCGCCATGGCGCATCGCCGGAAGCCCGTGCCGCCGATGGGCAGACGCCGCTGGGCGTCGCGCTGTCCAGTGGCCGCCGCGATCTGGCCGACTGGCTGGACTGGCGGGTATGGACCCTGCCGCGCCGCACCCTGCGCGAGTCGGACGTGGCCGCGGCGGCCACCACTGGCGATGTCGATGCCGTACGTCGCCTGATCGACCTGGGTTTCGCCGTCGACAGCGTCGATGCGCAGGGCTGTACCGCCCTGCTGCGTGCCGCAGGCGGCGGGCATCTGGCCGTGGTGGACCTGCTGCTGGCCCGCAAGGCGGATCCGCAACATGCCTCGGCCAGCGGTGCCACGCCGTTGTCGGCGGCGGTCAGCATGCGCCAGATGGACATCGTGTCGGCCCTGCTGGACGCCGGTGCGCAGCTGGAGCACCGGCTGCCGGGCGGCGTCACGGTGTTGATGCTGGCTTCGGCCCTGGGCCTGCCCGACATCGTGGCGCGCCTGCTCAGCGCCAGTGCCGACGTCCACGCCTGCGACGCGCAGCAACTGGCGCCGCTGCATTGCGCTGCGCTGTACGGATTCTCCGCGCGTGATCGTTCGCGCCTGCTGGCGCTGCTCGACACCCTGCTGCTGGCAGGTGCCGAACCGGATCAGTCCGCTGCGGGCGATGTGACCCCGCTGCTGTTGCTGCTCGGCGCGCGTGCCGAACCGGGTACGGCCTGCGACGAGCAGGTGGTGCTGGCCGGCGTCGAACGCCTGCTGGATGAAGACGTATCGCTGGATGTCCGCGATCCACGCGGGTTCGGGCCCCTGCACCTGGCCGCGTTGCATGGACTGCCGCTGCTGGTCCAGCGCCTGTTGCGTGCAGGCGCGGACCCCGAGGCACGCGACACGCTCAACCGCAGCCCGCGCGAGATCGCGGTGATGCGCGGTTTCATCGACGTGGCAGGTGAGTTCGCACCCCGGGTCCCGGGCGTGTCATCGATGGCGCGTTTCCTGCGCGAATGACGCAGTGCGTACCTGGCCGGTGACGACCGCGGGTCGTCACCGGTCCTCGCGCGACCGGTCCCCATCACTGCCTGCGTCGGCCTCGAACAGATGCATCAGATCGGCACGGGCGTCACGCGAGGTCTGGATCACGGCGGTCTCATCGTCGTACACCAGGTACTGGTCACGCAGCAGCTTCTCATCGTGCTCGCGGAAACGCTGCACGTGCCGCTTCGCCGTCTCACCCGGGATGCCCAGCGCCATCAATACCCGCTCGCTGAGCTCCAGGCTGGTCCCGAAGACTTCGCGGAACGGTTCGGCGGCCATGTCCATCAAGCGCCACGCATGCTGGCGGTTACGCGCACGCGCCAGCACGCGCGCATCCGGATACAGCCTGCGGATCAACCGCGTCGCGCGCAGGTTGGTTTCCGGATCATCCATCGTCACCACGAACACCGCGATCTCGGCGCCGCCGGCTGCGCGCAGCATCTCCGGGCGGGTCGGATCCCCGTAGTAAAGCTGGTTGCCGAATCGCCGCAGGTCGGCCACGGTATCCGGGTTGGCTTCCAGTGCGACGAAAGGCACCTTCTGCGCCGTCAGCAACCGCGCCACGACCTGGCCGAAGCGTCCCATGCCGGCGATCAGCACCTTCGGCCGATTGTCAGGTGCGACGTCGTCAGCCGGCGGGGCCTCGGCGGTCGTGCTGGCTTCGCGCCCCAGCAGCCGCAGGAGCACGATCATCAGCAGCGGGGTCAGCGCCATCGACAGACCGACGATGGCGA
>Ga0247812_10002404_pt1 | contig 10522 bp, 8 predicted proteins | sample UWRJL149409B1_FD_178011 | JGI IMG/M metagenome (GOLD analysis project Ga0247812, IMG submission 178011) | Plant litter microbial communities from Arlington Agricultural Research Station in Wisconsin, United States - UWRJ-L149-409B-1 | ecosystem: Environmental > Terrestrial > Plant litter >...
TCTATGTTGAGCAGATGAGTTGAGAAAGAGAGTGATAGTGTTGATCTTGTTGATGATGGTTTTTGGAAAGTAGAATTTCTTCCTCCCTTTATACTCGTTGTCAAACGTCGTAAGAAGCCTTGCCTGAAAGATCTCAATAGCTGAGGCTGACTTAGGATGTCGCTGCTGCTGCTGGTACGAGATGAGAGCTTCAGCCGTGACTCAGTCCTGACTGCCTGTGGCTTGCTAATTTTATGCCATGATAAAAAGATAGGTATAGACTCTTTGGTCCATCTCGTATTTGCCTAACTGGCACTGAGCTGGACACAGCGGTTTTTCTTGCAGTGCCTAGATGCTGTCTAACTCATAGCCACTGCTTGGAAGAGAAATGTGACATGATTTACACCAAACTAACGAAAAAACTAACGAAAACTAACGAAAAATATACCAATATATTTCGTGCCCAAAGTCTATGAATTTCATAACTTCAACTAATAGTTGGCCATTCATTTGACACTATATTGAAACGCTATCCTCCTGCTATCAAATTGATCTATTCTTAAACTTTGGGGAAATTGCAGCAACATTTTACTTCCAAGGAATGCATGAAATGAGACTGCTTGAATGATTTTGATAGTCACGTGTAGCAAACTTTCCTTCTCGGGGTCTCAGGGGAAAAGCCTGCAAGTTATCGGCAGAGCCACTCCTGGAATATACAGTATGCTGAGTGGCTTCCACCTATCAACATAAACAACATCTAGCTCAACAACGCCTTTTGTTTCAGAACAAAAAGCTTCGAATCAAAAGCTCAAAGTTTCAAGCCCTCGAAAATAGAAACGGCTCACGACAAATTCAGAGTTCGAATAGGTGAGTGTTCTTGTGGTGAAGTCTTCGGCAGATCGCCCGATCAAAATTGTAGGGCTGAGATTCAGTTACTAATGGAATCGGAACCATGGCTCTGGGCTGAAATCCTCGCCCCGCGGGACAGGACAGATTCATGTGTTGTTCGCACGACAAGCGACTGTTCCAAAGCCACGGTACTATTGATGATGCAGGGAAACGCTTGATAGCCCACTGCCGTGACAATGGATGCTCTTGGCATGGGAAAACCCCGGGGCACTGACCACGTAGTATGACAACTGCCTTCCAAGAACCTGGGGTGACCAATCGAAGGGACGTGTGCCTGATTTGAATCCCAAGAAACTATTTTGTGGAGGCGTACAGCATGGTGGAGGCTTCAAGTGAGGAGTGAGGTCAGTTTCTATTTTTATGTTAAACGAGATACTTCTGACTAAGCCACTTTAGGACTACTACGCCACGGGTCAACTACTTCCAGTCGTTGCACTTTACGCAGACATCAATAGTGACACCTGAAAGTCTGCAAACGGGATTATCCATCCATACGAATTTGTTTTGCAGGGGTTGAGGCTTCTTAAAATTTGGTTGAACGCAAGGGACTGCATGTTAATTCGCGACGCATAAATCACCTCGAAATTTATTTCCTAGGTTGCTATTGCCATTCTACGGCAAGTGAAAAAAATAGCTTTCATATTCTAGCTCTTCTTCCCGGTTTCTGGTGAATACACCCTTGAGGTATTTTCACCATTCCCTATATCCCGATATGTGAGACATATAAGACGGCTACAGATCCTCTCAGTCTTTCTTCTCCTTGGCAACTCAAGACTCCATTGGCAAAAGGAATAGTGCATGCGGGCTGCAAAAATCCGCAGGACAAAAGCACGCGGGATAAAACGCTAATAGTACGCAAATAAGCTCGTATATGATATCGAATTCGCCAGTTCCTCTTGTCCGGAGGTTCTCGCCAGAGCCACGGAGTACTTGGTATTGAAATCAAGTTTCACGGATTTACGAGTTCCCACTCCGGATGTTCCAGCGTTACACATAAACTATTAAGCCCCAGAGTACTCAAGGGCCAATTCTGTCGCACCACGATCTCGATGCTGCCTAATTTTTCTGGAGTGGCGCTATCGACTTGGACAACATGTGTTACTTTGATTGGGCTTAGAATCACAACATCATTAGGAATTGCCTCATTTTGAATCAGTTGCCAATTTGCCCTGAATCCATTGGTGGTTCAGGGCATAGTTCCACGGGAAGTTGTAAGTTGACACATATGTACCCAGCTGTGCAAGATGTGCTGTGCTGAAGGGGATCGAAAACGGCCGACTGCATAAAACGTATTGTATCTTCGCTAAAAGTCTCTGTTGGTTTCTCGGTCTTGTCTTACACCCATCATGCACTATATCCTTCCTGGTTTTGGCAAATCTGATTGATCCTACTTTGCCATATGTCTGGAGCCCCAGAAGTCCAACTTTGGTTGTAGCTATATCTCTACTGTACAACCCTTTACTCTAGAAAGCCTTGCCCAAAAACCCAATTCCTGTAAGTGATTGTTTAGGAGTCGTATCTGAAAACAAAGCTACGGAGTACGGGATTTTACCTCTATAATTCACATTTTCAGTTCATAATTCTTTAAAATAATGCACAAGTGTTGGATGGTGCGATTCAACTTGCCGAAAGTCAGCAGTGAGTGTGTTGGCAATGGGTTGAAGTCATGCCACCAACTCGATCATGTTGGCCATGCACTGAACTCAACGATTACTCCGCAATACAACAAAAGAATTATGTAAATTAGAGAGCTTTATTGTTTTCTCCTTGATAACCTGTAGCTAGCATTGCATGTTAACTGTTATTAGTTTGGTAGCTGCCATCTTAACATCACAATCTCATCCGCTCTGCATCAAACCATGATCTCAAATTCTACCACCAGATCAACGAACGCAGGCACAAGCATCCTTTGCAACTATGTTGGTTCCTTCTTCTTGTAGCTTTCATTAGCCTTATCGAACGTCACAAGAAGCTAATAAATAGTTCCAAGTATATGTGCGTACTACATAATTGGCATGTTGGATTATGGACTAGTGCCCACCCGGATTCTTAATCGTATATCAAACCTAAAGGAATTGTTTTTTGAGGAACCGGTCTAATTCTTTGGGGTTATATCGTTCGTTCTCTTGATACTCTGAGAAATCAATCTAGTGTTGTTGACGTTTTCCGATAGATCGAGTTCTTAGTAAATCAGGAATGCTACGAATGATATGATACACATTCCTAATCATCATTCCACGGATGCTTCTATAATTCAATTGGAATTACCTTTGGGCTTTTCGGTGAATTTCTCAAGTTTTTTCAGTAAAGGAAGTGGATTTCCATATCACGTGTGTTTTCACTGACCTACCGTTACCCGGACATGGTTGCCAAGGAGTATGGAACCTCCCCGTCAAAACCCGAGATTTCCCAGATTTGACCCTCATGGCATCATGCCCCGCCAAAGCAGAGAACCTTTGACTAACTGAGGGGTTTTGCCATTGGTGCAAAGTGCTAATACGATTGGGGGTCAGAATTCTACCGAGAGCCGGCACAATGTCTACAGAGCATTTCCCCCCAATCCCCCCACTCCACTATAGCTAGTGAGATGGACTACCTTTTTGGATCTTTTGGGGGTTGTACACCTCCGACAACATTTATCCTTCGATTTGACATAAAATACCAAAACTCCTGCTCACTCGGTCTCCCAGCTAGAATTCCAGCCCAGTTTAACCTCATTTGTTCTTTACTTTAGAAACCTCTCCCACAATGGCACCTCCTCCCAACCAAGCCATCCTCAAGATCGGGAAACTCACCTATGCCGAGGAATCTTGGCAAGATCTGGGGAGTCTGGGAGAACTCAAGGTCTTTCTTGGAGATGCAAAGGACAGCGACCCCAAAACACTCTTTCTCAAGAACTTGGAAGCTGGGCTATACGACAATGTAGTAGCTCTGTATCGCAGCAACGACTCGACATCTGTAAGTTCCCTCAGCACGATACTGTAGATCGAAGAACTATAATTGACAGTTACACTAGCTCACAGGGCCCTTTGATGCCAAACTCATAAACTCTTTGCCCAAATCACTGAAATATATCTGTCACAATGGTGCTGGTTATGACAACATCGATGTTGAAGCATGTACCGCTCGTGACATACAGGTCTCCAGCACCCCTGTCGCAGTAAACAATGCCACAGCAGATATCACCATATTCCTCTTGATCGGTGCTTTACGCTCTATGCATGGACCTTACGCTGCATGTCGCGAGGGAAACTGGCGAGGCTCCAACTTTGTTCCAGGAACTGACCCAGAAGATAAGATACTCGGTATCATTGGAATGGGAGGTATCGGCCAAGCAGTTGCCCACCGCGCTCGGGCTTTTGGAATGAAGATCCAGTATTTCAACCGGTCGAGACTGTCGCCAGAGTTAGAAAAAGGTGCGAAGTACGTAGGTTTCGATGAGTTACTTAGTACGAGCGATGTGGTTAGCTTGAACTGCAGTCTGACAGCTGAGACCACAAAACTTATTGGCAAGAAAGAATTCGAGAAGATGAAGAAAGGAGCAGTGCTTGTCAATACTGCAAGGGGAAAGCTGATTGATGAGGCTGCGTTAGTAGAAGCATTGAAAGGAGGGAACCTGAAGGCTGCTGGGTTGGATGTTTATGAGAATGAACCGGAGATTAACAAGGGACTTTATGATGCCCCTAACGTTTTTATGACACCTCACATTGGGACGGGGACCACAGACACTCAGGTGAGAGATGCCCTTTCAACTTGACAGCCAGTAATATTATCCGTTGGAAATGCTAATTCACTGCAGGCGAAAATGGAATTGCTCGTGCTGGAGAATATCAAGAGTGCTCTAGAGACAGGAAAATTAGTCACTCAGGTTGGGGAACAGATTTCCAAACACAAGCTTTAGACTTATGGAGATCTGTCTAGCTTCGTTGGATTTCGAGGAAATATGCGTCATGTAGTTTATTCTTGCTGTTGAGACTCTGATACCAGGTGGCTAGCACTGTTTTTCAATGAGGCCCATGCACATCAATCCCTTTAACTCCCATTCTATCAATGATATATTTCCTTCCGGTGAGACAGAATTGCCCATATGCACAGCACTAGGCAAACACTAGGCAAAAGCTGGAACCTTTTGTGCAACCTATTTCTGAAGGGTCCAGCAATCGGTTAACGGACACTCATCATGATCGTTATTCAGAATATTTTGCAATAGCGAAGTGACAGCCGACTTATACATGAATCCGGGTTCAGGAATCGATCACGAAGCTTCTGGCTCAGGTACAGTACCTATTTACAGTTCCTATTTACGAATTACTCAATTAGGATTGTGGGGTAGAAGATCTCGTGACATTCTGATCGCCAGGTCGCGCGTCGCGTCTTCCTCCGCTTCCCTGTTCAAGCATCAATTCAATTCTCTCGACCAACTGAACAATCTATATCCCGTGTAGCTCTTCAGGTTTTCAAGACTTTCTCAACGTTCAAAGCGATCAGAGTTTAGGCATGAGTGCGAAAATCGCCAAGTCGCGTCTCACAACCGCCCTGCGGATCCTTAGTAAGGAGAAGTTACTGTCACAAGTTCTGAGCATTTGCGAGAAAATCCCCGAAGTCCAGGAGATTTTGATAGATCAATTGCTAGCCGAGGGAAAGGACGTGCACCGATATCATGCTGATACGGACTCCGAGGCCGAGGGTGATGATATCAATCGAGAGGAATATAAGAGAAGACCAGGTGATGAATCGACGAAGAATGCAGCAGTAAAGGGGTTAGAGCAGTTGCAACCGATCGGGGTTGCAGACGATGAACTCACACCGAGATTTGTCAGGTGTGAGAACTGTAAAGAGGAATTTGACGTCACAGAGAATGAAAGAAGGACTTGCACTTGGCACACTGGTATGAATATATCCCTTAACCCCCCTCTTGGACCAGGGAATGGTTCTGATGCCCGTCAATTGTAGGAAGAAAGTCAGCCAATTATGACGACGACTTTTGGTGCGATCACGATGAAAATTGTCATGGGATCATTGAGGATTTCCAGGATGACCCGGACATGGCTGAAGGTTTTATCTGGGAGTGCTGCAGTAAGCAGGGAGACGGTGAAGGCTGCAAGTTTACGAAACACAAAGCTAGAGTGAATCTCGTTCTTAAGAATACCGGAGTCACTGATGAGAAAAGATTGAGAGAAAATGAGGAGACTGGATTGAGACCCAGTAAGAAGGTCAAGGTATAGAAAGTACCAACATGGCGGCAGACCAGAGAATCTCTGTACTTACCAGTACCAACTATATGCAATACCACTCGTACAAAAGACAAGAGCTCCATGACCCAACAGCCACCTCTCTTTCTGTCTTCTGTCTTTGTTTAAACCTCCTTATCCACAAATAATCGTCTGAGACAAAACAGAAATGTGTTGCTCAGCAAAGGAACAAAGCATTGACAAAGGCGTTTGTATTATTCCAAAGACCTGAAAGCATAGCATTATTTCAAGCTATGAAAGAAGTATATTGAACAGCTGCAGTTCACTGAGAGGTCTGTTCCAAATTATATGCTTAAAGTGCACCCCTTCCCATCTGAGTTGGTCGTGTGTAGAAATATTGTTACAGATTTTTCTTATATTTCCAGTCTACGATTAACATATAAGTGAGATTTAAAATCATAGCTCGAGATTCATAATGGGGGTAGCGGAAACCCCAGAGAAAAATGCCATGAGCACCTCAATTGACAAAGAGGACATTGAATCTCTCGAAAACGGAGATTGGATTCAAGACACTTGTATCCACCACATCATCTGCGAGCAGCTTAATCTTAGACCTGAACTCACCCGCGAAGGTTACAACGTCGTTGATCCTAGCTGGGTGGCTCAATGGGCTCTGAATAACTTCCACCCCCTCGAGGAAACACCCGCATTCTTAATATCAGAAAATTGTACACCATTACGTGGTTTGGCAATTCCGATGCATGTGTCCGGCAACCATTGGGTAGCCATCCACGTCAGCTTTGAAAAAAACACCATTCACGTCTATGACAGTCTAAAGAGTCCCAGATACACGCAAGAGATTGACAAAATCATGTTCCGCTTTGCGGCCGTGTTCCGCAGATATTTTCAGAACTACCAAGCCTTGCTTGGCCAAGTCACCATAAACGAGGAACAACAAAAAGTGAATAGGCTGTCGAATGGTTGGTATCCTAATGAACCCTGTGCACAGCAAAAAGACTCCGTCAGCTGTGGTATCTATGCTTGCGCTAACGTGGTGCGAATTATGCGGTGCTTGCCACCCGTACCGGTTGGCCACGAATTGTCTCAAGAGCAGCTTTCGCAGTTTAGACACGACAAGGCAGTGATGATGAAAGAGAGAAAGGCTTTGGGGGATATTGTATTTGATGTTCTTGTGCCTATCTTGCCAGAGGACCCAAATGATATTAATAGGTCTACCACTCCAGCTCTCCGGAAGATTACGCCACCGCCTTCTCCACCAACAGGCAGAGATAAACTATAGCCTCTGTATGGTCCTTGTTGGAAGATGCTGGTGAGATTGAGTGATCGGATTATATGCTATCAAGAGTGGAATCGAGAGTGAACGGTAAGTAATTCCTCGGACATATTATCCTCATTAGAAAAATCATTATCAAACAAATCATTTTCTAGTTTGGATTCATGTACACCCAATTCTTATGTCAAGTTCCTACTTGATCTGTTTTGCTTAGCATCAATTTGTTTTACTTGTGAGGATTTCTTTAGTCTAGAGTGTTCTGTACCTGGAATAGAAAATGTTTATAATATAAAGCCATCATGCTTCATTGTCGGTTGCGAACACATTGTAAAGTGAAGAGCATCATGTCATCTACTGTGAAAAAGCTTACCCAAGCAAGGAATGAGTCTAGCGAGCCTCTTGTATAATTTAGTTTAGCAAAAAGCCTAGTGTCAAACACAGGGGCGGCCCAATGGAATGGGTTCAGGTCAAACTGTGTTTGCGGGAGGATATTAAGGGCGACAACACATCAACTAATGATTTAAAATACAAAACGGCATATCGACTATCCGGCGGTAAAAAAAATTCCTCTCCTTGAGGAGTTTCCTAGCACCATCCGAAAGGGTGGTATAGGTTTTGCAATTTTTTCTTTTTTTTCTTTTGGCAATTTGACCCCGAAGTAAGCTAGTGATCATAAGCGCAGTTAGGTTGTGGCCAAATGGTACGGAGAGCCACCCTCTTAGCAACCCGAACTAAGCTAATTGTTGAGAACAAAGAAGGAAGGGTGCCACTATATGTAATACGGTCATGCAAAGGTTGTCACGTAGGGAGAGCGAGGGACATTGACATGATAAATACTGTCTGGCTGGCATCTTAAATTAATTTTGACGGGAGTGAGTATCTCTCTTTGAGAGTACTTCGTACTCTACCCTATGTAGAGATTCACATGTCTTCATTCCCGAACAGGAACATCTATGGAGTCTCCTGATATTTGGCGTGACGGACATTGCCTCTGATTGATCTATCTGAGTAAAGCATGGTCTTTCTACTGATCTATCGCCCGAGTAGTATGGCACGTTTCCTCTATGTCCCTATGTGTATCGTCTCATCTAATTATTTAGGCCCATTATCATGTATCAAGAGCTATATCCAGCCTATGGAATTAAAGCCGCCCCGCACCAAGGACATAGTCAAATATCCACCAGCACATATTGTTATCGAATTGTTGTGTAGCTTCATAGAACGTCCTCAATCCCCCAAAGCTTTGCCCTCAACCCTCATCGTACAAGTTCGCGTGTTGACAGTTTGTAACTATGCCTGCCTCTGGTGGCGTAACAAAGATCTTGGATATCGCATATAGGCCCAAAATAATCAACGGCTCGAGGGTAGTCAGCGCGTAGCTGAAATTCACCAGCGTTGTGATGAAGATGAGGAGGTTGAGTATGATGGTCCCAAAATTGTCTAGAGCCATTGGGAGCCCGCAAGGTTATGCTGGGTGCGTGGGAGCCAGTATGGCTTTGGTGGATGGGTTTGTCACGCACTGTCAGTGCCTTGGATATGTACTTTGGCCAGGTGGAGGGCGGAGAATTGAATGTAATGGACGAAGCCAGGAAGCCATGAGGTCGAAATGTGACAAGGGTTGTCAGATGGTGGGGCGTGTCCAAATGTTAGCCCCACAGGTCGCCAAGCCTCACCTGCTCTGCTCTCACTTACTTGACTTCACTTCACTTCACCATTGCAACCTCAATTTAACAGACATCTCAGCAGCCAAGACCCCAAGGAATCCATGGGTTAACGCTAACTTACCATGCTATGCTAATCTTGCAGATAACTGACTTATCAATTTCCTTGCCTTCATCTGCTCAGTTACTTATGGCGAGCTCCTCAATCCCGTTTCTCCTGGGTGCAGGAGACTTGTAAGCGGTGCAATGCCAGTAAGGGAGCTTGATCTAGGTCAGTTGAGTCTAGCACATGTTGCAGGAGACCTTTGGCTCTCTGTAAATGCATCAGGAGCGTTCAATCTCCCTTCAAACCTGTCTTTCTTAAACGATCACGAGCTACAGGAAGCCCTGGTATCTGGTAGCATCTGGACTACTCGTGGGGTTGCGTGTCAAATCAACATCAAAATATCCTTCAATGGCAAGCCTTTGGACGAAAGCAACCGTTTACGCGTCTTGGAGAGCCTGGGCTACCAATGCCGCGATGCCCATGTGAGTGAACTGTGCTGTCTGGGAATTTTACTGATTTCATAAGTTGTGGTCTCAATTATCTCTTTCATCTTCTCTCGATATTCCTCACTGTAATTCTGAAACCTCGAGTGGGTTTTCCATAATTCTGAAGTTTGCAATTTCCCCAACAAGTCTCAAACCTGCGTTCCGAGGGTGGCCATTAGATAGCGTGGATGTCAAACCTCCGGCAGCTGTTAGTGTTGCTACATTTCAGCTGCTAACCGTCAATCTCGAATTTAACACTCAATCAGAATATCATCAATCTTCTTCAAAAAGGCGAAAACGAAGTGTGCAACTTCACGATACAGTGACTTCCTCATACAAAGCTTCTCCTCGACAGCCATATCCTCATCCTTTCGCTAGAAAGACCGTCCCTCATCAATTGCTGAACGAAATTTTGCCTTCGAATCCAAATAAGCAACCCATCCGTGCGGAAAATGGAAGATTCTCCCCTTGGTTAGTCACTATTCTCGAAAAGTGGTTTCTTGAGCATGCAAATTATCCCTGGCCGACTAATGAAGAGAAGCTGTTCTTGATGAAACAAACTGGGCTTAAGAGAGGTACTGATCATCATTGATATCTCCAAGGTTATTATCCTCTTATGTATCCAAGCTAACTAGTTCATAAAGGCCAGGTCAATAGGTGGATGGGAACCAAACGTAAAACCCTGAGATCTTCTGTAAATTCAACACGGCCGGAAGATAATGATATTATGCTTCTGACACAAGACGCAGATAACAAGTTAATCGATGAGAATGATGATGATTTGCTACTGCTTTCTCCTGTTAATCAAACCTTCGAAACCAAGATTCTGAGCTTGAATACAAAACATCTTGAGCTAAGCCAAGATATGATGCTGTTACGGTCCAATTATGACCTGGCTGACGATGAGTCGGCACTCCTGCAAAGTGGTGTCACGGAAACATCCCTAACATTCGGAC
>Ga0247812_10002406_pt1 | contig 10519 bp, 11 predicted proteins | sample UWRJL149409B1_FD_178011 | JGI IMG/M metagenome (GOLD analysis project Ga0247812, IMG submission 178011) | Plant litter microbial communities from Arlington Agricultural Research Station in Wisconsin, United States - UWRJ-L149-409B-1 | ecosystem: Environmental > Terrestrial > Plant litter >...
CTGGAACCGAGAGCAAATGTCAGACAGTCAACGCTTTCCCGTCGCCGCCCACGCCCTGGCCTATCTGGCTCACAAGGACGCGTACGACGCCGCGCGCGCGGCGCCCAGCGCCGTGCTGGCCGCCTCCATCCCGACCAATCCGGTGGTCATCCGCCGCGTCACGGCCCTGCTGGCCAAGGCCGGGCTGATCGCGACGCGTCCGGGCGCTTCGGGCGGATCCTGGCTGTTGCATCGGCCCGAGGACATCCGGCTGGACGAGGTCCTGCGGGCCGTGAACGGCTGCGCTCATCTGGGATCGCCGCCGCAGGGGGCCAAGGGCTGTCCGATCAGTGAACACATCCCGCGTCAGGTGGCCAAGGCCCTGACGGCGGCCGACACCGCGGCTCACGCGGCGCTGAGCCACATCACCATCGCAGACCTGCTTGCCGAACAGCCCGCGTCGCTGGCCGCCTTTGCGCCCCACGCATCCTGTCCCGTCGCCGCCTGATCGTCGTATGAGCGCATCGAAGGGTCGGCGGACCGTCCTGATCACAGGGGCCTCGGCCGGCATCGGCGCGGCCCTGGCGAGGGTCTATGCGGCCAAAGGCTGGGATCTGGTTCTGACCGCGCGTCGCGAAGCGCCGCTACAATCCCTGGCCCGGGAACTGACGACCGATCACGGGGTCACCGTCGTGGTTCAGACCGCCGATCTGGCTGATCCGGGGGCGTCGGCGCGTCTGGTGGCGGGGCTGGAGCGGATGGGGCTGACGCTGGACGGCCTGGTCAACAACGCCGGCTTTTCGCGCACCACGGGCTTTCTGAGCACGGATCCGGCGGATCACGCGGCCATGCTGCAGGTCATGCTGACCGCGCCGGTCGAGCTGACGCGGCTGCTGTTGCCTGGCATGGTCGAGCGCGGGTTCGGCCGGGTGCTGAACGTGGCGTCGCTGGCCGGGCTGATGCCGGCGACCGGGGGCGACACCCTGTACGGGCCGATCAAGAGCTTCCTGATCAAGGCCTCGGCCGGCCTTCATCTGGAGACGGCCGGGACCGGGGTCCATGTCACGGCCCTGTGCCCCGGCTACACCCTGACCGAGTTTCACGACGTCAACGGCAGCCGCGAACAGGTGTCCTCGGCCTATCCGGCCTGGATGTGGCAGGACGCCGCCCATGTGGCGGAGGTCGGCTACGCGGCGGTGGAGGCCGACCGCGTGCGGGTCGTCCCGGGCTGGCGTAACACCCTGCTCGCCGCGATTCCGAAACTGTTGCCTGACGCTCTGGCCCTGAGGATCATCGGCGGGCATGCGAAGCGGCTGAAGCGGATATAGGCCGTCGGCGGCCCGGCGTTTGCGGCCCGGCGCCAGTGGCCCGGCGTCAGTGACCCGGATGGCCGTGACCAGCGAGCGCGACGAGCGCCGCGATGACGACGGGCGCGGCGAGGATCACGATCCGCGCGTTGCGGTGCAGAAAGACGACGATCTCGCCGAACATGGCAGTCACCCGAACCCGAACAATGGGACGAGGAGACTAAGCTTGGCCATGGGGTCCGTTAAGATGGACTTTGGTTATAGCCTGTCAGTGGCCGCCGCTGGGATAGGGCGAGGTCACCGCGAGATTGAACATGCCCGGGATCGCCTCGCCGAGGCCGGCGAGGATGAACTGGATGGCCAGGGCGCACAGGATCAGGCCGAGCACGCGCACGACGATGGCCATGCCGACCTCGCCCAGAACCCGGCTGATCGGGCCGGTCAGGGCGAAGATGACGAAGGTGGCCAAACCCGCCGCCCCGATCGCGGCCATGCCGGCGGCGGTGCCGGCGGGCCCCAGCTTCTGGGCCTCTCCAGCCTGGATGATGATGGTCGAGATGGCGCCGGGTCCGATCAGCAGGGGCATGGCGAAGGGCACGATCAACCGCTTGAACCGGCGTCGCGCATAACCGCGCACGTCCTTGGCGTCGGCCGCCGCGTCGGCGTCCGCGAACATCGTCAGGAAGTCCTCGCGCGTCATGTCGAGGCCCAGCAGCAGCAGCAGGATGCCGCCGGCGATGCGGAAGGCGGCCAGAGAGATGCCGAAAAACTGCAGCAGGCCCAGGCCGGTGAAGAAAAAGAAGGCCAGAAAGGCGGCTATGAACAGGCAGATCAGGGCGCTGACCGACAGACGCTGACGGGCCGTGGCCCCGGCCGTCGCAGCGGCGAAGATCGGGATGTTGCCGATGGGATCCACAAGGGCGAACAGCGCCACGAACAGGTTGACCCCCAGATCGACCGCGTCCATGCGTTTCCCTCAGCCACAATCCAACGCCGGCCCTGACCGACGCATCCCATGCGTCCGGTCTAGCCGCTCCGCGCGAGTCCGTCGATGACCCCTGCCGACCTGCATTCTGATTTGGATCCGAACCGTCCGGCCGATCCCCGGCTGATCTGCGCCCTGGACACGCCGACGGCGGCCGAAGCGCGGGCGCTGGTCGACCGGCTGGGCGATGCGGCGGTCTTCTACAAGATCGGGTTGCAGCTGTTCGCCTCGGACGGCATGGGGCTGGCGCGTGCGCTGAAGGGCGAGGGGCGCAAGGTGTTCCTGGACTGGAAGCTGCACGACATCGGGGCGACGGTTGAAAAAGCGGCGGCGGCTCTGGCCGAGGCGGGTTGCGACCTCCTGACCGTCCATGCGCGGCCGCAGGTGATGGCCGCCGCGGCGCGGGGCGTGGCGGGGTCGGGGTTGAGGGTGCTGGGCGTCACCGTCCTGACCAGCCTGACCGAAGAGGACCTGATCGCCGACGACCACAGCCTGTCGCCGGCCCTCCTGGTCGAGCGGCGGGTGCGTCAGGCGCTAGACAGCGGGATCGCCGGGGTCGTCGCCAGCCCGCAGGAGGCGGCGCGGGTGCGTCAGATCGCGCGCGACGCAGGCCGCGACGACTTTCTGATCGTGACCCCGGGCGTGCGTCCGGTCGGGGCCTCGATGGACGACCAGGCCCGGGCCGCGACGCCCGATCAGGCCCTGCGCGACGGAGCGACCCATCTGGTGGTCGGGCGTCCGATCACGGCCGCCGCCGATCCGCGCGCGGCGGCCCTGGCGATCGCGCAGAGCATCGCCCTGGTCTGACGTCGGGCGGCGGGCATGAAAAAGGGCGGCCCGTCTCGCGACGGACCGCCCTCCTTCTGGTCGGACCTTGCGGTCGCGGGTTCAGCCGCGCTCGCCCGGCTCCTGGGCGTAGCCCGAGGTGGTCGGCGCCGTGGTCGCCGGATACGACGAGGTCGCCGGGGCCGGGTAGGTGGTGGTTTCAGCCGGATAGGCCGGGCCGCCGGACGGAGCCGAGGGGGCCATGCTCAGCGACGCGGAAGGGGGCGAGGCCACATCGCAGCAGTGTTCGGCGGGATGGTCGGGACCGGCCGGGGTGAAGTGGATTTCCGGCGGGGCGACGGTCACTTCCGACGGGCGGACGTGGACGTCGGGTGCTTCAAGATAGACCTGGGCGGGCGCGACCTGGACCGGCGGGGCGTCGACATAGATGGGCGGGCCCTGGATGTAGATGGCGGGCGACGGCGCGAACACCGGAGCCGATGAGACCCGCAGGCCCGGCGCGCGGACGCGGATCGGAGGCAGGGGGGCGCGCACGGTGTAGAAGGGCACGTTCACGGTCGGAACGTTGCATTCGCAGTTGCGATCGTAGGACGAACCGCCCAAGCGCTCGCCTTCCATCGCGGACGCCGAGCCAGCGGCTCCGACCGTCGCGATTGCGGCGCCAAGCGCCAGGATCAAGGTGGATTTCACGTCTTCAGCTCCCCAGTCGTAACGGTGATTAATATACTCCTAACGACTCCTACCCATCCCGGTCACGCTTGCAACAGGCCAATCCCAATTGGGGCGCTAATACGCCTGACGCGCGAGGAATCCGTCGAAATCCAGTCCCCTTGTGTCTTTTGGCACCCGGGACCATCTGGGATATTCCGCGTTACACCAGCCTGCCCTCGACTATCAGGACCCGTCCATGACCTTCGCCGATCCGACCGCCGCTCCCGGTTCCGACGCCCCTGACGGGGACGCGGGCGCGCTGATCATCGAGGGGTCGGACGCCGGCTTCATGAAGGACGTGATCGAGGAATCGCGCACCCGCCCGGTCATCGTCGATTTCTGGGCGACTTGGTGCGGACCCTGTCGGCAGCTGACTCCCGCTCTGGAGAAGGCCGTGCGCGCGGCCCAGGGCGCCGTTCGGCTGGTCAAGATCGACGTCGACAAGAACCCGGCCTATGCCGGCCAGCTGCGGGTCCAGTCGATCCCGACCGTCTACGCCTTCGTCGACGGCCAGCCGGTCGACGGCTTCCAGGGCGCCGTGCCGGAGAGCCAGATCAAGGCCTTCATCGAGAAGCTGACGGGCGGCGAAGGCGTGAACTCCGACGTCGAGCAACTGCTGTCGCTCGGCGAGGAGTCTCTCGGCCTCAACGATTTCGGCGGCGCCGCCCAAGCGTTCGCTCACGTCCTGACGCTGGAGCCCGAAAACCAGAAGGCCATCGCCGGCATGGCGCGCGTCTATCTGGCCGGCGGCGATGAGGAACAGGCGGCCCAGACCATCGCCATGGCGCCGGCGGGCTCGACGGAACCCGCCGTGGTCAGCGTCCGCGCCCAGCTGGCGCTGGCGGCCCATGCCCCGTCTGGTGAGACGGCCGAGCTGGAGGCCCGGGTAGCCGCCGATCCGGCTGACCATCAGGCCCGTTATGACCTGTCGCTGGCCCAGGCCGCGTCCAGTGACCTGAAGGGGGCGGTGGACTCCCTTCTGGAGATCGTTCGCACCGACCGCGAATGGAACGAACAGGCCGCGCGCAAGCAGTTGCTGGTGGTCTTCGAGGCGGCGGGCGCGACGAGCGAGATCGCGCGCGACGGCCGTCGTCGCCTGTCATCCATCCTGTTCGCGTAAGGGCCGCATCATGGCCCAGAGTTACGTAAAGGCCGCCGACCTGCCGCAGGTCATCCCGGCCTTTCCGCTGCCCGGCGCGATCCTGCTGCCGCGCGGCCAACTGCCGTTGAACATCTTCGAGCCGCGCTATCTGAACATGATCGACGACGCCATGGCGGGCGACCGGGTCATTGGCCTGATCCAGCCGGCCGGCGGACCCGCCAGCCTGCCCAGCCTGACGGCTGTGGGATGCGCGGGACGGATCACCAGCTTCGCCGAGACCTCCGACGGCCGCTATCTGATCACCCTGACCGGCATCTGCCGGTTCCGGGTGGCGTCGGAACTGCCCAGCCAGACGCCGTATCGGCAGGTCCGCGCAGCCTTCGCCAGTTTCGAGAGCGACCTGACCGTGCCGTCCGGCGAGGGGTTCGACCGCGAATCGTTCCTCGACGCTCTCAAGGCCTATCTGGAACGGCGTCAGCTGGAGATCGACTGGGACACCGCTGGGGCGGCGCCCCAGGAAGCCCTGATCAACAGTCTGTCCATGGCCCTGCCGTTCGAGGCGGCAGAGAAACAGGCCCTGCTGGAATCCCCCACGCTTCAGGATCGCTGCGAAACCCTGACCGCCCTGCTGCAGATCGATGCGGCCGAAACGGGCGACGGGGAAACGCCGTCGTCGATGCAGTGATTGGATGGGCCGGGCTTAAGGGGTAGGGTCCGGGCTTGCCCTCGATCGAAACACCGAGATCTCATGAGCGACGCCTTCAACACCCCGACCTCCGTCGATCCCCGCCTGCTTGAGGTGCTGGTCTGTCCGGTGACGCGCGGGCCGCTGACCTATGATCGGGCGGCCAATGAGCTGATTTCCAAGGGGGCGAAGCTGGCGTTTCCGATCCGCGACGGCGTGCCCATCATGCTGGCCGAGGACGCGCGTCCCCTGGACTGAGGTTCCGCCTCAGTCGATCCCGGCCAGGAATTCGAAGATCGCGGCCTTGGCCTCGGGTTCGTCCAGCGTGGGGGCATGGCCGATGCCGGGCACCTCGGCGTATTCCATCTCGGGCGCGGCCTTGCGCATCTTCTCCACGATGTCCGGGCCCAGCAGGTCGGAGGTTCCACCGCGGACCAGCAGCGTCGGCTTCTTCTTCGCCAGCCGCCGGAAGTACGGCCACAGGTTCGGGACAAGGGCCTTGGCGCCCGCCGCCCGGATAGGGACGGCGATGTCGGGATCATAGTCCAGCACTGGCGACCCCTCGGTGCCGTCGCGGAAGATGCGGCGGGCGAAGGCCTCCCAGTCGGCGTCCGTGTGGTTGGGGAAGGCGATCTCGTTGATCCGTCGGGCGTAGGCCGCGGCGTCGGCCCATGTGGGGGTCTCCACGGGCTGACCGGAATAGCTGGCGATCCGGGCCAGACCCTCGGGCGAGACGGCCGGGCCGATGTCGTTCAGGATGGCGGCGGTGACGGCCCTGGGTTTTATCGCGCCCAGCGCCATGGTGATCAGTCCGCCCATGGAGGTGCCGATGAAGACGGCGCGGTCGATACCGGCCTGTTCCATCAAGGCGACCACGTCCCGGGCATAGACCTCGGGCGTGTAGCTCATGGGATCGGGCGCCCGGTCGGATCGTCCACGCCCGCGCACGTCGATGGCCAGGACGCGGCGGCCGCTCTGGGCGATCAGGGGCGCGACGCCCTCGAAGTCTGCGCTGTTGCGGGTCAGACCGTGAATTGCGATGACGGGCAGACGAGCCGGGCCGGGGCCGGGCGCATAATCGCGGGCGAACAGGCTGAGGCCGTCCGGCGAGGTCCAGCGGCGATCGGCGAATCCGGCGGTCGATGCGGCCATGGCGCGCTCCTGAGAAAGCCCCCCGGCTCGTGGCCAATCTATTTCAGGAGCCCGGGAAATGCGAACCCGTCGGCGATGTTTTCGTCGCGTCGTCGCAGAGCCAGGGTCGGCGGCGTGCGGCGCATCGTTGCAAGGCGCAACGCGAAGTGACCCTCTCGTGTTTGGCTTGTGGGCCCGGCCTTTGGTAGGAGGCCCAACACATCGTCGCATTCGTACGTCAGCGGATGCATCCCGGGCTGGCGGCCACGCGCCGCCCCCAGCCGGCCTGAACGCCTCCAGACGAGCGGATTCCATGACCATTCCCTTCATCGACCTCCAGGCCCAGCGCCTTCGCCTCGGCGGCAAGATCGAGGCCGCCGTTCAGGACGCCGTCGTCGGCGGGGCGTGGGTCATGGGGCCGCAGGTGCGACAGTTCGAGGCCGATCTGGCCGCTTTCGGCGAAGCGAAATACGCCCTGGGTTGCGCCAACGGCACCGACGCCCTGGCCTTGCCGCTGATGGCCTGGGGCGTGGGACGGGGCGACGCGGTCTTCGTGCCCAGCTTCACCTTCGCCGCCACCGCCGAGATCGTGCCCTGGTTCGACGCCGAGCCGGTCTTCGTCGATATCGACGCCCGGACATACAACATGGACCCCGGCCATCTGGAGGCCGCCATCGAGGCGACGATCAAGGAAGGCCGTCTGACGCCGAAAGTCGTCATCGCCGTCGATCTGTTTGGCCAGCCTGCCGACTACGCCGCCATCAAGACCATCTGCGACAAACATGGTCTGAAGCTGATTTCCGATTCGGCCCAGGGCTTCGGCTGCACCATCGGCGGAGAGCATCCGCTGAAATGGGCGGACATCACCACGACCAGCTTCTTCCCGGCCAAGCCGCTGGGTTGCTATGGCGACGGCGGGGCGGTGCTGACCAATGACGAGGATCTGGCCCAGCTGATCGATTCGATCCGGGTCCACGGCAAGGCGATCGCCAGCGACCTGAAGGGCCGAACCTTCGACCACGATCCGAAATATCTGAACATGCGGGTGGGGCTGAACAGCCGGCTGGACACCATCCAGGCCGCGATCCTGATCGAGAAGCTGAGGGTGTTTGGCCAGGAGATCGAATGGCGCAACCGGATCGCCGGGCGCTACAACGCGCTGCTCGCGCCCCACGTCTCGGCCGTGCCCCATGTGCCCGAGGGCAATATCTCCAACTGGGCCCAGTACACGATCGAGCACGAGAACCGCGACGGGCTGGCGGCGCATCTGAAGGAACAGGGTGTTCCGACGGCGGTCTATTATCCGATCCCGCTGCACCTGCAGCCGGCCTATGACATGTATCCGCGCGGCCCCCATTCTTCCGGGGTCGGGGGATTGCCGGTGACCGAGGCGAAGTCTGCCGTGGTCATCAGCCTGCCGATGCATGCCGATCTAGACGAGGCGACCCAGGACCGCGTCATCGCCGCCGTCGCCAGCTTCAAGGGCTGATCGCCATGAACCCCACCCACCTGCAGAATCCGATCCGCGCCGGCGTCGCCGGGGCCGGTGTCATGGGCCGCAACCACGCCCGTGTCATGGCCGAGATGCGCGAGCTCGATCTGGCCCTGATCTTCGATCCGGACGCCGTGACCGCCGAGGGCGTCGCCGCCGCCTATGGCGCCCAGCCGGTGACGACGGCCGCCGACTTCGTCGCGGGCGGGCTGGAAGCCGCAGTAGTCGCGACCCCGAACCGGCACCATGCGGATCTGGGCGTCGCCCTGCTGGAGGCCGGCGTTCACGTGCTGGTCGAAAAGCCCATCGCCGCCACCGTCGCCGACGCCCAGCGGATGATCGACGCCGCGAAAGCCAACGACCGCGTCCTGATGGTCGGTCAGGTCGAGCGCTTCAACCCCGCCGTCGAGGCCGTCAAGCGGGCCATCGAGGGCGAACAGGTCATCTCGATCCAGATCACCCGCGTCGGCCCCTTCCCGCCGCGGATGGGCGAGGTCGGGGTCGTCATCGATCTGGCCGTCCACGACATCGACATCATCCGCCACCTGACCGGTTCGGAGATCGTCGAGGTCCAGCCGCAGCTGGCCCGCACCCGCGCCGAGCGCGAGGACACGGCGTTGCTTCAGTTCCGGCTGGCCAATGGGGTGATCGCCCACATCACCACCAACTGGGTCACCCCGTACAAGACGCGAACCCTGCAGGTCGCGACCCAGACCAAGTTCGTCGTCGCCGACCTGATGACGCGTCAGGTGACCGAATATTTCGGCCAGCAGCCTGACGGCTCCTACTCCACGCGTGGGGTCATGAGCTGGCCCAACGAGCCGTTGAAAAAGGAGCTGGAAGCTTTCGCCCACGCCATCCGCACCGGCGAAACGCCCGCCGTCACCGGCGAGGACGGCCTGCGCAATCTGGAAGTCGCCCTGAGGTGTCTGGGCGAGGGCTGACCTCGGGCGTCGGCGCGGGTCAACCGCAACCGCGTCGGTTCTCGAACGTTCTCGCTGCCCAACAGTGAGAGCGTCCCATGGCCTACAGAACCCTGAATCCTTTCACCGAACAGACGGTGAAGACCTATGCCGAACACACGGACGCCGAGGTCGAGGCCGCCCTGGCCCGGGCCGACGCCCTGTTCCGGTCGGACTGGTCGAGGGGCGACATCGCGCCCCGGCTGAAGGTGCTGGAAACCCTGTCGGGCCTGCTGGCCGACCACCGGGACGCTCTGGCGCGCGCCATGGCCGAGGAGATGGGCAAGCCCCTGGTCCAAGGGCAGGGCGAGATCGACCTCTGCGCCGGGATCGCGGCCTATTACGCCGCCAAGGCCGAGGCTTTCCTGAAGCCCCAGCCCTATGAGAGTGAACTGGGCGAGGCCTGGACCGAGTTCCACCCCATCGGCGTCCTGCTGGCGGTCGAGCCGTGGAACTTCCCGATCTATCAGTTGATCCGGGTCGTGGCGCCGGCCATCGCCGTGGGCAATCCCATCCTGTTCAAACACGCCGGCATTGTGCCCCACTGCGCCGCCCTGTTCGAGGATCTGGTCAGACAGGCGGGCGCGCCCGCGGGCTGCGTGACCAATCTGTATATCTCGTCGGACAAGGTCGCCGAACTGATCGCCGACGACCGCATCCAAGGCGTGGCCCTGACCGGGTCCGAGGGCGCGGGGTCGAAGGTGGCCGCCAGGGCGTCGGAACAGCTGAAGAAATCGACGCTGGAGCTGGGCGGCTCGGACGTCTTCGTCGTGCTGGACGACGCCGATGTCGAAAAGGCGGTCGCGGCCGGCGTCGAGGGCCGGCTGTCCAACGCCGGCCAGGTCTGCACCGGCTCCAAGCGGTTCATCGTCCAGAAGGGCGTCGCCGACGCCTTCATCGCCGGCTTCGTAGAGGGGATGAAGGGCGCCGTCATGGGGGATCCGCTGGCGGCCGACACCGTGCTGGGACCGCTGTCCTCCGAGGACGCGCTGACGACCCTGACCAAACAGGTCGAGGAGGCGCTGAGCCATGGCGCCAGGGCCCTGACGGGCGGCAAGCCCGCCGACCGCAAGGGTTTCTTCTATGAACCGACCGTCCTGACCGACATCGCGTCCGACAACCCGGCCTACTACCAGGAGTTCTTCGGGCCCGTCGCCCAGGTGTTCGTGGTCGACGACGACGACGCCGTGGTCGCCCAGGCCAACGACTCGCATTTCGGGCTCGGCGGCTCGATCTTTTCTGGCGACACGGACAGGGCGAGAAAGCTGGCCTCGCGGATCGAGACCGGCATGGTCTTCATCAACACCACCACGACGTCCATGCCCGAGCTGCCGTTCGGCGGAGTCAAGCGCTCGGGTTTCGGCCGCGAACTGGGCGAC
>Ga0247812_10002408_pt1 | contig 10518 bp, 8 predicted proteins | sample UWRJL149409B1_FD_178011 | JGI IMG/M metagenome (GOLD analysis project Ga0247812, IMG submission 178011) | Plant litter microbial communities from Arlington Agricultural Research Station in Wisconsin, United States - UWRJ-L149-409B-1 | ecosystem: Environmental > Terrestrial > Plant litter >...
AGAGGTTCATGATAATGATATGGTACCGGTAAGTCTTTCGGTGTTGATCTAATCATAGCCTCAACTAACTAGGCGAAGGTTGTCCCAAGCTCTGCACCCACATATAGCTTTGACCAAACTGCCACATATGTCATCTCTGGCGGTCTTGGTGGTATAGGCCGTAGTATATCTCGGTGGATGGTAAATAACGGTGCTCGAAATCTCATCTTGTTGTCTCGATCAAAAGAGCACGGTGAATCGGCCACTGGTCTACTGCAAGAATTACGCGCAAAGGGCGTCTGTGTTGCCACACCTGCCTGCGATGTGGGCGATAAATCATCATTGAAATCAGCTCTCGAGAAATGCTCATCAATGCCCCCAATTAAAGGATGTATTCAAGGTGCTATGGTCTTACAGGTACAAATTCTTCTTCAATGACTCCAGTGACCATCACTAACACAAAAGATAAGGATGTGACATTTGATGAAATGAGCATTGCCGATTTCAACACTGCCATAAAACCCAAAGTCCATGGATCATGGAACCTCCACGAGTGTCTACCCTCCGGAATGGATTTCTTTATTCTCCTTTCCTCTGTTGCTGGCATTGTAGGAACATATGGTCAATCAAACTACGCTGCAGGTAACACATATCAGGATGCTCTAGCCGCTTTCAGAGTAACAGAAGGGGAGAAAGCGTTCACTATTGATCTCGGAGGTATGGAAAGTGTCGGCTACATCGCCGAGCGAAATCTTGGAGAAGTCTTAGGCGCCGAGTTCTTTGGTACCCTGTCCGAAAGGGAACTTCACGCCATCTTAGAATACTGCTGTGATCCGCATACGCCACTGCAGACACCATCAACCTGTCAAATAGTCACCGGAATAGATCCACCAGCTGTCCTTGCGGCAAGAGGAGTAGAAGAGCCATACTGGATGCATGGGAAGTTATTCAAGCCGTTGTATCAGATGCTCTCAGCTACGAGCAACATGCAAAGTAACTCGAGCGACACGGTCACTAATTATCGGGAATTAATCTCAGCTGCAGAAAGCCTACAGCAAGTAAGACACATCATAATCGGCGGCCTACAAACCCGACTATCAAACAGTCTGGGCATAGAAATCGAAAATATCGACCCGTCCAGACCGATGCACACTTTTGGCGTCGACTCACTGTCTGCGGTCGAAGTACGGACCTGGTTCCGCAATGCGGTGGGAGTCGATATTACCGTTTTTGACATTCTAGGAAATAGCAGCATTGAACAGCTTGCTCAGCGTGTTGCACCAACAAGTTCTTTTATTACAGAAGCGTTGAGAAGGGATGAATGAGCTGGTAGTATTTGTTAGTTGATACTTGACGTGGTTGAGATGTGGACTTTCAAGAACACGAGCTTTTCCTTTTCGTTTCTATACACTACCTTTGAAACAATGATATTTCATTAAACCACTAAAATATAATACCTCAACTCTTGAACACTGATCATTGTGCTGTGAGGAAGCGAATCCGGAAGGCTCTTCCAGAGTGTTGAGGTAGGTATATTAACATCGCTACAGAACATCAATATCAGTGTTATTAAAATTCACAGTTCGAGGCCAAATACTGGCTGTGCTAGCTCTTGCTACCTATTATTGCTAACTGGGAGGAGAATATATGTAGATATATTGGCGTTCTAAGCGAAACCCACATTCGCCTCCCAACCCCGCCCTAATTTAATTTCCAGGCAGCTAATATTTAATTTAGCAGAAATTTAGTCAGCAAAACCGGGAAACCAGGCACTTTGGCGGAGTGGTTAACGCGATGGCCTGCTATTCTTTCGAGAAAGCTGGTAGCCATTTCCTTCGGGAGCGTGTGGTATGTTATAATCTCTAACAGATACTTTACAACTCAATCTAATAAATGTTCTAGTTCGAATCACACAGGTGTCGCATCAAGTTATATTTTTGGCCTTGTGGCCTTTTTTTGCTTTTGGTTCATATACCTAATTAGCTGGTTCGCTGGGCTAGCCAGCAACACCCACTCACTATGCTTATCGTCTAAAATTGCCAAGGCACCAACCAACAACACAGGAACGAACACTTAATGATTATGGTTCAATCCCAACGACTTTCGGTTATATTGCCGTTTTTAGACAAGTCTACCTTAGTGACGTACTAATTAATACTCTTCGTTCGCTTTATATACCTTCGACTTCTATATTTTCCTCGCCGATTATCTTAGCCTTTTAACTTTTGAGGCAATTTGTCTGCATACAAACTTCCGCATTTTAATTAAACTAGAGAGGGCCCTGTAAAGCTAACCTAAACGGGATGATAGCGGGGGTTGTATTTTTTTCCTTTTTGTAGAGAAATAATCTTTAAAAAAGGATACTTTTGGGCTTTGTTTTTGGTATGATGAAATATAATAGTAGTCATGTCGATGTATTGGTATCAAGAACTTCGTGAACAGAATTTGAAGTTAATGCCAGATACCCGGCTTCATTGTATAATATCTATGTTATACCTCAGCACAACTCTCAAAAGTCGCATTCATCCAACGACTCTATAACCCTACTAGCATTTCTGACACTATGCGTTGCCTCACCCGGCACACTCCGGACCTTGTGCACACAGATAATCATTCCCCAAAATATTCCCTAAGATAACTACCACTCTCTTTCCTATACCAATCCAGGTAACCTTTCTTCCTGAAATCGGGCAGGAAAGCATGAAGTGCAGCAAACTGAAGGCGATTACAAAGGTCCTAAGTAAATAAGCTACTTCGATGAATTGAACTCTGTCGAGAGGTTGGATTTGAAGGTGGGTAAAAACGAAGACATTATGGGTAGCTAAATGGAAGAGGGAAGAGACTTGGGATTCCAGTGCAATTCCATGATGATATATTGAAGAGAATCCCTTGGCTTCGTATTCCGAGGGTAATAAAGTAGCTAAGAAAAGACACCATTTTTATTTGTGGGGGGAAGCACCTGACTAAGTGATTGATAGTATATCATAGGGGGTGGAAGAGAGATAACTATTCTCGAATAGAAAAGGTACGAAGTGTTATAAATGACATCCTTAAGCCCCCAGACTCTATGCTAAATCACGCAGCTGAATGCTTTAAATCTGAGGGCATATATCGAATTCATCATACTATGGTATTCTCCAAAGTACAAATGCGTAACGCCATGTCTCTAATTATGTGTACAGTATCTAGGTGTAATAACATGTTTAGATCGAGTCCCAAAATCTGTCGCCTCGATTTTCCCTTACTTTTGAACATAATCATTGTCCTATGACCGTCTTTGGAGATCGGCCTAGGAAATCAGTCGATAGTGCTATCTGCCCTTGTCTCTTGTTTTTGAATGATCATGATAGTGTGTTATCGTGTTAGTTTAATCTAATAAAACCCTCAGATTGAGAAAACCAAGTAAATAATAAGTAAATAATAGCTGGAAGAGCTATGGCATATGGCGCATAATAATGGCAGCTGATCTCTGTCTAGGATTCAACTTCGCCAGTTTTCCCGCAACCTTTGAATTCCAAAGGCAATAATAAATCCTTAACACCTTATTTTGTGAAGCATAATTATGTGCTGTTTCAAGAAAAATACCACAAACCTTTAATTACCTCAAGGCAGTTTATTAGGCTCATTATCAAAATCTCGAAAGATACACCCAAGAAAGGAAAATTTGAAGAATTCATAGATATACGAAAATATCTGAAGATGCAAAACACCAAAACACCAACATAGTAAAAAACTCCCCTAAATTCCAAACACCCTCTACCAAGATGACTTGGAGATAGACAGAACCAGAAGCATATCCTGCTTCATGACAAGATAAACCTAAAAAAACCAGATTCAGACAGACCGTGACCACCCCCATTTTGTACAACATCATCGGACCTACACGACATCAAACCGACAACCTGAGCGTAATCCACCAGTCGTTCATCGGCTTACACGCTCGGAGTTGATGCCGACCTTCTAGAAGATATTAACGTCATACTCTGGTCCATGTTCATTTTTGTTTTAGTCTGGACATTTCCTAGGCTCAAAGATTTTGAAATATTCAGCTTGGTCATATGTATCGGAGTATGTGAAGGCTTCGAAACTTGCTTCGTAGGTTTCGTGTCTGAGACTTTTGGGAGGCCCGTTACCAGAACAGGCTTAGAAAACTTCACAGTGCCAGTGTCTGTTTCTGTGACGTTGCTGATTGACTTTGCCACACAGGCCATTGCTGGCGGCCTTGATGTTCTTTTTGACTCAATTACAGTTGCAGCCCTTAGACGAAGTAGAAATCGCCGATATATAGAATTAGCGCCCCCTCTGCCGGAGCCTGGTCTATCCCAACCGTCATTGGCAGCATCTTGTTGGTTACTTGGAGGTGTTGTAGATCTTCTTGGAATATGATATTGACTTAGTATAGTGGGATTGTCAGGTGCATAATAGTAATATTGATCATCAACTTCGTTATATTCCATTGCCCAGCCTCTCGGAAGTCTTGGTGGATTAATTGCTATCGTTGGGGTTGTAATTCGGATTGTTGCATCACAGTCGTACTTATTGATGAATTCGAATATGCCATTTTCTGCGTCCCACTGATCAAATAGTTAGTAACTTCTATCAGGTTCTTAAGAGTTTCTTAATCATGGCAACCACAATCATCATAGTAGTGCTAGCTGTTGAAATAACCCCAACCAGGCAACCATCAAGTGGCAACTTACAACCGATTTACAACCTTGAGGTACTTGTGGTGGATCCAGTACAAGTCCTTCCGGATGTATCAACCTTGCCCCATAATTGACCAAGTTTGTACGACAATAAAAACACGAATCCCTAAATCCAATTGATCGAGCTGCCCAAGAATAAGAGAGGACTCTACCACCATCGACTCTCCCACGGGAAGCGATAATTATGTTCGGCTCTGCGTGGCCTGCACCCTCCCGCCCATTTCTTCCATTAGAGCTTGCCAGACAGAGACAGTCCCTGGCCTATTCCCACTCGCGACCAAGTTGTGGTTGGCTTCCCACATGGCTTTCAGTTGTTGGGTCGCATAGTATGCGATAGTAGCTATTTGCTGAGAAGTCAACTGTCCTTGAACATAGCTTACAGGATAAAAGCCGGTCAGAAACTCATGTGCATTATCATGATAGCCCATCCAGTTTACCCCGCCATTATAGATAGGACTTGGTAGGGGAATGCTAAGAACGAGTTGGGCTATTGATAGCCAGCATGTGGCAGAAATGACCGTAGCACTGAGAAGCATCCTAATGTCAACTTGGTTTGTTTGTGAGTTGGATCAGAACTTTAGAGATTTTTCGTAGATGGAGTGAAGACAACAAAGAGCACGCCGGTTTATGGTAGTAAGAGAAGGCTATAGAGAGAAGAGTTAAATTGATAAATCTCCAGAGATGCATCAAGTTATATACAACTTCTTCAAGACACACAAGGACAACTGAGTTTTGAGAGCGAGAGCAGTCTTGGGCCATTTTGCACAGCCAGACTTCCTAGAGGATGGGCCGCGGTCAAAATAAAATACAGAGAATCTTTTAATTATGTATTTTCTCGATCCTTCTTGACACCTACCCAGATCCTTTGGTATTTGATCATCATGTCGATCAACTGCACCAATAGTGATTGTGCCAAACTCTAACAGTACCAACGTGTGTGGACCACTAACGAGTTAGTAAAAGTAGAAACATAGCCTCATATCACCTGACTTTTCGGTGACCTTTTCATGAAGGATCTCCAGGTGTTTGTAGAACGGTGCCCAGCAATAGCAGTGTCAAACTTTATGGTGTGTCAACCAGTCCCAAATTTGTTCCCAGAGTATTCTTTGAATGACCATTTATCTCTCCAATACGAAGTAAGCTATATTTGGCATATGATTAGTACTATGAGATATGGAAGGCTTGATAACCAAGAGCATGTTGTTTATGCTCGGCTTGAATTGTTGGAATTGTTGGAATTGTTAGTGGTGAACAGAGAAGGTGTGATTATGTAATCCGTGACTCCTTGCCTAGCACCTCGCTCAGCGCGTACTGTACGGTAACATCACCATGGAAACAAAGTCATCTGTCTACGTTTTGAACCATCATTCTCTCAATTAAACTGCACTTTAGTACTAACGCTACTGTCGATGTGAAACTACTAAACAATATGCCAGCCCAAAACTTTACACGCTTCAAAAACCTCCCTACAGAGTTGCGCTTACATATTGTATGGATGCTTTCATTATTCGACATAGAGACTTGCTAACTTTTAGTTCAGTGGTCGGATGCCCTTCCAGGACCACGAATTGTCTTTGTGGAAAGAAGTCGCCCTCCAGGTCGAGATCCGGAAGAAGAATGGGCTTCCCGCCAGCCTTGCAACCAAACGCATACGGTCCAAGACGAGCCATCGTATTTCATGTCACCCAAATCGAGTGACCAGATTCTATCGCTTGTACAAACGTGCCAAGAGTCTCGACATCTTGTCCAAGAGAGCTACACCCTATTGTTTCCTGTATCCTCAACATGGTTTTCTTTTGAAAAAGACTTTTTGTATCTGGACTTTAATAAATCGCCCCACATTCTCGATGTTCTACCGCGATCTTTCACCGAATCATTGCACGATCCCCAACATATGCCTAATCACCTTGAACTAGCACGATATCTACCAAAAAAATATGATGAGATTTTGATCAAACGAGTAAAAAAGTTAGTTCTGGGTGATGTTGACGAGGCATTTTGTGGTGGGCGAAGACATGCAGACATATTCCGCAAAAAGCTGCTCGCGGTTTTCACTGGGGTGGAGGTCTTGGCATTCGTGGATCGCGTCGCGAAGTTTTCTTGCGAAGCAGGCGAAGAACTTGTCTGGCTGAGGGGCGAAATAGGAGAGGAGTTGGTTGCGAAGTCTTCGCTCGAAATAACACCCACTGTTTGGTCATGGAGAGGCCAAGATTTTGACTTGGAGCAGGGATACAGGGCTCTTTGGAGAGATATACAGCTCTGGGAAACCCGAACACATCGGTATAGTTTCGAAGTACCTGTTGAAGACATATTCATTGAGGGGCTGGAGGCAGCAACGAGGCAGCCTACGCCAGTTGTTGTCAAGAAGATAATTACTACTGCAAATGTCAAACGCAGGCTCCTTCAGATATGTGGCTCAGAAGACAACCTGAGAGCGCTGGGGGGCCTTAATTGGAATTTTGTAGCTGGGATGGACACATACCATGGATCTTTGACCTATTCACAGCAAATCTTATTCTTGGAGCTGGTAATGGACATGATATCAGTGGTCTGTCACCAGGTGTGTAAAGGGAAGAGGGAGTGTTGTAAGGGATATGAGATAATGTATAGCCTAGAAGAAGGAGTATTTGAGTTGAAGGCGAAGATCAAGGAGCTTGGTTTTGAGAGTCTTTTCGTACATGAGGCGGAAGAAGAGGTTTGAATTGAATCTCAAGCCTTTCGATACGACCGTTGTTTTATTTTCAGTTGGCCAATGAACCATGCCTATGCTATCTTGTAGATTCTCTGCCGAAATGAGAATTTTTCCTGCTCGGGTCAAAAACAAGTCAATTTAACTCTTGTAGACATATCATACCATGATGCTCTTATTTGATCCCCGTCAGGACTAACAGTCCTAATAGTGTACTTAACAAACTCGGAGCTACTGATTGTAATCCGCGTAATAATTGCATATCTCCAAATGCTGCTGCTTATTAGTTACAGGAAAATGGTGCTTATCACGATGGTCATATAGTCAGATCCTGCTGGGGTGACTATGGCCATCCCTGGGAAATGTCTCCTCTCCGCGCTGATCTCTCCTTGCACGCTTTGGGAAGTAATGACAGAGTACTCCAACAAACAGAGGTTGTATGTCACCTGACTAAATCCTCTAGATCTTTAGGGCCCATGCTTTCATGTGCTTATCACCCATACTACCTCATCATTGTGAGATATGGCACCGGCGGAATCTCAATAGCACTATGCTTTCCATTAGTTTATGCTCTATCACCTGACTTCCAGGTCGCTTTATGAACCTTGGGGGTGCTCAGAGGGTTAAAATATTGACTAAAATGAACTTGGATGATGAAAGCCATATTGAGCCTTGGTAAGGCACACGGTTATTGACAAGAATATAGAGATAAAAGGCTGTTTCTGAGCTGATATTTTATGAGGACTCAACGTCCAACGCACTTTCCTTTTAGCAATTAGTACATTTTAGATAAGAAGTCTTTTGAACCTTTTAGAAGAATCAGACACTGTTACCTAGACAGATTTCACCCTTGTGAGGTCTGATATATTTCTAGTCATCTGACTATCAGCGGAATTTTGGCACGTGTTTAATTTGATACTTCAACTAAATTATTAGAAATCTTATGATTAGCTGGATGTGTAGAAGATTGCTTAACCTTCGTTTGTTAGTAGGAGACTCATGGCCGGTATGACGTGGAATAGAAATAGTTCCATGAGATAGTTACTTATTCAGTGTAGTTGCGAAATATATACTTAATATGATTTCGTTCAGAGCTTTGCAAAAATAGGGCAATGTACTATGCTCGCTTATTTTTATATGGTAATGGATGAAAACGCCGTGTATAGATCGCTTAAGGGCCTAAAGTCACGTACTACGCCGAGTGTGAATATGTCATACTCCAAAAAACAACAAGAGTCTTTCTTAAAAGCGTCTTACGCAAGTACAACTTTTAATCTATATACAGTTAGTAGTCCGACCATCAAAGATGAGGTTTTTGTGCTGTGAGGCTTTCGGTTGTGGCTTATATAACATGCATCGGAGGATATGGAGGATAGTGGGGCCGTGTGGGCCTCTCTCAACCGATCATTTAGAGGGCTTTAAAGTGTCATAAGAAGAAGAGTGTTTAAAACACACTAAGTATTTGCAAAACCACCAGTTGGTGAAGGCTATGCAGCTGATCTCGCTTCTTGCTTTTACCGTAGTAGCGGGATCTAATACGTCGTGCACCTGGTTGAAGGATGCCATCCAAGAACCTGTTGTCGGGTTAGATATCGGCTTGACTTATGGGTTTGTGTTCTGGAAGCTCTAGATATCGTTGGTTTCTAATGCTATAATGTAGGTCTATTACTATAGCGTTTCCTGATGGATCAGTTCTCGATGCTGTTCGTTTAGAGGTCGGACATTGTTATCAGTCTCGAGTTTTGCAGCGGCTTCGGGATGAACATAAAATCCCATTTAACCACAGTCTACAGAGAAGAGAAACCTTTCCCTCAGTTACGCTAAATCATTTGGGGAGAAGTCTTTGGAAGCGAGCTCTTCTCTCTGCGCAAACTCTGTTAGGCATTGGAACAAATGTGTCTGCTGCGGACCACATCACATCGCAAAGTCTCCCTCTCGCTCAGTCAGAGCTGGTGGCCCTGCTTCTCGAACTAAAACGTATAACGGAAGGCTATCTTGAGAAGCCCATTAATCAAATCACAGTCACCACACCTAGCTTCTTCACCTCGGCAGATAGATTAGACCTTAATCGCGCGCTCGCCGAAGTGTCTCTCCATCCCTCATCATGCGGGGAAATTGAAAAGTCATCTATAGCAGCAACTATCGCAACCCGATTCTCACAATTCCCTCCTGACCGGGGCATAAACATGACATCTGCAGAGTGTATTCTTGGTTCTTTTGGGCTGGAAGAAGTCGTTACTGTGGAGTACACCGAAGATGTCTTTGCATTCTCAATATTCAAACTCTTCGTTGGAAAACAAACCTGGAAATACCACGGTGAAGAAGAATTTGTCGCCATCAGGAACATTTCGACCAATAATTCCGGACTAGACGAAGACGAAGACGGCATGAGATATTGGAACGAAATAGAGATGGGCATCAGACAGACAGCACTGCGGCGCACTATGGTGGATGACCGCACTCTCCGTCTCGTTCTACACGGACCATCTTCTCTCAGGCCAAAAGTGCTCTCAACTATCCGAGCAGCCCTTGGCTCCTTTCTACCCAACGCATCTCAACCGCGCGCTATTCGCATGATCCTCACTCGAGAAGAAATGGATGTTAAAAAGGAGCAGAGACGACTTCTCAGCAGGTCATCCATGTGTGTTTTGTTCGACCAGGAAAGCGAATGGTGGGTGAAGGACTACGAGGAGGACCTACTAATAACTATATACGGGGCAGACAATGGGTGGTCGGATTTCAAACAAGGGTTTGTCGGGAGTCGGGGAGCTGCCCTAATGGGTTTGCATTACCGGACCATGTCTTGCAAGGAGAGACAAGCAGCGTCGGCGAGACCGTGGGTCTGGGATAATGAAAGGTCGAGCAGTTTCTTTTATCCTGGGGAGCATGCGTTTCGAGAATAGTTACATCACCAGGGCCGCTACCGGTATATGTACTGTATGTATGAAGGTATGGCATCGTGGTCTTCGCCTGTAGTGACCAAATTCTGTTCTCATTTTACACAGTACTTTTTTACTTTCCAAACGGCACATACGATGGATACTCAGGCATTCCTTCCTATTGCGACGTCTGATTCTATATCTATATTGAGCTAGTTTTCTTTTATATACCCAAGTTCGATATGAGCTTTGTTTACTTATCACA
>Ga0247812_10002410_pt1 | contig 10515 bp, 7 predicted proteins | sample UWRJL149409B1_FD_178011 | JGI IMG/M metagenome (GOLD analysis project Ga0247812, IMG submission 178011) | Plant litter microbial communities from Arlington Agricultural Research Station in Wisconsin, United States - UWRJ-L149-409B-1 | ecosystem: Environmental > Terrestrial > Plant litter >...
CCATGAACAGGCCCTTCGACGACGACGTCGCCACCCTCTTCCCGAACAATATCGGGCGTGAAGATCGCCTTCACCGGCATCACTTCTTTCTCGAAAAGCTGGCGGATCGCTGCCTGCCCCTCAAAATGCTTGCCGTTGTCGATGAAGACGGCGTCGCGCAGGAAAGGCTTCAACATGCCGTCGATGTCGAACCGGGCGTTTGCCTCGACATAGTCGGCGATAGGCTTGGGTAGGTCCATTGGCATGTTCATCTCCTCGACGGTGACAAGCTTATCTAGCGATGGACTTTTCGCCTGATAATCGAGACAAATCGGCATGGGGTATCACGGAGAACGGGACAATGAATCGCCATTCGCTGATCGAGCTCCAGGCGGTTCTGGCCATTGTTCGGTGCGGCTCGTTTCGGGCGGCGGCGCTCGATCTCGGCATTTCGGCCACGGCCATCAGCGCCGCGGTGGGCAAGCTCGAGCGGGAGCTGGCCGTGCGATTGTTCAATCGCACCACACGCAGCGTTTCGCTCACCTATGCGGGGCGGATCTTCGTCGCACAGATCAAACCAGCGCTTGAGGACATTCAGAAAGCGATGAACACGGCGCGCTCCCAGCAGGAGACGCCGTCCGGCACCTTGCGCATCAATGCCTTCGCGACGGCGGCGCGCGAGATCATGGCGCCACTGGTCCTGACCTATCTGCAGCGCTATCCGCAGGTTCATATCGATCTCGTCACCGAAGGGCGCCTCGTCGATGTCATAGCGGCGGGCTTCGATCTGGGGGTGCGCAGCGCGGATCTGGTGCCGAGCGACGCGATCGCCATACCGCTGGGCCAGGAGCGACGCATGGCGGTTGCCGCATCCCCCGCCTTTTTCGAAAGCAGGGCCATCCCCCAAGTGCCGCAGGAGTTGCTCACTTACCCTTGCCTCCGCGTGCGGCTGCCCAATGGCGCGTTGTTCCGATGGCGGTTTGAGAAGGGCGGTGAGGAGCTGCAGCTAGACGTCGAGGGTCCGATGACGCTCGACGAAGCGTCGCTCGCCCGGATCGCGGTGATGAACGGCGTGGGGATCGGCTATTTCATGGAAACCGATATCCGCGAGGACATTGCGGCGGGTCGGCTCATCCGCATTCTCGAAGACTGGACGCCGCCGCTGGTGCCGCTGTGCCTCTATTATTCCAATCGGCGCAATTCCTCCGCGGCCTTCCAGGCCTTTATCGCGCTCGCGCGCGACTTCGCTGCGGGACGGCTCGTGCAGCCTTGAGCCTGCTCGGTGCGGGCCGCGCAGCGCGCATCAATTCGGCTCGCGGCGGGCCGTCGCGCTTCGCTGGCGACCCGCTGTGCGACCAGGTGGGCTGGTCGAACGCCGCGCCCGATCGGGCCTGATTGATCAGCCTGCGCGTTCACGAAGCATGGTACGGCAGCTTATAGGGCGCGAAGCGGCTCTTCGCTGGCCCCGCTCGACCGAAACCCGAGAGCCAGATGACTGCCCACGCCGTGATGACTCTCGCGGGACGCAGCGCCGCCCTCGCAATGTACTCGTTGGATCTCGACTCGATCGAGGACGGCTTCAGCGTTGCACCGGAGAGCGGAAGCTTGACAGAGAATGCGCCATGAATCCCGGGAATTCCGAGCCAATCCGTCCGCGTTTATTAGACAATACACACCCGACACGATTTTTTTGAGCGCTAAGTCATTGAAATCGATGGTGACCCCTACGAGAATCGAACTCGTGTTTTCGCCGTGAGAGGGCGACGTCCTAACCGCTAGACGAAGGGGCCCGTCACCGCCCGGAGGTCGGTGGGGAAGGCGGTCCCTCTATGGCGGGCCGGCGGCGGCGTCAAGGGGCTGCGATCATCGTCCGGCTCAAGGCCGGCGATCGCGCCCCGATCGATCGTCGGGCGCCGAAAGACGCTGGACGGAAATGCGCAGCGCGCTACCAGCGAAGGGGAAATCGCGGGCATCGGCGATTCACGACAGGGAGAATGGGATGGCCGCGGCAGACTCGATCGACCGGCGTCGTTTCGGCCGCGCGGGCGTCTTCGCCCTGCTGCTGATCGCGCTGATCTGCGAAGGCTATGATCTGCAGGCCGCCAATTTCGCCGCCCCCGATCTCGTGCGCCATATGGGCGTGACCCGCGCGCAGATCGGGCCGTTGCTCAGCGCCAGCCTGGTGGGGGTGCTGATCGGCGCGATCCTGATCGGATCGCTGGGGGATCGTTATGGCCGCAAGCGGCTGATCGTGGGCGCCTGCGCGACCTATGGGATTTTTTCGCTGATCGCCGCGCAGGCCGAAAGCCTGAATGCGCTGATCGGGCTGCGCTTCCTGATCGGACTGGGGCTGGGCGGCGTCCTGCCCAATGCGCTGGCGCTGGCGGGCGAGATCGCGCCGCCGGGGCGCGAGGCGACCGGCACGGCGCTGGTGGGGATCGGGATCACTCTGGGCGGCGTGCTCGCGGGGGCGGTCGCCGCCGCGCTGCTGCCGGCCTATGGCTGGCCCTCGCTGTTCCTGGTCGGCGGCGTGATGCCGCTGGCGATCGCGCTGCTGCTCCAGATCGGCCTGCCCGAATCGCCCGCCTTCCTGGCGCAGCGCGCGGCGGGGCAGGGGGGCATGGCCCCGCCCAGCCCCGCGTCCGGGCCGATGCCGCTGCTGCAGGGCGGCCTGCGCTGGGTGACGCTGGGCATCTGGCTGATCTTCGCCTGCGTGCTGATGGTGGTGTATCTGCTGAGCGGCTGGATCCCGCTGCTGCTGAGCGAAAGCGGTTTTTCGCCCCAGCACAGCGCGCTGATCGGATCGGCCTATCACGCCGGCGGCGTGGCGGGCGGGGTGGTGGCCAGCCTGATCCTGAAGCGGCGCGGCTGGAGCGCGGTGACCGGATTTGCGCTGGGCGCCAGCATCTTTCTGCTGCTGCTGGCGCTGGGGGCGGGATCGACCGCGGTGCTGGTGGCGGGCGTGATCGCGGCGGGCTTCTGCGTGACGGGCACCCAGAATGCGATCAACGGCGCGGCGGGGGTGAGCTATCCCACGGCGCTGCGGGCGCGCGGATTGGGCTGGGCGCTGGGGATCGGTCGGGTGGGATCGATCGCGGGGCCGCTGGTGGGATCGGCGGCGATCTGGCTGGGGATGAGCGGCGCGCACCGCTTCTTCGCGCTGCCGCTGATCCCGCTTGGCATCGCCGCCGGAGTGGCATTTCTGCTGCGAAACCGACCGTGATTGTGCCCCATTCGCGGACAAGATCGCGGGTCGCGGGCCACCAGGCAGCCATCTGCAGCAAAAAAACGGCATTGATGGCGAAAAATGACGGGCATTCTCGACCCGGTGTTCCGCCGATATCTCGGGTTTAACCTGCCTTAGAGTCGCAAAGGTCGCAAAAGGCGCACCCGCTTATTTGACGCGAAACCGATGTGCCGCCCGGCCTCGAGCCGGGCGGCAGGCCCGATCAATAGGGATAGAGCATCCCATAATAGCCATAGACCTCGCGGCCGTAGGCGTGATTATAGGCGGGCTCGGCATCCTCGGCATAATGCGGCGCCTGTTCGAGCACCGATTTGTCGAGATCGACGACATAGCCGCCCTTGTCGGTATCGTAGCTCAGCACTTTCCAAGGCAGCGGATAATGTTCGCGGCCCAGGCCGAAGAGCCCGCCGAAGGACAGGACGGCATAATCCACCTGGCCGGAAATCTTGTCCACCATGAAGCGGCTGACCGTGCCCAGATGATCCCCGGCGCGATTGTACACCGCTGTGCCCTCCACCTTGTCCGAGGCGATGAGGCGGGCGGTTTCGTCGGTGGCGATGCTGGCCATGGAAAATCTCCTGATTCTTTACATCATGCCACGGCAACGGGCGAACGCGCCGGATGATCCGGCGACCGCGACGGATCGCCCTTCGCCCGCGGCGAGCAGCGCGCTGTGCGCGATCCAGGACGCGATCCGGTGCGCTCACATGCAACCCAGAATAGCCGATTTCCAGGAAATAGGACAGATGCTGCTTCAGCCGGGCGTTGCGCCTCCGAAATAAAGCACGGAAAACCGAGGCTTTCTGCGCTGTTCTAACTCAAAATTAACCGTTATGCCCCACCACGGGGTAACCGCATTCCCCGATCCGCCTTGGCGAAAGAGAACCCCGGCCCGATGCCTTTGTAATGACAGAACAATCGGGGGATCCTTGCGAATCGGTCGCATCCGCGCCGGACTGGATCGACGGGACGGTCGATTCGGCGCTGGACGGAATTGTCGAACTGGCCGGCCGCACATTTGCCATGCCCTTCGCGCTGGTGACGGTCACCGATGGCGCGTTGCTGCGGATCAAAGCCTCCGCCGGGATCGATCGCGATGCGCTCGCGCTGGCAGGGCCGCTGTGCGACCTGACGCGGACCGACGGCACGATCACCATCGTGGGCGATACCGCGCGCGATCCGCGCTGCGACGGCTTTCGCCTTTCCGCCGATGGGCCGCATATCCGCTTCTATGCCGGCGTTCCCTTGGCGCTGGAGGAAGACGGGCGGATCGGCACGCTGTGCGTGCTGGATACCATCCCGCGCGATTTCGATGCCGTGCAGCAGGCGCAATTGGCCGGCATCGCCGCGATCGTCACCGCGCTGCTGCGCCAGGCGCGCGATGCGCGATCGGCCGGGATCCTGGCCCAGGAACTGGCGGACCAGGCGCAGTTGCTCCACGGGCAGGCGGCAGCCGCCGCGCGCTACAAGAAGATGTACGATCGCTCCTCCGCGCTGGCGCGGATCGGCGTGTGGGAATGCGATCTGGCGGACAATGCGCTGACCTGGACCAATGGGGTCTATGACCTGTTCGAAGTGCCGCGCGGATCGGTGCTGGACCGCGACAAGGCCGCCGCTCTCTATCATCCGGAATCGCGTGCCGAGATGGAACAGTTGCGCGCCGAGGCGATCCGCACCTGCGGCAGCTTCAGCCTGGATGCGCAGATCATCACCGCCAAGGGCAATGTGCGCTGGATGCGGCTGACCGCGGACGTGGAATGCGAAGAGGGCGTTCCCGTGCGCATCTTCGGATCCAAGCAGGATATCACCCAGGAAAAGATGCATTGGGACCGGATCCGCGCGCTGGCCGAATGCGATCCGTTGACGGGCCTTGCCAATCGCGGCGTCTTCCAGGCGATGTTCGCTGACGTGCCCGAATGGGAGGGCGGGGCGGATCCGCTCGCGGCACTGCTGCTGGTGGATCTGGACGGGTTCAAGCAGATCAACGACACTTATGGCCATTCGGCCGGGGACGAATGCCTGCGCCAGGTGGCGGCGCGGCTGAAGCGCACCTATGATCAGGCGATGCTGGTGGCCCGGATCGGCGGCGACGAATTCGCCATCCTGATCCAGGCACCCTGCGCCCGCATGTTGATCGAGGCGCGCGCGGCGCATCTGCTCAACATTCTGCAGCAGCCGGTGATGTGGGACGGCCGCCCGTTCACGATCAGCGCTTCGATCGGCATCGCCCTGCCGGACAATCCCGAATTTTACGATTCGTCGCAATTGTTTCTGGAGGCCGATGCGGCGCTGTATGACGCCAAGAAGGCGGGGCGCAACGGCTATCGCGTCTTCGAGATGGATGCCGCGCCCGAACGGATGGATGCCAGGCTGGATGAACTGGTGGCGCGTTCGCGGCGGTGATCATCCTCTCCCACAAAGGGGAGAGGATGATCCGGTTCAGGCCGCGGCCTTGCGCCGCTCCGCGAGTTCCTGATTGAGCATTTCCGCCAGCAGGAAGGCCAGTTCCAGCGACTGGCCCGCATTGAGGCGGGGGTCGCAATGGGTGTGGTAGCGATCGCCCAGGCTCAATTCGGTGACGTCGATCGCGCCGCCGGTGCATTCGGTGACGTTCTGGCCGGTCATCTCGGCATGGATGCCGCCGGCGAAGGTGCCTTCGGCGCGGTGGACCGCGAAGAAGCCGCGCACTTCTGCCAGAATCCGCTCGAACGGGCGGGTCTTATAGCCATTGGCCGCCTTGATCACATTGCCGTGCATCGGATCGCAGGACCAGATCACCGGATGGCCCTCGCGCGTCACGGCGCGGACCAACTTGGGCAGATGCGCCTCGATCTTGTCGTGCCCATAGCGCGTGATCAGCGTCATGCGGCCGGGCTCGCGGGCCGGATTGAGCGTGTCCAGCATGCGCAGCAGCGCATCGGGCTCCAGGCTGGGGCCGCATTTCAGGCCGATCGGATTGCCGATGCCGCGCAGATATTCGACATGCGCCGAACCCTCGAAGCGGGTGCGATCGCCGATCCACAGGAAATGCGCGCTGGTGTCATACCAGTCGCCGGTCAAACTGTCCTGCCGGGTCAGCGCCTGCTCATAGGGGAGCAGCAGCGCCTCGTGGCTGGTGTAGAAGCTCGTGCCCGCCAGCTGCGGCACGGTCTCGGGATCGATCCCGCAGGCGGCCATGAAATCCAGCGCCTCGCCGATGCGATCGGCGGTCTCGCTATATTTCTTGGCCCAGGGGCTGCGGCCCATGAAATCATGCGTCCAGCGGTGGACCTGATGCAGATTGGCATAGCCGCCCTGCGCGAAGGCGCGGAGCAGATTGAGCGTGGCGGCGGACTGGTTGTAGGCCTTGACCATGCGCTGCGGATCGGGCGTGCGACCGCTCTGCTCGAAGCCGATGTCGTTGATGATGTCGCCGCGATAGGAGGGCAGGCTCACGCCATCAATGTCCTCCAGATCCGCCGAGCGTGGCTTGGCGAATTGCCCGGCCATGCGGCCGAGCTTGATCGTGGGCAGCTTGGACGCATAGGTGAGCACCACCGCCATCTGGAGGATGACGCGAAAGGTGTCGCGGATGTTGTTGGGATGGAATTCCGCGAAGCTCTCGGCGCAATCGCCGCCCTGGAGCAGAAAGGCCTTGCCCGCGGCGACCTTGGCGAGATCCGCCTTGAGGTTGCGCGCCTCGCCCGCGAACACCAGCGGCGGGAAATTGCCGAGCGTGTTCGTCGCATCGGCCAGCGCCGCGGCATCGGGATAGGTGGGAAGCTGGCGGGCTTCGTAGTGCGTCCAGCTGTCTGGGGCCCAGTTCGCGGCCATGGTCTTGCGTCCAGTCTGTGGTTGAGGGCGGTTTCCTTGCGCGAGCATAGGCGCGAACGCAATGGCAGAAAAGCTTTGGCGGGATATAGCCCTCTCCCCTTCAGGGGAGAGGGTTGGGAGAGGGGGATGGGTTCTTCGAACAGATTTACGCTCGCTGCGCTTGCTCTGGCCCCCTCTCCCCAGCCCTCTCGCCTGAAGGGGAGAGGGAGCTAATTCAGGCCCCCGGCACGCCCAATTCCTTGGCGGCGGCCGTAAGCCGCTGTTTCTGCCCCGCATCCCCGGCAAACACCTTCATCGCCGATTGATAGGCCGCGGCCGCCTTGCCGCCTTCGCCGAGCGAGGTGCGGCTGCGCATCAGCATGATCCAGCCGTCGGCATTTTTCGGATTGGCCGCCAGCTTGCCCTCCAAGCTGGCGAGCATGCCCGCGACCATCGCATCCTGCTGCCCCTTGGGCATGCCGGTGGCGGCGCGCATCTGGTTCGGCGTCGGGCCGGGGATGGCGGCGGTGGCGATCGAGGGCGTGCCGAGTGCTGCCGCGCGCGGGGTCACGCTGGCGAGGCGCTTGTCGACCTCGATCTTGTTAGCCTTGCCGACATTGGCGATCGCCTCGCGCACATTCTGTTCCCAGGGCGCGCCGCTGGGGGTGACTTCGAGCAATTTGAACCAATCGTCGATCGCGCCCTTGTGATCGCCCGCCAGATCTTTCTCGACCGCGAGGAAATAGCGCGCGCGCGGATTGTCCGGATTCTTCGCCAGCGCCTCGCGAAAGGCGGCGGCGGCATCGCGCGGCACGCTGTTGCCGTCGCCCGCCATGGTCACCGCCTCGCCATAGGCCGAGAGGAATTCGTCATTGGCGGGCTGGAGCTGGACCGCGCGCTTATAGGCGGTGGCGGCTTCGGCATAGCGGCCGGTCTCGAAGAATGCCCAGCCCAGCATCTGCCAGCCCGGCGCATCCTGGGGATTGGCCTTGAGCCGCGCCTCCAGCTGCGCGATCGCGGCCTCGGGGGTGGCGGGCGGCGCCGTGACGGCGGGGGGCGGGGGCGTTGAGTCGAACGCGCCCTGAGACCGGGCGATCGAATAAATGATCGCCGCCAAGGCGATGATCGCCGCCGCGATCAGCGCGATCCGCCCGATCCTCACCGCCTTTTCTTCGCTTTTCCCCACCCCGGCCATGATCCCCATCCATTTTTAACGTCAAAACATAGCCAAGTGTCTAGCGCGGCGCGTTCAGGATGATAGAGTGAAATCGGGTTCGCATTTTATGGGGGTTGCGCGACAGGCCGAAAAGGCTGCGCGCGGCGGGCAATGGGGAAATGTGAACACGTGACCGAGAGTTACCGGATCGCCATCGTCGGTTCCGGGCCCGCGGGGCTTAGCGCTGCGGCGCGCGCCGCGCAGCTCGGGCTGAGCCATGTGCTGCTCGAAAAGACCGATCATCTTTCCGACACCATCTATAAATATCAAAAGGGCAAGCACGTCATGGCCACGCCGGCGCAGCTCGTGCTGCGCTCCGACGTGGATTTCGAGGCGGGCAAGCGCGAGAAGATCCTCGGCACCTGGGACGCGCAGATCGCCGCCCACCAGGCCAATGTGAAATATAATGCCGAGGCCAAGGCGATCACCGGCAGCGCCGGCGCCTTCACCATCACCACCACCCGGGGCGAGACGATCCTGGCCGAGACGGTGATCCTGGCGATCGGCACCCAGGGCAATCCCAATCTGGTCCGCTGCCCGGTTGGCGAGGGCGCGACCGTCCAATATCAGCTGGACGATCCCGGCGAATATATCGACGAGCATATCACCGTGATCGGCGGCGGCGATGCCGGCATCGAGAATGCGCTGGGCCTGGCCGCCGATCCCGAGCAGCGCAACACCGTCTCTTTGGTCAATCGCTCCGCCGATTTCTCCACCGCCAAGGACGCCAACATCAAGGCGCTGCTGGCCGCCGAGGCGATCGGGCGGATGACGATCTTCCGCGAGACCACCGCCTCGCTGATCGAAAACGGCACGATCACCTTCGACACGCGCGACGGCGAGGTGAAGATGGCGTGCGACCGCGTGATCGCGCGCATGGGATCGGCCCCGCCGCGCGGCTTCGTCGAGAGCTGCGGCGCCAGCTTCGCGGAGCAGGACGGCAAGAAGGTCCGCGTGCCGGGCACTGGCATCGAATTCTCCAGCGCGGATCGGGTCTCCTATCCGGTGCTCTCGCCCACCTTCGAGACCACCACGCCGGGCATCTTCGTGATCGGCGCGCTCGCGGGCTATCCTTTGATCAAACATTGCATGAACCAGGGCCATGACGTGGTGGAGTTCATCAACGGCAACACCACGTTGAAACCGGCGGACGAACCGATCCTGGAGGGCAAGTTCAAGGGCCTTCCCGGGCGCAAGAGCGTCGATGAATGGCTCGAATTCCTGCGCACCAACATCACCATCCTCGAGCCGCTCTCACCGCTGCAGATGCGCGAGTTCATGCTGGACAGCGAGGCGCGTTTCTATCGCGCGGGCGAGACGATCTTCGAGCGCAATGCGCCGGGATCCTCGCTCTTCGCGATCGCCGGCGGCTCGGTGCTGGTGCAGCTGAGCCCCACCGATCCCAGCATCACCGTGCCGATCACCAGCGGATCGATCTTCGGCGAGGTCGGCCTGATCTCCGGCCGCCGCCGCGGCGCGACCATCGTGGCGGCGGAGGATGCGATCTGCGTCGAGATCTCGCGCACCGCAGCACTTCGGCTGCAGAGCCAGGTGCCCGCGGCCAAGGCGGCGATCACGCGCATCTCCACCGAGCGGCAATTGCTGCAGATGTTCGGATCGGGGCTGACCAGCGACGACCTGTCCGAGGTGCTGGACAGCGCGACGATCCTGCCCGTCAGCGCGGGCAAGCCGATCATCACCGAGGGCGAGGCGGGCGAGGACATCTATGTCATCCGCTCGGGATCGATGGTGGTGGAAAAAACCGTCGGCGGAAAGCCCGTCTTCCTCTCCTATCTCCCCGCGGGCTCCTATGTCGGCGAGATGACGCTGATCGGCGGAGGCCTGCGCACCGCGACGGTGCGCGCGGCGGTCAAGTCCGAGGTGATCAAGCTCAACGGCCCCGCGATGCGCGCGATGATGGAGAAGAAGCCCGCATTGCTGGAAAAGGTCCGCCGCGACATGGCCGGGCGGCAGGATCTCAATGCATTCGTGGAGGCCAAGAAGGACAGCTTCTCGGGCGTGGTCGATATGTATTCGAGCGTCGCCACCTTTCTGGTGGAACAGGGCGTCGGCGAGGCGACCGACGTGTTGCTGATCGACGAGAACCTCTGCGTCGGCTGCGACAATTGCGAAAAGGCCTGCGCGGACAGCCATGACGGACTCAGCCGGCTGGATCGCGAGGCCGGCAAGACCTATGCGCATCTCCACGTGCCGACCAGTTGCCGGCATTGCGAGCATCCGCATTGCATGGCCGATTGCCCGCCCAATGCCATCCACCGCG
>Ga0247812_10002411_pt1 | contig 10513 bp, 9 predicted proteins | sample UWRJL149409B1_FD_178011 | JGI IMG/M metagenome (GOLD analysis project Ga0247812, IMG submission 178011) | Plant litter microbial communities from Arlington Agricultural Research Station in Wisconsin, United States - UWRJ-L149-409B-1 | ecosystem: Environmental > Terrestrial > Plant litter >...
GGCCCGTCTGCAGCGCGTGCTGCTGGCGGCCCTGCTGCTGTCGCAAGGCACGCCGATGCTGCTGGCCGGCGACGAGATCGGCCACACCCAGCACGGCAACAACAACGCCTATTGCCAGGACAACGCCACCACCTGGCTGGACTGGGCGCGGGCCGATGTCCCGCTGCAGGACTTCGTCGCGCGGACGCTGGCGCTGCGCCGCGAGGCCGCGCCGCTGCGCAGCAACCGCTGGTGGCCGGCCGAGCCCACCGCGAGCGATCCGCTGCACTGGCTGACGCCCGAGGGCGCGCCCATGGCGCCGGCCGACTGGGAACGTCGCGACCGGGCGGCGCTGATGGTGCTGTTCGACGCCGCGCCCGCTGCCCACGGCGGGCCCGGTGCCGTGGCATGGCTGGTGCTCGTCCAGGCCGGCCGCGACGCCGTCGATTTCGCGTTGCCGCCGGGGCGCTGGCTGCGGCGGCTGGCCAGCGACGACGACACCGCGCCGCCGCGCCGGCTCGAGGCCCGAGAAACCCTGGCGCCCGCCAGCCTGTGGCTCGCGCAGAGGGTGCAGGACGACGACGCCGGTGCTACGCTGAACTGACAAACCACAGAAGCAGAGAGACAAGAGACATGTCCGACCACGCCCAACCTTCCGCCCTGCAAGCCCACCAACTGGTTCGCCGCACCATCGCCCTGGTGCTGGCCGGCGGCCGAGGCTCGCGCCTGAAGCAACTGACCGACCGGCGCGCCAAGCCGGCGGTGTACTTCGGCGGCAAGTTCCGCATCATCGATTTCGCACTGTCGAACTGCCTGAACTCCGGCATCCGGCGCATGGCGGTGGTCACGCAGTACAAGTCGCATTCGCTCATGCGCCACCTGCAGCGCGGCTGGAGCTTCCTGCGCGCCGAGCTCAACGAGATGGTCGACGTGCTGCCGGCCCAGCAGCGCACCGGCGACGAGCACTGGTACCGCGGCACCGCCGACGCGGTGTTCCAGAACCTCGACATCATCCAGACCCGTTCGACCGTGCACGACTATGTGGTGGTGCTGGCCGGCGACCACATCTACAAGATGGACTACTCGATCATGGTCATGGACCATGTGAAGCACGGCCTGGGCTGCACCGTCGGCTGCATCGAGGTGCCCCGGATGGAGGCCACGGCCTTCGGCGTCATGGCGATCACCGAGGACCGCACCATCACCGACTTCCTGGAGAAGCCGGCCGACCCGCCGGCCATGCCGGGCCACCCCGACGTGGCGCTGGCCAGCATGGGCATCTACGTCTTCGATTCCAAGTACCTGTACCAGCTGCTCGAGGAAGACGCCGCCAACCCCGACTCGAGCCACGATTTCGGCAAGGACATCATTCCGCGCGCCGTGGCGCAGGGCCGTGCGCTGGCGCATCCGTTCGGCATGTCGTGCGTCACGCGCGGTGCGCGGGGCCCCGACGCCAAGGCCTACTGGCGCGACGTGGGCACGATTGATGCATTCTGGGCCGCCAACCTCGACCTTGCCTCCGTCACCCCGGAGCTCGACATCTATGACACCGACTGGCCCATCTGGACCTACCAGCGGCAACTGCCGCCGGCCAAGTTCGTGGTCGACATCGAAGGCAGGAACGGCGTCACCGTCAACACCATCGTGTCGGGCGGCTGCATCGTCTCGGGCTCCCAGGTGAGCAATTCGGTGCTCTTCTCCGGCGTTCGCGTCCACTCCTTCTGCACGGTGAGCGAGGCGGTGCTGCTGCCCGACGTCGAGGTCGGGCGCGGTGCCCGGCTGTCGAAAGTGGTGATCGACCGCGGTTGCGTCATTCCCGCCGGCATGGTGGTCGGTGAAGACCCGACGGCCGACGCGGCGCGTTTCGAGCGCACCGAAACTGGCGTCGTGCTCGTCACGCGCGAGATGCTGCAGCGGCTCGAATCGGCGCCGCACTGATGCGCATCCTGCAGGTCAGCGCCGAGCTCTTTCCTCTCCTGAAGACCGGTGGACTGGCGGATGTCGCCGGCGCGCTGCCGCTGGCGTTGGCTGAGGCCGGCCAAGCGGTCCGGGTGCTGCTGCCCGGCTTTCCCGCCATCCGCACCGGCACCACCGACCTTCGCGAGGTCGCAGCTTTCAACGCGCCATGGGGCGACCGTGCGGTGCTGCGGGCCGGACGCATCGGCACCGGCGCGAACGCCATCGAGGCCTACCTGATCGACGCCCCGGCGCTGTACGACCGCCCCGGCAACCCGTACGAAGACGCATCGCGCCAGCCCTATGCCGACAACGCGCGGCGCTTCGCCTTGCTCGGGTTTGCCGCCGCGCAGTTGGCGCGCGGAATCGACCCCGCGTGGCGGCCCGAAGTGGTGCACGCGCACGACTGGCATGCCGCATTGGCGCCCGCCTACATGGCCTTCGACCCACCCGCCGGCGCTCGCGTGGGCAGCGTGTTCACGGTGCACAACCTGGCCTACCAGGGCGTGTTCCCGCCCTCTGATTTCGCTGGACTCGGCCTGCCGCCCGACGCCTTCGACGTGAACGGGCTGGAGTACCACGGCCAGCTCTCGTTCATGAAGGCCGGGCTGTATTTCGCCGATCGCCTGACCACCGTGAGCCCGACCTATGCGCGCGAAATTCAGACCCCCGCCCAAGGCTGCGGTCTCGACGGGCTGCTGCGCGGGCGCAGTGGTGTGCTGACGGGCATCCTGAACGGTGTCGACGGCAGCGTCTGGAATCCCGCGTCCGATGCGCTGCTGCCGCATTCCTACGACGTGCGACGGCCGGGCGGCAAGACGCTCTGCAAGGCCGCGCTGCAACAGGCGCTCGGCCTCGCCATCGAGCCCGACGCCCCGCTGTTCGTGATGGTCAGCCGGCTCACCGAGCAGAAGGGCCAGCACCTGGTGCTCGGCGGCATTGACGCGCTGCTGGCGCAAGGCGGCCAATTGGCCCTGCTGGGCACCGGCGAGCGCTGGCTCGAAGACGCTTTCCGCGAACGCGCCGCGGCGGCACCGCATGCCGTGCACGCCACCATCGGCTACGACGAAACCTTTGCGCACCGGCTCTTCGGCGCCGGCGACGTCACGCTCGTGCCTTCGATGTTCGAGCCTTGCGGACTGACACAGATGTACGGCCTGAAATACGGTAGCCTGCCCCTGGTGCACCGCGTGGGCGGGCTGGCCGACACGGTGGTCGACTGCACGCTCGAAGACATCGCCGACGGCCTTGCCACCGGCTTCGTGTTCGATCGCTTCGACGCGCCGGGCTTCGACCGCGCGTTGCGGCGCGCCTTCGCGCTGTACCGGCGCCCGGCCGACTGGCGGCGCGTCCGCAACACCGCGATGCAGCGCCCTGCCGACTGGCAGGCGGCCGCCGCACAGTACGTCGGCGTGTACGAGCAATCGCTCGCCTGAACCCTTTTCACTTCAACCCTCCTCTCCACCATGACGATCGAAGAATTCGCCTACGACCATCCCGACCGCGACGTGGCCGCGTTCAAGCGCGCGGTGGCCAACAAGCTGATCTACGCCGTCGGCAAGGATCCGTTCGCCGCCAGTCAGGACGATTGGCTCAACGCCACCGCACTGGCGGTGCGCGACCAGCTGGTCGAACGCTGGATGGCCACCACCCGCGCCAGCTACGCGCAGGACCTGAAGCGCGTGTACTACCTGTCGATGGAATTCCTCATCGGCCGCACCTTCACCAATGCGCTGCTGGCCCTGGAGCTGCAGGACATCGTCAAGCAGGCGCTGGCCGACTTCGGCGTCGACATCGCCGCGTTGGCCGAGCGGGAGCCCGACGCTGCGCTGGGCAACGGCGGCCTCGGCCGGCTGGCCGCGTGCTTTCTCGATTCGATGGCGACGCTGGGCGTGCCGGGCTTCGGCTACGGCATCCGCTACGAGTACGGCATGTTTCGCCAGAAGATCGTCGACGGCCAACAGGTCGAGACGCCCGACTACTGGCTCACGCGCGGCAACCCGTGGGAATTCCAGCGGCCCGAGGTGACCTACCGCGTGCGCTTCGGCGGCCACGTGCAGCGCCGGGAAGATGCCAGCGGCAGCGGCGCGGCTGACTGGGTCGACACGCACGACGTGCTCGCCGTGGCCTACGACACCATCATCCCCGGCTACGGCACGCAGGCCACCAACACGCTGCGGCTGTGGTCGGCGCGCGCCACCGAGGAGATCGACCTCTCGGCCTTCAACCGCGGCAACTACATGCAGGCGGTGGAGAGCAAGAACCATTCGGAGAACGTGTCGCGCGTGCTTTATCCGGACGACTCGACCGCGTCGGGCCGCGAGCTGCGTCTGCACCAGGAGTACTTCTTCGTCAGCGCCAGCGTGCAAGACCTCTTGCGCCGCTACCTGCGCACCCACAAGACCTTCGACAAGCTGCCTGAGAAGGTCAGCATCCACCTGAACGACACGCACCCCGTGCTGGCCGTCCCCGAGCTGATGCGCCTGCTGCTCGACGAGCACGGCCTCGAATGGGACGAGGCCTGGGCCCACACGCAGAAGGTGTTCAGCTACACCAACCACACGCTGATGCACGAGGCGCTGGAGACCTGGCCGGTCGAGATGATGGGTCGCATCCTGCCGCGCCACCTCCAGATCATCTACGAGATGAACGCGCGCTTCCTCGCGCTGGTGGCGCAGAAGGCCGGCGACGATGTCGAGTTGCCACGCCGTCTGTCGCTGGTCGACGAGGTGGGCGAGCGCCGGGTGCGCATGGCCTACATCGCGGTGCTGGCGAGCCACTCGATCAACGGCGTGTCGGGGCTGCATTCGGAGCTCATGAAGCAGTCGATCTTCGCGGACTTCAACAAGATCTTCCCCGAGCGCTTCAACAACAAGACCAATGGCGTCACACCGCGGCGCTGGCTGGCACAGGCCAACCCCCCGCTCGCAGCGCTGCTCGACCAGCGCATCGGCCGCGGCTGGCGTCGCGACCTGACGCAGCTCCAGGCGCTGCGCCCGATGGCCCAGCAGGCACCCTTCGTGCGCGCCTTCCGCCACGCCAAGCGCGAGAACAAGCTCCGCCTGGCGAACTGGATCGAGCAGAACATGGGCCTGGAGATCGACACCGACGCGATGTTCGATGTGCAGGTCAAGCGCATCCACGAATACAAGCGCCAGCTGCTCAACGTGCTGCACGTGGTGTCGCGTTACCAGCGCATCGTTGCGGCGCACGAAGCCGGCCAGGTCAGCGACCTGGTGCCACGCGTGGTCGTCTTCGCCGGCAAGGCCGCCTCGGCGTACCACGCGGCCAAGCAGGTCATCCGGCTCATCAACGACGTGGCGGCGGTGGTCAACAACGACCCACGCGTCGGCAAGCTGCTGAAGGTTGTTTTCCTGCCGAACTACAGCGTGAGTCTGGCCGAGATCATCATGCCGGCGGCCGACCTGAGCGAGCAGATTTCCACCGCCGGCACCGAGGCCTCGGGCACCGGCAACATGAAGTTCGCGCTCAACGGCGCGCTCACCATCGGCACGCTCGACGGCGCCAACGTCGAGATGAAGGAGAACGTCGGCGACGAGAACATCTTCATCTTCGGCCACACGACGCCCGAGGTGGCCGACATCCGCACCAGCGGCTACCAGCCGCGCAGCCATTACGAGGCCGACCCCGAACTGCGCGGCGTGCTCGACGCCATCCGTGACGGCGCCTTCTCGCCCGGCGAACCGTCGCGCTACCAGGGCATCTACGACACGCTGGTGAATTGGGGCGACCAGTACCTGCTGCTGGCGGACTACGCGAGCTACGTCGCGACGCAAGCGCGCGTGGACGCCTTGTACCGCGATGCCGACGCCTGGACCCGGATGGCGATCCTGAACGTGGCAGGCATGGGTGCGTTCTCGTCCGACCGAACGATCGCCGAGTACGCGCACCAGATCTGGAACACCAAACCCGTGTTGCTGACCTAGCGCGCGGACGGGGTCGGCGGGGCTTCGGTCACGAAGCCGATGCGACCGAGCCCCGCCTTGTTGGCGATGCCCATCAACACGACGATGCGGCCGTAGGGCACCGTCTGGTCGGCGCGCAGCTGCACCTCGGTCTCACGGCTGGCTGCGGCGGCGCCGGCCAGGCGCTCGGACAGTTGGTCGTCGGTCACGGGCTGGTCGTTCACGAAGACCTGGCCCTTGGCGTCGACCGCCACGCTCACCGACTTCGGCACGTCGCCGGTCTTGCCGCCCTCGGTGCGCGGCAGGTCGAGGCGGATCGAGCTCGCCATCAAGGGCGCGGTGATGATGAAGATCACCAGCAGCACCAGCATCACGTCGACCAGCGGCGTGACGTTGATGTCGGACATCGGCCGCTGCCCGCCGCCGCCGGTCGACCGGCCGCCGCTGGCGCCGGACCCGAGCGAAGTGCGGCCGAAGCTCATGGCGTTGCGCGTCAGACCGGCAGCGGCCGCGCGGGTGGGAATGCCGCCGCCGACTCGCCGAAGACCCCCAAGAGGTCGTGCGCGAAGCCTTCGAGTTCGATCTCGATGCGATGGATGATCCGGCCGAACACGTTGTAGCCGAGCACGGCCGGAATCGCGACCGCGAGACCGAAGGCCGTCATCACGAGCGCTTCGCCGACCGGGCCCGCCACCTTGTCGATGGTGAAGCCCCCTGCTTGGCCCGCGATGCCTGCCAGCGCGCCGTGGATGCCCCACACCGTGCCGAGCAGACCGACGAACGGTGCCGTGGCGCCAATGGTCGCCAGCAGAATTTGACCGGAGTGCAGGCGCCGCAGCGCTGCGTGCAACGCATCGCGCAGGACGCGCGTGAGCCGTTGGCCGCGGTCACCGGCATGGCCGAGCGTGTCGCCGCGTTTTTCGGCAGCGAGCGCCTTGAGCGCCGCGACGGTCGGCAGCACGAGCCTCGGGCCGTCGAAAGCGCGCAGCTTTTGCTCGGCGTCGGCCAACGACGACGTTTGCCAGAACGCCGCGATGCTGCGCAGCACCGTGCGCGTACCGCCGCGCAGCAGCCAGGCCTTGAGCAGGATGGCGATCCAGCTCGCCATCGACATTCCGAGCAGGAGCACCGCCACTGCGCGGCTGACGCCGTCACCCTGGGCCAGCAGCTGAAGGACGCTCATCCCAAACGCGCGTCAGCGCAGGCCGAGCACGTCGAACATGTCGAAGAGCCCGGTCTTCTGCGTGGCCAGGAAGCGCGCCGCGCGCAGGCTGCCCTGGGCGTAGGTGGTGCGGCTGGCCGATTTGTGCGTGATCTCGATGCGCTCGCCGGTGCCGGCGAAGAGCACGGTATGGTCGCCGACGATGTCGCCGCCGCGGATCGTCGCGAAACCGATCGACGACGGATCGCGCTCGCCGGTGACACCCTCGCGCGCGTAGACGGCGCAGTCCTTGAGGTCACGGCCGAGTGCGTCGGCGATGACTTCGCCCATCTTCAGCGCAGTGCCCGAAGGCGCATCCACCTTGTGGCGGTGGTGCGCCTCGATGATCTCGATGTCGTAACCGGTCGACAACGCCTTGGCGGCCATCTCGAGCAGCTTGAAGGTCACGTTGACGCCCACGCTCATGTTGGGCGCCATGACGATCGCGATGTCCTTGGCGATCTCGGCGATCTCGGCCTTCTGCGCGTCGCTGAAGCCCGTGGTACCGATGACCGCCTGCACACCGAGTTCGCGGCAGACGGCCAGATGCGCCAGCGTGCCTTCGGGACGCGTGAAGTCGACGAGCACCTGCGCGGCCTGCAGGCCTGCACGCAGGTCCGAGGCGATGGCAACGCCGCTCGCGAAGCCGAGGAAAGCGGCGGCATCGGTACCGACCGCCGCGCTGCCCGGCACGTCGAGCGCGCCGGCCAATTGGAAGCCGTCGTCGTTGCGCACGGCTTCGATCAGCATGCGGCCCATGCGCCCCGATGCACCGGCGATGGCAACGCGACGGAGTTCGGAGGAAGGAGAGAGGGGTGCGGTCACGCGAGTCAGCCTTCAAAGAAAACGGTCAATGCCGCCAGGCGGCGGCCACGCCTCAGCGTGTGGATTCCAGTGGCGGATAGCTCGGCGGCAAAGGCGCCAATGGCGCAGGCGGCGTCGCGCCAGACGCCGAGTCGCTCTTGGCCGGCGTGAACTTCTTCAGCTGGTCTTCCGAAGCTTCCAGTTGCGGCACCTTGCCGCTGAACTTGCGGGCATCGAGACCTGCCACAAACTCCTGCTCGCTGGGCATCTCGTCGCCCTGGAAGCGCTCGAGCAACTCGCCCTTGAAGAACAGTGTCAGCCGTCGCTGCTGCGGCTCCACGCCCTGGCGGCGGATGGTGAAGACGTAGTCCCAGCGATCCGAATGGAAGACATCGGTCAGCAACGAAGTGCCAAGGATTTCGCGCACCTGCTGGCGCGACATGCCGGGCTTGAGTGCATCGACCTGCTCCTTCGACACGAAGTTGCCCTGCACCACCTCGACCTTGTAGGGCGTCACGGCGTACAGCATGCCGCGCGTGCGGTCGGTCACGCCGCTGCAGGCGCCGAGCGACACGCTCGCCACGAGGACGGCAGCCAGCAGGCTCAGGCGGCTTTGGGGATTGGCAAGCATGGGCAAAAGGGGTAGCGATATGATCGACCCATTGTAGCGGCTGACCTTTTTTGCGGACGGCCGCATGCACGGCTGGCGCAGGAACGACCATGGGCAATATCGACGAACTCAAGAATACCGGCCTGAAGGCCACGCTGCCCCGTTTGAAGATTCTCGAGATCTTCCAGACCGGCAGTCAGCGCCACATGACGGCGGAAGACGTTTTCCGTGTGCTGCTCAACGAGCATTCGGACATCGGCTTGGCGACGGTGTACCGCGTTCTCACGCAGTTCGAGCAGGCAGGCATCCTGGAGCGCAGCCATTTCGAGAGCGGCAAGGCCGTGTACGAACTCAACGAAGGCACGCACCACGACCACTTGATCTGCACCTCGTGCGGCAAGGTCGAGGAGTTCTACGATGCCGAAATTGAGCGGCGCCAGCAGATGATTTCCAAGGACAAGGGCTGGATCCTGCAAGACCACGCCATGTCTCTCTACGGCCTCTGCGGCGACTGCGCCTCGCGCCGCTGAACCGCCCCCGACTTTCACGCGCGCGGGGTCAATCCAACGATCCGGCCTCCATCGCCTTGTGGTGGCGCGCCACGAAGTCAGCGTAGGTGTCGATGCCGCGCAGTTGCAGAATCGAATTGCGCACGGCGGCCTCGACCAGCACCGCGATATTCCGACCGGCCACGACCTGGATGATCACCTTGCGCACGGGAATGCCGAGCACGTCCTGCGTCAACGGTGCCGCCGGCATGCGCTCATAGTCGCGCTCGAAGCTGTCGCGCCTCACGAGGTGCACGATGAGCTTGAGGCGCATCTTCCGGCGCACCGCCGTCTCGCCGAAGATCGCGCGGATGTCGAGCAAGCCGATGCCGCGCACCTCCAGCAGGTTCTGCAGCAGTTCGGGGCAACGGCCCTCGATGGTGTTCTGGTTGATCCGATGCAGGTCGACGGCATCGTCCGCCACCAGGCCGTTGCCGCGCGAGATCAATTCGAGGCCGAGCTCGCTCTTCCCGAGGCCGGACTCGCCGGTGATCATCACGCCCAGGCCCAGGATGTCCATGAAGACGCCGTGCATTGACGTGCGCTCGGCGAAATGCTTCGACAGGTAGGCCCGCAGCAGGTCGATGACGTGGGCCGAGCCTTCGCGTGTTGCGAAAAGCGGCAACTGGGCGCGCTCGCAGATCGACAGCAACTCGTCCGGTGCCGCCTGGCCGTCGGCCAGCACCAGCATCGGCGGCTCCAGGGTGACGATGCGCGCGATGCGCCGCGCGCAATCCTCCGGGGTGCCGCGCGTCAGGTACGCGATCTCGCGCGCGCCGATGATCTGGACCCGGTACGGGTGGATGTAGTTGAGGTACCCGACCAGGTCGGCGGCCGATTGGGCGCGGCTGATGACCTCCGCGTCGAAATGGCGCTCCGAAGCGCCCAGGCCCGCCAGCCACTCCCAACGCAGCGGCCCCCGAAATTCCTCGAACATCGCGTCCGCGCTGATGACGGTCGGCTTCATGCGCGCGGAGAAGGTACGGTGTTCAGGCGACCTGCGCCGATTGCCATCCCGCGATCAGCGCGTGCAGGGCGCCAGCGTCGGTGCTCGACTTGATCTGCTCGCGCAGCCCGGCATCGCTGAGCAGCTCGGCGATCTCGGAGAGGATTTCGAGGTGCTTTTGGGTGGCCGCTTCAGGCACCAGCAGAAAGATCAGAAGCACCACGGGCTGTTCGTCCGGCGCATCGAAGCCGATCGGATCCGCAAGTTGGAACACCGCGGCCATCGGGGACTTGAGCCCCTTGATGCGACCATGCGGGATCGCCACGCCATGCCCCAGACCTGTCGAGCCGAGTCGCTCGCGAGCGAACAGGCTGTCGGTGATCAGAGCGCGCCCGAGACCGTGCAGGTTCTCGAACAGCAAGCCGGCCTCCTCGAAAGCACGTTTCTTGCTTGTGGCATCGACGCTCACGAGGACTTGAGCGGGCGGCAGGATGGACGCGAGGCGATTCATGGGTGGGGTCGGAGCGGGGGCGCTTATGCACC
>Ga0247812_10002412_pt1 | contig 10510 bp, 2 predicted proteins | sample UWRJL149409B1_FD_178011 | JGI IMG/M metagenome (GOLD analysis project Ga0247812, IMG submission 178011) | Plant litter microbial communities from Arlington Agricultural Research Station in Wisconsin, United States - UWRJ-L149-409B-1 | ecosystem: Environmental > Terrestrial > Plant litter >...
CTCGGGCGCCAACGTCTCCCGCCTCAAGGTCTGGGTCGACCCGGCCGACGGCTACAACAACCTCGACGACGTTGTCGCGATGGGTAAGCGCAACACGAAGGCCGGGCTGACGACGCTCGTGGACTTCCACTACTCCGACCGCTGGACCGACCCCGGGGCGCAGGGCGTTCCTGCCGCGTGGGCTGATGACACGATCGAGCAGATGACCGAGCACCTGCGCGACCACACGCTCGAGGTGCTGACCGCGCTGCGAAAGGCGAAGGTCACCGTCGGCTACGTGCAGGTCGGCAACGAGATCAATCCCGGAATGCTGTGGCCCCACGGCCAGACCTGGGACGTCGACCCGAGCGACGACGTCGCCGGTGCCCAGTGGGACAACCTCGCCGGCTTCCTCACCGCAGGGTCGACCGCCGTCGACGAGGTCTTCCCGAGGGCGAAGGTCATTCTGCACCTGACGAACATCAACAACGGCATCGGCGGGCTCACCTGGTGGTTCGACGAGATCACGGCACGCGATGTGCCGTTCGACGTGATCGGCCTGTCGTACTACTCGTACTGGCATGGCAGCTTCGCCGACCTGCAGGAGGCCGTCACGACCCTCGGCGAGCGCTACGACCGCGACGTGATCATCGTCGAAACGGCGTACCCGTTCACCCTCGAAGACGACAGCGAGAGCCCGTGGGAGAACGTGATCGACCTCGAGTCGGAGCTCACTGCCGGGTACCCCGCGACGCCGGCCGGACAGGCCGCCAATTTCCGGGCGGTGCAGGATGTCGTAGCTTCAGCCCCGGGAGGCCGCGGCCTCGGCGCCATCTACTGGGAGCCCGCGTGGACGTCGGTGGCCGGTGCGGGCTGGGATCCCGCTGACCCGACATCGGGCAACGCGTGGGAGAACCAGGCGATGTTCGATTACGACGGCCGGATGCTGCCGCGTTCGTTCGCGCAGTTCCTCCCCGACCCGTTTCTCTAGGCGGCTGCTGCGCCCTCCGCCGGCAGTTTTTCGGTCGGCGGAGGGCGCAACCACGACGTTCCTAGAACTCGTCCTCGCTCGCGAAGCGCAGCCGCTGCTTCACGGCGAGGGCGACGAACGCCGCAAACACCTCTCCCCACGCATCCTTTTTGATGTTGATCGGCTGCACCATCAGCGCACGGAGTCGCCCGCCAGCAGCGATGGTCTCAACGAGCACCAGATCATTGCCGAGCACGAACTGCCCCTCCGGCGCACGTAATTTCGCGGCAGAAATGCGCTTTCCCTCCGCGTCAACGAATCCGAGCTTCTTCATTGTCGTGGCGACGCTCGTCGCGGAGATGGGCTTCGCACTCTCGAGGTTTTCCAGCTCGCTACCCTGCGAAGCGAGTATCAGGTCGCTCAGCGGAGCCGTCTCATCCGGAGTCGTTGCGACCTTCTCCGCCTTCGCTGGAGCGGGCACGCCGCCTTCGCCGCGCTTCTCCACCGCCCGGCCCGCGACCTGCTCGAACACGGGCGGCTGGCGTCGCGGATCGTCGAGCGCGACAACCGGCTGCTCCAGGTACGGCGCAAGCACCGATGGACCAGGCGCCACTGCCGGCACGTCATCGCTCCAGCCGAAGTAGTGCAGGAAGTTCTCCTGCAGTTTCGTCGGCTCGTCGACGAGCACCACTCCGATGTGGGCGATCATCGCCATTGTCATAATGGGACTGGTGATGTCGACTGAACGGCCGCCTGTCACGATCACCGTTCGCTGAAACTCCTCACTGGCCGGGTCAGGTTGCACGGCCCACCGCGCGCCGGGGTCGACGCGTCGCACGACCCTGAAGAGGTAGTGCTGCATTGTCTCCGCGACATACTGTGACCGCCAGTACTCCCGCAGCTTGGGCGGAGCCTTCGACATCTCGATGAGCACAGAGGGACGCGGGCCGTCGGGCACACCGGGGAACTTAGACGCCCGGAACTTCAGGAACCACACCCACAGGGCCTCGATGCTGTCGATGGAGCCGTCGAGCGCGTCGAGCGGTCCTGTGGTCGCGGCCACCCACCGGGCGAGGTCTGCCAGCCGCGCGTCCTCGCGGCCGACGACGTGCTCGCGGAACTGCGCAGCTTGTTCCGCGGTGAGCGTGGAAAAGTCTGGAATCACTGTGGTGCCCCCATCACATCGCGAGAGCCCAATTCCTCCCGCCGCAGCAATCATGCACCACACCCGGTTTCGATGGACTCAACAAGAAAAAGGTTGCGCTCTCAGCTTCGACACAGGTACCGTGTTGCCTACGCCATCAGACGAAAGGAGCCCAGCGTGTTTAGAACAGAAATTGCAATCGCGATTCGTACCACCGCCGGCTTCGTCGGCGTCCTCACCGCGTAGCCGGCCAGCAGCAGTCCGCCGGTCCAGTCGGTGGTGACGCTCTCGAAGCCGGACTAGGCAGCTTCCGCAGATCTCTCTGCACTTGCGTGCTCTAGGTCACCCACCCAGCACGCCGCGCAATCCCGCGCGGCGGTCCCGCCGCTCACGCGGCTCTCCCCCATTCGGCGACCCCGAACGCTCTCCTTCAGGGCTCGGTTTCGCATGCCACAAAAAGGAATCACCACCATGAATACGCAACTGGTGACCGAAACCGGTCACCACCAGCACCCGCCTCACCAGCACAACCAGGCGCCCGAGTCGCAGCTCGTGCGTCACGTCGGCCCACTGGATCGGCTGGCGCTCCACATCGGAGTCGCACTGATCCGTTGGGGACGCCGCCCGATCAAGGCAGACGTCAGCAAGCGTCTCGCTTTCAATCTCGAAACGGATGCCGCTCGCCGAGAGATGGAACTCGTTCGAGCCCAGCACCTGGCGCGAGTCAACCGCATCCTGTGAGTGACCCCGTTGGTTGAACTTGCAGAAACCCCCACGTGAATCAATCACGTGGGGGTTTCGGTCAACCGGCAGACGCCGGCAACTACATTTCGTTACCCGTCTTGTTGATCGCATCGACGGTCGCGGTCGATTTCTCGGCCATGCAGGTGTCGTAGACCGACATGCTGCCTGACGAGAAAGCTTCGCTCGCCGACGACTCCCAGGCACCGTTGTTGGTCGGGTCGGCTGCCGCGATTGCCATGTTGCGCGTGGACTTGATCGCGGTAATCCCGACCGACGCGTACGGCTTGACGGCATCCTTGATCTGCCCGGCCCGGTTCGTCAGCTGGGTGAGCGTCGATGTGCCCGCCAGCGTTGATGACGACGTTGCCGCGGTGGATGCGGTGGATGCGCCAACGGTCAACGCCGTGACCACTGCCGTTCCGATGGCATTTTGAGCGGCATAGAACAAGGTGTCCTTGCCTCCGGCAGACCACGCGGTCATGCAGTCCAGCGGAGCCCAGACCAGCGACAGCACGAGGTTGAATGCATCCGACGCATTCTTCATTCCGTCGATGACGACGCCGTGCACTCCGAGAGCCTCGAGACCCTGGGCCGCATAGCCGAGCAGCGAGATGACCAGCGTTGCCTTGACCAGCAGCGACTGCACGTAGGCCGACAGCGTTGCCGTTGCTACGCCGACGAGCTTCTTCGATACGACCGCCGCCTGATCACCGACCATCGTGGCCACGCTCAGAATCTGCTCGTCGATACCCTTCGCTGAGAAGTAGGCAATGACTGTCTTGTCACCGGTCATCGAAACGGATGCCCAGTGGTTGTCGTCCGGGTCGATCGCGTTTGTGCCGCTCACCCAGTGACGGAACAGAACGTCTTCGCTGTCGAGGGCGTGCAGCACGACTTCGGTTCCGCCGAGGTACATGCCCTTCTCTTCGAGACCCGGGCAGTTCGGTGCGGTGAGCACTTCCAGGCGTTCCGCATCCGACGGCAGGGAGAGCTTGTAGCAAATGGCATCGTAGTTCGCGATCACACGGAAGTGGAACTCGTCTCCCTGCGCCATGCGGCCGCGCCCCGCGAGCGTGATTGGGGCATCCGGAACCTCGCCCGTGCCGGATACGTCACCCGACCAGCCGGTGAACTTGTAGGCGACCGGGTCAGCCGTTTCGATCGGCAGCATCTGCGATCCGGTCAACCACGCATACCCGCCGTAGCCGGAGCGCGGGTCGGAACCGGTCGAGCAGTCAGCGTCTTCCGTTCCGACCCAATTTCCGATGGTGGTGCCGCCGCCGCGCTGCGTGTTCGAGGCTCCCGCGTCGCGCACGAACTCGCCACTCGGACTGTAGACGTTCGCGCTCACCGAGACGAAGTGGCAGGCATAAGCGATGATCTGCGTCGGCCCGTTGATCTCCTGGCTGAGCTGGTACGTGCGATCCCAGGTGTTGCTGAGCCCGGGCCCGATGAACTCCGGCTGCTCCGTCGACCAGGCGAACACGACCTCGCTCCCTTCGGCGGCAGCGGTCTTGGGGCTGGCGTTGACCAGGATGCTGTTGCCGGTTTCTCCTCGGTCGTAGTATCGGTTTCCGTAGATGGCGCCACACGCATTCTCGCCGAGACCGTAGGACGTGGTCAGCGCCAGGTGCTCCGCCGAGGGCTCGACGAACGTGATCCGTCCGCACTTGGTCGGGTCGAGGTAGACCGCTTTTGCGATGGTGTCCTTCTTCAGAACGATGCTGTTACTCGTCTTGGTGAGATCGTCATCGCTCAGCTGGACGCCCGTCCACTGCTGGAATTTCAACGGTGTCTTCTCGACAACGGTGGTGCTGAACGACACGGTGGTGCCGATCTTGAACCAGGGCTCTGTCTTCGAGCCCGTGCCGACGGGGCAGTTCGATGCGGTGTCGATCTTCACCTTCGCGAAAGCCCCGTACGAGTTGTCGCCGACGAGCTTGGCGCCCATCGATACACAGGTCGAATAATTCGCCGAGATGACCAACGGCTTTTCGGTGATCGGGAAGGTGAACGGGCGGGTGAAGACGCGAATACCCGCGGCGTTGATCTCGAACTTGTCTCCGTACACGGTGTAGCGACCGGTGTCTCCACCGAACGATTCGAAGTAGCTGCGCGCCTCGCCTTTGTCGACGAGCGTGCCCGTGCCAAGGGTGCCGTAGGTCCATCCGCCCGCGGTCTGGGGGTCGTGGCAGTTCTGTGCGGGCACAGTCGTCGTCAGTGTTCCTGCGGTCGGCTGCTCGACCGTGGCAACGCCCGTGTAACAGACCGGCCCGAAGTGCGCGCTGATGCGGTTGCTGTTGGACGCGACGGTCGTCAGGATCGATTTTGCGAACCTCGCGTCACCCTGATCAACCCACCCGTAGAAGGTGGTGTGCTCAGACGGGCTCGGATTGTTGTACTTCGTGAGGATCTTGGTGCCGACCTTGAAGTAGGCGGTCAGCTCAACTCCGGCGGCGTCCACGGTGACCGGCTCCGAACATCCGTTGTCCGACGCCGTGTAAGGGAGTGCATCCGCGACAGAAATTCGCTTGTACGCGTGGTAGGTGGTGAAGGTGACGGGAACGCAGCGCGCCTCTGCCCAAGCGGCAATCGTGAACGGCGACGCCACTCCGTCGCGGAGAATCAGTTTGGCGTGCGTGTCGACGTCAGCGTCGAAGCCGAACTGTCCGGTGCGGATCTCGTCGGCGGGGTAGTCGACGCCGTTCTCACTCAGTCGGGTCACCTGGTAGCCGTCGGCAGCCTTGGCGAAGACCCGGATCTCGTCGGAGGTGTAGTAGCCGGTTCCGTTGTCGCAGGTGGGTTCCGGAGACAGCATGATGGTCGCTGATCCGGTCGGCGTGACGGTCGTGCGGCCCACCGGAATACACGCGACGATCGCGCCACCCTTCGATGCTGATCCGCTGTTCCAGACGGCGGTTCCGCTGTAGTCGAGAGTGAACACATCGCTGCTCGTGAGCGAGCCGTAACGCGGAAGGCTCACGTCGCATCCGCCGGTCAAAGCCGACGAGGTGCAGACGACGGTGTCGTTGAGCTTGACCGTGACGGTTCCCGCATCCGGCCCGGCCACGTTCCAGGTGACCGGAACAGTCGTGAGCCCACCCCACGAGCTTGCATTCACGCCGAACGTGATGGCCGGCGTGCCCTTGCGTACGTTGATGAGTAGGCCCGACTCTCCGGATGCGTACACATCGTTGCCGGAGTAGTCCGCGTCGACGAAGTGGTCACCGATGCGGTCGAACGGCAGGACGCACGACGCGGTGCTTTCCTGCGCGCTCGTTCCGTTCGAGAACATCTGCACGGTGCACTCCGAGTACAGGTCTTTCATCGTGACCGAACCCGACGGTGCGTAGAACGGCTTGAGGTCGGCGGGCAGGCCCGTGAACTGCTGCGCGTCGAAAGCCACGGTCGTCGTGTACACGGCCGGCGTGCCGTAGGTGACCTGCGTCGGCCCGGTGACGGATACCTTCACGGGTGCCTTCACCCAGTAGTGCGAGAGGGTGCCGGAGCTGTCGGCCATGTTTCCGGATGCGTTGTACTTCGCGACGATGTCGCCCGACCACACGGCATCCGGCTCGTAGTTGATAGTCGCGATGCGATCGACACCGACGGTGCCGGATCCGAGGTAGACGTCGTCGCGGTAGAACGCGACGTTTCCGTAAGGAGTGCCGGTTGCCGCGGTGACCTTCGCCGAGTACGACACCTTTGCGCCGACGATTCCCGGGAAGCGCTGGAAGACCTGGCTCGTGGTCGTCACTTCGACGGATGTCGGAGTCTTGCCGATCACGACGCCGAACGTCTCCGACACGGTGTAGTTCAGAGCGGTGTCACCGGAGTACGTGACAGCGAACTGGTGGCTACCGAGCGCGACCAGCGCGGATGGAGTGCCGGTAAGCACCGCTTTTCCATCGATGAGCTCGACCTCGTCGCCGACGGTGATGCCGTTGCCCGCCTCCGCGAAGTGCAGTCGAACGGTGCCGGTCGCCTTGGTCGCGCCGAGCACCTCGACCGAGACGCTCAGCGGAAGGCCGTAGCCGACCTCGGCCGGTGCTTCCACATTCACGATCGCCGTCGACGTGTTGACGTCGATCTGCGTAACCGCAACATCGTTCGGATTGGTGGACACGTAGCGGGTCTCGACGTCGCTCTTCTGGTAGGTCGCGCGGATGGTCCAGGTGCCGGCGAGGTCGACGAGCATTCCCGCCGGGAGCGCCTTCGCGAGCGAGGTCTTTCCGTTGACAAGCGTTGACGTGTACGGACCGAACGTGCCGCCACCGCTCTTGTTGATCTGGAAAGAGATCGAGCCCTGGGGAGTGAGGCCGGGGTTTTTGCCCGTGATTTCGACGCTCGCGTTCGCGGCGAGATTCTGTCCCATCACCGCGGTCGCGTCGACCGAGACGACGGCTTCGAGTGGCGTGACGGTGACCCGGCGTCGCTCTTCGTTGTTGTCGCTCGAGAGTGTCGAGCCTTCGAAACCGGCAGCCGGCTCGAACGTGGCGGTCAACCAGAAGTTGTCGACGCTGATGACCGGCGGTCCGAAGTTCGCATCGACGACGACCGTGCGAACACCGGGCGTCGCGGTGTTGTCGGCAGCGGACAGCGTCGCGCGTCCGACCTCGATGCCGAGCCAGGACACCACGACGTCACCCTCGGGGGCAACGCCGTTCGCGGTGTTCTTTACCGTCACGGTCGCTTCGAGCGAGTCGCCGTACTGCACGGTGGTTGCGCTGAGGTCGTCGAGATCGGTATCGGTCGTGGCGGCCGAGATGGTGACGGATGCCGTGCCATCGTTCGCCGCGAACTGCGCATTCCCAGCGAAGTCGGCGGTGAAGAGGTAGGTGTCAGGCAGCAGGTTGCCGACGGTGAACGTGCCCTTTCCGCCGGTCAGCACTACGGTGCCGAGGGCGATCGCCTCGCCATCGGTGGGGGTCGCGGTCACCGTGACCGTTGTGCCGTCGACCGGGGTGACGGAGCCAGCGCCGACCGAGACCTCGTAGGTGCCCGGGTTGCCGAAGGTGATGGACGTGGGGCCGGAGAGTGTGACATCCGGAGTCGATTTCGAGATGGCGACCGTGGTGTCGTCGTTCGACGACGCGAATCCGGAACCGCCGGTGTACGTCGCGACGACCGTGCGGTCGCCGACGCCGATGCTGCTCGCCGAGACCGTGAGGCTCGCCGTCGCGCAGTCGCCAGTCGTGCATGGCGCGAGCTGCGCGGTGCCAAGGGTGATGCTTCCGAGGGTGAAGGCGACGGTGCCGATAGGCGTGAGGTTCGACGAGGTTGCGTCGACGGTTGCCGTCAGCGTGACCTGCTCGTCGTAGGTCGGCGAGGACGGGGTGGCGGTGAGCGAGGTCGCGGTCGGGGTGGACGCGACGGTGATCGACGACGCGCTTGAGCTGGAGTCGACGGCGGCCGTGTAGCCAGCGAACTCCGCGACAATGCTGTGCGTGCCAGCCGAGAACGCGTTAGCGGGGATCAGCACGGTGAAGGTCGAGGTGGTGTCGCGGGTGGCATCCGAGTTATACGACACGGGGCCGAAGGTCTCGGTTCCGTCGACGACGATCGAGACCGCGCCGGTCGGTTCGAGGGCGCTCGGGGCATCCGCGGTGACCTCGACGGTGACGGAAACCGCTTCGCCGAAAGTCGGGTTCTGCGGGCTGATCGACGTGATCTCAGTCGACGTCGTCGCGGCGGTGTTCTGGAAGGTGGTGGCCGTGGATGAGGCGGTTCCGTAGAGCTCATCACCTGAGTACTGCACCACGATCGGGATGGCGGTGCCGGTCACGGGAAGGCGGCTGAGGTCGATGCTGACCGTGCCATCCGCTGCGAGCCGAGAGGCAATTCCCTGCAGGGTGACGGTTCCGGTCGGGGTCGGACCCGCACCGGCGACGGTGACTTCGGCGACCGATGCGGGATCGCCGTAGACCGCGTTCGCGTTGGGCATCGCGACGGTGACGGTCGGGGTTCCGAGCACGCGGACCGGCTGGCCGGCTGTTGTTGCGCCGGCGTGCTGTCCGTCGGTGCTGGTGTAGATCGCGTAGAGCTCGCTGTCGCCGACCGGGAGATCGGACGCGGGAATGGAAAGTTCGGCGGTGCCGTTGTCGACGGCGACGGGACCGGCAAGGATGTCAGTGCCGGCGGCATCGCTCGCGATCGAGACGCTTCCTTCGCGGTCGTCGCTCACCGAGGCGATGAGGGCGATCGTGGCCGCGTCGGCGAATTTCCACGCCGAAGCGCTGCACTCCGTTGATGCGGGATTCGCGCAGGCGAGGGTGACCGGAATCGCGATCTGCTCAACCCGGTACTGCTGCGGGCCAGCGACGCTGACATCGAATGGAAAGGTCGGCGCGAAGCTGGCGGAGTACTCGATGACGCTTCCACCGGCGAGGTCGGTGACCTCGATCTCGGCGACGCCGCTCTGGCTGACCGTAATCGGGCCGTACTGCTCGCCGTCGATGTCGAAGGTGACGGTTCCGGCAGCGATTGCTCCGGATGCCGCCGTCACCGTCGCGCGGAACGTCGCGGTTCCGTAGACCGTTGCGCTCGGGGTCGCCATGATCTCGAGGCTCGTGGCGCCGTTGACCTCGACGGCTCCGAGGTCACAACCGTTCGCGGGACGCGTCGTGCCGAGGGCGTCGACCGCCGGGCAGTTCAGGCCGCTGCCGAGGGCGGCGTTGCCGAAGAGGCTTTGCGGGTAGACCGGAACGATACCCGCCGAGTCGAGGGCGAGAACGTAGCCGCCTCGGGTGCTGGTGGTTCCGGGGCAGGTGATGTCGGCATCCGCAGACATGTTCTTGGTACCGGTGAACTGGCCGGAGCAGGCGAACCCGGCCTCGCCGTTATTGGTCGAGAAGATCGAGTTACGCAGGGTCGATACCGCGTTGGGGCTCGCGAGCGAACCACCGCGCGAGTTGACGAATGAGCTGTTGACGACGGTCATGTGGTCTTGCACGAATACGTCGGTGCCCCGGTTGCGCACGGTTGTGTACTGGTCGCCGACCGAGTTCTCGCCGAAGGTCGAGTTCTCTATAGCTGCGATGCCCGAGTAGATCGCGCCACCCATCGTGGACTCGCCCCAGTAGCTCGCGCGGTTGCCGATGAACGAGCTCGCGGTGACCGTCAGGTCGCTGGTGGCAACGGCGCCGCCGCCCATCAGAGCAGTGTTGCCGTCGAAGTAGACATTGTTGAGCTGCGTGTTCGGCACCCAGGCCTGCAGGCCACCGCCGTACGAGTCCGAATAGCCGTGGCGGAAGGTGACGCCCGAGATGCCGAGGCTCCATTTTTCGCTCTGCGCGTTGAGGATCTGGTTGCCGTGACCACCGTCGAGCACAACGCGGTACCCGCCGGTGTCGATGATGAGAGCACCGTCGACGATCGACGATGCGGCAGCGGCGTTGGTGGTGCCGACGAGCGTTGCGTCGACGGATGCCGTGCTGATCGATACTTCATCGGACGGTTCGTCGTCGGTCGGATCGTTCTCCGCGGGTGCGTCCTCGCTTGGTTCGTCCTCAGCGGGAGTTTCTTCGACGGGTGCTTCTTCGCTGGGGGTCTGCTCGGCGGGAGCGTCTTCCGACGGCGTCTCTTCCGACGGCTCTTCCTCGGTGGGAGTCTCGTCGGCCGGAGCTTCGCTCGGCTGCTCGGTTGGCTGCTCTTCCTCGGGCGTCTCCCTCTTG
>Ga0247812_10002413_pt1 | contig 10509 bp, 9 predicted proteins | sample UWRJL149409B1_FD_178011 | JGI IMG/M metagenome (GOLD analysis project Ga0247812, IMG submission 178011) | Plant litter microbial communities from Arlington Agricultural Research Station in Wisconsin, United States - UWRJ-L149-409B-1 | ecosystem: Environmental > Terrestrial > Plant litter >...
GCTGGAGCGCGGGGGTGGCGAAGGCATTGTCGACCACGCTGGTGATCCCCGCGGCGCGGGCGATGTCGCACACGGCCTTCATGTCCACGATGTCCATCGTCGGATTGGCCGGGGTCTCGAAGAAGAACACTTTGGTGTTGGGCTGGATCGCATCCTGCCATGCCTGGGTGTCGCGCGCGTCGATGATCGTGGTGGTGATGCCGAAGCGCGGCAGCAGACTGTCCGTCAGCCAGCGGCACGAGCCGAAGGCGGCGCGGCCGGCGACGACGTGATCGCCCTGGCTGAGCTGGCAGAGCAAAGCCGCGGTCATCGCCGCCATGCCGGTGGCCATGGTGCGGCAGGCTTCCGAGCCCTCCATCAGCGCGATGCGCTCTTCCAGCATCTGGACGGTGGGGTTTTGGAGGCGGCTGTAGGTCATGCCCTGCTGCTCGCCCGCGAAGCGCGCGGCGGCATCGGCAGCGCAATCATAGGCATAGCCCGAGGTGAGGAAGAGCGCCTCGCTGGTCTCGCCCCATTCCGAACGCGCCGTGCCGCCGCGCACGGCCTGGGTTGCGGGGCGCCACTGTTGCGTGATCGAACGGTCCTGGCCGGTATGTCTCTTCATGCCCGCCGCTTTGCCGCGCGGGCATGGCTTGCGTCAATGGATTTGCGGCCGGGATTTTCTTGGGGGGCGGAAAGATGAGGGTCTCCCCGGTCTCACACCGGCGTCACCCTGAACTTGTTTCAGGGTCCATTCGTCCGCCTGCGAGATCGCGCGCGTGACGCAATGGATGCTGAAACGAGTTCAGCATGACGATGGAGTGTGGGGAAAGCTCGCTTACAGCCCCGCGAGCACCGCATCGCCCATGGCGGTGGTGTCGACCGTGCCGCCCAGATCGAAGCTGCGCGCCCCGCCGGCCAGTGCCCGGGCGACCGCGGCCTCGATGCGATCGGCGGGCTCCGGCATCTCCAGCGAATAGCGCAGCATCATCGCGGCGGAGAGGATCGTCGCCAGCGGATTGGCCTTGCCCTGGCCGGCGATATCGGGGGCGGAGCCGTGGATCGGCTCGTACAGCCCCTTGCCCGCCGCATCCAGCGAGGCCGAGGGCAGCATGCCGATCGAGCCGACGCACATGCTGGCCTGATCCGAGAGGATATCGCCGAAGAGATTGCCGGTGACGATCACGTCGAACTGGCCGGGATTGCGCACCAGCTGCATCGCGCAATTGTCGACATACATATGGCTGAGTTCGACATCGGGATAGTCGGCAGAGACCTCGTTCACCACATCGCGCCAGAGCTGCGAGGTCTCTAGCACATTGGCCTTGTCCACCGAGCAGAGTTTGCCGCGGCGCGCCTGGGCTGCCTTGAAGCCGGCATGCGCGATGCGCGCCACTTCGGCCTCGTTATAGGCCATCACGTCATAGCCTTCGCGCAGGCCGTCCGCGGTCTTGCGCATGCCCTTTTCGCCGAAATAGACGTCTCCGGTCAGTTCGCGCACGATCACCATGTCGATCTGGCTGGCCACTTCGGGGCGCAGCGCGGAGGCATCGGCCAGTTCGGGGAAGAGCTTGGCGGGGCGAAGGTTGGCGAACAGGCCGAGCTCCTTGCGCAGGCCCAGGATCGCCTGCTCGGGGCGGAAGGCCCGCTCCAGCGAGTCGCACTCGGGGTCGCCGACCGCGCCGAACAATATCGCATCGGCGCGCCGCGCCAGATCCAGCGTCGCCGGCGGCAGCGGATGGCCCGCCTTCTTATAGGCGGCCCCGCCCACCGCCGCGGTCTCGAACGTCAGCCCGCAATCCAGCGCTTCCAGCACGCGCACGGCCTGGGCGATCACTTCGGGTCCGATCCCGTCTCCGGGCAGCAAGGCAATCAGCATGAGACTCTCCAGATGCGCTCAGGCTGAGCTCGTCGAAGCCCGTTCAACCAGCGCGACCAGCGCCGGAGAAGCACCCTTCGACAGGCTCAGGGTGAGCGCAGGGTTAAGGTCGCACGCCAATGCCTTCCCCCGCGCCCTCACGCAACCGCCCTTTTGAGCCGCTCCACCAGCCGCTCGCGCGCCGCCATCACGTCGATGCGGCGTTCGGCGAAGATATTGGCGGCCAGCGCCTGCCCCGTCTCGCGCAGCGCGCCCAGGATATCGGCCCAGTCCGGATCGCGCGGCATCACCACCGAGGGCGCGCGGCCGAAGCCCAATTCGCCCAGCAGCAGAAGCTCGTAGCGCGCCAGCGCCACCGACCAGCCGCGCGCGCTGGGCGCCGCCTCGATCGCGCCCAGCACGCCTTCCAGCGCGCCGTGGATATGCGGATAGGGCTGGCCTTCGGGCAGCGCGCTGGCGGTGAGCGCGGTGACCCAGTCCAGCGCCGCGGCCGCCAGTGGCTCGGCCATCAGCGGCGCGCGGCTGTGGACCAGTTCGGCGATCATCCCCGCCAATTGATCCTCCGTCCGCGCGCGAAATTCGGCCATCACCACATTGGAGGGCATCAGGATCGGCCGCATCGTGCGCGATCGCCCGCCGCGGACATAGCCGCCCATCAGGCCGTGATCCTCGGTCATCGCGCGCACGATCGCGCCATGCTCGCCATGCGGCCGAACCGCGCAGATGATGGCCTGGACCGCGATGTGCATCGCGCCTTCCTATGGCATAGGCGGGTGGTGGCAAGCGCCCGGTAACCATTGGCGCGCTAGGGAGGGCATGATGACCGATCAGAAACTCTTCCCCGTCCCCCGGGCGCGGCTCGATCTGCCGCCGCGCGCGGACCAGCGCGCCGCGCTGCCCCAGGATTTCGGGCGCCGCTATGTGATCTTCGGCGATGCCGAGGAGGAGTTCGACTGGGGGGCGCCGTTCGCGCGAGGCAACACGTCCACCGCGGCGATCGCGAGCCTGCCCGCGGCCACCCGGCGCTTCAACGATCGCGGCTGCGTGCCCTGCTATATGGTCGACTATCCGGTGGTGAACAATCCGGCGAGCGCGGCGATCATCCGGGCGATGGTCGAGAGCGGCCAGTGCGACGTCGGCACGCAGCTCCACCCCTGGGTCAATCCGCCTTTCGAAGAAGAGGTGAACGCCTTCAACAGCTTCACCGGCAATCTTCCCAGAGACCTGCAACGCGCCAAGCTCCATGCGCTGACCGCGACGATCGAGGAGGCCACCGGCTTCCGTCCCGTCACCTATCGCGCCGGCCGTTACGGCATCGCCGAGCACACGGCGGACCTGCTCATCGAGGCGGGCTATCGCATGGACGTCTCGATCCGCGCGCGCTTCGATTACAGCGCCTCGGGCGGGGCGGATTTCTCGGCGCATCCGATCTGGCCCTATCGCGTGGCGGGGCCGTTGTGGGAAGCGCCGCTTACCGCGGGCTGGTTCGGCCATCTCCATCGCTTTCCCGGCCTCTATCGCCATGCCTTCCTGCGCGGCCCCCTGTCCCGGCTCGGCCTGCTCGGCCGCGCCGCATTGACGCCGGAGGATATGCCGCTGGCCGATGCGCTGGAGGCGATCCGCATCCTGCTGGGCGAAGGCCATGCGCTGTTCAGCCTGTCCTTCCACACCCCCACGGTGGAGATCGGGCACACCCCCTATGTCCGCGACGCCGGCGATCTGGCGCGATTCTGGACTTGGTGGGATGGCGTGCTGGACCAGTTCGATCGCGCGGGCGTCCGGCCGATCCGCGCGCATGAGATTATCGATGCGCTGGATCGCGGCGCGGGCTGATCGCATCCGGCGCCACTCCCGGGCGCATCCAGAAGCGCCCAGGCTGAGCGTTTCGAAGCCCCGTCCGGGCCAGGCGCCGGCCCCTCGACACGCTCAGGATGAGCGCGAGAAGAGGCGACGCCCCGTTTTCGCCGAGCAGCCGATCCCAGACCGGGATTGTCATTTTCCGAAACTCTTAACCCTCTCCCTGTATCGGGTGTATCTGGATATCCCGCTACGAGGGCATGTGTGAGACGAACGGCGCCCAGTGATTTCGCGATCTCCGCGCCGGTCGAGAGCCGCGCGCAGGAAAGCGTGCGTCCGCTCGGCCCGGCGCCTTCGGTGGAGGTCGCCCCCGCGCATGCCATTCCCGCGCAATGGGCCCCCGCCTGGGACGATCTGGCCGATCACGCGTCCGAGCCCAGCATCTTCGCCGAGCGCTGGTTCCTGCTGCCCGCGCTCGCCCATCTCACGCCGCCGGCGGGCGTGCGGATGCTCGCGGTGTGGCAGGGCCATGCGCTGCTCGGGCTGATGCCGCTGGCGATCGACAGCCATTATGGCCGCGCGCCGGTGCGCAATGTCCAGAATTGGCGCCATCATCACAATTTCCTCGGCACGCCACTGATCCGCGCGGGGCAGGAGAAAAGCTTCTGGACCGCGCTGCTCGCGGCGCTGGACGCGGCCGATTGGGCGCCGGGCTTCCTGCACCTCACCGCCATGGCGCAGGGCGGCCCCGTGCTGGCGGGCCTGCGCGATGCGGGACGGCGGATGGACGTGGTCCACCGCAGGGAGCGCGCCATGCTCCAGAGCGCCCTCTCGTCCCAGGCCTATTACGAAGCCACCGTCCGCAAGAAGAAGCGCAAGGAAATCGGCCGGCTGATGGCGCGGCTCGCCGAACAGGGGACGGTCGAATATGCGCGCTACCGCCGCGGCGAGGATCTCGCGGCCTGGTGCGACGATTTCCTGGCGCTCGAGCAATCGGGCTGGAAGGGCCGCGCCGGATCGGCGCTGGGCAGCGCGCCGGAGACCGAGGCCTTCCTGCGCGCGATCGTGGCGGGTGCGGAGGCCGCGCAGCGGCTGGATTTCGTCCGGCTCTCGCTGGACGGCAGGCCGATCGCGATGCTGCTCAATCTGCTCAGCCCGCCGGGATCCTTTTCCTTCAAGATCGCCTTCGACGAGGAATTCGCGCGCTTCTCTCCCGGCGTGCTGATCCAGCTGGAAAATCTCAAGATCCTCGAGCGCCGCGGCATCGCCTGGATGGACAGTTGCGCGGTGGAGAATCATTCGATGATCAACAGCCTGTGGGGCGAGCGGCGGACGATCGTGCGCGTTACCGTGCCGCTGGCCGGCCTGCGCCGCCGCCTGGCCTATGCCGCCTGCCGCGCCGCGGAGCGGGGCCTGGAATGGCTCCGCAGCCAGCGCGCGCCCGCACTTTCCCCTCCTGCGAACGACGACGAGTAAGCCGATGACCCAGCGCGTCTTTTCTGCCGAAGCCCTGGCCGATTTCGCCGCTCTTTATCCGGAGCGGCCGGGGATCGTCCGGCACGACCTCACCCGCCATCCGCTGTTCGAGCTCGAGTCTCTGGTGGCGCTGGCGCAGCGGATGAAGCCCGAGACGGTGGAATATAACCGCGCCGACCTGCCGATCGGGATCGATCCCGCGGACATTCCCGACAATGGGCTGAGCGCGGCGGAGACGATCCGCTCGATCGAGCAGAACGGCTCATGGATGGTGCTGAAGTTCGTGGAGCAGGATCCGCTCTATCGCGCGCTGCTGGAAGAGACGCTCGCCGAATTGCGCCCCGTCACCGGCCCGGCGACGGGGCCGATGCTCAATCTGGAGGGTTTCATCTTCGTTTCCTCGCCCGATGCCGTGACGCCCTTCCACTTCGATCCCGAGCATAATATCCTGCTCCAGATCCGCGGCAGCAAGGTGATGACCGTGCTCCCCGCGCGCGACGAGAGCGTGGTGGCGGGCACGCATCACGAGACCTTCCACATCGGCGGCCACCGCAATCTGCCCTGGCAGGACGATTTCACCGCCAAGGGCACGCCGTTCGCGCTTTCGCCCGGCGAGGCGATCCATGTGCCGGTGAAGGCGCCGCATTGGGTGAAGAACGGCCCGGCGCTGTCCATCTCCTTCTCGATCACCTGGCGCTCGCGCTGGAGCTATCAGGAGGCCGATGCGCGCGGCATGAACCATGTGCTGCGCAGCCTGGGACTGGAACCCAGGGCGCCCAAGGCGTTTCCGGATCATAATGACGCGAAATCGGTGGCGTATCGGATGATCCGCAAGGCGAAGGGGGTTTTGGGGAAGGGGTGAGACTGACGCCCCCCCTCCCCACCCCCTCCGTCATCCCCGCGAAAGCGGGGACCCATCAACTCGGAATTATCCGGAGATTTTACGGCGCATGGGTTCCCGCCTTCGCGGGAATGACGGGGAAGGGAGTGGATTAGCCCCCCTCACCCGCCCCCGTGGAAGAAATCGAAAATCCCCTGCGCCATCTGTTTCGACACGCCGGGGGTCTTCTGCAGATCCTCCAGCGCGGCATTCTTCACCGCGCGCGCGGTTCCGAAATGCATCAGCAGCGCCTTCTTGCGCGCGGGGCCGATGCCGGGGACATCGTCCAGCAGGCTGGTGACGATCGCCTTGGCCCGCTTGGCGCGGTGCGCGCCGATCGCGAAGCGGTGGACCTCGTCGCGCAGCCGCTGCAGATGGAACATCACCGGCGCATTGACCGGCAAGGTAAACTCCCGCCCGTCGGGAAAATGAAAGGTCTCGCGCCCGGCATGGCGATCGGGGCCCTTGGAGATGCCGATGATCGGCACGTCCTCGATGCCCATCTCGTCCAGCACGGCCTTCACCGCGCTCACCTGCCCCTTGCCGCCATCGATCAGCAGCAGATCGGGCCATTCGCCGCCTTCGCGATCGGGGTCCTCGCGCTGCGCCCGGCCGAAGCGGCGCTCCATCACCTCGCGCATCATCGCGAAATCGTCGCCTGGGGCGGTCTCCGGCCGCTTGATGTTGAACTTGCGATAGGCGCCCTTGCGGAAGCCCTCCGGCCCGGCGACGACCATGCCGCCGACGGCATTGCTGCCCTGGATATGGCTGTTGTCGTAGATCTCGATCCGGTCGGGCGGCCCCTCCAGCTCGAACAATTCGCCGATCTCGCGGAAGATCTTGGCTTGGGTGGTGCTTTCCGCCTGGTGCCGGTCAAGCGCCTCGCGCGCGTTGCGGCTGGCCTGTTTCATCAGCCGCGCGCGATCGCCGCGCTGGGGGACCGAGATCACAACCTTACCGCCCGCCTTTTCGCACAGGGCCTCCGCCAGCAATTCGCATTCGGCGGGCGGGCGATCGACCAGGATGGTGCGCGGGGGCGGCACGTCTTCATAGAATTGCATCAGAAAGCTGGCGAGCACCTCATCCTCGGGCACGTCGGCGGTGTGCGCGGGAAAGAAGCTGCGATGCCCCCAATTCTGCCCGCCGCGGATGAAGAAGGCCTGGATGCCCATCACGCCCGATTGCGCGGCCAGCGCGAAGATGTCCGCATCGCCCACGCCCTCGGCATTCACCGCCTGGCTGCCCTGGATGAAGGTGAGCGCTTTCAGCCGATCGCGCAGCACCGCGGCCTGCTCGAAATCGAGGTTGCCGCTGGCCTGTTCCATCGCCCTGCCCAGCCGCGCCTGCACCTGGGTGGCCTTGCCGCCGAGGAAGTCCTTGGCCTCGGCGACCAGGCCGGCATAATCCTCCGGTGAGATGCGATCGACGCACGGCGCCGAGCAGCGCTTGATCTGGTAGAGCAGACACGGCCGGTCGCGATTGTTGAAGAAACTGTCGGTGCAGGAGCGCAGCAGGAAGAGTTTCTGCAGCGCGTTGAGCGTGCGCCCCACCTCGCCTGCGCTGGCGAAGGGGCCGTAATAATTGCCCTTGGCCTTGCGCGCGCCGCGATGCTTCTGGATGCGCGGATAGCGATGATCGGAGCGCAGCAGGATGAACGGGAAGCTCTTGTCGTCGCGCAGCAGCACATTATAGGCCGGGCGATAGCGCTTGATCAGCTGTGCCTCCAGCAGCAGCGCATCGGCTTCGTTGTTGGTGGTGACGATGGTCATCGAGCGCGTCTGCGCGACCATGCGCTGGAGCCTTTTGGGCATCCGCGCCACCTGAGTATAATTGGTCACCCGCGCCTTGAGCGAGCGCGCCTTGCCCACATACAGCACGTCGCCACGCGCATCCTGCATGCGATAGACGCCGGGGCGCGTGGGCAAAGTGGCCAGCACATTGCGGATCGCCGCCACCCCCGTCTCCAGATCGGGCTTCTCGGCGCCGCGGACGGCGTAAGTGGCCTTGTCCTCATTGAATCGGTCTGGGGCGGAAGGCGTGGACATGGGGTGGATTTAGGGATGTTGGGGCGCGGATGCCAGCGGCTCGGCACGAAAGCGGAAAGACGCCGTCATGGCGAGCGCGGCGCCGCAAATGGTTCGATATCCCGAAAGAAAACGGGCGACCCGCAGGCCGCCCATTTATCGTCCAAACCCGCCTCGCAGCGGATCGAGTATCGTTCAGTTCAGGCGCGAACCCAGGCCGGCGATGGTCTGGTCGACTAACGGCTTGTCCTGCGCGGCGCCGTGGCCCTGCGCGATCAGCGCGGTGGCGGCGATGGTGGCGGCTTCGGCGGCCTTGGCGCGGACCGAGGCGATGGCAGCGCGCTCGGCGGCGCCGATCTTGTCTTCGGCCATCTTGGCGCGGCGCAGCGTCAGGTCCTTGGCATGCGCATTGGCGTCCGCCAAGATCTGCACGGCTTCGGCTTCGGCATGGGCGCGCATCGTGCCGGCTTCGGCTTCGGCGGCCTTCACCTTGGCCTCATATTCGGCGCGCAGGGCCTCGGCCTCGGCGCGAAGCTTCTTAGCCTCGTCCAATTGCGCGCGAATGTCTGCGATGCGCTTGTCCAGCGTGCCGCCCAGCAGCGCGGGGACTTTCTTCCAGATCAGGATGGCGATGAACACCGCCATCGCCAGCGCCACCCAGGCGCCGGGATTGAGGCCGAGCGCGATCGGCTCGGCATGTTCGGCACCGCCATGCGCTGCGGTGCCCGCGTGGAGACCCTCTGCGCTATCGGCATGCGCCAGATTGGCGGCGACCTCGGCCGAATCGGCCGCGGCGGTGGATGCTGCTACGTCAGACATTGGCCAGGGCCGCCTTTACTGCGTTGGTGGCCTGGGCCGGGGTGACCGCCGCGCCCGAAAGCTTGGCGACCATTGCCTGTGCGGCCTCGGCCGCGACAGTCTCGATATCGGCCAGCGCCGCCTGCGACGCCGCGGCAATCCGTGCCTCTGCCGCGGACAGCGTTTCCGCGATTTCGGCATCGGCCTTGGCCAAAGTGGTTTCGGACTCGGCGATGCCCTTGGCCTTGGCGGCCTGGGTCAGCTTGAGCGCCTCGGCCCGATTGGCATCGGACTTTGCCCGATAGGCTTCCTCGCGCGCGTCCGCTTCCTTGTGGGCGCGCTCGGCGGCGGCGAGATCGCCGGCAATCTGCTTGTCCCGCGCGTCCACCGTGCCCTGGATCTTCGGCACCATGCCGAGACCCACGACGACGTAGACGAGACCGAAGATCAGCAGAAGCCAGAAGATCTGCGACGCATAGGTTGCGGCTATCTGGGCAATCTGGGGCATTTCAGGGTCCGTTTAGCTCCGTTCATCCCGGCCCTGTCAAAGCAGCGCTTCGACCGGACCGGGGCGAACGGTTTGAAGTCAGGCGACGAAGATCAGGATCATCGCGACGACGAATGCGAGCAGGCCGAGAAGCTCGGCAGCCGCGAAACCGATGAACAGGCGGCCCTGCTGGCCATCTGCGGCTGCGGGGTTGCGCAGCGCGCTCTCGAGGAACGAGCCGAAGACGTTGCCCACGCCGATGGCGGCCATGCCGGCACCGATTGCGGCCAGACCGGCACCGATGAGCTTTGCTGCTTCTGCGTCCATATTACTAACTCCTTCTTTATATTCAGATATAGGTGGTTGAAAACTCAGTGAAGATTCTCGGCATCGTTGATGTACAGCGAGGTGAGAAGCGCGAACACATAGGCCTGGATCCCGGCGACTAGCACTTCCAGTGCGCAGATCGCGATCATCAGGATGAAGCTGGGCAGGCCGATCGCCACGCCATAGCCGAGGCCCGCATTGGAGCTGTCGATCACGAAGCTCGAAAGAACCTCGAGCAGAACGTGGCCGGCCATCATCGCGACGAACAGTCGCAGCGCCAGGCTGAAGGGGCGGACCATGAACGAGATCAGCTCGATGAACGGGATCAGCCACAGCAGCCACCAGGGCGTGCCATGCGGCACGAACAGCGAGAAGAAGTGCAAGCCATGCCGCCAGAAGCCGACGATCAGCACGATCGAGAAGCTCAGGATCGCCAGCACGCCGGTGACGGTGAAGTGGCTGGTGAAGGTGAAGGGATGGACGCCCACCAGGCCAAGCGGGAGAAGACCCAGCAGATTGGCGAAGAGGATGAACATGAAGATGGAGAAGATATAGGGCACGTATTTCTTGCCCGCGGGGCCGACATTGGCCGACAGCATGCCGTCGATGAAGCCGGTCATGCTTTCCACGGCCATCTGCCAGCGGCCGGGCACCAGCGCGCGCTTCATGCCGCCCAGCATGAACAGCCACAGCACCACAGCGGTGATCGCCATCCACAATGCGGAATTGGTGAACGCGATATTATAGCCCGCAATCGCCAGATGATCGGTCCCGAACAGGGGCTCGATCGTGAACTGGTGCATCGGATCGACTTTAGCAGCGTCAGCCACGCGAATAACCCCATTCTGCAACCAAAGCGCCC
>Ga0247812_10002414_pt1 | contig 10505 bp, 9 predicted proteins | sample UWRJL149409B1_FD_178011 | JGI IMG/M metagenome (GOLD analysis project Ga0247812, IMG submission 178011) | Plant litter microbial communities from Arlington Agricultural Research Station in Wisconsin, United States - UWRJ-L149-409B-1 | ecosystem: Environmental > Terrestrial > Plant litter >...
GCCACGATCGTGCGCCCCTGCGCCCGCACATCGGCCAGCGCGCCGCGGATCAGCCGACTGCCCAGGCCTTTGCCCTCCAGCGCGCGGGGTACCTGCGTATGCGTGAATACGATCGCATCGCCGCGCGGGCGATAGGCGGCGATGCAAAGATCGCCGTGCGCGTCCAGCTCATAGCGACTGGCGTCGGTGTTGTTGCGAACGCTGTCCGGCGCGGGGATCATGACTCACTCCTCGGCCCGCGGGGCCTGTTGCGGAAATCAGGATAAAGCCCGACGCCCGCGCATGTTCCCCCCGATGCGAAAGGGTTAACCCTCAATTCCGTGCCAGCGCCGACCGGCGACGCATCGAATTGGGAAGGCGAGCGTTGCGATTGCGAGCGGTGCCCGATCATCGCTGCGTATCGCCACAAAAGGAGCTTCCATGCGCCGTCTTTCCCTGATCCTGGCCCTTGCCATCTCCGCCCCCCTGCTTCCCGCCGCCGCCGGTGCCGCTCCCGCCCGGACGGCGAGCTGCGACAATCCACGTACCGGTTTCGATACCCTTTATTGCGAGCGCAAGGTGTTCATGCAGGCCGATAGCGATCTGAACCTGGTGTACAATAAATTGCGCGCCCGGCTGAATCCGGCGGACAAGCAGACGCTGCTGAGCGCCCAGCGCGGCTGGATTCGCGAGCGGGACAATGAATGCGGCATGACCGACGAGACAAACATTCGCGTGGATATCGAATGCGCCAAGACCAAGACGATCGCGCGGACCAACTGGCTGAACGATCGCCTGCGCGAATGCACCAGCTCGGGCTGCCGTTCGAGCCTGCTGTCCGATTGACGCGCATATGACAGGGTGACGGCGCGGCGGGTTCTGATGCGCATTTCAAAGTTAGGCGCTTCCTGATCCCGCCGCGCCCGCGCCGCACCTCCGCCGAATTCATGCCGCCCCTTGCCGCCATGAACGATTGCCGAGTTGGTTCCGGCGGATTGTCCATGGTCCGAGCCCCGAAACACTCAGGTGAAAAGATCGGCGATCCCGGATACGACCGGCTCCATCTGGCGGTTCCAATAAAATTTGGAACGCACCTCAAGTGGCGTCCCTCCTTCATATCTAGCCGCATCCAAAAGCGTTCGAACGGTCTTGCGGAACGTGCGAGCATCATCAGTAATATGGACGTGCGGTAGCAAGGCAGCGCCTTCGAAGCCACGAAAGGCCTTGCTGGTGCCGACAATCGGCCGGCCCGATTCCAAGGCCTCCGCTGTCTTTAGATTGGAGCCCTCCCCTTCGGAGATAGGCAATAGTATCAGGTGGCTGGCGCGGACCGCTGCCTGGAGATCTTTCTTTTCCATCCTCTTCACCATTTCGATGCGGCTGGAATTGATCAATTCAAACGCGCGCGCACCCTTCATTTGCATGAGGATGTGACCAACGCTGCCTATCACCAGGATTTTTTCCTCGGGTGCAAGAAAGGTCAGTCCCGGTGTAAACATATCCCAGAAACCGTTGGCATTTGGCGGATGGCCACTACTCACGAAAACGGCGAACGGACGCGCCATATACCGCCGCCACCCGTCGACGCGTCCCGCGTTGCAAGAAAAAGGTTCAACTCCGTTGCCTGCGACTACGACATTGCGTGCTTCAGCAGATGCGCTGCGGAAATAGTCGGCATCGTTCTCCGTGCACGCGATCACGAGATCTGCGCGCGATGCGGCATGTTGCTCGACAGCCTTGATTTCGGCGACCAGATCGGCGCGATCATCCGCCGAGCCTTCCGCTCTTGCCAGCATGTTTTCTTTCAGGCGAAATTCGATGTTGTGGGATGAATAGACGAGCCGAATATCCCGCCCCTGCGCCAGCTTTTCGGCGGCGGCGAACAGCCAGGGGTGTTCGCTGATGATCACATCCGGGAGATAGTTGTCCCGGATGGTTGCCAATGCGGCAATGGCCGCAGCATCACTGAGAGCATGAACCCCGCTGAGATAATCAGACAAAAACGGGAAATCTTCCCGCCAATGCGGGGATGAAGGCCCAAAGGGAAGGTCGTCTTCGGAGCCGGGTTCATAGTCTCTCTCTACATAGACAGCGACCGTTTTGACGTCATGCCCCGCATGGCGTAATTCACCGGCGATATGCGCACAACGTATCTGCCCGCCATGACTTGGGGCCTGGATCGGATAATTGGTGAGCTGCAATATTTTCATTAGAGGTCCAGAAGCTTCGCGCAAAAATCATTGCCAAAATCTTGCCATGTGCGCTTGAAGGCATCGATGGTAAGGCTGGATTCAACCGACGTCCGATAGGCTGGGTCATCCAGCAGCCTCATGATCTCATTCTTCCACCCCGGGAAATCGAGTGGGTGGTAACTGGGCATCAATCCCCGTGTCGCCTCGATCAGCGCCCCGGCTGTCGATATGACGCAGACTTTCCCGACTGCGGCCGCTTCCGAGGCGGCAAGCCCCCATCCTTCAAAATAGCTGGGAAACACTGCGAATGTGGATCGCGAATACAGTTGCATGAGCAGAACGTCGCTGACCCCTTCGCGCCAAACGATCTTTCCGGCACGACCGGCATTCATGCGCTCCATAGTGCGGATCAGGTCGTTGCTGCCCCAACCCCGCATGCCCACGACGACCAACTTGGGGCAGCGTTCACCGCGCTCGGCATAAAGTTCGCGCCATATGTCGAGCAGAAGCTGGTGGTTTTTCCGTGGCTCGATGGTGCTGACATAGATAATGAAGGGTCCGTCCTTTTCAACGTCCTCCAGAATGGCACGCTCTTTTGCATCGAGGAATGGCGCCTCGGCAGGCAAGACCGGCGCGGCCAAGGGAACGACTTTGACGGGTGGCGCGGTCGCAGCCAGTCCCCGACTCTCCCAAAACTCTCGCAGTGACACGGCCGACGTTTCCGAAATGGAAAATACTGCCTTAGCCAACCGTTGTACCGCCCGATAATGGTGGTTGAACTGATCGTAAAATTCCATTCCGGGTGCATATTCGGGGAACAACAATGGAATAAGGTCGTAAAGCGCCGGAATGAGCACGCGATGGTTGCCATAGAGTTGTTCGACACGATCCGGGACCTGAAAGGACCAATCGCTCCCCACCGTCACAAATGAATCCGTGGCGGCGGGCGAGAACGGTTTCAAATGTTTGCGCACGTCGGCGGCATCATGGTCGGGATTGTCGCTCGACACCCACGCGTCAGACATGATGTCGCCGAAGCAGCCATCCTTTACCGTCATCCATCTTCCGCGGGGCACATCCAGATAGACAGGCACCACGGCTTCCGAACGATGTTGGAAAATGGCCTTTGTGACCTCCCGTTCTACCCGAACGATGCCAACGGGCCGGCGGCGCCAGTTGGCGGACGTCGATATATTCACGACGATGCGACCGCCCATATTAATTTTTTCCCAATACCAATTGGTCGCAGAACCGAGCGCCAAAATCGGCCCAACTGACGCTTCGATGCTCGTCCGAAATCTTCTGCTCTAATGATTTTCGATAGCCATCATCGTCCAGAAGACGCTCGATTTCTCTCTTCCAGCCAATAAAATCGAGGGGATGATAGCGCGGCATCAGGCCTTGCGTGGCCTCCTCGAGAGAACTGTTGTTCGATACGACGCACACTTTTCCGAATGCGAGCGATTCCGTTGCTGCCAAACCCCATCCCTCGTACAGGCTAGGAAATATCGTGAATGCGCAATTATGATAAAGATGCGCCAGCAGATCGTCGCTGACATGTTGCAGCCAGTTAATCTTGCCCCCGATATAGGCTGGCATACGAGGCACGCGCCCGAGCAAATCGGTATTTCCCCAACCCGCCATGCCGACGTGAACAAATTGGGGGCAATCGACGCCGCGTTCCAGCCACAGATCGCGCCAGATATCGAAAACCATCTTGTGGTTCTTCCGGGACTCCACCGAGCTGACGTATAAGATATAGTCCCCTCTCCCGAACACATCCCGCAAAATCTGATGTTCATGAGCGTTCAGCACCGGCAGCTGCGACGGGGAGGCATAGCTTGCCAACGAGATGGTAAATACATCGGGCAGCCTGCGCTCGAGTCCTGCCTCTTCCCAGAAATGCACAAGATCTCGCTTCGTTGATTGCGAAATGGCCATGACCTCGCTGGCGCCATGGCCCATCTCCACCAGATGCTGCCTAAACTCCTGGCCCAATTCATCACGCACGAGAAATTCGGGGAACTGCACCGGAACAGTATCATAACACGCCAAAACGGCTTTCGCTCCAAACCGCGCCAGATATTCGACCAACTGGCCAGTGGGCGCATGATCCCAATCGAGCCCTACAGAGATATAGATGTCGCCGGCTTTAATCGCAGCCTCGGAAAGCTGCGCGCCGGGGAATGATTGTCCGACGCTGCCATTGGCACACCATTCATCCGAGAGGATCTTGCTGACCTGATAAGGCAAAAGCGTCTTCAAGGAACGCCCGTGCGAATCCCAAATCACAAAATCAATGTTGCCAAACCGGCTGAGGTATTTTCCCAACTCTCTCTCGACCCGCACGATGCCGACCGCATGTCGCCGCCAATGATTGCTTGTCGAAAGATTGAACAGATACCGCATCGTACCATCGCCAAGAATGTCTTTTGGCGCCCGTGACGCGTTGGCCACGCTATATTGAAGATGGGAAACATCTTGCTGCAAGGCACCCAGGCGCTCGAGCAGCGCCTCGTTGAGACGCACCTGCTCGGCATGGGCATGTTCGCGGCGAGCATCCGGCCCTAAAGATGCCCCGGCGGGCTGCCCCTCCAGGGGCGTTGCAGGCTGCGGTTTGGGGACTCGGCGCTTGAGGCTCAATCTAAAAAGGCGTGACGAACGATATCGACGTACCGCCGCGAGGATTTCAAATGGCAGAAGGCTCTCGGTTACTTCAGGGGAATAGCATAAATCGGAGATAACCTGACTTCTATTTTTCTTTTTCTTCAACAGGTCAAGATAATGTGCAAACCCATTCGGATCCGCCTCCCTTCCGAGTATGATCTTGAAACAGGCATGAATGAATTGCTCGTCATCCAGCATCATCATTTGAGGCAGGCTGACTGCTCTTGTCATTCCATCGTGATTTTTCATGAATTATCTTATCGTTCTACCTGATATATTGGATATATATTTCCGCGAGCCGGTGCGCATTTACAAGCGCTAGGCAACGCGTCGCGTGGTACAATGCGCACGCCGCGTCGGCAAGCGCCAGAGGTTTCACACGATTGTCATTGCCCCATGCGGATATGGCATATACGTCGTGCTTACCAAGGCAAGGACGTATGTCGAAGTCGCTGTATCTACGAGGAGGCTGGTGCCCCACCTTCGGGTTTGGCTCAACGCTAACCCAAGCATTGGCCAGAAAAGGCGGCCCGACGGCCACCAGCCAGCGGCGGGAACGTCACCGGCACGCCTCGCCCGGCGAACTATTGGTACGGCATCCGCCTCGCCCATCTGCCGCCGACCAATTCGCGCAACACTCCGGGGCTATGACAGACCGCCGCCTCGGGTTGCACCGCCGAATCACTATCTTCCCGATCCGATCCCATGGAGACACCTATGCAAATTGATTTGGTTTTGGATCACGTCCGCGCACGGATGGCGGCGGGGGAAACCTTCGATTATGAAGCTATTTTGGAAACGAATTATCGCCGTTGGGTAAACGCGGGCGATATGGTCGTTGATGTCGGCGCTCATACTGGCAGACACTTGGGCCCACTCGCCGAGTTGATCGGCATCCATGGAATGGCGCACGCCTTCGAGCCAATTCCCAGCATCTTCAATCAATTGCAGGGCAATTTCACGCGACCCAACATCGTTTTGCACAATTGCGCTCTGGCGGATTTTACAGGAACGTCCACATTTACGTTCGCCCAGGGCACCCCTCAGGAAAGTGGCTTGCGGCAGCGCATCTTCAATGTGCCCGATCAAGCGCGGCCCACCGAAATACAGGTGCCGGTCAAACGTCTTGACGATTTCCCATTCAATATGGCCGAATTTTCGTTCATGAAAATCGATACCGAAGGCGCTGAATTGTCGGGCTTGAAAGGGTCTGTCGACACGATAAAAAAATATCGGCCCATTATAGCGGTAGAATATGGCTATCCTTCCTATAGCGCATATGGCCTTGATAAATATTCCCTGTATGAATTTGCGGATCATATCGGATATTTTATGAAGGATATATTTCTCAACGATTTGAGTGATCGATCGGAATGGGGAGTTGCCTGCGACTCCGTTTATTGGGATTTTGTCATGGTGCCCGTCGAACGGCGGGATGACCCTGCCGTCAAGCCGATCCAAACGCCATGACGCTAGGGCCGGGACACTCCCGGCAGTGGCGAAAAGGCGCGACAATGCAGGGGCGAGGTCCGTCCGCATCCCTGCTGTTTTGAAAATAGAGCAGGATCGTCTACGCATGCGACGCTGTTAAGCCAAAATCTGGCAAAGGGATGCAATGCAGGAAAAATTGCCACGGGTGCTCATCAAGCTGATCGAGGAACGGAGGCTGCTCTGCCCAAAAAATGCATTGCCGCTCGTATTATCTGACGGCCATCTGATCTCGGAGGATGCCACATGGAAGATCAAAAGTCGCTCCGTCGATCTGTACGGCGATTATGACTCCGATCCCATATCGTTCAGCGATCACGCATTTGCCCGCGAAGTGGCGATCGCGCTCAAACTCGAAGATCAACTGCCAAGTGTCACGGCCGCCGTCGCCGACACGGCATTGTTGGCAATAGACCCCGCCTATACCGCTGAAATAGCGGAGCTTGCCGACCGTCTGGGCATTGCTGATCGGGTTAAGCACGCGCAAGAAAAGCCGCTCGTCAACAATCTAGAAGCCAATTTATCCTTCATGCCGCCCTTCATGGGCGCGACGCTGCCGGCCGGCTCCTCGATCAAGCGCAGCCTTCGTGTCAAGAATGACGGACAATTTGCCGTTTCGAGCGAAGGCCACAGCCCGGTTCATATCTCCTATCATTGGCTAGATCTGGCGGGAAATCCCGTTATATTCGAAGGCGAGCGATCACCATTGCCCATTCCCTTGACTCCGGGAAGCTCGGTCACGGTAATCTGCGACATCATCACGCCGGCGATGCCAGGAAAATATCTTTTCCAGTTTCAAGCTCTTATCGAGGGCATCCGTTGGATCGAAGATGCTATTTTTTCGATTCCTATCCTCGTCGAACATGAATTTTCCCGGCAATCCCCACTCGAATACACCATCAACAATTACAGCTATCAAGAGGATCATACTCTTAGTCTGTATTTGGCCGAACATATGCTCAATGCCATCCCCGGGAGCAAGCGCCTATTGGAAGTAGGCGGCGGCATTCACCCCCAAAGCAACGCCCTTACTCGGAGCAACTGCGACGTTGTATCAATTGATATCAGCTCTCCGATGTCGCAGCTTGGACAGCTTTATTTTGATCATGTCGATAGGAATGAACGTATCGCATTTGTGACGTGCGACGCACATGCCCCGCCATTTCAAGCCGAAACCTTCGATGGTGTTATGATCTTTTCCGCGCTTCATCACTTTGCGGACCCCGTACGGCTGCTCACGAATCTCAAGCGGGTTTTGAAGCCCCATGGATTTATCGCGACTATGTGCGAGCCCTGCGAGCCGAATCGCGAAGATCCCATGTATATCCGAGATCTGGAAAAGGGCATCAACGAGCAGATTTGGACGGTGGATGAATATGAGGAAATATTCAACCTTGCTGGACTGACTATTAAGAGTGGCCGGGTGGATGGCGGATCTTTAAAGGCCATCCTCGTTCCCAACTGAGGCGCCATTCTACGCACATTGGTCAGATCTCACAGACCCTGTTCATGGTTCTTGATGGTGCATTGTCCGACCAGCCAGGAGCACATGCGGATATTGTCGAGATCGGTGCATCGGCATTTGCTTGATCCCGCCTGCGGCACTGGCAATTCACCGCTCTATGTCGCAATGGCCCGGATGAAGTTGGAGGGCGAGGTGCTCGACCTGCTGGTCGATCTGGGCGACGACCATTGACGTGACCCCGCCTTTCATCCACCGGCAACCAGAGACCGACCCTGTTTGAGCTGTTAACCGATCTTGGACCGCCGGGCTGGGCGTCAACCAGTTCCTACCGGCCGCCGCGGGTCCCGTTTGCCGCTGACCGGTTTACCACAGATATCCGCGACTATTTGCCGATCGCGCTATGTGGTCGCACTTCGTTATGGTCTCCACGCCAACCTCGCATTTCCCGCCCGCGTGGTCGAGGCTCATAGAGGCGAGCTACATGTCGACGGGGCAACGTCGCGACATAGGGGCCTTGGTAGAGCCCGCGCAATCGGTGCTGCAGACGCGCTAACCGGACGATATGCCGCGACGATCATACATGAGGACGAGCGCGGCACGATTCAGATCTATACTGCAATAGTAGCGAGGTGCCTTCCGAGGTTCGGCGCCGTGTACGATTTCGCCTTCGACCGCTAATTGGAGACGCTCAATCTGGCGCTGGCGCGCAATGACACGCCCGAGGTCCGCGAACAGGCCATCCCGCGCCTCCGGGGACTGATCGATAGCGTGATCCTCACACCCGCGAACTCGATCCGCGGTGTGGAGATCGACGTGACCGGCCATCTGGCACGGATGATCGAATTGGCCGCGGGTCAGGCCGTCCCAGAGCGAGGGACTGTAAAGCTGGAGCGGGTGAAGGGAATCGAACCCTCATAGCTAGCTTGGAAGGCTAGTGCATTACCACTATGCTACACCCGCAGATCGTCGCGTATCCGGTCGGACCGCGCGGCGCCGATGGCCAATGCCACCACAAGGGCCGTGCCGTCAACATCCCCGCCCAACGATGTCGGATGCGCGTCCCGCGCGCCGGCACGGTTCAAGAGGCGATGAAGAAATCGATGGGGCTCCAGCGGCTTTCGGCATCGGCCGCATCCAGCCGGCGCATCTCAGGCCGCTGCCAGGATTTTACCGGGATGCGCGCGCTGGGCGGTGACGCCGGAAGTTGAACCTTGACCATGATGCCCCCCAGAACGCGGCAACCCCATGGTTCCCTGCTTCCCGCGCACTATGTCACCTGCTTGCATCGACGCAAGCGCTTCCTGGGCCGCGGACGGGCGCATGGCGGGACGCGGGCCGCCGCATTAAAGCAGCGCTCCGGCGCAGGCGCGGATTGACTTGGCCGCGGGGGCGACCCAAGCCGCCTCTCCATCGCCGGATCGCAATGCGCGCGATCCCCTTATGAGGCGCAGATCACCCCGCCATGTTCTTTTCCCGTTTCTTCAAATTCGCCTCCAGCGACATGGCGATCGATCTCGGCACCGCCAACACCGTGGTCTATGTCCGCGGCAAGGGCATCGTGCTGGCCGAACCCTCGGTCGTCGCGATCGAGACGCGCAATGGCGTCAAGCGCGTCCGCGCGGTGGGCAGCGATGCCAAGCTCATGATGGGCAAGACGCCGGACAATATCCAGGCGATCCGTCCGTTGCGCGACGGCGTGATCGCGGACATCGACGTCGCCGAACAGATGATCAAGCATTTCATCGACAAGGCGCATGGCGGCGCATCGCGGCTGCCGCGGCGGCCGGAGATCGTGATCTGCGTGCCTTCGGGCTCCACCACGGTCGAGCGCCGCGCGATCCGCGATGCCGCCTCCAATGCCGGCGCCTCGCGCGTGTTCCTGATCGAGGAACCGATGGCCGCGGCGATCGGCGCGGGGCTTCCCGTGACGGAGCCGGTGGGCGCGATGGTGGTGGATATCGGCGGCGGCACCACCGAAGTCGCGGTGCTCTCGCTGCGCGGGCTGGCCTATAGCAATTCGGTGCGCGTGGGCGGGGACAAGATGGACGATGCCATCACCTCCTATATACGCCGCAAGCACAACCTCATGATCGGCGAATCCACCGCCGAGCGGATCAAGCACGAGATCGGCAGCGCGATGACGCCCGCCGACGACGGCCCCAGCATCAGCGTGAAGGGCCGCGATCTCGTGGCCGGCGTGCCCAAGGAGATCAAGATCTCCCAGGCCGAGATCGCCGAGGCGATCGCCGAGCCGGTGAGCCAGATCGTGGGCGCGGTACGCGCGGCGCTGGAACATACCCCGCCCGAACTGGCCGCCGACATCGTGGACCAGGGCATCGTCATGACCGGCGGCGGGGCGCTGCTGCAGCGAATCGACGAAGTCCTGTCCCAGGCGACCGGCCTGCCGGTGATCGTGGCGGAGGATGCGCTGATCTGCGTCGCGCGCGGCGCCGGACTGGCGCTGGAGGACGAGGCCTATCGCGGGGTGCTGACCCCGGCCTAGCGGAGCGCGCCGCCGTCCGCCTCCGGCCCAGGCACGCCGGGCGGCGGATAAAGCGACCAGGGGCCGGCCGAGGAGCGATCGCCCGGCGCCATCCGCGCGCGCTCGTTGGCGGAGGCGATCAGCCGATCGAGCAGCCTTTGGCCGAATAGCCAGGCGCCGACATCCGATTCGGCATTGATATGGCCCAAAGAACCCGCATCCACGAAATGAC
>Ga0247812_10002415_pt1 | contig 10503 bp, 13 predicted proteins | sample UWRJL149409B1_FD_178011 | JGI IMG/M metagenome (GOLD analysis project Ga0247812, IMG submission 178011) | Plant litter microbial communities from Arlington Agricultural Research Station in Wisconsin, United States - UWRJ-L149-409B-1 | ecosystem: Environmental > Terrestrial > Plant litter >...
TCACCCGATTTATTCTAGCTACGCGGATAGCTTCCCAATTTTTAAGGTACTTTATGAGGGTTGAATTTGGGGACAGAGACCGCGACGTGCTTCTAAGGGAGTTATTGTAATACGAAATGGCTAATCCGAGGGTTGCGGCGTCTTCAAGTGCCATACCACTGCCTTGGCCAGAGGTTGGGGGAAGGCCATGCGCTGCATCGCCGATTACAGATATGTGGCCATCAGGAGAGATGTAGGTTGGAATTGTGACAGTGTGAAAACTAGTTGAATTGGGTTAGTGGGAATCGGATCAAAAACAATTTACTTACGGCCAGCAGTCGAAACACTCAGGAGGTGTTTCAGTCACAAGTTTCTGTACATATTCTGGCCATGGCTCTTCCGAGAATTGCTGCATTATTGCCTTCATTCCCGGTAGATCTGCTGAAAAGGCGCGCCACTCATTTTTCGAACGCGACTGACTTGTTATATTAGTATGAAAAGTGACTTGGTCGCATTCGGAGTCGAGAGGAGAGGAGACAAATCTCCCAGCAGGCCCGACTATTATTTTCGTATTCATGCCAATAGCTTTCTTATCAATAATCCCTGGGCTGTTCTTAAGATCGACGAGGCCGCGAATAGCAACTTCGCCAACAAATTCGGGCTTTATGTTAGGAGCAATGGCTTCTCGCACGCGAGACCACATGCCATCTGCTCCGATCAGGAAATCAACGGTGGTTGTCTCTCCACTTTCGAACTGTGCGGTTGTGCTGCTGGTGTTGGGGTTCTCCGAAGCGGTGAGGAGACGCATTCCATACTTTACACTGATGCCCTGTTTCTCACATTCGTCGAGCAAAACTGTGCGGATAGTACTACGGGAGGCCACCACAGCAGGATACCCATATTTCTCCACGTTGCTTTGCTCAAAGGAACCTATCTTTTCCCTTTTAAGATTAGAAATGGTGGCTTCTCCACAAACATAGCCTGTGGAAAGGACTTGTTGGTAGACGCCCAAGTGGTCGAGGATTCGGTTTGCGTTTGAGCTCATTGTAATACTGCCCCCAATTTTGTAACTCGCTGGGCGACCTTCATAGACCGTGGAGAGAATTCCATACTTGAGAAGGGACAAGGCAAGTGCTGGGCCCTAAGTCTTATCTCAATATCTACCAGAGCCTAGAAAAAATAAATGTAGGACTTACACTGATTCCACCACCAATGATAGCAACTTTATTTACTGGTTTGGAGGACATAGTAAGTGTCATGTCTAGATCCAGCTGCAGGTTTCGTTGATGTCTTATACAGCCAAGGTACCCTTATTAACAGATCAATGAAGCTTTTCTTACTTCCTGTTCGTGAAAGGCAGATGATCTAACTGTGATAGATCTAGCTTGCCAAGAAAAGTACACCCCTCGTCCGGCGCCAAGTGGCCTAACGCTAGTCCGAATTCGCTTAAGCGGTTTACTCCCTGTGGCTTCAGGGACTCAGCCCTAGATTTATATAACTATTTAGTCCTGATCCAAAAGATATCACACTTAACATCTCTCTAAATAATTTTAAAATATTAGATATCTTTTTAAATAATTACTATACTTTAATAGTTTCTTTTATTATTAATGTTTTAGAAATAAACATATTCGCTATAGTTTTCTTCTTAACAAATTGAGAATTATTATCTATTGGTAGGAGATTTGAGTCTTCGAATAACTATCAAGCTCATGTTAATTAAAAGTGAGCTTTAAATTCTTCAGATGGTAGATCTGATGCTGTGAATCGTTTTCGTAAAAATATAGTTGGTGCTGTACCACCTGGAGTAGACATGATTGAATGATATAAATTCGGATTTGAATCGAAGTGACTTGAGATAATATACTTCGTACTTTCAATTTTGATACTGATTTCACACCTCGGCTCCCTTCGTTCTGTAGCCGCGAACCGCCAAGCCCGACGCCACAAACGAGTGGCTGAGACGGGATCCACCTTGAGGTGACTTCCTAGATCGCACCTCATACCATCAAGAACCTACAAAGAATATAACTCAAGATACTTACATATAACCTCGTTCGATAGACCTCTTTTGATAGCTTACAATACATTTTGATCTACTCTGTCCTCGATTAAGCTGTTCCTCCAACTTTATGAATAGACCTAGCGCCGCCATATCCAACTCCAAGGTCACCACTGACTTACGAAATGTGAGTAGGGCAAAGAGCTGTACTCCCTGCCGTCAGGCCAAGCTTGCCTGCGATGCGAGAAGGCGTCTTGACGATGCTTGCTCTCGATGCAAACTGAGGAATCTTGATTGTCGATTCGATGCACACTTTAAGCGAGTAGCAACAAGAAAGTAAGCTCATGGACCTCTCCACCAGTGCAGTATTCTCACCCGTGTAGACTCACGGAAGAGATCAGCCATGGGGTACATGCTTTTCGATCTACAGAACAACCGCCCTGTGTCTTGGAACGGGTAAATTTGGAGCCAGCCCGAAATATTAATCCCGCTTCACTCGGGACTTCCCTCGAGGAGTATTCCTTGCTGTGGCCCACCATCTCTGATAGTGACAGAACCCGATCATATACCTTGGGAAAACTTAGCCTGGAAGCACAAACTATTGTCGTATTATTTCAACAGTATGTTTCATCACTAACCCAATTATGGCATTTCCGTTGACAGAGCTATGTAGCTTCGGTGTGCATTATCACGCTTATTCGATGTTTCTCCAGCCATGCTCTTCTCTGTCAGATCTACTCAATAGATCACCTTTACTTTTCTGGACCATAATCCTCGTAGCTAGTCAAGACCACGTTCAATTTGCGGATGTTCACCAGGGAGTGAGTACGGAGCATGACGCCATCCTCTCGCCAATTCTTCTGAGAGCTATTCAACAAGTTGAAACCATCCATTCATTACTTCTCCTCTGCATGTGGCCGACACCCCAGTCTCGACATTTCTACAATCCGGCCTGGAATTATGTAGGGCTAGCGATCAACGCCGCCATGCAAATGAGTTGTCATAGTCCATTAAGCCCTGCTAGCAAGACACATGGGTGGAAAGGTCTCGGACATATTGGTATTAACGATTTGAGTCCTGTAGACCAGTCTCGAGCATGGTTAGGGTGTTTCTGGATAGGGAACGTGTCAGTCATGCTGGCGGAGCTATAGATACACGTTTGTTAATTGATATGATAGGACTGCCGCATTTTACGGATTGCCCCCACCGATGTCAACACAGCAACAGAAGAGGTCCATCGATAAAGCACTTAGTGTTGTCTCCAACTCAATCCCATCATGGTGGTGCGTGTTATTTTCAATTCTCAAGATCACGAATGCGGTAATGGACACACTCGGCGACATCGAAGATTACGCTCTGCATTTTTCTCTCACACAGATGTTTGACGACCAACTGAATGAACTTAAGAGGGTAAATTCTGACGTGTGGGTAACAAATGTTGAGATCGAATGGTGTAACGCCAAACTGTATCTCTATGCTTTGACATTCACCATCCCTGGCAGCGCAGATACTTCTCATAACATACAGATACAGCTTCATCGCCAAGCAATTCTACCTAAAGCCCTTGAAGCCGCCTCAAATCTCATCACCGAACTACAAAAACTTAGCGAACTGTGTACGTCAGATTCATATCCTGGTGGCTTGCTCCATTTCGTCCCCAAGCCTTACTTTGCGGCACTTTTCAACGCAACGACTTTTCTCTTCAGATACATGGCAACCTATATCTCTCGTACGCCCTCCCAAGAAAGCGCCGCCATGGATCTGGTTGTGGAAGCGCACAAGATATTCCAGTCATTTCCAGAGGAAAGAGAATTGACGCGTGCCGCTATCCACGTCGAAATGCTCATGGAGATCCTAAGAAATGGCGCCAGCGTCAACTTGAACGAGCTGGTTGTGAACCATAAACTTGGTGCATCGATTATGTTTGACGCCTTGTTTCAAGCATGCCGTCAAAGGAATATAGACCCGAGGACAGGGAAGGCTTTGACTGTGCAAGAATGGAAGACAGTTAGTGATTTGTTTGCTCAAAGGTTACCAGAGGTACCGATGGAGAAGAAGGCGGATCATAATGAGTTTGCTGGGCATGGAATAAATGGTGTTGACGTGATATCACAGACGTTAATGGGCACCGCGGAGGAGAACCCACCTTGGTGGCAAGCATGGGATAATCATATTGATCATTTTCAGGTTGGTGTTGAGCAGTGGGGTGCCTTAGACATGGAACAGTCGACGGATGATTATGGTAACCTAGGTGGGTTTGGGCTTGGAGGTTTTACTTACACGTGATTAGGGGAAGTAGAGTCACCGGGTTTGAGACGGAGAAAGGAGAGGCCCAGAGAAATTCATCTGCAGGATTGGATGGAACACTTTGAATGCATGAGAGACTGAAGTAGCTGACGAGCTAGAATCACGAATCCCCTTCCAAGGATGAGCTTAGATCTATAGGCCGAGTCCCCGCTACTTCTAAATTCCATAACATACCTCACTGCAAACGCCGGAAGCCGATTTGTGTGCTGGGATTATGAGGTCTCACTGGTTGGCTACCCATGCCCTGGTCTTGATACTGCGGTTCTCGCAGTCTCCGAACTGCGGCCTTCGCAATTCGCTTAACAATTGTGGTGGGTTGTCACGCTACTCCCCCGCAGCAATGACCAGTTGTCATGGGTGTACGTCTTGCTTTACCCGATTTACTCTAAGTATACGAGTAAGAAGACCTCAGATTTCCTGTTCTAGTAAATATGTTGACGAATATCGGGCTCTTTTCCTTCCACCAATTTCACTCAACATTTCCCTATCGCTATCTTTTCATCTAAATTCATATCAAGATCTACAAGTCATACGTAGTCCCCGGTAGGCAGTGCTGGGGGATCTCCAAAGACAAATTTAATCATCATCTGGATGTATGGGAGATGGCATCATATATAAAGACTGCGAGATGCTTTCTAGATCCTTTCTCCTCTCAGCTCACTTTATTTCCCTCCCTTTAAAGCTTGCAGCCATCACTCTAACGTCCCATAATCATGAAGACGCAACTCAAAGGATCATGTCTATTCTCCCTCTTCCCAACCCTCCTCATCATTTCAAGCTTATCGCCCCTCTCTTTTGGTTATGCCCAAAATTTGACCTGCAAAACGACACCCAACGAGCTCACCTTGCCCAGCCTCTCCCAGTGGGCCTCCCTCAATCAATCCCTCTCAGGTCGCCTATTACATCCCCTCCCCCCAGCGTCAGCCTGCCACCCCTCCTTCCCCAACTTTAACAACGATACCTGCGCAGAGATTATCGACCAATGGGGCAACTTTACCTTCCATCAGAACAACCCGGTCAGTGTGGCGTGGAACAACATGAACAATGATTCATGTCTCCCAGACGCATGGGCACCTTGCACCGGGCTAGGATATCCCGCATACGTAGTCAACGCATCGTCGGCCAACGATATAAAGCTCGCAGTGAATTTTGCGAGGGAGAATAGCGTGAGGTTGAATGTCAAGGGTTCGGGGCATGACTATTTGAGACGGTAGGTTTGGTGGATCCGAACTCAGGATTTGCGAAGTAATAATATGACTGATATGAGGAATATCCAGATCCACAGCGCCGCATTCTCTCTCGATCTGGACGCGATATATGGTCGGTTACGAATTCCATGATACGTTCCAGCCACAGGGTTGCAATATCACGATCAACACCACGGCGGTAACTGCCCAGGCTGGTTCGTATGTGAAAGATATATATTATAACCTAGATCTGCACAACCAGACATGCGTCGATGGCATGGGAGAGGAGATTACCATGGGAGGATATCTCACCGGTGGCGGGCATAGTCCCATCTCGCATATCTATGGGTTAGGCGCTGATCAGGTTTACGAGGTTGAGATGGTGACACCGAAGGGAGAAATAGTCACGGCAAATGAGTGTCAGAATACCGACCTATTTTGGGCCGTTCGAGGAGTAAATACCAAATCCTCATCCACTTTGGGAAGGGACACGAACTAACATCTTAGGGTGGCGGGGGTACATTTGGCGTCCTGACGAGAATCACAATCCGCACGATTCCAACTTCCCCCATCGCGGTATACGACTTCACTCTCGAAACAGCACCGAACTCTACTACCTACTGGGAAATCCTATCTTATTTCCTAGCTCAATATCCCAGCCTCTCCGCCAAGAATGTCTCGTCATACACGTATCTATTCGCCAACACGACCTCTAGCAATGGGGATGCGATCGCTTCATTCCAGGGTATCTTCGCGTTGCCCGACGCATCTTCGACCAGCTCGTTAGCAGATCTATGGGCGCCGTTCTGGACCCATATTAATGAGACGTATCCTAATCAAACAAAGACGAAAGTGGCATCGACTCTCTTTCCCAGTCTTTACGCTCTGTATCAGGTGTATGCGGATCCTAGCACTGCGGGAACGGATAAGGTTGTTGGGTCATGGCTTTTACCCGCAGAGACTCTGTCAGATAATGAAGGGTTCAGCGATGCACTGAGGACATTTATGGGCAATGTAGGCGCGAGATTGTACATGGTATCTGGACGAGGTGTCTGGGATGTGGTGCCCAGAGGTGGGAGTGATGCTGTGAATCCCGCTTGGAGAAGGGCGTTGATTCATGCTGGTGAGTTGGTAATCCTGACTTACCACTATCTGAAAAAGGCACCGGTAGATATTCTGACTCTGACATTTATGTAGTGACTTCACAAGAGTGGACGCCACTTGATGAGGTCGCGCGAGCAGAAACAGAGTATAGAGTCAACGAGGTTCAGACTGAGAGTCTACGGAAATTGGTTCCTGAATCCGGAGCTTATGTTAACGAGGTATGCCGACTCATTCTGCTTGCCTGCGGAGCAATTTACTTATGGTTGTTAGGCGTATATTAATGAACCTGATTTCCAGCGGGCCTTCTGGGGATCTAATTATCAGAGGTTGGCACAGATCAAGAGGGATGTTGATCCAGATGATGTGTTTTGGTGTCATGTTTGTGTGGGGAGTGAGGGGTGGGAAGAGGTTGGGGATTATTTGTGTCGGGTTTGATGAATTGAGTACAGTATATAGGAAGAGATTTTATTATTATTGGCCTAGTTCTTGGGATAAGTTTGAAAACCTGATACAGTAGCTCCGGGTGTATTTTCACAATTCTACTCCGGGTGTTAATCTATTAACAGATTGATGCATCTTACCCCTCGATCTATTGTCCCTTTGCCTTTTGCCTCCTTAAGATATACTCTTTGGGTCATAATAGGAGGAGCAAGAGGAGGCTCGGTAGATGGTGCCACCTTGGGGAAACGTTCTCTTTGGTCGGTCTAAGACTAATAAAACTCCTTACGAGCTAATGGTACGAGTACGAGTAGGTTCTCGGGCTCGAAACAACTTACAGTAGGTGGAAGGATCCTTCCGCAGCCACTCCGAGTTTCTGTAATAAGAAGTTTTTAGTCTGTGGTGAATCAAGTGGGGATAGGAAGGTCCCGTCCACTTCTTATTATTCTAAAAGTGAATTACTACAGTAGTTTAGTTTCACTGTCTGGTCATGGGCTTTATTTCTTGAAGTTTATGTCTCAATACAGTTCGGGAAATCTTTGGACTTCAGATAGATCAAGCTTCAGAAGTGGCTGGAATTAGCTAACACGGTATTTAAGCAATGCGGGGAGCTCTTTAGGTAGTGTCTAGTAGGGAAAAGACATGCACGGTTTTAGTACATGTTTATATATGCGGTAGTATAATAAGCGTAAATAAATATATTATAATGAGTTTGTCACGTAGGAAATAAGGATTAGAAGAATAGTGGTGAGCGAAGTCAGTACACGGGATCAAGGTGCCCGCCCTCACGTGCGGATCGTGACACTATCTTAGTAATCCTGGTTCTTCGTCTTTAATATTAAGTAATATATTAAAGGATTTTCTTAAAGACTCACAGGCAAGCTTCCGTAGTTTAGAGCAAGAGCTTTTAGTTAAAGCTATCTTATTAAAGGTTCCTTATATTTTAGGGGTACTACCAACTAGTATTGGCAAGTCTTTGGCTTATTTATTAACCAGCTCTCTTTCTATTAGTAAAGTTACTGTTATAATTATTCCCTTAGTAGGGCTAAAAACCGATATTCAAAGAAGAGCTAGTGAATTTAATATTCCTTGTACAGTATACGAGGATAGCTAAGAATTTAAAAACCTTACTTTAGTAAATATAAAGAGTATTCAAATTAGTGATTTTATTTATCAAATTCAGCAACTTATTAACTCGAACCAAATTGATCGAATTATTATTAAGGAGTACCACTTGCTTATTAGCGCATCTAATTATCGTAGTATTATATATAAGTTTAAGCAGTTGTTAGTTTTGCCTTTACAATTTATATTTTTAACCGGTACCTAATAGTATTTCCATTAGTATTACAATGTAGCTCCGATGATGATTGGCTGCGGGAGTAGCCAAGGCCCCACTTTTGTACGAATGGTATTACAGTATAATATACCATTGTTAGGGTTAGAACAGAATACACTCAAATTAAGTATTCTTTTTAATCTCAAGATGCCAGATCAAGCAGATCAGCTGTCACTGCCACTGCTGGAAGTATTACAGCAGTGGATTATTTTAAATGTTGAATTTCATATATTTCTATATTATACACCCGGTTGCCAGCACGCACTTGCCCCAGGATCCATAAGCCGACATTTACGTGACAAGCACCAGGTTAAAAGGGAGGTCCAAAAGCAAGCTGATCAATATTTCAAGCAGTGGCAGTGGCAACACGATTTCTGTAGTGTGCCACTACCATTGGACGGGTCTTTACCACAGCGAGTTCTGCCAGTATTTAATGGATTCCAATGTTATGACTGTAACTTTAAGACCTAAAATCGAAAGGTTATACGAGTACATGGAAACAGAGAGCACAACAAGAAGCATCTTAAATACAAAGAGATATTCTACGCTGTCCAGCTACAGAGCTGGTTTACAGAAAAGAAGGCACGATAGTGGGTTGTAAACGAGACGTGTCAATCACGTGATGTAAACAACAGTAGCAGCAGTGGCAGTGATGCTACGATCAAGGCGGAAATCGTGGAGTGGATCAAGAAGGAAGAGGGCCAGTACCAGGTTAGTACTGTGGCAGCTGAGGTTGACCTGTGGTTACAGTATACTGGCTGGGAAAAGGTGGTTGCTATATCTAAACATGACTTGGTGGCCACTGCTGTATTTACTAATATTGCCGCTGCTGCTAAGCCGGAACTGGAGCGAGTATTACAAAGCTGGGAGCGGATTTTGCAGCATAGTCTTAATATGCTCGCAGCAGTAGGAAATTATAAAGACATTCTCAAGTGGTGGGCGTCCCCCAAAAATAAAGCAGCTAGCCAGCGTCCATTTGAGCGGCCAGAAAAGAAAAGCATTGGATGGTATAGTCAAATATTTGCAAGGCTGCTTTGCTATATTATACGCACTACACCCGAATATGCCGACGAGGAGTCTGAGACCAGCGTAACGTTCTTGGAGCTACAGTTGAAGTGGGTTAAGAATGTATGGAAGGCCGCGGCAATAGCAGGGGCAGATAATAGCAATGAGCTTGATACTGCACTTATAGGATTAATTATTAGTCTTCTCGCTCAAGATACTAGCCAGCTAGGTCTATACGAGTCTCTAGTTATGTACTATTTGGCTATATGTAGTATTAATGTTCAAACCAAGACCTTCTTTCTGTCGTTTCGATATACGCCTATCTTAGCTCATATGATCTGGATAATCCGGTTATTGATGCTTGAGGTAGCTATCTCTGAACAAGGATGGCCAGAGCTGGGTTTACAGAGCCGGAAGGAAATTGGGGCTATAGCCGGGGCAGTAAGAGAGCGGGTGTATGAATTGCGGCAAGGCCACTTATATGAAGGGTCTTTCTCGCCCGCATCAAGCATTCTGTCTCAGCTTGCTTTAGATTTAACACTAAGATTACACATATTATTACGGTTATATTAAGTTATAAAAGTTTTTCAAATTGATATTATTAAATATAAACTTAAAGACGGCAAACTCTGTTCTAAAGACATTATAACACGAGTTACTCTTTTATCCATTTTACTCTAAGTCCCCACATATACATCTCAGCCTCGGAGAAGCCTCAGACTGTCACATACGCGGTAGCTGTTATCTCTGGCACACTCACTTGTACAGCTGTAGTGGTGGTTGGGATGGTGACCTATTTAACTGTTAGTCACAATAACCAGGATAATTGATAAGTAGGCATACCGTATTAGTAGTCGAGCCAGTTTGGAGAGTGATGATAGTCTTCGTAGTGACTGGAAGCGCGCTAGTAATGAAGCAGCTACAAGCGGAGCTGATTCTAGTAGCAGGAACAGTTGCAAGATATGTTGGAATAGGAGCATTACGCTTTGCCTTGGATGGAGGAGCAGTACAGCCAGCGGGCAACAAATCAGTGCAATCACGATCATAGAACGTGAATCCGGCACCTGGGGCAGGCTGCATATTACCCGCAGTGGCAGCGTTGAAGAGATTGCAGGTTTGCTGTCCGCCAGCCAGGGTCTGGA
>Ga0247812_10002416_pt1 | contig 10498 bp, 10 predicted proteins | sample UWRJL149409B1_FD_178011 | JGI IMG/M metagenome (GOLD analysis project Ga0247812, IMG submission 178011) | Plant litter microbial communities from Arlington Agricultural Research Station in Wisconsin, United States - UWRJ-L149-409B-1 | ecosystem: Environmental > Terrestrial > Plant litter >...
AATTTTTAAACGACAGTAAACAATTGTCTGAAAAGATGAGAGTTTTTCTAAAACCAATCATCGAGCAGCATGCGCTTTGTTTTGCTGTTACGCATCTGCATCCCAACGAAATTGACGAGATTAATATTCTAAACGCTTCAATGAAAGGCATGCATGAATGTATCCTGAAACTGCATCATATACCTGAATTTATTATTGTAGATGGTAATCGTTCTTTGAATGCTAAATTGGGTATGAAAAATACTTTTGGCAAACAATTTTCTTTAACTGAAATTGAATTACTAAAATCGATTCCGAACCAAAGTATCATAAAAGGTGACGGTAAATTTTTAAGTATTGCCGCAGCTTCTGTCCTTGCCAAAACGTATCGAGACGAATACATGGATCAGATTCATGAAGAATTCCCTATGTACAACTGGAAACAAAATAAAGGCTATCCTACGAAAGAACATCGGGAAGCCATCAAGAAATATGGAACTACAAAATATCACCGAATGAGTTTTAGGCTTTTGCCGGATCAACTCGAATTGAATTTTGAATAACAATAAAAAAGACTTATCGCAATTGATAAGTCTTTTTTTGTTATTGAAAGATTTAGATTTCTATTATTTTTTACTTTTCAGAAATTCTGCAAATTGCTTGGTATCAAAATAAAAAGGTCTGATGTCCGTAATTTTTCCATTTTTCAAATCAAAATGTTCTGAGATTGGTACCGAAAGTGTTTTACCTGATTTTTTTGCTTTCGCTTTTATGGTAAAATAAATAATTACTTCGTTTTTTGTAGCATCGCTAAAATAAACAGGCTCTTTTTCTATTTCTAAATCAAAAAATTCAGCAGATTTCGCATACATTTTTACCCATTCATTAAAACCTGTAAATTTTCCTCCATAAGGCAATCCTTCGGCCTGATTATAAACTGCGCCCTCTTCTATCAAATGTGCCATTGCCGTAAAGTCTCTGGTTTTAAAAAGGCTTTCGTAATATTGCGCCACAATCTTAAAATTGTCTGTTTCAAGATTACTCAAAATTTCAGCCTCAGACAAAGTAGCTTCCGGATTCCAAAAACCAATAATTTTACTCACCTGACCTTTTCCGTTAAGTCGGGCAAAATCACGTCCGGCCATTATAAGTTTATTTTTTGAATCTAAAATTTTCCAATCCCAGCTTAAATAATTGTCTTTCACTATTTTTGGACCAGACTTAAATACAGCATCGGGAAACTTTTTATAAAATTCATTTATAACATTGTTTAGGGCCGCTGTTCCTTTTATAGAGGCAGAAGGATCTTCAAAGGTGCTTTCCTCCAGCCAAATTGTTTTAATTATTTTTAACCTTGCCTCACTTTTACGTTCTGACCAGGCTTTTTCATACGCTTCGATTGGATTTAGTTTATCTTTCTTTTGAGCAGATAGCCCATTAATCATAAAAATAAAACAGATAAAGTAGATTTTTCTCATAAGTCAGTAAGTTAGATTCGACAAAGCTTTTACTATAAAGTACGCAACCAAATTTATGATAAAAAACCCATACTAGTACTACCCTCACATAATTTACCGACCATTCAAAATCTCGACGATTAAAGGCTCTTTTTTATGGTTTTTACAATTATTTTTAATATTAAATCATTTTTTTATCCAAAACTGATTCTTTACCGACAGACTTAAAAATAGTTTGGATCTGACTTTCCCAATCCGAAATATTATCTGCGGAAGCTTTGTCTGCCTTATCAAAATAAAAATGCTGTTGAATTTCTAATCCTGAATAGGTAAAAATCCCGGTATCTGAGGTTAATGCCAAAGCTTTATCCATTCCCATTGCTTCATATTCTGCATTTGATTTTCCGTGCGAATTAATAATGATTGTTTTCTTTCCAGTCAACAAACCTTTTTGAATTCCCTGATCGTATCGGTAAGCAAATCCGTAACTAAAAACACGATCAATATAACCTTTCATAATTGCCGGCATTCCTGTCCACCAAATTGGGTAAATAAAAATAATACGATCTGCCCATGTTATAAAGTCTTGTTCTGTTTTAACATCATCAGAAACCGTTCCCATTCTTTGCCCATTCATATCTTCTAAAGAAAATACGGGATTAAAATTGATCTCATTCAAATCGCGAATTGCAATTTCTTCTCCGGATTCCTGAAGGCTTTCGAGTACAGTTTGTTTGAAGAAATGATTTAAACTGCCTGAATTGGGATGTGCATAAACAATTAAATTTTTCATGTTTTCTGTTTTTAAAGATTAACATGACAAATGTAGAACGCAAGGTTTGAGTACAATTGTAAGAAAACGAAATCTGATTTATCCTGGCTTTGAGCTGCAGATATCGTTTTGAAATTTCAGGAATTTTGTGGGAGAAATATTCATATAATATTTAAAGTCATGAATGAGCTGACTCTGATCGTAATAACCGCATTGATCAACAATCGTTAGCCAATCTGTTTTTGACTCGTTTATTATATTTTCCTGAATTTGATTTACTGCTTTTAAAAACCTTTCATACCGATTGGCTTCTTTTATAGTGTAACCAAAAAATTTCTTTTGATTGAGCTGAATATTTCTTTCGGTTTGATTGATCTGCGAAGCAATTGCTTTTATGGGATTCAGATTTTGGTTTTGAAAATTGGTTAAAAGCGTTGTTATCTCCTTTTGTTCCCTTAAATAAGGTTTACAGAAATCTAAAATATAATCGACACGGTCTTTTGTATCAGAAAGTTTTTGAAGTTCTTCCCACAAAAGAGTAAAGCAATTTTCATCAATTAAATCGTCAGGATGAATGGGCAAAGAATCAAAAAGTGCAGTCCCGAAGAATCTGTAAAAAGCGTCTTCTTTAAAATTGGCTACCAAAATCTCTGAATTGGGTTCTAATGTATAATCAAAAGCTTGTTTTATTGGACCGAGAACCATACATTTTTCAACTTCTAAAAAAGTATTCTGCTGCGATTTTAAAAATGATTTTGTTCCAAAGTTAAAAACCAAAATGGTTTGAAAACTTGGTAATAAGGTTTTTGTTATGGGTAATGACGTTTTATTTTCGGCAAAGTAAAAATGAGAAAAAACAGTTTCAAATGCTGAAGGAACGGCAATTCGATAATTGTTATTTTCTTCAGCATTTTTCATACTAGTTGGGTGTAATTATTAACACAGAGAACACAAAGTTTTTCACCCTTAAAATTTTGTAAAAACACAAAGAGCACAAAGCTTTGCGAACTCTTTGCGGTTAATTAAGATTTACGAAACAAATTCTGCTTCAAATAATTGCGTCAAATGTTTTACGATTTTAGCCTTTACTTCGGTTTCATCGACTTTTTCTACACCAAGTTCAACTTGTAGAGAAGTAACGCCTTTACCGCGAATACCACACGGAATAATGTTGTCAAAATATCCTAAATCAACATTTACATTTAAGGCAAATCCGTGCATGGTTACCCATCGTGAAGCGCGTACGCCAAGCGCACAAATCTTTCGTGCAAAGGGAGTTCCAGCATCGAGCCAAACTCCGGTTTCGCCTTCGCTTCGTCCGCATTTTAAGCCGTATTCTTCTAAAGTCAGGATGATAGCTTCTTCCAGAAAACGTAAGTATTTATGAATGTCTGTAAAGAAATTTTCTAAATCCAGAATGGGATAACCTACAATTTGTCCCGGGCCGTGATACGTAATATCGCCGCCACGATTGATTTTATAAAAAGTGGCTCCTTTGGCTTCGAGCTGTTTTTCGTTTAATAAAAGATTTTCAAGATCTCCGCTTTTACCCAAAGTATACACATGCGGATGTTCTACAAAAAGTAAATAATTAGGTGTTGGCAAATCGAGTTCTTCTCTTCGGTTTTTGATTTTTAAGTCGACTATGTCTTTAAAAATTTCTTCCTGATATTCCCAGGTCGATTTATAGTCTTTACTTCCTAAATCCTGAAGTTGAATTTTTTTATTCATTTTAATTATTTTTCAAACTCTACATCAAAGTTAAGTTTGTCAGGATTCTCCATATAATCCGTAAAAGGGTATTGAATTGTAATTGATTTTCGATCCTCGCTAAACAAAGCATTTGGGTTCGATACTTTTTTTATTTTCTTAGGAAAATGGTATTTTATAATATAATTTGAAGATGCAAAAATCATCTTAGACATATCTGCCGTAGAATCTTTTGCTTTTTCAGCCACTTTTTGTTTATCGATAACAGCTTTACGGGTGAATTTCTTTCCGTCGTAGGTATAACTTAATTTACTGTTATTATCTCCTAAGCCTTTCCCAAAAGGTGTCGCAGCACTTGCTCCGCCTTCTAATCTTTGAAGCGCACTTAGCGATTGCAATGCATCCTGCAACTCATTTACGTTTTTAAAATCAGTTGAAATGGTCATTAAAAACTCTTTTTTCTCGCTATTCATTTTGGTGTTTACTACAAAATTTTCGAGTTTTTTAAGTTCTTTCTGGGCTTCCGGAGACAGTTTTGCAATACTGTCTTTTTTTTCTTCAAACAATTGCTTGAAGGTAAAAGTAGAATCTATATTCTTTTTGGCATCAGGTCCCAGCTGGTCACCGGCCATCGCCATTAAAGACGAACCATCCATATCTACAGAAAACTTTCCGGTTCCGTTATCGTTTACATATATATTTTCAGTTAATGTGCAGCTCGTTAATGTTGCTAATACAAAACAAAAACTAAGTAACTTGTATAATTTCATAATGGCTAATTTTTTATCAAAGATACGAAGACTATTTTATTTTTTAAGATTCTAAGAAACTAAGGTTCTAAGATACTAAGACAACACTATTCAAGGTCTTTTTGCTCTAAAACCACTTCGAGATTCGTTATTTCAGGATTTTGTAAACAATCTGAAAGTTGAAATTCTAATGTCATTGTTTTTTTATCGGCACTGATAACTGCTTTTTCGTTTGAAACCGATTTTATTTCTCTTGGAAAATGATATTTTAAAGTATACGACTGCGCTAATTTATACTTAGCATACATTTTTTTTCTTTCTTCCAGCATTTTTCGATCCTTGTCAAACTTTTGCTGATCAACAATTACCAGATTTCTTTTGAAAGTAAATCCATCGAAAGTATATTTTATTCTAAAGGATTCTTTTGAAACCGGATAATTTTCTTTTAAAGAACTTGCCAAACTAATACTCTCGTAAAGATTAGGTATTTCTTCTATTTTTTTAAAGTCAAAAGAAATTATATTAAAATTTTCCATTTGAACGGGATCTACTTTAATATGCATTTTTACGTTGGCATGTTCCTGAAACAATGCCTGATCTGATTTATTAAATTTCACAAATGTTGTTGCATATTTTGTTATGTAATCCTGAAAAACAAATAAGGTATCTGTAAATTTCTCAGAATCAGAATAAGGGCGTCCTAATTGCAAATAACTATTTTCGTCACGTAATTGAAAAATTTCAATAGTTCCGCTTCCGTCTGGGTTTATTTTTATAGTTTCTGTGATCTGACAGCTTGAGACTAAAATTAAGAGCAGAAAGGCTTTTATGATTTTCATTTTTCTTGAAAGTTTCTGAGGTTCTGAGTTGCTAAGATACTGAGGTTTTTTTGTTTGTCATTGCGAGGAACGAAGCAATCTCATTTTGATTGTCTATTTCTTTTTTACCTCAATTTGATTTAGATCGTGTGATTGCTTCGTTCCTCGCAATGACAAACATCCCAACTAATACGTCTTTTGAAAACTGAAATTTCTAATTTAGCCCCGATAGAAGCGGTATCCTTTTTTGCTTTTTCTGCAAAAAAGATACAAGTGAATAGCGGGACAAAACGCAATTGAAATGCAATAAATTACTGCTTCAAAAAATCTAAAACCTGCATTCTAAAATCTACATTCTTTTCTTTATCTTTGCACACTTAAAAAAGAGCACAAAATGGCATTATCAGAACAAGAAATCATCCGAAGAGAAAAACTTCAAAACTTACGCAACTTAGGAATCAATCCTTATCCGGCTAATCTTTTTCCTGTAAATCATACTTCCAAGCAGGTGAAGGAATCTTTTGAAGAGGGTAAGAAGGTGATCGTTGCCGGACGTTTAATGAGTGTGAGAGATCAGGGGAAAGCTTGTTTTGCTGAATTGCAGGATAGCGAAGGTCGTATACAACTGTATGTAAATCGCGATGTTTTGTGTGAAGGTGATGATAAAACTTTATACAATACGGTATTTAAAAAACTAACTGATTTAGGTGACTTTATTGGTGTTGAAGGTGAATTGTTTACTACAAAAGTAGGCGCGCAATGTATTCGTGTTGACGGATTTACTTTCTTGAGCAAAACTTTACGTCCGTTGCCTTTGCCAAAAGTAGATGAAGAAGGAAACGTACACGATGCTTTTAATGATCCTGAATTACGTTACAGAATGCGTTATGTAGATTTAACTGTGAATCCACAAGTAAAGGAAAACTTCATTAAACGTACGAAGTTGTATACTGCAATGCGTGGTTATTTTAACGATGCAGGATATCTTGAAGTTGAAACTCCGGTTTTACAATCGATTCCTGGTGGTGCTGCAGCGAGACCTTTTATCACGCACCATAATTCGCTTGATATTCCGCTTTATATGCGTATTGCAAACGAATTGTATTTGAAAAGATTAATTGTTGGTGGTTTTGATGGTGTTTATGAATTCTCGAAAAACTTTAGAAATGAAGGTATGGACAGAACGCATAATCCTGAATTTACCGCTATGGAAATATATGTAGCCTACAAAGACTACAACTGGATGATGGAATTTGCTGAAGGTTTGCTTGAGCATTGTGCCATTGCTGTAAACGGAACCAGCGAAGTTACTTTTGGTGAACACCAAATTAACTTTAAAGCGCCTTACGCTCGTGTTACAATGACAGATTCTATCAAACATTTTACCGGTTTTGATATCTCTGGAAAAAGCGAAGAAGAATTGTTCGAAGCTGCCAGAGGAATGGGAATTGACGTTGATAAAACAATGGGGAAAGGAAAACTGATTGATGAGATTTTTGGCGCTAAATGCGAAGGAAATTATATTCAGCCAACTTTCATCACAGATTATCCTAAAGAAATGTCGCCTCTTTGTAAAGAGCACCGTGACAATCCTGAACTTACTGAACGTTTTGAATTGATGGTTTGTGGTAAAGAAATTGCAAATGCTTATTCTGAACTAAATGACCCAATTGATCAGCGTGAGCGTTTTGAAGACCAAATGCGTTTGGCTGAAAAAGGTGATGATGAAGCAAACGGTGTTATTGATGAAGATTTCTTAAGAGCATTAGAATATGGTATGCCGCCAACATCCGGAATGGGAATTGGTATGGACCGTTTGATTATGTACTTAACAAACAACGCATCGATTCAGGAAGTTTTATTGTTCCCGCAAATGCGTCCGGAGAAAAAACAAGCTCAGATTGAATTGTCTGATGAAGAAAAATTCATCGTAGATTTATTGAAAGGAAATGAAAATAAAATGGATCTTCAGCAACTAAAAATTACTGCTAATTTAAGCGGTAAAAAATGGGATGCTTCTATGAAAAACTTATCTAAACACGGTTTGACTAAAGTTGCTGTTGAGGGTGAGTTTAAATTTGTGGAATTGGTGGAGTAGATTCCTTTGAAATAATATTAAATTTAAAAAGGAGCTTTTATTGAAGCTCCTTTTTCATATAGAAAAATTTTCCTTAATTTTGAAAACATGGAAAGAGCAAAACTTATTGTTAAAAATTTCGGACCTCTAAAAGATATTGAAATCGAAGTTAGAGAAATGGTAACTTTTATTGGGGCTCAGGCTTCTGGAAAAAGTACGTTGGCTAAATTGATTTCTATTCTTGATGATGAAAATTTTAGAAGTGGGAACGATATTAGTTTTATTGAAGAGTTAAAAAAATATAATATTTTTTCATACTTATCTGAAGATTCATTTATAAGTTATGATAATATTTCTTTAGGAAAAAGCCGTTTTGGATTTAAATATTCAAATAATGAATCAGTTAAAGATAATGTTCAAAATCATATTTCAAGTTATAAAAAACTAGAAATATCAACAAATGAATCAGAGATCGCTTTTAATTCCTTGAAAAATGATATATCAAAGGAGCATCCTATTTTTCAGCAATATAATGATCTTAAGAAAATTTTAAAGAACACTGAGGAAGTTTTCAAAAATCTTATTAAAAGTTATTTAGATATTGATTTTACCTTATACAAAAAAGAGCTAATTAAGATTTTTGAAAATAAGGACCAGATAATTAAGTTTAAGCTTTTTCTAAAGAATAGAGATAAATATAAAAATTTAACTATTGATGAGATCGATAAAATTCTAAATATATTAGATAAAGATAATTCTGCAGAAAATTATATAGAATTATTAGAAAAAATAATAGTTTTATTTCCTAGCGTTTATTTATTTGATTCTATTTACATCCCATCAGAAAGAAGCTTCCTTCATTTAATAGAAGGAAATACAATGGGCCTACTTAAAAACAAAATCCAAATTCCTGAACACATTTTAAATATTGGACAAGAATATGAAAAAGCATTGCAAACTATTAAAGAATTATCTCTTAGTATAATTAACAAGAATATTAGATATAGACGCGAAGGCAAAACATCATACATATATCATTCTGAAAATGAAAAGGTTGATCTATTAGAATCAGCTTCAGGATTACAGTCTGTTATTCCAATTTTGTTGTTAGTTGAGTATTCAAAATCATTAAAAGAAGAATACAATTTTAATTTTGTTGTTGAAGAACCTGAGCTAAATTTATATCCCAAAGCGCAACATGAATTAATTAAATACTTGGTTAAAAATTGTTTATTTGATAGAAAAAATCTAATTCTTACTACTCACAGTCCATTTGTTCTTGCGTCTATAAACAATTTACTGCTAGCTTACGACAAAGGACAAAAATTCCCAAAGGAAGTAAATAAAATTATTAAGAAAGAGTCTTGGTTAAATCCTAAGAACTTTATTGCTTATGAGTTGAAAAATGGAAAAGCGAAGAAAATAATGAGTGATAAATTAGGGCAGATTTCCGAAAATATGATTGATGGTGTTTCAGATGCTTTTGCCAATGAATTTGATAAATTGCTTGATTTATGATTCAAAATCTTAGAGAGGCATTCCCTGAAATTGAAGCAAATTGTTTAAAAAGACTTACAGACAAACATACATTTGTTTTTGAAGCTGAAACCGTTCTATTTGCAACATCAAAAGAATCTTGGCATTTACATATTGAAAACAAGTTAAATACTGAATTCTATTTCATACAGAATGATGATTGTGTAATGAAAAAAGTAAAAGGTGGCCAATGTGATTACGTTATTTGCAATAATAAAGAAGTCTTTTTCACTGAAGTTAAAGTTGCCAAAGGAAATCAAGGAAATCATAGAAAAGATGCTTATTTGCAATTGGAAAACACCTTTAAATATTATTCAAATTTAATAGATTTTGAACCTTACAACTTAAATGCAGTAGTTTGCTTTCCAACTAAAAGAAGAATTGTAAAAGCAAGTGCTTCAACAAAAAGAAAAGAATTCAAAGATTCATATAAATTAAATCTTATTGAAGGAAATTATATTTCTTTCGAGTAATAAAAAACCCTACAGGTTTTAAAAACCTGTAGGGTTTACTATTTAAAAACATTCGTACATTAAAACGAATACTTCTCTAATTTCTTTCCCTGAATATCTAAAACCTTTGTATTTTCTTTAGGAGTTTCACCTTTCCAAATTTCCTGAACGGATGGGTTTGACGGGTATTTGCCGTTTTTCATTTTTATCAGATGAAATTTTCCTCCGGTTTCGAATATAAGATCGTAAAATTTTTCAGATGCTGAAGTGGTAACGAGAATCGGGAAATCGGTTACGGTAAACTTATTGATTACACTTCCGTCATTATTTAGGATGTAACCGGAACAACCTCCGCTTCCGCAGAAATAAGGATTAGAGAAACCAACGAAATATTCGTCTTTTTTATCGTTATTCAAATCGAAAGCTTCGTAGTAAAAAAATCTGTCTTCTTTTGTCATTGCAGGAAGATCTGTGTTTAATAGAATATTCAATTGCTTACGAATCAATTCGATTGCTTTATCGTCTTTTGCAGGAGCATCGCTTACATCTGCCGTTCCCGCAACGGTTTTTGATAAGGTATCTTCAGCAATTGTTTTGATGATACTTTTTGAGTCGGTTTTATCTTTGTTTTGGCATGACATCATTCCCAGAATCATAACTGCCAGTAAAAGTTTATTTTTCATAATTTTTCTTTTTAAAGTTTAAGATTCATTTAAACCAGCAAAGCTGCTTTATTTTCAATATCATTACGGGTTAGCAAAGATTTTATATTACTGAAAGTAACCAAAGCAATCTGAGTTAAAGCTTCATTGGTAAAAAAAGCCTGATGCGCCGTAACCAAAACATTAGGAAAACTCATTAAACGCTGAATCGCATCGTCCTGAATAATATCTGCAGAAAGATCTCTAAAGAATAGTTTTTCTTCCTGCTCGTAAACATCGATTCCAA
>Ga0247812_10002417_pt1 | contig 10497 bp, 10 predicted proteins | sample UWRJL149409B1_FD_178011 | JGI IMG/M metagenome (GOLD analysis project Ga0247812, IMG submission 178011) | Plant litter microbial communities from Arlington Agricultural Research Station in Wisconsin, United States - UWRJ-L149-409B-1 | ecosystem: Environmental > Terrestrial > Plant litter >...
TCTGTTTTTCTCTTTACTTAGAATATTTTCGGATAAAAAATCATCTAAACTAGTTTCAGGAATTTTAACAATGTCTTTTGGTTGAAGATCAAGAAAATGCGGAAGTGTATCTTTTTCACTGCCGTAAATACAGAATTCGAGGAAATATATTTTTTGATAAAAATAGAAACTTCCCTTTTTGTCAATTAATAACTGATGCTCTGCATAAAAACCTTTTCTTGGAGGAGGAGCAAATTTGTCCGTATGTTTTTTTATGGAATCGTAATATTTTTCAAGTTTTTCATCTTCATATGAGATGATGTAGGTTTTGTTTTTCTCAATAATTTTTTCTTCTTTCTTAGTACAATTCAAAAGAAACAAACAAATTGCAATACCAACTAAAACTCTTTTCATAAAACTAAGATTTAAAAATAAAGATATAAAAAAATCCCATCAGCCGAAGCGAATGGGATTTTATATGTTAAGAAGTTCGAAAACTATCTAATTGTATTATTTTGAATCAAATCGATATATAAGTTAATCTTATCTTTCAATTCTTTTCTTGGCGTGATAAAGTCAAGGAAACCATGCTCTAAAAGAAATTCCGCAGTTTGAAAACCTTCTGGTAAATCTTTTCCTGTAGTATCGCGAACAACACGAGGACCTGCAAAACCAATTAAAGCTCCAGGTTCAGAGATGTTGATGTCTCCTAACATTGCATATGATGCAGTTGTTCCTCCTGTAGTTGGGTCAGTACAAAGCGAGATGTATGGTAATTTAGCTTCAGCTAACTGAGCTAATTTTACTGATGTTTTTGCTAATTGCATTAATGAATAAGCAGCTTCCATCATACGGGCTCCGCCTGATTTAGAAATCATTACAAAAGGTAGTTTGTTTTTGATCGCGTGATCAATACCTCTGGCAATTTTTTCTCCAACAACCGCTCCCATAGATCCGCCAATAAAGGCAAAATCCATACAGCAGATAACAAGTTCTCTTCCTTTAGATTTTCCCACTCCGGTACGCACAGCGTCTTTCAGGTGGGTTTTCTCCATTACATCCTTCAATCTTTCTGCATATTTTTTTGTATCCACAAAATGCAAAGGATCTTTTGATGTCATGTTTTTATCCAATTCAACAAATTCATTATTGTCGAATAAAATTTCAAAATAGGTTGCGCTTCCAATTCGAACATGAAAATCATCTTCAGGACTAACAAATAAGTTTCTGGCTAATTCATCAGCATCAATAATTTTTCCCGTAGGAGATTTGTACCACAATCCTTTAGGAACGTCCATTTTATCTTCGGTCGCAGTCGTAATCCCTTTTTCTTGTCTTTTAAACCAAGCCATATTTTTTGTTTTTTTTGTTTCAGGTTTAAAGTTTGAAGTTGAGAAACTTGAAACCTGAAACCTGAAACTTTAAACTTTTAATTATAGAGTATTCACATTATTCAAGTCAGCAAAAGCTTGCTCAAGTCTTGTATTGAATGTCACTTCGCTTTCACGTACCCATTTTCTTGGGTCATAATATTTTTTGTTAGGAACATCAGCACCTTCTGGGTTACCAATTTGAGATTTTAAATAGTCAATGTTTTTAACCATGTAATCACGAATTCCTTCAGTAAATGCAAATTGCAAATCTGTATCAATGTTCATTTTGATAACTCCGTAGCTAATTCCTTCTCTGATTTCTTCAAGTGTAGAACCTGAACCTCCGTGGAAAACGAAATCTACTGGGTTAGGACCTGTTTTGAATTTGTTTTGAACGAAATCCTGAGAATTTTTTAAGATTTTTGGAGTCAATTTTACGTTTCCTGGTTTGTAAACACCGTGAACGTTTCCAAAAGCAGCAGCAATTGTAAATTTAGGGCTAATTTTAGATAATTCTTCGTAAGCGTAAGCTACTTCTTCTGGCTGAGTGTATAATTTTGAGCTATCAACATCAGAGTTGTCAACACCATCTTCTTCACCACCTGTAATACCAAGTTCGATTTCTAATGTCATTCCCATTTTGCTCATTCTTGCCAAATACTGTTTACAGATCTCAATGTTTTCTTCGATTGGCTCTTCAGACAAATCGATCATATGAGAACTAAATAATGGTTTTCCTGTTTCTGCAAAATGTTTTTCAGAAGCATCTAATAAACCATCAATCCAAGGTAATAATTTTTTTGCACAGTGGTCAGTGTGTAGAATTACGGTAGCACCGTAAGCCTCTGCCAAAGTATGAATGTGTTTTGCTCCGGCGATTCCTCCAGCAATTGCTGATTTCTCGTTAGCGTTAGATAATCCTTTTCCAGCGTTAAATTGTGCTCCTCCGTTTGAAAATTGAATAATAACTGGCGCATTTAGTTTCGCTGCAGTTTCAAGAACTCCATTGATTGTGCTAGACCCTGTAACATTTACTGCAGGTAAAGCAAAACCTTTTTCTTTTGCATAATTAAAAATTTCCTGTACTTGATCTCCTGTAGCTACTCCGGGTTTAATATTGTGTGCCATTGTAATTTTTTTTAGTTGTTTTTAGTTTTTAGGTTGCAAAAATAAGAATTAATTAGCATTAGAACGGATAATTTATCCCAAAATTTAAAACCGAATGACCAAAATTGTATTCTTTGAACCAGCGGTCTCCCTTCTCATGCGCCGGATTGTAAGTCTTAAAGCCTAAATCTAAGCGAATAACAAAAAAGCTTAAATCGTAACGCAAACCAAATCCTGAACCCAAAGCAATTTCAGCTAAATCGTTTACGCCAGAGAATTTTGCCTTCTCGTCGATGACATTATCGAGTACATTCCAGATATTTCCGGCGTCTGCAAAGACTGCTCCCTTAACATCGCCAAAAACTTTAAAACGGAATTCGGCACTCAATGCAATCTTCATATTGGCTTCATTAAAATCATTCGCGGCATTTGTACTTCCCGGACCCAAAGAGTAAGGTTGCCATGCACGGTTGTCGTTTGAACCTCCTGAATAATAACTTCGTGAGAACGGAATGTAATTTGAATTTCCAAAAGGAATAGCTATACCAAAGAAACTTCTCACCGCTAATACCTTTTCTTTTCCAAAATCCCAGTGTTTGATGTAATCAAATTCTGTTTTAATGTACTCTGAATATTCTAAATTGAAAATTTCATAATTGCCATTTGAATTTTTAGGTAAACTGGCAATGCCTGAAATCGCAGTTAATAAGGTTCCTGCAGATTCTATTTTAGTTTTAAACTGATAAAAAGTATTGTCAGCAAGATCTTTTTTAGTGGTTTTGGTAAAGGTGTAACTTGTTGCTAAAATAAAGTCATTTTCGGTCAAACGAATTCTTCTTTCTTCGATACTTTCTACATCTTTATATTGAGGATCTCCTGGAAGTAAGTCGGTTTGGTTAGTTAATACATCGTTGGTAAAACCTGTGGTTCCTGTTGGTATAGTAAGATTTTTATTAAAAGAATTATCGAAATAGGATTCGTTTGTATTGTGATCTTTACCAATATTATTTAATTCGTTATAAGAAGAAGTATAAACGTTAAAATAATTATTAGGATTTAAATTTCGTACAAACTGAGCATTAAGCAATTCAAGTTTGGCAGTATTATATCTTTTTGGAGACCAATTATAGGCAAGACCACCTGTGAAATTTTCTTTATCCAAACCGATGTTTCTTTGTTTTGAGAAACCTGCACTAATACTGGTAGAAGGAATCATTCTTTTTGGAATAATTTTTTCAGTACCAAAAGGCAATAAAATTCTCGGGAAATTTAATTTTAAATCAAGACCATATTCAGAAACATTAAAGAAATTATCATTAGGGTTAGCCATGTCTTTAGACGAACCTACGTTTAAACGTGCAGAAATTTCAAGTGTTTCAGCCCTATTAAATACATTTCGGATAGTTTCAGAAACACTGGCTCCAATACCAAAATCCTGAATGTTAGAATGGGTTACGTCAAGAGAGGCGCCAAAACTATATTTCTTTCTGGGAGTCAGGTACACATTCGCAATTAAGGATTGTGCAGTTGAGTCACGTTTGTCAACTTCATATTGAATCGAAGGATAATTAAAGATTTTTAAATTATTTAGATATCTTGAAGAGAGAGTAGTTCTCGTATCAGAAAAATAATTTCCTTTGGTAATAAAAATGGCGTCAGTAATGGCTCGCGGTTTGTATTTTAATTTTTTGTGACTGTACAGATTAAAGTTGTTGTACGTTGTACTGTCTGTTATTTTTGTTTTTGCATTTGCCGGAGAATAATCCGTATAAATGTTAACATCGCTTATTTTATATAATTTAAAAGGCTCTGTTCTGCTGGAGTCTCTTTCCTGAATATTGTTATTGTTGATGATTAAAGTTACATCAGCCTTATTTTTTTTGCCTATGGTGTCAATATCAAAAGTAACATAAGTGGGTTGAAAGAAATAAGCACCATGGTTTCTAAAATAAGTAGTAAGACGATTTTTTTCATCCTCAAAATCAGCAGTTTTGTATTGTTTTCCGGATTTTAAAAATGAAGGTTCATTATTGGTTCTGTATAATGAATCCAAAGCAGGAGTTTTAATATTGGTGTTAATAGTGTCCAGGGTATAAGCAGGACCTGTGGTAATGAGATAATTAATTTTAGCTTTTTTTCTGGCAACACTATCAATGCTGTAATCTGTTGCTACATTAAAATATCCATTATTAAAATAATAAAACTTTAAACGCAAAAGAGATTTTTTTGTCTTTGCAGTATCTATAACAACAGGAGGTTCGCCAGTACTTTTTAAGAATTCATGAATACCTTTGTACAGAAAAGATTGTCCAAGTCGGTCAACTTGCTTTGCTGATAATATTTTAGCCTGACGCTCATATAAACCAGGGTGATTTATAAATTTTGCCTGATAAGTAGAATCCGGATTTAAGTTGGCTAAGTTGTATAAATTTAAGCGTAAACGATATCCTAACAAAGTACCATTTGGTTTTTGATACATCTGGTTAGAAGCTATTTCGTCGTTCGTAGCCTTTCCATTTACAAGAATAGTATTTTTTACAAGAAGGTTTTTTCCATCTGGAACTCTTTTTACAGCATTACAACCGCAAATAAATATTGCTATTAGAATAAATGCTGTTATTTTTGTGGAATTCTTTTTCAAGTGTTCTTAAATATTTAATTCAAAAGTACATTATTTTATGGTTAGTAAAAACCAAATAAAACTTATATCAAGTTTACATCAAAAAAAGCAACGTTTTGCAAATCAATTATTTTTCGCCGAGGGAGTAAAAGTAATTCAAGAATTGTTGTTATCCAACTTTGAATTAGAGCATTTATACACGACTCTAAATGATTTTGAAGAAGTCCATTCTTCAAAACGTACGCTTATTTATGAGCAGGAACTTAAAAAAATTAGTGCCTTATCAACTCCAAATTCATGTTTGGCGGTTTTTAAAATTCCATCCGAGAATGAAATAACCAACTCTGGTTTGATTTTAGCTCTTGACGATATTCGCGATCCCGGAAACTTAGGGACGATTTTACGTCTTTGCGACTGGTTTGGTATCAAACAAATTATTTGTTCTAGAGAAACTGTCGATATTTATAATCCAAAAGTAGTTCAGGCAACGATGGGGTCTATCGCCAGAGTAAATGTGAATTATGTTGATTTGAAAACTTTTATTACCGAAGCTAATATTCCTGTTTTTGGAACTTTTATGGATGGCGAGAATATTTATCAATCTAATTTACCTCAAAGCGGAATCATCATCATGGGTAATGAAGCTAATGGGATATCATCAGAGATTGAAAAAATAGTTACAAGCCGACTCACAATTCCAAGATTTGGAGAACTGCAAAAAACTGAAAGTTTAAACGTAGCTACTGCAACAGCAATTATTCTTAGTGAGTTTAAACGAAATAGTTAGGAATTTGTTTTAATGAAAAGTGAAATTAATCAAAATAGCCCTCGATTTCATAGAATCAATGTTGTCTGTCCAGGGGCTAGGGCCTTTTGCCGGATTGTCGCGAATTAATTCATCTGTAATACCAAACATACCTCTTATCGAAGGAGAAAAGATAAAGTATTCAGAGAAAAAGTCAATTCCAAAACCTACTTCATAAGCGGCAGTCCATTGTTTTGTTCTGAATTTGCCTTCAAAATTGTCATCTTTTGATTTTGAGTTGCTCGATAAATTCAATGTTGTAGACATTCCTCCAACCAAATACGGGCGAATGTTTCCTGTGCGCAGTGAAGAAAATTTCAATAGTAATGGAAAGTGAATATAAGTACTGTTTACTTCTCGTAAATAATCTTTTTCTAAAGGTAAATTTGGATAATACAAATCGCGTTTAGAATAATATAATCCTGGCTCAAAACGCAAGTTGATATATTCCTGTAGTCTTAAGTCAGCCACAACCCCCACATTAAAACCGGTAGTTTTTTTTACCTGAATGTCCGGGCCCGGAGTTTTGTAGTCAAATTTAAAATCGAAACTATTAAATCCAAGATAATAACCAAAATACAGGCGTTGTTTTTGCCAGTTTTCAAGATTTATAATAGGATCCTTGCTAAACATACTTTTAGCAAATTGAGAATATCCGTTTGTCGTTAAGACTAGTAAAATTAAGACTACAGTTTTTTTCATACTATTTTTTAGATGCAGAATAAATGGTGGCAACCCCAAAAGTTTGAGGCATGGATACAACATCTATAAACCCAATTTTTCTCAAAATATTGTTTAATGCTTCTCCATAAGGAAAAACAGCAGCAGATTCAGACAAGTAACCATAAGCAGCATTGTCTTTAGAAAATAATTTACCAATGATAGGAAGTATGTTTTTGCTGTAAAATTTATAGCCTTGTTTGTAAGGTGTTTTATCAGGAACCGAAGTTTCCAGAATTACAAAAACACCATTAGGTTTTAGAACTCTCAAAATTTCAGCAAAACCTTTTTCTAGATTTTCAAAATTTCGAACGCCAAAACCAACAGTTATAGCATCGAAATAGTTGTCTTCAAAAGGAATTTTTTCAGAATCGCCCAAAACCATATCAATCAAATTTGATAATCCTTTTTCTGCGATTTTCTTTTTTCCAACTTCCAGCATGCCTGCAGAAATATCCAGTCCAATTATTTTTTCGGCATTTGTTTGCGCCATTAAAATAGCCAGGTCGCCAGTACCTGTTGCGATATCAAGAATAACTTTGGGTTTTTTATCCGAAACTATTTTTAATACTTTCTTTCGCCATTTAATATCTATTCCAAATGAAATTACGCGATTCAAATTGTCATAGTTCCCCGAGATGTTATCAAACATTTGGGCAACCTGCTCTTTTTTACCTAAAGAAGAGTCTTTATATGGGGTTATTTTTTCAGACATTTTTTTTATTTACGCAAATATAATACAATCTGACTTAACTGTAATTGAGTTTTTGAATTTGTAAATTAATTGTTTTAGCAGAAGGCTTTTAATGGGTATTGTATGTTGGGTTTTTGCTATCACCAAAAGTGGGTATTTTGATAAAATCACTAAAAGTGGGTATTGTGGGACATGGATTTTATGGCCAACTTTGCTACAGTTAAAAAGATAGAATTTTAATGATTGATTGAATTTTTGACTTAATCAGATGAAGATTTTTTTCGCACTGGTAATTTCATTTGTTCTTGTAAGTAGTTTTGAAAGTATTGTTCTTGGGGCCAATACTCTTTAAAGTGCGAAATACGTTCTTAGGATTAAATTTGTTTTTGGAAATTTTAATTTTCTTGCCTTTAATATCTTAGTGGTATTTGTTATTAAAGGCTCTTTGAGATTCGTTCTCATTTAACAGTAAATGTTATTCAGTTATTCAAATGTTTTATAACATTTGTGATTTTTTTTACCAAAACTATTACTCGAATGAGTCAAATCTAATCAATCGTTTTAAAAAACATCCTTCACAAGAGGATGTTTTTTTTTGTTTTCTTATTTTCTAATGTATGTTTCGTAAGTATAATCAAAAAGATGTTTATCGTCCTTAAAATTTTCTTCAGATTCTACCAGTTGCCACTCACTTTTACTGATTTTAGGAAAAAATGCATCAGCTTCAAAAGTATGGTGAACTTTGGTTATCTCAATAATATCGGTATAAGGTAAGGCCAGATTATAAATTTCGCCTCCGCCAATGATATAAGAATCTTCGTTTTCAGGGCATGCGGCAATTGCTTTTTCGATACTGTCAACTATGATACATCCTTCCGGATGATAATCTTTTTGTCGTGTTATTACAACATGAACTCTGTTTGGGAGAGGTTTCGGAAAACTTTCAAAAGTTTTTCTGCCCATAATAATATGATGATTCGTTGTAAGCGATTTGAATCTTTTAAAATCATTTGGTAAATGCCAAACTAATTCATTGTTTTTTCCAAGTGCGTTATTTTCGGCAACAGCCGCTATCATTATAATCATAGCAATCTAGTAACTAAAATTTATTATCGGTATCCTCAATTATTCTGGATTCTAATTGACTAATTCTTTTTTGCTGCAAGCCAACAAGTCGGTCAATTTGTTCTCTTTCCCATTTTTTATTCATGAACCTGTCTGTAATGTACACCTTTATAAAATGTAAAATAAAGATAAAGAACCATATCGTAATTCCCCAAACACACCAATTTTGCTCTGTGTTAGCACCTAAATCGAAAAATCTATTAGCAATAAATAAAAATAAACTTCCCAGTAGAAAAAGTACAAAATGAAAATATAAGATCTTTTTTTGTCTAAGTCTTCTTCGGGCGTATTCGTATTGTTCGTGAACTTCTTTTTCCATATGATATAAATGAGGTTATAAAGTTAAAATTTATTTTGTAACGACCCTATTTAGATACTGGAATATTTGTTTTAAAATGCGCTGAGAGTTTGAATTCCAAAATTTTATGCAGATTAAATTGCTAAATAGATAAAAAAATATTCGGTTTTTGATATTATCATAAATCGGTTCTGAAGGTATCGAAAATTCAGCTGAATTTGTGTAATTTCGTCTATGAATCTAAAAACTAAACAGTTATGTCTCTAAAGAAACAATTTATAAAAACAAAGCCTGTAGTAAAAGTTACATTTTCTATAGATGCTAAAGATGCAAATTCTGCAGCGGTTGTTGGTGATTTTAACAACTGGAATGTTGAGGAAGGAACTTTAAGTAAATTGAAAAATGGTACTTTTAAAGCTACCTATGACTTAGTTAAAGATGCAATTTACGAGTTTAAGTACGTAATTGATGGAAGTTATGTTAATGATCCTGAAGCAGATTCTTATAAATGGAATGATTTTGCAGGAAGTGAAAATAGTGTTTTAGTAGTATAAAATATAAGTATAAAAAAATCCGCTTAAAAAACTTAAGCGGATTTTTTTATACTTTATACGGCAACACTACCTTTTATTCCCGCATGCGGTTCATAATCTAAAAGAGTAAAGTCATTATAATCAAAATCAAAAATGTTTTTTATCTCTGGATTTAAGATCATTTTTGGTAATGGTTTTGGCTCACGTGTTAATTGCAATTCTAATTGTTCAAAGTGATTGTTGTAAATATGTGCATCTCCAAAAGTGTGAATAAATTCACCATACTCCAGATCACATACCTGAGCAATCATCATGGTTAACAATGCGTAAGAAGCAATATTAAAAGGAACTCCTAAAAATATATCAGCACTTCGTTGGTACAATTGGCAGGATAATTTTCCTTTTGTTTCTCCTTTTTCAGGATCAGGGCTGGTTACATAAAACTGAAAAAAAGCATGGCAAGGAGGTAATGCAGCCTTATTATTAGCAACATTTTCTTCAAATGACTTTTTTGTATCTGGTAAAACCGATGGGTTCCATGCTGAAACCAACATTCTTCGACTGTTAGGATTTGTTTTTAGTTCTGTAATCAATTCAGAAATCTGATCGATTTCTTCACTGTTCCAATTGCGCCATTGGTGTCCGTAAACAGGTCCTAAATCTCCATTAGAATCTGCCCAGGCATCCCAAATTTTCACCCCGTTTTCCTGAAGGTACTTTATATTGGTATCACCTTTTAAGAACCAAAGAAGTTCATAAATAATAGATTTTAAGTGTAGTTTTTTGGTAGTAACCATTGGGAAACCTTCACTTAAATCAAAACGCATTTGGTAACCAAAAACACTTTTGGTTCCCGTTCCTGTTCGGTCTCCTTTTTGATTGCCGTTTTCTAAAACGTGTTTTACCAGGTCTAAATATTGTTTCATGGGTCTTATTTTATTTCTTCAATACTAATTTTAAATTTCCCTCCTATAGATGACTTAATGTTTATTGTCATCGGGACTGGAGTAGTTAAAAACTTGTAAAGACTTTGATCTAGATTCGTATTGTTTGATGCCACATACAATTTATAGTTGCCATCTGCTGTATTGTTTATTATCCAGGTTTTGTTCAGTGAAAGAGGTCCGTTTCGATAATCAAAGTTATCCGGTAATTCTTCCATTTTTATAGTTCTTCCGTTTTGATCTAAAATTGATGCTAAAGGAATGAAAATATATTTTTTAAAACCAAAACAATCACAAAT
>Ga0247812_10002421_pt1 | contig 10486 bp, 9 predicted proteins | sample UWRJL149409B1_FD_178011 | JGI IMG/M metagenome (GOLD analysis project Ga0247812, IMG submission 178011) | Plant litter microbial communities from Arlington Agricultural Research Station in Wisconsin, United States - UWRJ-L149-409B-1 | ecosystem: Environmental > Terrestrial > Plant litter >...
TTGCAATATAAACTTTGCTCTATATCCTCGTGACTGCATCTTTGCTCGCAAATTCATAAACAATAAAAAAATCTGCGTTAATCTGCTAAAATCCGCGCAAATCTGCGTGCAAAACTCCACAGAGTTAACTATTTAGCTAACAAATCAATTTTTTCACCTGTTTTTTTAATATAAACAGACATTTCGCTGTATTTCCAGGTTCCTCTTTTTTCGCCAACAACAAAGAGCGTTGCCTTACCTTTAGGACCTTTTAGTGGTACTTGTACGTCGCAATTTCTAATGTCGTTTGTTGAACTGACAGTTCCAGAAACCATTCCATCTGTTTCTATAGGCGATCCAAGCTTCTCCATTATTATTTTATTATGTTCGACTCTTGTCATCGATTCTTTATAGGCATCAGAATCTTTGATGATTGAAGTCACCTCAAAGAATACTCCAACTAATAATAAAGCAAATAATACAATAAGACTTAAACAGCCAGTAGGAACAAACCATTTCCAGTTTTGGTTCCACCAGCTTCTTTTATCTACAATAAGTTCGTTTGAATCTTCCATATTTTAGATTTACTTTAATTAATTGAATATCAAAGCTAAAATATGGAATTTCTTAATAAAATTCAACTTAATTTTATATGGTAATTCTTGTGGACAGTTTTTGTCTTACAAGCCCATTTAAATTTAAAAATGTACTATTTTTAAAATGCAAAAATGAGTTAAAAATTGACTTCTGTTTTTTATATAAAATGAAGTAATCTCTTTTTAACTCATCACCTATTTTAAGCTGAAAAATAATTATTTTGGGACAAAAAAGGCGTTTAAACGTATTGCAAACAGTCCAAATTTGGATTATTAACTGGATTAATTCTATTGAAGTCAGCTAATAAAGAATCGGTGTAATCCTTGCCGCCAATAGCCAAATAAAACAAAGATTTTGAGAGGTAAAATGGCCGAATGGGAAGAGTTTTCCAGCTCTTTGATAAATTCATAAAAAAATGTTTTACTGCGTACTTAAATGCTTTTTCTCCAGGACGAATAAAATAAATTGTTGGAGTTTTTAGATTGCTGGCAAGATTTGGAAATGTCACAAATCTTCCGCCTTGCTGAATTAATAGATTTATTTCGAAAAGTGTCAATCCTTCGATATTCTCTGTTTTCATTATAATTAATTTTTAAAAAATTAGTGGTATTATTATAATGCAAAGATCTTACCGTTTTTTAATATTTAAGTCCTGTAAAAGATTTTAAATTAGTAAGTTAGGATTATTTATATTTAGATAAACCTTATTAAAAAACAAAAGCTGAACAAAATTTTGTTCAGCTTAGTTTATATATTTTTTTATTAATTATGGATTACTGGTAACGGATGTTTCTTCTGAGAAAAGGATTTTATTCAAATCACCATCTCTGTCATAAACGTCCTGAAAGAAACTAACTTCACCGGACTCTTTTACCCATGTTGTAAAATAAGTAATGTAAATAGGCACTTTTGTTGGCAATTTAAAAGTTGTTTCTGCTGAACCGTCCATGGCTTTATCGATTCTGTCAGCAGTCCATTCCGGATAATCTTTTAACATGGCCACAGCAAGTTCTTTAGCTTTGCTCACATTAATACAACCGTGACTAAAAGTTCTTTGTTCAAAATCAAACAATGTTTTCGCAGGTGTATCGTGCATATAAATATCGTCTGGATTCGGGAAAATAAATTTCACTAAACCTAATGAATTATCAGGACCCGGTTTTTGTCTTACCATACCATTTACTATTTCCATATTGTGCTCAGCTAAATAATTAGGATCAGCAGCTATTTTCATTTTCAATTCATTTTCAACAATACTTTGAGGAACTGTCCAGTAAGGGCTAAAAACTACTTTATCAATATTTCCGTTAAAAATAGTTGTTTTAGTCAATGGCGCACCAACAAAAACTTTTGAAACCAATTCGATTTTACCATTTTTTACATAAACCAGTTCAAAAGAAGGAACATTAACCATTATGTATTCAGTATCAGTTAATAACGTTGGATAAATCTCTTTGCAACGTTCCATATTAATGGTTATTTTTTTAATTTTTTCCTGTATTGGCTCATTTAGGTCTTTAATATTAGCTTCAGAGATAATGTAATTTGGTTTTAAACCGTTACGTAATTTATATTTCATTACGCCATCCATTAATTCCTGATCATAAAAATCACTTTTTGAGTCATTTTGTAAATCTCCCATCACAAATAATCTATTTCTGATTTGTGCAACTGTAACAGATTTTGCGTCTGGTCTAATGTCTTTATAAGGAGTTTCTACAGTTATAGGCGCCCAGGTATTTTGCTGCTCTATTTTTTTGTATTTTTTTAGAACATCCTGAAGTTTATTGTATTGGTCAAATTTTATGATTTTGTTTGTTTCTACTGTAGATTTTGCTGTTACAGCTCTTGATACAGTGTCACGAGCTATTTTTTTCTTAGGCAACAACCATTCAGATCTCTTAACAGTTTCAATACCTACTCCCTCAAAGACATGGTTGGCATATATAATGTATGCTGCACTCAATAACATGTCAGAATCAGTTTTTGAAGGTTTTTCTGTTGCTGTTTTATTGAAAATTTGGTCAATCTCATTTTTATACGGAATTCCTATACCTTCGTTACTGGCAGTATTCAGTTTTGTATACAACAATTGTCCGTATTGGGTCATTTTTCCATTTTCAAACCAGATAGTTCCATACGATCTGTTTTTATACAAAGAGTTTACATCATTTTGATATTTTTTAAGCTCGGTGTATCTTTTGAAAAAATCATTTAAAATTTCACTGTCCACTACATCGTCATTTGTTACAGACATGTAGCTTTCTGCAGAAGTTTTTTTGGTGCTTACATCATTTTTTTCAAGTTTATTAAAAGATGATATAAAGAAACTTCCGGCTAAAATTATGGTGATTGGATATAATGTTTTCATTTTATTTTAAATTTTTACGTTATTGCTCGAATAAGTAAGTTTTGGTAAAAATTTGGGGCTTTTCTACGATGCTAAATTACTTTAGGATGCTGGTAAACACGTTGTTATATTTTATTTTAAAGTTTCGAAATTGCCATGTTCTGTAGGTTTATTTACCTTATATACGATTACTGTTATAATTGTTACCTTTCCAGTGCAGAAAAAAGTATTTTTTTTGTTAACATAAAGCTACAGCAGTAATCAAATATTAAAATATTTTGTAAATTGCTCCCTTAAAATTATCATATTCATAAAATGGAACAACAAATACCATATATTCCTAAAAATAAAGTAAGAATTGTCACCGCAGCTTCTCTTTTCGACGGACATGATGCCGCAATTAATATTATGCGTCGTATAATTCAGTCAACAGGTGTTGAAGTAATTCATTTGGGTCACGACCGCAGTGTTGAAGAAGTGGTGAATACCGCTATTCAGGAAGATGCTAATGCGATTGCTATGACCTCATACCAAGGCGGACACAACGAATACTTTAAATATATGTATGACCTGCTTCACGAAAAAGGAGCGGGACACATTAAGATTTTTGGTGGAGGCGGAGGAGTAATCCTGCCAAGCGAAATTTCTGAGTTACATGAATATGGTATAACAAGAATTTATTCTCCTGATGATGGCCGTTCTTTAGGTTTGCAGGGAATGATTAATGATTTAGTACAACGCGCCGATTATCCAATTGGTGATAAACTAAATGGAGAAATTGATCATATTGAAAATAAAATTCCAACTGCAATTGCACGTTTGATTTCGGCAGCAGAAAACTTCCCTGAAATTGCAAAACCGGTTTTTGATCAAATTCATACCAATAACGCAGATTCTAAAATTCCTGTTTTGGGAATTACCGGAACGGGTGGTGCCGGAAAATCTTCTTTAGTAGATGAATTAGTTCGTCGTTTTTTAATTGACTTTCCGGAGAAAACTATCGGATTGATTTCTGTCGATCCATCTAAAAGAAAAACGGGAGGCGCTTTATTAGGAGACAGAATCCGAATGAATGCGATTAATAACCCACGTGTTTATATGCGTTCATTGGCGACACGTCAATCGAATTTGGCTTTATCTAAATATGTAGCCGAAGCGATTCAGGTTCTAAAAGCGGCAAAATATGATTTAATCATTTTAGAAACTTCAGGAATTGGTCAGTCTGATACAGAGATTATGGATCACTCTGATGTATCCTTATATGTAATGACACCAGAGTTTGGAGCTGCAACACAATTGGAGAAAATTGACATGCTTGATTTTGCTGATTTGGTAGCTTTAAACAAGTTTGATAAAAGAGGTGCTCTTGACGCCATTCGTGACGTTAAAAAACAATACCAACGCAATCATAATTTATGGGATAAGAATCCAGATGAAATGCCGGTTTTTGGAACTATTGCTTCGCAGTTTAACGATCCGGGAATGAATACGCTTTACAAAGCGATCATGGATAAAATTGTTGAGAAAACTAGCTCAGATTTAAAATCGACTTTTGAAATTACGCGTGAAATGAGCGAGAAAATCTTCGTGATTCCGCCACACAGAACACGTTATTTATCTGAAATTGCAGAAAACAACAGAAGCTATGATGAAATTGCACTTTCTCAACAAAAAGTAGCACAAAAATTATACGGAATCTTTAAAACGATAGAGTCTGTTTCGGGTAAAATTCCACAAATTACAAAAGCGGGACTTGATGATGCAACTGTTTTACCAAGCGGTATTCAGGAACATGATGAAAACAGAATCTTCTTAAACCTTTTACTAAATCAATTTGATAAGGTAAAAATGGATTTAGATCCGTACAACTGGGAAATTATCCTGAATTGGGATGAGAAAGTAAATAAATATAAAAATCCGGTTTATACTTTTAAAGTTCGTGATAAAGAAATTAAAATTGCGACACATACAGAGAGTTTATCACATTTACAAATTCCAAAAATTGCTTTACCTAAATATGAGGCTTGGGGCGATATCTTACGTTGGAGTTTACAGGAAAATGTTCCGGGAGAATTTCCTTTTGCTTCAGGGTTGTATCCATTTAAACGTGAAGGCGAAGATCCATCAAGAATGTTTGCAGGAGAAGGCGGACCGGAGAGAACCAACAAACGTTTTCATTATGTGAGCGCAGGATTGCCGGCAAAACGACTTTCGACGGCTTTTGATAGTGTAACTCTATACGGAAATGATCCCGATTTACGTCCGGATATTTATGGAAAAATTGGAAATGCCGGAGTTTCAATCTGTTGTTTAGATGATGCTAAAAAACTGTACTCAGGTTTTGATCTAGTTCATGCTTTAACATCAGTAAGTATGACCATCAACGGACCAGCGCCAATGTTGTTAGGTTTCTTTATGAATGCGGCAATTGATCAGCAATGCGAGTATTATATTAAGGAGAATGATTTAGAAAAAGAAGTTGAAGCTAAAATCAACAAAATATACAAGGAAAAAGGAACTGAACGTCCAAGATACCAAGGCGATTTACCAGAAGGAAACAATGGTTTAGGATTAATGCTTTTAGGTGTTACCGGAGATCAGGTTTTACCTTTAGATGTTTATAATGAAATAAAAGTCAAAACATTATCGCAAGTTCGTGGTACCGTTCAGGCTGATATTTTAAAAGAAGACCAGGCACAAAATACCTGTATTTTCTCCACTGAATTTGCACTAAGATTAATGGGTGACGTTCAGGAATATTTTATTACCAAAAACGTTCGTAATTTCTATTCGGTTTCGATTTCAGGATATCATATTGCTGAGGCAGGAGCGAACCCAATTACGCAATTGGCATTCACGCTTTCTAATGGTTTCACTTACGTGGAATATTACTTAAGCCGTGGAATGAGCATCAATGATTTTGGACCAAATTTATCTTTCTTCTTCTCAAACGGAGTAGATCCAGAATATTCAGTAATTGGTCGTGTGGCACGTAAAATTTGGGCGAAAGCCATGAAAAACAAATATGGAGCCAACGAAAGAGCACAAATGCTGAAATATCATATTCAGACTTCCGGTCGTTCTTTACACGCTCAGGAAATTGATTTTAATGATATCAGAACCACTTTGCAGGCTTTGTATGCGATTTACGACAACTGTAATTCACTACATACAAACGCTTACGATGAAGCGATTACAACACCAACAGAAGAGTCAGTGCGTCGTGCAATGGCGATTCAGTTGATTATCAATAAAGAATTAGGTTTGGCTAAAAACGAAAACCCGATTCAGGGATCGTTTATCATCGAAGAATTAACTGATTTGGTAGAAGCAGCTGTTCTACAGGAATTCGACCGAATCACGGAACGTGGCGGAGTTTTGGGTGCAATGGAAACGATGTACCAAAGATCTAAAATTCAGGAAGAAAGTTTGTATTACGAAACCTTAAAACACAACGGAGATTTCCCAATTGTGGGTGTAAATACTTTCCTAAGTTCAAAAGGTTCTCCAACGGTAATTCCGGCAGAAGTAATTCGCGCCACCGAAGAAGAAAAACAATATCAAATTACCATGCTGGATAATTTGCATCAATTCCACGAAGCAAAAGTAAACGAGCATTTAAACAAACTACAAGAAGCAGCTATTAAAAACGAAAATTTATTCGACCATTTAATGGAAGCTACAAAGGTTTGTTCTTTGGGTCAGATTACTTCGGCTTTGTTTGAAGTGGGTGGGCAGTATAGAAGGAACATGTAATTTATTTAAGTAAAATACATAAACGAAAAGCAGCTCTATTTTAGAGCTGCTTTTCGTTTATACACGCAAGTGTACTATAATATTTTTGGTGTTTTTTATTTCTTTTTAGCTGATACCTTAGCTTTACGTTTCAATCGCTCAATCAATGCATCTGCTTTTTCATTTTGCGAAATAAATCTTAAGGATTCTGCATAGCGATAATAATACATGGCGTCTAAATCATAAGTCATGGCAAATAATTCGCCATACCACTTTGCTGCTTTATCCAGGTTGCAAATAGCGTAAGAAGAATTTCCTAGTTTCTGAAACAGATCTATAGACTTATAGCCTTTTGCAGCAACTTTTTCGTAAGTTTTGGTTACATCAACGTAAGCGTATTTCTCACCTATTTTATCGGTCACGTAATTCTCATTTTGGGCAGAAACCTTAAAACAAAAAATAATCATTAGTAATAAAATAGCTTGAATTTTTTTCATACGCTTACCAGGATAAATAATTAGGTTGTACAAATGTATTTAAATATGTTTAAGTTTGATGTATATATTGTTATAATTTTGATTTAACTATCATAATTACAGTTTGTTAGATATGTAAAACTATAAACGTAATATTTCTAATATATTGTATAGGGACAAAAAAAAGCATTCGCCGCGGCGAATGCTTTTAACTTTTTGGGCAAAAAGAGTGATTAACGACGAAAAGCTGGACTTTCGTTTACAGATTCGTCTAAAGCAGCTTTTTTTACTTTTTTAGCCGCAACTTTAATTTCATGTTTAACAAGTTTACCGTTTTCTAGTACTTCCAATACATAAGTTCCGGCTGGAAAACCTTCTAAACTTATTGTTTTTGAAATCTCTAATTTGTCTGCAGCAGAGTTTCCTGTGTAAAGCAAATTGTGGTTTTCATCATAAATTGAAAAAACAGATTTTTCGATGGTGTTTAAAGTAAAACTAACTACTTTTCCATTTCCGGTAATTATATTCAAGATATAATCTCCTTTTCCATCAATTGCGTAGGTAAAAATCGTTGTTAGAAATGTGGCCACAACTAAGCCCAATTTGGTAAATTTTGTCATGTTTTTTTTAATCTTTTTAAATTGTTTAATACTAAATAGTGGAACGGCAAAACTACAAAAGAAATTTAATTTTGTGCAAAAAAATACCGTTTTAGAACAGATAAGTTGCTGAATTAAAGATGTTTCAGTAGTTTCGTTAAACTATGTACGTAAAAACTTAAAGATTGGATGTTTTTTTTGGCATATTTTTTAAAAGTGTAAAAACCAGACTTTTAATATTATTAGGAATAATTTTTCAAAAACAGTATCAGGCAAAATTTCACAAAATATAAAGCATAAAAAAAACAGCTCAATAACCACAAAGAGCTGTTTTAAAACAATCACGTTTTTACTTTACTAACTATCTAACCTCATTCTTATACTGTATGCGAGTATAACTTTTTAGCGTGTAGCCACACTTGTATTTTTATTGTAAAAACCTGCTTTGTAAACTGATGAAACTGCTTTTTTTGATAAAACCGTAGCTTCATCAGTAATTGTAATTTCATGTTTTACTTTCTTTACATTATCTTCAACTTCTAAATAGTAAGTTCCTTCCGGAAACTCCTCTAAACTAAAAGTTCTCAAAATTCCATCTTTACCTGAAGCATTTTCAGAATAAATTAGATTACCATCTTTGTCGTAAATAGCCAAGCTTGCTTTTTTTACCTGATTAAGGGCAAATGTGATAAGCTTTCCATTTGTTTTTAAAACATGAAGATTAAAATCTTCATTCCCGTCGATTGCATAAGTACTGATCCCTGTAAAAAGTACTGCACATACTAAACTCAATTTTAAAATCTTTTTCATGGCATTAGTTTTTAAATTAATAGTTCTAATTCTCTGATGCTAAATTACTTAAGTTATTGTCCTTTTCTCACAACTCTATTTTCCAATTTCGATGCTGTATTCTCATTTACGAAACCGTTGTAGGTTAAAACTTGAATTATTTTTATCTTTTTAGTTAATTCACTTATTATTTTTCAAAGTTTTGGATTGATTAAGAAAATGTAAAATTATCTGTATTTCTTACAAAAAGGTTCGTGAAAAGTTTAACCGCAAAGTGCGCAATGAAATAAAACCGCAAAGTTCGCAAAGGCGATCTTATTCAACTTTGCGAACTTTGCGTAACTCTTAGCGTTCTTTGCGGTTAAATCATTTAAGTTAAGAGCAAAAAAAAACAGCTCAATAACCACAAAGAGCTGTTTATAAACAATCACGTTTTTTACTAACTATCTAACCTCATTTTATACTTTATGAGAGTATAAACTTTTTTAGCGTACTGCTACGCTTGTATTTTTTGCAGTTGAATCTGCTTTATAAACTGATGAAACTGCCTTTGATGATAAAACAGTAGTTTCATCAGTTATTGTAATTTCATGTCTTACTTTTTTAACACTGTCTTCTACTTCTAAGATGTAAGTTCCTTCAGGAAATTCTTGAAAATTAAAAGTTCTTAAGATTCCATCTTTACCAGTAGCATTTTCATAATATAATACAGAACCATCTTTATCATAAATAGTTAATTTTGCTTTCTTAATCTGGTTAAGGGCAAATGTCACTAGTTTTCCATTTTCTTTTAATACATGAAGGTTAAAATCTTCATTCCCGTCGATTGCATAAGTACTCATTCCTGTGAAAAGCACTGCACATACTAAACTCAATTTTAAAATCTTTTTCATGGCATTAGTTTTTAAATTAATAGTTCTAATTCTCTGATGCTAAATTACTTCAGATATAGTTTTTTTAGCACAACTCTATTTTCCGATTTCGATGCTATATTCTCATTTACGAAACCGTTATAGGTTAAAATTTGAATTATTTTTATCGTTTTTGGAAAAACGCCTATTATTTTTCAATGTTTTGTGGTGTTTAAGGAAATGTAAAATTTTCTGTATTTCTTACAAAAAGGATTGTTTAGAGATTTAACCGCAAAGTGTGCAAGGTTTTTTTATATACCGAATTTTATACAAACGCAAAGTTCGCAAAGCTTTATCAATAAAACTTTGCGAACTTTGCGTAACTCTTTGCGAACTTTTCGGTTAAGTACGAAACAAAAAAAAACAGCTCAATAACCACAAAGAGCTGTTTCTAAAACTTTACAGTTTTTAAACTTTACTAACTATCTAACCTCATTTTTATACTTGATAAGAGTATAAACTTTTTTAGCGTACTGCTACGCCTGTATTTTTTGCAGTAGAATCTGCTTTATAAACTGATGAAACAGCTTTTGATGATAAGAATGAAGCATCATCAGTAACTGTGATTTCATGTTTTACTTTCTTTACACTGTCTTCAACTTCTAAGATATAAGTTCCTGCTGGAAATTCTTCAAAGCTAAAAGTTCTTAGGATTCCATCTTTACCAGAAGCATTTTCATAGTATAATACAGAACCATCTTTGTCATATATAGTTAAACTTGCTTTTTTAACCTGGTTAAGAGCAAAAGTTACCAATTTTCCGTTTCCGCTTCCTTTTAATACATGAAGGCTAAAATCTTCGTTACCATCAATTGCATAAGTGCTCATTCCTGTAAAAAGTACTGCACATACTAAACTTAATTTTAAAATCTTTTTCATAATCATTATTTCTTTAAATTATTAGTTCCTTTTTCTGGTGCTAAATTACTTCGGCAGTTGCTTTTTTAGCACAACTATATTTTCCAATTTATATGCTATATTCTCATTTACGAAACCGTTATAGGTTAAAATTTGAATTATTATAGGTGTTTTGGTTAAATCAGTTGTTAT
>Ga0247812_10002423_pt1 | contig 10485 bp, 9 predicted proteins | sample UWRJL149409B1_FD_178011 | JGI IMG/M metagenome (GOLD analysis project Ga0247812, IMG submission 178011) | Plant litter microbial communities from Arlington Agricultural Research Station in Wisconsin, United States - UWRJ-L149-409B-1 | ecosystem: Environmental > Terrestrial > Plant litter >...
TGAAGCATTCTCAGCAAGTTTAACTAACCCCGAAACGAAAGCAGGAGATGAGTGTGAGAGAATGGCATGTCTCGTCTATTATTTAGGGTTAGTTTATGATTATAACCGTTGAGCTGGGAGGTTCTGGGAATGCGGTTTGAAACATGGAAGAGGTGTTACTTTGTTGATATCTGACAGGTTCGAATTTGGTTTGTTGTCAACGTTATTTTGCTGCCACGTCAATCCTGCTAACTATAAAGTGGAAGTGGAAATTAGCTTGAGGTAGTTCCCTAGATATCGCTCATAGGCACAAAGGCTGGTGTTACTTTTTATGTGATAAGGAGACAAATAACCCCAGTTTCCTGTAGCACAACAAAGGCAAATTAGTAGAAGACCAAATACATACAGCACTACATAAGTTTCTTCACACAACTGAGAAATAAAACTGATTGAGGGGCTCTTGAACACTGCTTATATGGCAAGGTCTAAAGGGCAATATAGCTTCATCAAAGACTAATGTAAGTTTTTAAATATCTTGTTACAAAGTCTTATTATCTAAAAACGTCTGGTTTCTGTTAGAACTTTAACAATATACCATGTCTCAAAATCAGCTACGTACCAGCAAGCCTAAAGCATAAACCAGCGTACCATATGGGGAAGGGGGGCTTTTGGTGACAGTCGAAGCCTCTAGCATAGTTAGCATAAAGGATTCAGTCTGGGGTTTCAACTTCTTTTATATATATTTATGCTGCAAACTTTGACCAAGGAAAGTGTCCAATGAATGATTATGAGAGATGACAGCTCTGGACAGCCTTGAAACGCAATGCTGGGTACAGGTAAAATGGGTTATTGATATCTGAAAATGCTAAAGGGAGTAATCCAAAAACTTCAGGCTGGCAGATGTTTAAACAAATGATACCATATATTGGACAGCAAACGGCGGTATCAAGAGCGATAAGTCAAGAGCCCAAGCCATTGTGTCCTGTAAATCGCTTTTCCACTAAAATTCGTCTACCGATTTCAACCATCAAAAAGAATTGACAGGTCTGTAAGTTTAACTCTCAAGTTATCCAAAGAAATGGTCCTAGAATTGCGACTGGATATACGGAAGGGTAAATTAGAGGAGAAGGTTTTATAAAGAGTTGAATTTTGAAGAGCTCGTAACTTAACATCATTTCCTTCATATTGCACGGTCGCATATGGCAGATCTGGGAGGATGCTAGGATGTTTGAATTTAACTGCTAAAGCGACTGATATCTTGAAATCAGTGACAATCATTTGAATATGGCCGACACGGTAAGTTTAGAAACTCTATACTTACAATTTCTGAGGGCCTTGATACCTAACTAATGCTACTTTAAGACACATATATGAAATCACGTTGTAATATTCTCGAGGATTGTCCAAGTGTCGCGTTCTTTTTGAACGTATACATTTTACATCTGTAGTAAAATATACATAGCTGTTTAAAAAGAAAATCCTCCTGAACGTTACAACTTGCTGCCACTATAAATACGTCCGTTATTCAACATATATGCATGCATATATATTAGGAGCAGATCAAGTATATAAGGAGCATTTGTCCAAGTTCAACTGATTTCGCATTTTCCATTTTATCTCCGTCGTTGTCCACAAGTCCTCGTTTACGCTAAATGCAGTGCTCTCTGGAAAACCCTGGCTCTTGAAGAGATACTGGCTCCGTAAAGTGGAACTGCGCCTGTATGTCGGTGCCAGAATATTCTATAGGTGTATAAACCTTGTCTATTGCTTTTTTTTGTGTCTACCTTTTTGATTATGGTTAAGTGTTAGACATATTGGTCTATTCCGACGTCACTGTACGTAGAACCTGTAATACCATAGACCACCACCGCATACAACAAGCAGTAGTATTACCCCATATTCAGAATGATCCAATAAACATTTGCCGTTTTTGGCTAAAATTCCTATATGCTGACATATAAAGACAAGAAGAAACCTAACCGTTATAGGAGATTCTTTAACACCTAGTAATAGAGCTTGGAAAAGATCTGTGACCCCCGATTATGAAGAAGGCTTATATGCTAATCCACCAGAAACATGAAAGGAGAAGACTACAGAGAAAACCAATGGAAAGCAGACGAACCCAATCATTCACTACAGAGCAATTGTTGGCAAAACGGTAGACGATAGGCATAACTTCATTTACCAACTTGAGGGGAACTAAGACTGATATTTCGACTGAACAAATGCCCTTCAATTTTAATGGGAGATACGACCTTATTACCCAAGGGATTTGAGGAGACTATATCGGAGGCTCACATCTGGCTAAATAATGGAAAGTTGTTTTCTAAATGGTGTAATAAGTTATACAACAATGGTATTTCCCCCGTCAAGAAGCCCATAAAGGCCGACAAAGTCAGAAACCCTAATATACGGAGGTCTTATTGCAGGTGGTATATCCACAAGCTATCCATGATCATGAGTAAAATAATCGCATTGGCAGCAAAAGTATCATTGAAAGTGGGCGAACACGCTTGATTCTCCAACTTGAATGTTATGCGAACCTAACCTACCTTATCTCCACAGTACTTCTACCGTATCCTTCTGTGCTTCCTAAGGAGCATTTTTCTCTATTCATCTCAAACTTACAACCGTGTGACACTGAAGGCATGAGTTCTTTTCTACCCAGCAATGTCATTGGTGCTACTATGACATGAAGGATGTTCTGGTTGTCAAAGGAATTAATACAATGAGCAGAATATATGTGGTAATTATCAATATACACTTATGAATGCAAGACTCAAGAGAGTGCACATATAGAACTACCATAGGTTGCACTTGTCATAGAGAAGCGAAATAAGTTCTAAAGAAATAGATAGCTTGAAAGCTTGGGACTTGGTAAGCTCTCTGAATACAAAGTTGATGTTACTCTTGCACATAAATTTTATATATTTCTGAGCAATCACCAATAAGTTTGAGTTCCCCTAATAGAAGCTCTGGTGATTTGAGCGTCTTCAAGTCAAAGGTATATGTGAACTGCTAGCATCGCAAAGACATACGGTTGCGGATTATGTAGTGCTAGGAGCCTTTCGCTCATCATCTGAGTTATCCTGACGTATAACTTGAAATCCAAAGAAATTCACGGCCTACGTCACCAGAATTTCTATGTGCACATTTGTTTGTAAATCGTTTTTTGATTTTGTGTAAATCGAATTTTGATTTACCAGCTAGAGTTTATCCCAGCCACATGACGAAAGCAGCCAAACCCCAACCATATGCAACGCAAAGAACCCAATCCCATTGTAATCCTTTACCGATTGCTCTTGGCCACACGCTCCAACTCATCCTTCTTCTTGATGGCATATGAGTTGGAAGATCCCTTTGCTGCGTTGATCAACTCTTCCGCCAGACACTCAGCAACACTCTTGACGTTTCTGAAAGCAGCTTCACGAGCACCGATGGTAAGGAGGGCAATGGCTTGGTTGACACGGCGAAGAGGAGAGACATCGACGGCTTGACGACGGACGGTACCGGCAGATCCGATACGGGTAGAATCCTCGCGAGGTCCGCAGTTGACGATGGCATCAACGGCAACTTGGATTGGGTTTTGATCGGTCATGATGTGGATCTAGAACTTATTAGTAACTAGCAAATCGGGTTTCCTGGGGCGAACACACGATCTCAAAAGCGTGGGAGACAATTCGGACAGCCATGAGCTTCTTTCCGTTGTTGCGACCATTCATCATGAGAGAGTTGGTGAGACGCTCGATGATTGGGCATTGTGCCTTTCTGAATCTCTTCTGTGCGTAACGGCCAGCGGAGTGGGAGATGTAGACTGGGGCGCGGATTTGAATGTAATCGCTGAAGGTCTGTTAGTAAATGCCTGTTTCCCCTCAATGTTCCCCAAATGAGTCCTCCAGCTAGCAGATTTCGAAATCCTTACGTCAATGAGATATCACGGATCTCGACATCTTCGTATGACCTGGTGATTGGGTTAGTAAAAGCTCTCCAGTGCTCAACCTCGAATTGTCGCATACCACTTGTTGAACAGCTTGATGCTGCCAATTTCGGCTGTGACCTCCTTTGGTAGTACTTCGTAGCCTGAGACGGCCTCGACTTCGATTTCTCCAGATGCGTCAGACATATTGGCGGCGTGGTGTTATATTATTCGAAGTGGTCGAGTCGTCGTTCTGGCGTTCTGATTTCAAAAATTGTCGTGGTGCTCTTCCCGCAGAGTCAGGTGCCACGCTAGCCGTATCGCGTTAGGTTGCCCTAACTTTAGGCGAAGGCACTTTTACACTCCGAAGACGAAAAATACGTGGACTTCAAGCAAGACAAGAAACTACTTCAACCATCAACCGCAATCATGGCACCAGCAAATACCGGTGCGAAGAAGCAAAAGAAGAAGTGGTATGTAAATGTCGATTTCCGTCGGGGCCTGGACGCCTGCATCTCCGCATTCTCGAGGAGAGAGGATATCCTACCCCTCACGAACCAAAATTCAAATATCTAATGCGCTTTTGTCTGCAGGTCAAAGGGAAAGGTCAAGGACAAGGCCCAACACGCCGTCATTCTCGATAAAGCCACCTCCGACAAGCTCCAGAAGGATGTTCAATCATACCGCCTCATCACAGTCGCCGTTCTCGTTGATAGACTAAAGATCAACGGATCATTGGCCCGGAGATGCTTGGATGATTTGGAGGAGAAGGGTGTTATAAAGAAGGTTGTTGCACACAGCGCATTGAACGTATACAGTATGTTAAGAAGGATTTCGCAAGTTTTGGATTAGACTAACACAACCACAGCTCGGGCGATTACTGCTGCGGAATAAGTTACTCGATGGTTTACGATATCATGGCGGCTCTTCCTTCGATCGGATGTCAGTTCGGGCTGATTGGCGTGGATTGGGCATTTGCGCTGGGTTTGGGATTTTCGCTTTCGGTGTAGCATATCAATCAAGCTACTTCAACTGCACCTAGTGTACCCAAATGGAGTCATGTGAACGTGAGACTTCTATCTCTATATTGAATTTCGAATGCTTGGTATTACGCAGGGAACGTTGGATGTACCGTCTTATTTCTGCATGGAAGAATTGTGAACAATATCTACCTATACGCCCAGCAGATGTTTTAAAAGGTATATTGCACTCATACTACTAGATCGGAAAATCTACTTATTTTATTTTAAAAAAAAAAACCCCTACTTTCTAAGTTTATTGAACTTCTTCCCTTGAGGAATGCTACAGTTTCAATTATCAACTATCAGATCTTATTGATTTGTCTCCTACTGTTTGGAATATGGGTGGAGCCCAGAAGTTGAAATATATGCGTATACCGCATCACCAGAATGGAATAACGCTGTCCTTGGAGTACTATCAGGCAGACATACAAAAATCGCCTATCTACTAACAAAATATAATGCAAGTATGCATCGAACATATGAACAGTTTGCAGCTTGATATGGTAAAAGTAAAATTTGGAAATCTGCCCGCTGTAGCTGGAAACAACCCAGCTCTATGCCTAGCAAACATTGCGTCCATTTCCTTATATTATTATCTTTTCTTTATGAGCAAATTGTATATTTAATAAATTCGAAATTTATTTTTGATCTGTACCCAATTGTATGGCTCCAATTCAAAATCCAATCATCGAGGCTACTACGGCAAGGCTCCCGCAACGAGGCTAAACCAGCGTCATAGAAAGTGAACACATATCCGACTCGTCCCCTCCACGGTAAGCAGAACATCAATTCAAAATGGACTTCTTTCTGGACACTCTCCGTGGGATTGATGGCTCCACTACCGCTGCTAATGCCAATGCTACTGGTGATTCAACACTCCGTCAGAGAAGTGTCAATGAACCGAAGCCAGAGAAAGCGGCTGCTGGCCTGACACATGTCCCAGCAACCAAGGCTCTTACTCCCTCACAGCTAGCGAAACAAGAAGACAACGCTTTCTCTTGGGTTGATGTTTTACGCGGCATTACCTTCTTGGTTCTCTTCTCTTCACTTGTTAGCTATTTTGTTACCAAAGAAAGCTTTACCTGGAATCTTGAACGACCAAATTTTACCAGAGTCGATGTGATCAAGTCTTGGATTGTACAAGCCCTCCTTCTATTTTATACCATATAATCAAACTAATTATACACCAGGCTGGCCCGCAGCATTTCACAGACGAAGACTTAAAGCAATTTGATGGCAGCGATCCCACCAAGCCCATCTACCTTGCAATCAACGGCACAATCTACGATGTCTCCGCTGGCCGCCGACACTACGGTCCAGGGGGCTCCTACCATTTCTTCGCCGGCGCTGATGCTTCACGCGGTTTCGTAACCAGTTGTTTCAAAGAAGACCGCAACCCTGACATGCGTGGCGTGGAGCAAATGTATATCCCAAAGGATGACCCTGAAGTGGATAACTTGTATACAAAGGGACAGTTGAAGGCATTGAGGGAACAGGAACTTAGGAAGGCAAAGGAGGAGGTGTATAAAGCGTTGAAGCATTGGGTGGATTTCTTTGAGAAGTCTGGGAAGTATGCGAAGATTGGCAAGGTGAAGAGGGAGAAGGGGTGGGAGACTATGGGACCGGCCCCTACATTGTGTGCGAGGGCTGAGGAAGGGAGACCAAAGAGTAGACAGCCGCCTCCAGCGGAACCATAGGTGTGCTTTTCTGGAACCAAGGCTTGACCAGTTGTTTAACTGGGTAATAGGTACTAGTGCTTGGTTACTTACGTTCGTAGCTTTTACTATCTTAAGAATTTATTCCTATTCACCTGTATGCCATCCTAATACCAGAATTCCGAGAAAACTAAATTGTCTTCCTGACAAAGAGTATTAATTCACTCCAGGATATTGTGCATTCAAACTAAGGACTAGAGATATTTATAAATGTTGCTTAATCCCAAGTAAGCAAACTTCTCTAATTTGTTGTCCCTGTAGTAAAAAAAACAAGAGAAAAAATAAACGTAATTACAGGTACGAGACCCAGAACTTGGAAAACTTTAGCAGTCCTTGTCAAATCAATTCCCAAAGCATTGGAGCCTTTTACGTGGTGCATGGTGGTCCGTAGCTTCCGTTTCACTATTAGTCTGGATTTTATAGACAACCTGCACGCATCCAGTCACTTCCTACTGACCCAATTATCTCACTCCCTTCTTCTCTCTCTTCTCAACTACATGATGTGAGCGTTTTAAATGTTAAGAAGTAAACTACTAATATCAACATCCCAAGACGTACTAAGAACATTTACCAATCAGATCTGGTTCTGGTCAGTTATGTTTTTGAATCAGCTCTATCATAGGTGTGCATATGAAATTATAAAATGTGTCAAATAGCTTGTTCTTCCATAGTAGCTATATCAAATATGAAAATATGCAAAATGTACAAATATGCTCTGTGTATTGTTCTTTCCTCTCATATTTCCCAGTAACAGTGTCTCTGTACACATTCTAAACCTGCAAAGTATTTGGATAACCATGCAAAATCAATTCTTGTAGTTTCAAAACGTGAATCATTGCTATGTTTTAATAATGCAAGTATGCTCAAGGAATGGCATAAACCGTGCTGTATTTTATCGTCAAAAATCCCGATAAGTACCAAGGTCCACATAGCTACCAGCTATTCAAGGGACTGCCTTTACATTCCATGTTCCCCAGAACTATCTCTAGCTATTATATCTTAGTGGCAGTTGTTATGTATATACAGAAACCAAAAAAAAAGGGTTTCAGGATTTGGAGATATTTTATAAAGTAGTGCATTGGAAAGGTTTGTGATTTTGCTAAACCTCATTCTCTCTCTGGCTTTCACATGTTTGTCTTGCCAAAAGAAGTTGATATTCAGAACAGTATTTGCAATCAGTTTAATGTTGTGCATTATCAGTGAAATTTATCGATGTGTTAATCAAACTAGGGAATTGTGACAAGCAGTCTTTTGAATATTGATGTATTTTAGCTAGCTGAAGAGGGCTATTGAGCTTGACTAAAGCTTTATGTTTGTAAGCTATTGAGCTTTTCGCAGAACATAGACTAATATAACAGGAAGAATATAAAGAATAGAGCACTTCCTTTCACACGGTAGAGTTAAGTGTCAATAATATCATTATGCAAGCTTTACGTTGGTCACATGAGAGGCACTTGGTTTAAATTGAACGTCTCCATTCCATTTTTACTACCCACCCGTCTTCAGTCTATCTGAATATGCATAAAACAAAAGACCGAAGAGAGAAGGACCCGGAGAAAGCAGCATGCAAAGGAAACACATCAGGAAAAATTGCCTAGGTATAAAGTACAGCAGCGATCCCTATATTTCCAGAATCACCGCAAGCCGCTCCAACACCATGGCAATGGATGTATGTAGCAACTTCCACACGTTCCACCACATTACACACCCCCGCCCCAACTCCAACCGTCTATTTAGTAACCTCTCACTTGAATGCCTTTCCGAACATCAAGACCTGCATTTGATCGTAGATGGACAGGACACCGGCACCGGCAACACCACGGAGAATGTTGGCTCCAGCACCCTTGAAGAGAGACTTAACACCCTCCTTGGCGATGATCTGTCTACCAGCATCGAGTGAAGACTTGTACTTGACGGCCTCACCGGAAGTCATCATCATACGACGACGGATGGTGTCCAATGGGTAAGAAGCGATACCGGCACCAGTGGTGACGGACCAACCGAGAGCGAAAGAGGCAAGGAAGTTACCCTCGAGAGGGCCGACGAGAAGGACAGGCTTGATGGAATCGTACATTCCGAAGTAGAGACCACGGTAAACAACGATACCAGCGACGGAAGGACCGAAACCACGGTAGAGACCAGCGATACCATCAGAAGCGAGGGTCTTCTTGTAAACATCGATTAAACCGTTGAATTGACGCTCACCACCAGTCTTGGAGTTCTTGTTGTCATTGGCGAGACGGGTACGGGCGTAATCGAGGGAGTAGACGAAAAGGAGGGAAGTGGCACCAGCAGCCTAGATATCATTAGCTATATTTTCGTGGCTTATAAGGACTATTAACTTACACCACCGGATGCCAAGTTACCGGCCATCCACTTTGCGTATCCATCACGCTCCTTCTTGAAAGCGAACATGGACTTGTAGGTATCACGGAAAGCGAAGTTCAACGCCTGGGTAGGGAAGTACCGAATGACGTTGGCGGTGTTACCACGCCATAGCGAGGCGACACCCTCATCAGCGATTGTGCGCTTGAAGCACTCTCCGATACCGTCGTATTTCCTTGAAAGACGACCGGTCTTCAACATCTCATCCTGCAAAGGGGGTTAGCAAGGTTCAGCAAGTACCTGGAGTATTTGACGTGTATTGCGATCACTCTGACAGATGATGCACCTGCAATAGATACGCATATCCGACAGGGATGCGTAATGAGCTGGACCAATACCCCTGAAGAAGAAAATTTACATACCTGGTTCTGGATCAAAAGCTTGACACGCTCGATAGGAGCAGCTGCGGTCTTAGAGACAGCGGCAGAAACACCTCCCACTGTTATCGTAGGTCAGCAACAGTACTATATGTAGATTGTGCCGGAATCCTTCAATCAATCGAAATCGATGGTTGTTGGATCCCGAGGGTATTGCCATATGGCTTCGGAAATGATGAACCTACTCAAGAAATCGATAACGAAAGGGGGACTGTAGGCAAAAGGTCAGCACGTAGTCCACGAACGCAAATATCGATGATGCCCGAAAAGATAGCAGCCACATCACCATTCAAACCCAATCTTGCTCTTTGCGCTGCCGGCAGCAGCAACAGACATACTGGTGCCACTGACTGACGCCAATTGAGATTGATTGAGGCTCGTTGATGATGTTGCTTGATATCGGCCATTCCGTGTTGACAATCACAAGCTGGAGAGAATGAGAATTGCACTTACACGCCCATAACGGACTGCTTAACTGGGGCGACGTCGGTCATGATTGCGACTGGCGATCAATGATCAAAAGGACTGAGGGGAGATGGGTATAAAGAGGATGGTGGATGAATTGGATGTGGATGTGATGGAGTAGTTGAGAGTTCTGAAAAAGTTTTTGTAGTCGAAGGTCGGGAGAGAAGGACACAGCTTTGACTAAAACCTTGGCGGCTGGGCCTAGCGCCGAAATCTGTGGAAAAGCTCCTGCCGGTTTAATCCGAGGCTTGCCAACCAGGAAATGAGTGGTAGACCGGCCTGAGGCGTTAATGTACCATACACACAAGTACTATTACTGTATTGTACTCCACTCCCGTATATACGAGAGAGCCAGATCCAGTAGTCGGGGGCCGGGGGGGAAGGAAAAGGGGGAAAACCTCCTCTCATTTTCGCTCTGTTTCTTCTCGTCCTTTCGTCACCAGAACATTGTTATTTTTTTGTTTTTATTTTTATTGTTATTGTTATTATCATTATCATTATTCAAAACACTTTAGCTTTACATCTTCTTCGCCCTGTTTTCATCCTGTTATGATTTTGTATTTACCGCTGTCCGTCTTGGTCTTACTTTGCCTCTAGACCCCCTAGTAAAACTCTCATATGATGGC
>Ga0247812_10002425_pt1 | contig 10484 bp, 9 predicted proteins | sample UWRJL149409B1_FD_178011 | JGI IMG/M metagenome (GOLD analysis project Ga0247812, IMG submission 178011) | Plant litter microbial communities from Arlington Agricultural Research Station in Wisconsin, United States - UWRJ-L149-409B-1 | ecosystem: Environmental > Terrestrial > Plant litter >...
TTCCTGCTTCAGGATACTCTCCTGTAAAAAGAATCAATCCAACAATCGCAAGTGCACCACTTGGAATTGGAAGCCCTTGGAAAAAATCTGAACTCACTTTATCAATATTAGCGTTGAAGCGAGCTAAACGAAGTGCTCCACAAAGAAGAAAGATAAAAGAAGTGATCAGACCAAGACGGCCCATGTTGAAAAAGAATTTGTTATAAACTAAAAACGCTGGTGCCACACCAAAAGTCACAACATCAGAAATTGAATCGAACTGCTCACCAAAAGCAGATTGAGTTCCCGTCATACGTGCCACTCGTCCATCAACTGAATCGAAAATTGCACCTAAAACTAAAAGCATTGAAGCTTGGTAAAATTCTCCTTTCCATCCCAGGATAACTGAGAAAAACCCACAGGCCATATTTAGTGCCGTGAAAGTATTCGGAAGGAAAAAGGCCAGTCTGCGTGGTGTGTTCAACATTTCTAATAACCTTTAAGCATGGTCAGGAATTACCGCAAGGATTGTTTCACCTGCCGTAACTTCATCATTTATTTTTAGTAGTATCTCATATTTTTTCGGTAAATAAAGCATCACTGTTCCACCAAAGGGAAAGTAGCCAATATTCACTCGTCTTCCTCCGCGATCTCCTGGCATAACCATGAGTTCCGGCCATAATCCTAATTTACATTTAAAAAACGTAAGCCCGACAGTTTCACCGCGGTTATCCAGCGCTAAAGCAACGCCCTTTCCATCTTTTGTCCCGATTTTCTCTACAGCATGATGGTAACGGAAAAAAGACTGACCTTTTAAAACCAGGAGTGTTTTAATCTCTGCCGATAAAGGCATTGAAACTCCCATCTCTTTCCACCATGGAATCATGATCTGCACTTCAACCATTTGGTCTCCATACATTCCATGTGAAACATTATTTTCAATGTGAATGATCTTTCCATTGGCCGGAGCAAAAATAACTCCTTTCGTAGTAATAGGATCATCACGAAAGTCATTTCTATTTCGTCTTAAGCTGATATACAAAACAATGAAGGCCAGGATGGCCACTGTCAGGATTTTATAAAAACTAAAAAGCCATAAAAAGATAAAGATAATTAATGCAAGAGTATTAAATTTCGCCGGCAGGTAAGATTTCAGCATAACTACTTATTAAACTCCTCATCCAGAGTTCTAAAATAAAACGGCGGCTCTCTCATCTTTTCTTTATAAACATGAGCAAAAATAACTTCAGATGAATTCTTAATTAAATCTTTCGTATTTTTTAAACCTGAGAAGTCTTTTGAATCGGAAGCCAGGGTATACCCTAATTCCGTATCTATAATTTTAAAGTCAGCTGCATTGATTAATTCTTTTTCACTAATACCTTCGGCCTGGTTCCAGTTGTAACTAAAAACCTGCCCTTTAAAAGCATTAGTAACCCAAAAACCTTTTTGAATCCCTACAAACTTTGGAACTTCAAAGTGTAGGAATGAAAAGACATGACGGTCTTCCCACGCAAGGATTTGAGCAATCCCTTCTCCTAATCTCATTCCCGTGTATGAACCCGGGCCTGCAGAAAAGAAGAAGTTCATCGTCTTTAAGTCTAAATTGTATTTTTTAATCAGATTATAGATTTCAACATGAATGACTTCAGATGGTTTTTTCTCATTGGTATCATGGTACTCGATCCATTTAAAATTTGAATCGAGTAAACCAATAACTAATCCGGAAGTACTATCCACATATAAAGAATGCATTAAAAGAACCTAGTCACATCATTGAAAATTGCACCAACCATTAACATCAACAGAACAGATAATCCAACTTGTTGAGCGATTTCCATTTTACGTCTTGATAAAGGCCCGCGATTAACAATCTCAAGCACGATGAACATAATATGCCCACCATCAAGAACTGGAATTGGAAACAAGTTAATAACCCCAAGGTTTACAGATATCAGGGCCATTAACTGGAAGAAATACGATAGTGATGTATTAAATGAATCGTGAGCTACTTTTCCAATCGCCAGAGGTCCGCCGATTGATTTAAGTGAAACTTGATTCGTAATAAGCTTAACAAATCCATCAACAGTCTTCTTCATTGAGTCCCATGTACGTGTTACAGCAACACTTACAGAACTAACCAGACCTTTTGATTTAGTTAAAACAAAGTTCGTCTTCATAACTTCAACGAAGCTATAAACTCCAAGAAGCTTAACTGACTTCCCGTCTTGCATACTAGTCTCAGGAGTTACAGTGTATTTCTTTAACTCTCCCTTGCTGTAAACTTCAACTTCAACAGATGCTTTTGCCACAGTTTGAAGTTTTGATCTCAATTCTTCAAAGCTATAAACTTTCTGACCTTCAAGAGATGTAAAAACGTCATCGCTCTTAATCCCTACTTTATCAGCAGGAGAACCCATATTTACACTTCTTACCATCAGATCGATCGTACGAAGTCCTCTTCCATCAAGAGCTACGATTAAAGATTTAATGTCAGTGTATTCCACTGCCATTTCTTTTCCACCGTTCATATCAATTTTAACTTTATCGTTAGATAAGTCTTCACCAGCTACAATTGGGTAAACATAAAGTGTCTTCACGTTTTCCATCGTCGCAAGCTCTTCAATTGAGTGCTTGAAATCAATTTGCCCTTTCACAGGTGTAACAACAAAACGATTAGCATTTTGATCAACAAAGTATGGCTTTCTTAAAAACGGAGGATATTTTAAAACTTCTTCAAAAAACTTATCACCAGCAAAATTCACCGGTAATACTTTTGTTTCTTCATTTCTTTTAACTGTTAACGAAGTCACGGCAGTGTTGCCATCTACCATTAAGTCAGAAGGATTATAAACGTCGTTGTTATTTACTTTAACTAAAACGTCCCCTGTTCTTAACCCATTCTGGTAAAGCGCAGTTTCAGGTGTGATGGCCCCGATTTTAATTTCTGGAATTCTCTCTCCAACAATAAGTAGAGAAAAGAAAATCACGAAAGCTAAAATAAAGTTCGCAAGAGGTCCACCCATTACGATCCAAAAACGTGCCCACTTACCTTGGTGAGTAAAGCTGTGCTTACGTTCACTTTCTGGAATGTCGTCTTTACTAAACGGATCATCCCCAAACATTTTTACATATCCACCAAGTGGAATAGCAGAAACAGCGTATTCTGTTTCTCCCCATTTTTTCTTGAATAGTTTTGGTCCAAAACCAATTGAAAATACTTCTACTCTTACGCCAAAAAGACGTGCGAATAAAAAGTGACCCAATTCGTGAAAGAACACGAGTGGCCCTAAAAAGACGATAAAAATTGCGATTTTTTCTAATAACATTGGAAGCCTCTTAATTTCAGAGTTCTAAAGTGAGATTTGCTGTCCTAGGTATTTTACAACAATAACGAAAAAAGGCGATAGAAAGATAAGGCTGTCTATACGATCGTATACCCCTCCATGCCCCGGAATGAGGTTGGAACTGTCTTTGATTTCAAATTCTCTTTTAATCTTTGACTGGATTAGGTCACCAACTTGCGACATTGCTCCACATAGACCAAAAATAACTGAGTAATACCATCTGAATTCACCGAAAAAGATATCCCACGCAAATGATCCACAGATCGCTGCGATAATGATTCCACCAATGAAACCTTCTACTGTTTTCTTAGGACTTACAGCTGGCCACAGTTTATGTTTTCCAAAATTTTTGCCAACAAACCAAGCACCAGTATCCATAGAGTAAGTAACGATCAAAAGCATACCCAATATCTGTCTCCAGGCATCACTTTCAAAGTGAATCCCAAAAGAAAGCATTGGAACAGCTACTAAAACCGCAATGATCGATGGATTTTTCTCAGTACTTTTTTTCATAAAGCCATCTGCCAGAGGAACTCTAAACAAATAGTAAATTAAAAAGCAGTTCATAAGAAGGGCAGCAATTGTAAAAACATTCAAAGACACACGTGCATTCATTCCGTTAATCGCGATGAAAAACAAACTGAAAAACACCATGACGTATTTATAGATAAAATCTTTTCGTGTTAATTTTGCAAAGTTAATCAGAAGCTCATCAATACAAAGAACACTTGCAACTAAAACAGCAATAAGAGTTGTCGATTTACCAAAGTAAACCGCCGCGATAACCAAAACGGCCATCACCACTGCTGAAATAATTCTTTCTTTTGTATTCGACATCATTAGCCTCGAAGTGTTCTTTGGTTTTCGCGAGCTACTATGATGTTATCCTGAAGTGAAGTACTAGGTGCAACTGCCCCAAATCTTCTCTCTCTCTTTGCTACCTGCTCGATAATGTACCTGAACTCAGTTACCGTAAAATCCGGCCACTTCGTTTCAGTAAAAAACATTTCAGCGTAAGCAATCTGCCATAACATAAAATTAGAAACGCGGTGGTCACCACCCGATCTAATAAGTAAATCAACGTCCCCTAAATCAGGGATCATTAAATATTCATTCAGGATATCTTCAGTGATTTCTTTTCCTGGATTAGCTTTCATAAAACGGTTAACTGCATAAGCAATTTCCGCTCTCGCGCCATACCCAAAAGCAAACGTCAGCTTCAGTCCTGTATGATGAGCAGTCTCAGATTCAAGCTGCCCGATTAATTTCTTAGTTTGGTCTGGAAGGTTTGTTATATCTCCCATGATTTTGAATCTGATATTGTTTTTTAAAATTCTCGCTCGCTCTTTCTTTAAAAATTTATAAAGAAGATTAAACAGAACTAAAACTTCAGTCTGTGGACGACTCCAGTTCTCACTTGAAAACGCATACATCGTAAGCGCTTCAATCCCTAAGTCATCTGCTTCCTGAACAATATGTGAAACCACTGCAGAACCGCGCACATGTCCCCACACTCTCGGGTGAGAACGTTGCTTGGCCCAACGGCCATTGCCATCCATGATGACAGCGACATGCTTAATGTTATGAACAAGTGGTTCCACTTTTTTATCCAATTAAACTGCTAGTACTTCTTTTTCTTTGTTAGCAATAACAGTATCAATTTCTTTCGTGAACTTATCAGTGATGTTTTGAATTTCCGTTTGGATTTTCTTTGAATCATCTTCTGAAACAGTTTTATCTTTCTCAGCTTTTTTAACAGCTTCGTTAGAGTCACGACGTAAGTTTCTTAAAACAACTTTTGCGTCTTCACCGATTTTCTTGATTTCTTTTGCAAGGTCTTTTCTTTTGTCTTCAGTTAAAGAAGGAAAGTTAAGACGGATAAAGTTACCATCGTTAGTTGGTGTAACACCAAGGTTAGCGCCAAAAAGTGCTTTTTCAATCGCACCCAACATCGTTTTATCGAATGGTTGAATTTGAAGTAAACGCGCTTCTGGAGTTGAGATTTGTCCCAACTGAGAAATCGGAGATAGAGACCCGTAATATTCAACTTGAACACCATCTAAAACAGATGCTGATGCTCTTCCCGTACGTACTTTTGTTAATTGATGTTTAAGCGAATCAACCGCTTTTTTCATTGAATCATTTAATGAAGCTTGAGTTTCTTTCATCATAATGACATCCCCTTCGTTAGTTATAGTTAGTTTTTATTCGTTACAATTGTACCAATATTATCACCTAATACAGCACGTTTGATATTTCCTTTTTCAAACATATTGAAAACTAAAATATCAATTTCGTTGTCCATAGAAAGGCTGATAGCTGTTGAATCCATAACAGCAAGACCTTGGTTTAAGACATCCATAAACTTTAGTTTATCAATTTTTACAGCATCTTTAAACTTCATTGGATCTTTATTGTAGATTCCATCAACTTTTGTTGCTTTCATAATTACTTGTGCGTCAATCTCATTCGCACGAAGCGCCGCAGCTGTATCCGTAGTAAAATACGGGTTCCCAGTTCCAGCAGCAAAGATCACCACTCTTTTCTTTTCAAGGTGTCTTACAGCACGTCTTCTAATGTACGGCTCTGCAATTTCCTGCATATCAATAGCAGTCATGACTCTTGTATCGATGCCATGTCTTTCAAGACTATCTTGAAGTGCAAGCGAGTTAATAATCGTCGCAAGCATTCCCATATGATCTGAAGTCGTTCTATCCATTCCTTTAGTTGCTCCCGCTACTCCGCGGTGAATATTTCCACCACCGATAACGATTGCGATTTCCACACCCATAGTCTGAAGCTCATTTATTTCTCCAGCAATAGTGTCCAGCACTTCTGCCGAAATTCCATGTCCTTGCTCACCCGCAAGTGCTTCTCCAGAAAGTTTCAAAAGGATTCGATTGTACTTCATTAGTTCTTCCTCAATTTGTAGGTCAAAAAAAAGGGGCCTTTAAAGCCCCTTTTAATAATTTTCTAAAATAATAATTACTGTTTTCCACCAGTCATAGAAGCAACTTCAGCTGCGAAGTCATCAACTTTTTTCTCAATACCTTCTCCAAGGTTGAATTTTACAAATCTTCTTACGTCGATTTTCTCTCCAACTTTGATAGTAAGTTCATTGATAAGATCCTGAACTGAAATGTCCGGGTTCTTAACGAATTTTTGATCAAGAAGACATACTTCAGTAGAAAGTTTTTTAACTTTCCCTTCAACGATTTTTGAGATCATTGCTTCTGGTTTCCCTTCTTCTTTTAATTGAGCAGTATAGATTGCGATTTCTCTTTCTACGAATGCTTGATCCATTTCAGAAGCTCTTACGAATTTCGGGTCAGCAGCAGCAATGTGCATTGCTACGTCTTTTACGAAATTCTTGAAATCTTCAGAAGCAGCTACGAAGTCAGTTTCACAGTTTACTTCAACCATTACACCGATTCTTCCACTATGAATGTATGAACCAATCGTCCCTTCAGCAGCAATACGAGATTGCTTCTTTTGAGCCGCAGCCAGACCTTTTTGTCTTAGGTAATCTACAGCTTTTTCGATATCGCCGTTAACTTCCCCAAGGGCCTTTTTACAGTCCATCATTCCAGCACCAGTTTTTTCTCTTAGTTCAGAAACAAGCTTTGCAGTAATTTGTGTCATATCTATTTTCCTTAAACTTAAAAATTAAAATCTAAAAACTAAAACTTATTCTTCGTCAGCAAGATCGATATCTTTTTCGTATTTGCTGATGATTTCTTTTTCAAGGGCCATGTCACGAGAAGAATCTTTAGAGTTTGATTCAATCTTGTTATTTTTCTTAGCAAGGTTCATCCCTTCAGTAACTGAGTTAGCGAAGTATTCAGTAAACATAGATACAGATTTAATTGCATCGTCGTTTCCTGGAACAACATAATCAACACCAGTTGGATCACAGTTTGTATCAGTGATAGCTACAACAGGAATTCCTAGGTTGTTTGCTTCAAGGATAGCGATTCTTTCATTGTTTGGATCGATAACGAATAGAGCTCCTGGAAGCTTCTTCATATCTTTAATCCCGCCAAGAACTTTTTCTAGCTTGATTACTTCTTTCTCAATGTTGATTCTTTCTTTTTTAGTTAGAAGACCGAAATCTCCTGTTTCTTTCATTTTTTCTACTTTACGAATTTTATCAATCGAAAGAGAAACAGTTTTCCAGTTTGTTAACATTCCACCTAACCATCTTGAAGTAACAAAGTTAGCTCCACAGTCGATAGCAGCTTGTTTTACAGTGTCTGATGCTTGTCTTTTTGTTCCTACGAAAAGAACTGGTTTCCCTTCAGAAGCAGTTTTTTTAAGGAAGTCGTAAGCGTCTTTTGCAAGAGGAATAGTTTTAGCAAGATCGATAATGTAGATACCGTTCTTCTCACCGAAAACGTATTTCTTCATTTTTGGGTTCCACTTTTCAGTCTGGTGACCAAAGTGTGCGCCTGCTTCAAGCAAGCTTTTTAGATTTAATTCTGACATAGATACTCCGTTGGTTAATCGAATTGTCTGTGAGCCGCTTTCACGGACCAACATTTCAGACAACTGAAATTATTAATGAGCTATGTTGATAACATAACCCCTGAAATTGAGCAAGAATATTGCGAGATAGGAAGCCATTTCCAGCTTCCAAATCCCCAATGAAAATCTATTTAAAATTTAAGTTGATCAAGACATCCATGGGTTCAAATTAGCGCCCAGAAAGACGCATGGCAAATAACCTAACAAGAACCCATGTAAACTAAGTTAGCGACTCAGAGCCCATCAAAACTTTTCTAGGCTTAGACCCTTGAGCAGGACCAACAACTCCCTTTGATTCCATTTCTTCAATCAAATTCGCTGCACGATTATACCCAACTCCCAGACGTCTTTGAAGTAATGACGCACTCGCTGAACGATGCTCTAAAACGACACGCACTGCTTCATCATATTTATCATCTTTACCACCAGCAGTTTCCCCATCTCTCATCGAGACAGATGCAACTGGCTCTTCTTCTCCGCCATTCTCCAAAAATTCCATAACATTTGGATCAAACGAAGGAGACATTTCCGATAACTTCTCAGTCAGCGATTCAATCTCTAATTCTTCAATATAGGCCGAGTGAATACGAGTCGTGTCCACACCTTGCTTGTATAACATATCCCCTTTACCAAGCAGCTTTTCCGCACCCATCGCATTTAAAATCGTGCGTGAGTCAGTTGAACTTGTTACTCGGAAAGAAACTCGTGTTGGAAAGTTCGACTTAATAAGACCCGTAATAACATCAACCGAAGGTCTCTGTGTTGCGATCATTAAGTGGATCCCTGCAGCTCTGGCCTTTGCAGCTAAACGACAAATATGCGTCTCAATTTCTTTACCTTTTTGAGTAAGAATAAGGTCAGCAAACTCGTCGATAATCACAACAATATAAGGAAGCTCGTAAGTATCTTCAGTCGCAAATTCATAAAATTTACTAATTTTATCCAACGCCGGACGTGCCGCCGATTTTAATTTGTGATTAAACCCTTCAATGTTTCTTACCCCAAATTCCGACATGATCGAGTAACGTCTTTCCATTTCCTGACATGCCCACAGAAGTGCCGTCGCTGCCGTTTTCGCCTCAGTAATAACCGGCATAATTAAATGCGGTAAACGAGAATAAAGAGCAAGCTCGAGCTGTTTCGGGTCAATCAGAATCAGCTTCATCTGATTAGGAGACTTCTTAATTAGTAATGAAACTAAAACCGAGTTAATGAAAACCGACTTACCAGCACCAGTTGATCCGGCAACCAGCATGTGAGGCATCGCTGCCAAATCCACAACAACCGGCTCACCAAACGCATCCTTCCCCATTGCAAGCGGAAGCTGATGTGATGTACTCGTAAAATCTTTTGAACCAATAATTTCATCTAAGAAAATAAAATCTCTTGGATTTCTTGGAACTTCAATCCCTACAGTTGTTCTTCCTTTCATTGGATAAACCATACGAATCGGTGACCCAGAAAGCGCAAGTGATAAATCCTCAGCAATCGAAGTTAACCTAGAAACTTTCTCTCCAGGTCCAAGCTCCCATTCAAACGTATCAACAACCGGCCCTTTAAGAACGTTGATGATCTGTCCCTGGATTTTAAATTCTCCAAGTTTCGCCTGAATTTTAGAAATAATATCGTGAAAATATTTATCTTCTGGCTGAGAAAACTTTAAATCTTGTTTCTTGTGAGAAGCTAGCTTCACCAGGTTGAAATACTGATCTTCATTAAACGTTTCAACTTTATTTGAGTGACTGTTGAATGTTGAAATTTCAGACTCATCCACATACTCATCGTCATCACTAACAACAACCGGATAAGTTTCATCCTCATCATTGTCATCAGCAATCGATTCATAGTCAGAAGTTTCTATCTTGCGAGGTTCAGTAATCGGAACTAAGAACATCCCTTCATTTGTCTGAGTTTCAGTTGTAATTTCCCCAGTCGTCGTATCAACAACTTCCTGAGTCCCATCTGACAACATGATTGTTTCTTGTTGAGAATTATCCTCAATAGGTTTTGCATAATTCGCAATTTTTGCTGCCACTTTTTCTTTTAAAGTAGGCTTCGCCATTTCAAGCGCAGGAACAGCTTCTTCCTCTAGTAAATCTTGTTCAGCACGAGGCTTAATCCCCAGCTTATTTTTAAGAAGTAATAACTTCTCCTGAACATTGTCAGTCGTTTCTTGATAATTGAAATTCTTAATTTCGTCCGCTGCCATTTTAACTTTATCAGTAAAGCTTCCTCTAAAAGCTCCCCATAAAAATAACGTCGCCGCCACGGCCCAAACTAAAAACATAGAAAATGCCGAGAACGCCATATCAAGTATCTGATACAACCCAGCTCCAAGTAACCCTGGTTGAAAATAGAAAATAGTAAGTAATGAAAAAATTGAAAGTGAGATAATATTTAAGGCATCAATCCAGTCAGCTCTTTTAGAAAAAACTAAAACATAGAATGAAGTAAAGACAGCACATGGAACAAAAACCCACGGCCCAGAATAGTAATTAATGAAATTTAAAAAACTCGTCCCGTAATAAGCAAAGAACCCATGTGAAGACGAAGACGAAATTGAAAGATAGTTATCCGGCAATGTATCTCTATAGTAAAAAACCACAAGCGTGATAATCGTTAAAGAAAACAGAG
>Ga0247812_10002428_pt1 | contig 10483 bp, 8 predicted proteins | sample UWRJL149409B1_FD_178011 | JGI IMG/M metagenome (GOLD analysis project Ga0247812, IMG submission 178011) | Plant litter microbial communities from Arlington Agricultural Research Station in Wisconsin, United States - UWRJ-L149-409B-1 | ecosystem: Environmental > Terrestrial > Plant litter >...
CGCCATCCGCTGGATATGTGGTTGCTTCCATTTTCGGGGGACGATGGAGCGACTCCATTATGCATAGAGAAGCTCGAGCGGCTGGCCGTTTCGACGAAGCTGGCAAACTAATTCTGCAGCCTGAAGATAGATTGAGAGAGAACGCATGGTTGGGAGCAATCATCTTCCCCGGTGCCCTCATCTGGTATGGATGGTCTGCAGACAAAGGTATTCATTTTATGGTGCCTATGGTTGCCAATTTCTTCTTTGGGCTAGGCTCTATGATTATATTCGCGACCGCGACAACTATGCTAACGGAGTTCTTGTCGAAGCGGAGCAGTAGTGGGGTTGCTGTCAATAATTTTGTGAGAAATATCTTCAGTTGCGTGGGAGGCATTGTCGCAGAACCCGTTATTTCGGCTATCGGTGATGGCTGGCTGTTCACGATCTTGGGTATTTGGGCGTGGATTAGTAGTGTGGTTGTCATTTGGGCCATGAGAAAATATGGACCGAGGTGGCGAGCCGATATGAATAAGAATCTTACTTATAGATAAGATATCACCTAGATACAAATGGTCATATAAACTGGTGTTCAGTATCCGTTTTGCTGTGTGATGCAGAGACCAAGAGATCCCGATGCCCTCTCCGTGTTTTCTTTAACAGCGCAGGATCTATGGAAACTGTCGATTTCGAATCTGCATCAATCCATAATTGTAACGCCGGTGCATATGGTGTAACGGCCAGCATTCTGGCCTCTTTGGCAAGTTCTTGGGGTGTTCCCTCGTGAAATTCCAATTTGCGCTTTAAGACTTCTGCATCTTTTACAGACCAGCTTATATGTCGATCTCGGCTTGGTACTTGACCCACAAGCTCATTCCATGCTTCGGCAATATTGAATTTGTTGTAATGACACTGTTTCAGTAACCCTTTGACTACCAAGTTTAATGACCACTGTGCTGTGAAGTGTGATTCGCCTTCGTAGTGTTCAGCAATATGACTGAGGCGACCTGTTATACACCTGGTCAGCCACAGAACCAAGAAAGGAGAAAAACCACAGAAGTATATATGGGACATTTCATAGACATACCTTCCCAAGTGAATAAACAGACTCCACAGTATCCGCATCCCCATGCAGCTTTTTGGACGGCTGGATATTGCCAGGCTTTCCAGTGTATTGCAGTCTCTGATAGAGCATGAACCTGTTGCAAATGCTGCTTCAGTTTATCTTCTCTTGTCCAAGTTTTATTGGCTGACGGCTTGCTAGTACATAGACCGATTTTATGCTGCCTCGCTAAATGTGCTGCCATTTCACCACGATCTGAAAATGTAGTGTCGCAAAAAGCACACACCCAGCCTGTCATTTTTTGTATGGCTGGCTCACCTAGCATGCATATCCAGTATGTTTGCGGGTCATGTTGGGAATCTTCGTGTCGCTTCCATTCCCACTTCCTAGAAAACGAGGCGGGACAAGCAGTGCATCGATATATCGCAGGCCCTTTGTCAGCCTTTGGTGGAAGCTTACTTGGTAGCTTCGGTGGTTTGGAATCATCATGAACAGCAGCTGTTGAACTTGATCTTGTTTGAGACTTGGGGCAAGAGCATGAAGTCTCTTCCTCTGGAATAGTACTGAAATCAAAGGAAGAAGAATGTTTGTGGCGACTAGATGCTTTTGACGATCGCCTTGAGAAGCAAGGTTGATCTGGTTTGCGAAGAAGGCTCTGGTCTTCATTACTGTCGGAGTAAACATCCAAGAATGAAGCGACAGTAGAGGTAGTTTCCCATGTCCTCGAAGAAGCGAATGATATTCCAGATGATCGGTCCGAGTCGCTCATATAATTCCAGTGGTTGCTGAACAATTCAGAAGTAGCGGTTTTGTCTTCCATAGGGGACGGATCGCCAGACAAATTCAGCCCTTGCTGATGATATGATTCTACAGATGGCCAGAATTGGTTATGCTGCGATATACTAGCTACATTTGCAGATGGGTAGTTGTCTTGGAGTTGTTCAACTGGCGACCAGTTGTGTGCTGCGTTGCCAGGTAAGAGATCCATCATATCAGTGCTTAGAGTGCTGAAGTCTAAACTGTTTAGAAGTGTAAGATCACCAGCTAGAGCAGTAGCATGCATCGACCCCCGAGGCAGAACCGAGTCTGCAACGACTTCTTCACCTACTAGGATAGTTAGTATAGATGATCGTCTAGTTACATTAGCACGTAGGGCTTACATGTATTGCTCTCTTCTTTCTCCAACCAGGCATCAATTTGCTGCTCGCTCAAGCCCTTATCCGCTCGGAGAAATGCCTTTTCGAGTTTTCCAGGTCGTCTTCCAAAGGTTGCCACCCAATTTCTTAAGGTCCATTCTTGAGCTTGAGTTATCGGATCCATCTTTGAGTGTCAATTTGAGCTCCGTTTAAAGGCGAGTTTTCGCAGCACAGTTATTTTGGCGTACGGCAAAAAGAAAAAGCAAGATTTACTCTGTGGACGGAAGAAGGACGCTGATAAAGGAGAAACGAGTGTAGTTGATCATCAGTTCGGAATGCATCAGATGTAAAGTTATTTCATGTCAGAGCCTTATATAATTGATAGTGAGAATTATTTAGGGCTACCAGAGGGCGCATGTCGTTCGTTAACTATTGTTTCAAGTTCCTCTTCGCCCTCTGCAAGTCTTCTTCGGGAAAACTCGTGGGGCTTGGAGTAAATGTATCCAATGTCGGTGAAGCTATTGCGCCACCAAAGAGCAACAATTGGCCGTCCATAGTGATGTTCTTCTTGTTTTCTCTCTGCATGCTTCTACTCTAGATTTAGGGTGGGGCAAGCTACCACATTATGAAACAAGCAGGGCTTGTCAGCTCCCTCGCCAGGCTCTCACAACATCATCTCCAATCTTACTGGCTCTATTCCAACTTGAAACATCTGACAGTGAGCTGGAAGCGAAGTCGAAACACAACCTATTTATGACGAAGTTATCTTGGGACGTCAGCCGAATCATATTGCTATGTTGGTGTACAACTCACTTCCACTTTTAGATCACCGAATAGATAATCACACGATTTACATTCGCAATGCTGCCGTATTTCTCAAACCCAGGCACCGGAAAAGTGATGAATGAGTGCTTGTTGATTGGGAAAGGACCCTACCACCACACGTTACTGTAAAGCACACCTCGTTTGGCCATTTGATACCGTCGAGGTAGTAAGAGATTCGAGGCACGACTTCTACTTTTATAACCCTATGGTCGTGCAGGCAGGGGATATTTGGACAATTTTAATCGCAAGCTCACATTTATTTGACTTGAGACCCGCTACTCTTGCTACCTACCCTACCCCCTTTATTAAGCGAAAATAGGTTGCCAAGGAAGCCCGTGGAAAATTGGGCAAGTAGAATTATCTCTACTTATAACAATAGCTTTTCCCGTTGACGATTTGCTCTCTACATTGTTATTTTTCTTTTTCTAATTAGCATCATATTCAGCTGGTATACATGATTTTCTTTTTCCAGCATTCCGGAAAGATTTGTGCTACACAACCAAAGTCCACCATTGATTTCGCAAGATTACTAGTACAACTAAGTTTCTGCACTCATACCTCTCTCCCTAACGCGACGAAACTTTATTTGAGCCCCTTAACACTGCCAAGAATTGAGGCGAGATTTCTTGTCCTGTTTCTCCAATCCTGGAAGAGGAAAGTTCTGAATGGACTACACATTGAAAAGTCAGGTACCAAAATCCCGATGTGACAAGGTCAGCAGTCATCGACAGTGAAGCATCAGTATAGATTGAGGGCTAGTTTATCAATATGCAATAAAAGCTCTGCAATGTTGTAGACATTCAGGGACTCGACGCTTCCATAACAAGTACTCTAGGAATTCGCCAACAATCAGAAGCACTGAACAGATTTTATGTGCCAGGTTATAAATAGGAGACCTCTTACCTCGCAGATATAGTTGGGACACGGACTGCCGACTTGTTGTGATATTACCAGAGTCTTCGTTACTACAGCTGTACTCATTCCAGAATAATTAATGCCATCATGAAGTTTTCTTATGCAGCCTCATCATCACCTCAACGCCAATCGCAATGTTATATAATACAAGAAGCAAAACTAGCATCCAAATGCATATCAGCCCCTAGAACTACTTCCACTCCTTGGTTCTGGTCTAACAGGGGCAGTACTACTGATACTGCCACTGCGACTTCCGCTGACAGAGCCTTCATCCGCACTCCTTTCCAAGAATCCTGCCCAAAGTTCACCAACCGATTCTTTATTAGCTGGTGACTCATTGAAAAACTCAGATGACAGCGACGGCGTGCTTGGTGTGCGGAAGAACGGAGAACTCGGTAGCCGTAAACTGCCTCCTGAGGTACCCGGTCTTGCCAGGCCGGCTTGCTCTCTCTGTTCTTCTGTCCAGTTTAACAACGCTGCAATTAATTGCAGAATCTGAAACTTCTTCGGATCAGAGCGATCTAGCGCGAGGAAGTGTAAGAAATGGTTGGTAACGATTTGTCTAGGACCGTTAGTAAGAATTGAGAAACATCAGCATGCTTCTTTACCTATCTATATTATCCTCAGGCTTTGCCTTTTTCAAGAATCGTAGAGCCTTCGTAAGGTGATCATTCAGAATAATTGCTTCATGCCGTAGTTTTCCGACCTGTAAACTTTTCTCTTTCACCTCTTTCTCAAAAGGTGCGAGTCGTTCAACCTCAGCTTGTAACTTGTCTTTTGAGCCTGTAGCTTCCGTAGCTTTTGTGTCTGATTCTTGGACCAACTGTTTAAAAGTGCGAATTTGCTCTTCGTACGATTCAACCATCTCACGAAGTTCTTGTTTGCGAGCCTCCTGCAGCTCGCGGAGCGCAATTTGTAGCCCGTCGACGGTTTGTGACTGGGTGTCTCTCTCAATCATTGCAGCTTCATATGCCTCTTTCTGGGCAAAAAACTGTTCTTCAATATCCGCAATTCTCTCTTTGAGACCTTCGCGTACTGAGCGTTCTTCCATGGCCAGCACTTCCCAGTCTCCCATCGCTTCCCTAGCTGCTTCCGCCTCATCTCTCAATTGTGCTGTTTGCTGGATTAAGTCTTCCCGCTCAGATACCCAGTTTTGTTGAGAGAGGTTATGACGATTTCGCAGGCTGGATAGCTCCTTTGATGACTCATTCGATTCTGCCTCTAATTGCTTTACTTCAGCCTCTAAATTTTGTATTCGTTTTTGGAGACTTTCGTTTTCCGCTTTGAGTTCATCATTCTCCTCCTGTGCCTCCGCCAATTCTTGCTTATCTGCTTTTAGCCGTTCTCCCAAGGTCGCTTTGATAGTGCCAACTCGGCCAAGTAGATTTTGGTATTGTTGCTCTGCATGCTTCCTTGCGGTTTCGCTTTCGTCAAGTTCCTCTCTAAGGCTTGAGATCTCCGTGAGCTGGCCCTTGAGGATTAACACTTCCTCGGCATGCTTCTCATCAATTGTTGACAACTGCTCTGAGTGCCGATTCTCGATAGTGGAAATTTCTTCTGGGTGTTTTCCTTGGATGTCCTCTAAGGATTTCCTCAATTGCTCGACCTCTGCACGCAAAGCCTCCCGTTCTCGTGACATTGTTTCCAGTCGACTGCTCGTATCTGATATACTGGTTTCGTTATTCTTCCCCGCAATATTTTGCGCCTTTGTTTGGGCAAGCAATGAAGGTTCAGGCGCATGGCCATTGCTCGCAAGATTTGGTTGATGACCATTTGTGTACAGTTTTGGTGATTCCGGGAATTGAGCGTCACTGGGGGTATTCTGCATCTATCATTAGAGTCCGAGCCTGCAGTCAATAAATGAACAGGTGTCACTCGTACCACTTCAGATTCCAAGTCCTCCACTCCATCATCGTCGCCGTTTTCTGCGGGTACTTCCTTTCCACCATCCTGAGTTTTGGTGGCCTCGCCGTTGGTACGCAGAGACTTTGTGCTCTTTTTCTTTTTGTTATTCTTCTTCTTGGGCACTGTGTTTTGGGGTCAGTATCTCAAGCTTTCTGCAACGATTTCAAAGCAGAGCAGAGGCAAAGGCTTACCCGTAGAGGAGGGCTCTGTCGGGGCGACAGGCGGCATGATGGGCCGAATAAATGTGATTAGAGATCTTGGAGGTGAGAGGTGGATAGGTTTGGTAGGAAATTGAAGTGGTTACTCGTTCGTTAGGACCTATTGCTTGGCGTCGTACTGTAAGCCTCGCCCTTGAACTCGGACCAACAGGACCTCAGTGTTTCCCCACACTCGATACCAAGAAGACAATATCCACTACCACAATACCACATTACCCTTTACGTCTGCCTCAACCATTTTGAAGGGAAGGTTGTCACCGTGGAGAGATGAGTTGAATCCTAGGGTCGGAGGTACTATACAATGGCGATTGCACTTGAGGAAAAAGAATATGAACGAACTCATAGTTCATGATTTTAAACTACCGGAGGATGAAAGCTAGCTACGCCAGCCAGGTCTTACGAATAACCTAGCAGAGAGAGACTTGGGTTCTACCTACACTACAAGACGAGCTTCATGTAACTGTCTGAGGTTTACTTATACTTCCCTTTCTCTTCTATGATCAGATACTACGTGCTTGCTTGGTCTTTCGAATCAAGCCAAAATAGGCGATGAATCAACATAGCAGAAATTAACCCATCTTCTGTTGTATACAATATAAATTAGGTAGAATTATATTAAAGTGAGGTAAAGACAAGAATAATTCTTTAGCCCTTTAGTCTCTAAAGGCTCTTTTAAGCGACATAATGAATATTAATCGTATATTAATATAGCTGCAAATAAAGCAGAAGCTAACCCAATCCAATATTATTAACATCAAATTTTATACGATTTCGTTAACCTATTTGTCTGTTCAACGCTGTGCACATAGTTTTAATTCACTTCGAATACGGGCACCAATACATGTATCATGCAAGGCTATTGTATTCGGTGGTCATCGTTGATTGCATTGTCACGTCTACGTAGTAGTGATGTTGATATAGAATCAAACGTAGCACGTGAGCTAGACACACGCTACCCGAATGATATTCGGTCGTGAAAATTATACCAACACTAATAATATAAAAAAGAGTCCCCGGTCTTGTAAAAGCGTCAAGATATTTGAATTGTTAATTCGTGGGTTCATACTACACTTCTCCTCCCAATCGGTATGTACGCACTAAGCGAACCCGACGCACTCATAGAGCAAAAGCTCGAGCAAGCGGCAGGATTATAAAAGGCGTTTAATCGTTCTGGCCTGCCCGGGAATGTGATGAAGCTATAGAACCTGTGGGTATTGATGCCACAGATTTCCTGATTGGAAGCATTCTACATGGGTATGTTGGGTGGCAGTTCAATAAATATGAAGAAAAAGAAGAAAAGAGAGAAAACCTCGAAGCACCCGGAGAGTTTTGTAGGGTAAGCCTAGCGTGGACGCTCGGTCCATCGCATCCACCCACGTGATATGGCGATTCAATATCACGTGCTCAATGTGACGTTGCCGCGTTCACTTCCAATTTTGCACTCTACTAACTAGTTGTTCACTCATAAATCCATCAATCTTCATCACATAGCGAGTGTCAAAAGAGGCGTTGGAATACTAATAAAGCCGCAATTGACCAAAGAATGCTTCGAGACCTGCGTCTATTACCAAGAAGATGAAGTCTGCCACTCCCACATCTCATAGTCAAGTGTCCGTTACAAAGCGGAAGTGTATGACTTACACCGAAGAGGACGAAGAAATAGGAGAGAATATATCCAAGCGCGCCAAAAAATCTGCAAATGGAGAGAAGCGATTGAGACGATTCCGGGCCAAAGCCCCTGGAACGTATCTAGAGAGACTTAAACGTGTCCGAACTCAACGTATGTTTTTGATCGACCGAGAACGAAGCGATGAAGAGCTTGAGGAGGTCTTTGATATTGCTGGAAGTACTGGTAATGTGAGTGATTCTGGCTAATCCTCTCGCAATTTTCGTGACCTCAGAGGCGAAGCGCCTGAATCTTGAGATCTAAGTTTACTGTTTCCTCGTTTCCTATTTCTTATTTCTCCTTTTCACGGAGCAGTAGGGGCCGAGTCGAGCTTCGGAACTACTTTCATCTGTTTGGAGAAGATCTGAACAGTGCTGATCCATCTTAGATCTATCAAGTCACCATCAACAAGGTTCCTACTTGCACTTGTCCGGATGCTAAAAAAGGAAATCAATGCAAGCACATCATATACGTAAGCCATCCTAATCAAATCTACACAAATATACCATACTAACACACAGAAAGGTCATGGTCAATGTTCTTAAAACACGGGAAGATTTGGCCTATCAATTAGCTCTTCATACGACCGAACTCACCGAGATATTTGCTAACGCACCTTCAACACCCCAATCAGCTAGCGATGTACCTTCCGGATCTACTGACACAGGTGGTTCTCGGAAACCTATCGAAGGTGACTGCCCTGTATGTGTCATGGAGTTTGAGAAAGGAGACGATGTTGTATGGTGCAAAGCCGCATGCGGTAATAATATCCATCGGCAGTGTTTCGAGCAGTGGGCCAAATCGAAAGCTGGGCAGGTGAAGTGTGTATTCTGTCGAACTCCCTGGATAGGCGATGAAGATAGTATCAAGCGGATCTCCAAAGGAGGTAATGGCGCCGTAAATCGGGTAAGTGAACGGGGTCCTAAACAGACTCTCGCCGATGCGTTCTTCCAAGCGTTGAATCGCTCAACGGAATGCCTTTTGAGATTTAGTACCTGTTTGAATTATCATAGTTCTACTGATGTTGACAAGGGTGATATTATAGGAAGGTTACGTCAACGTTGCCGGTCAACTCGGGCTTTCGACGCATCGAGACATGAGCACTTATCATCCATACTGGGTAGCCAGACAATACGGTAGTGGAAGGTATGGACGTGACGACGATGATGATGGCTACTGACATCCCTGGTATTGGTCATTGGTAACGATATACAAGTGGCTCACAGCTGGAATTGGGATCGGAATACACAGTTTGTGGTGCAGAACTGATCCTAGTAATGTGCTGGATTGAAGTTAATTCTGAGGATGACATCGCACTTGCTATTTTGCACCGCCATAGGATACGTATGATATGAATACACAACAGGTTACCTGCGGTTTTAGTATTTGATCATTAAAGTAAAGGCCAGGCTATTTAGTGCCTTAAGCAACATAAACTTTTGGTATTCGCTCAAACAATCTTGCCCTTATTGACCACAAATCCCTCCAATGCAGCTATCGCAGCCCAAAGCCTGTTCTCCGCCTCTGGGAAAACCAAACTCCTCGGGCTATAGAAAACCTCATCAGCAACCTCCTCTTGATGTCTAGGTAGACAATGCATGAACTTCCATCCTTCCTTGGCACCACCTCTCTTAGCTAGCTCATTTGTGATCTGATACCCCGCGAAGTCCTTGATGCGTTTGGCGCTCTCTTCTTCTTGACCCATGGAGATCCAGGTATCCGTTACGAGTATATCAGCGTCCTTGATAGCTTCTTCTGGGACATGTGTTTGGGTGAGGGTTCCTGGAGATTTGACTCCATTCGTAGATGACTGTATGATCTCGAGCATGGATGCTGGAATAGTGTAGCCTTTGGGGGAGGCAACAGCTATGTTGACACCTAGTTTCAGAGCTCCAATAGCCAAATCAAACAGTACGTTGTTGGAATCCCCAATCCAGGCGATCTTCAAGCCTTCGAGGCCTAGGAGTGAGCGGGATGTAGAAGGAAAAGCCTCGTGGATTGTGAGAAAGTCTGCGATGGTTTGTAAAGGATGATAATCGTTTGACAGGGCATTGATGACCGGGACTGAGGAATGCTTCGCCAGATCTGCGACGTCTGAGTGTGGGCCAACTCGAGCTACCATGCAGGACGTCATGGACGAAATTACCAAGGATGTGTCGTAGAGTGATTCGTTTACCCCAAGTTGAATATCATCCTTGCCTAAGAACATTGGATGTCCGCCCATAGTTGTTACAGCAGCTTCTGTTGACACTCGGGTACGAGTTGAGCGTTTGTTGAACCTAATTGTAGGTTAGTATTGCTTTCTCGATATGTAGCCTGAGAAACAATATACACACATCATGGCTACAGTTTTTCCATTGAGACTTCCTAGCAGACTTTTGGGAACTGATCCGGACTTGATAGCTGTCTTATGAGAGGAGGCATTGCGGACGAGGGTCGAGAGCTCGGCAGGAGTGAGATCAGCAATTGAAAGAAAATGGCGGGGTGCAAAGGGCGAGGCTATTGGTGTTGAGGGTGTTGATGAAGCATAGGTTCTTTTCGATGACTTGGAGAGCTGTTGTAGAGATCTCCGTACAGGACGAAGGGAGCTGGTAAAAGGCATCTCCGTCAAAAGCAGTCAATTAAAATGGATGAGAGAAAAATGGAAAGACAGAAAGAGATGGGAGAGAAGATATAGTATCCTGTTTCAAAGTTCAATATATGAGTCAGAAGGCTTGATATATCCTCACTCAATTCAATCAAGCTTGTGTTTTTTTTCCTTTCGAAAATTCTCAAA
>Ga0247812_10002429_pt1 | contig 10482 bp, 12 predicted proteins | sample UWRJL149409B1_FD_178011 | JGI IMG/M metagenome (GOLD analysis project Ga0247812, IMG submission 178011) | Plant litter microbial communities from Arlington Agricultural Research Station in Wisconsin, United States - UWRJ-L149-409B-1 | ecosystem: Environmental > Terrestrial > Plant litter >...
GCCGGCGCGTCCTGCACCGCCACGGGCGGCTCCAGCCAGCCCGCCGCGCGCGCCTGCCGCCGCGTCGTCGCCCGCTTCGGCGCCGTGACCGAGTTCTCGTGGAAGGGCGCCGCCCTGACCGCCGAACAACTGGCCGTCTGCAACGCCTGATCCGAGGGTGTCGGGCTTAGACCCGACCCATCTTCGGCTGGCCGAGTTTGAAGGCGAGGTGGCTCAGGCCGCCTCGCCTTTCAGCCGTTGTTCGATCCGCTCGCGGCCAATCAGAGGCGCCATGGCCGCCATGTCGGGGCCGTGTTGTTGTCCGGTCAGGGCCAGACGCAGGGGCATGAACAGGGCCTTGCCCTTGGCGCCCGTCGCCTCCTTGATCGCCGCCGTCCAGGTCGACCACGCCGTTTCATCGATCACCGCCGGAAGCAGGCCCAGGGCCGCCTCGGCGAAGGCCGGGTCCTCGATCACCGGCGTCACGGGTCCACGAACGATCGTCGCCATTTCAACGACATCGGTGAACTTTTGCAGGTTCGACCTGACGATGTTCCAGAAGCCCTCACCCAGATCCGCGTCGAGCGCCGCCAGACGCGGCCGGGCCACGGCATAGGGCATGGCGTGCAGGGCTTGGGCGTTCAGACGGTCCAGATCGGCGGTGTCGTAACGCGCGGGCGAACGCCCCATCTTGGAGAAGGCGAAGCTGGCGCCCAGGGCCTCGACCGACTCGCCGACTTCCAGCGGATCCGAGGTGCCGATGCGGCCAAGATGGCTGGTGATGGCGATCGGCTCATAGCCCTGCTCGCGCATGTCGCTGATCGACAGCGAGCCCAGACGTTTGGACAGAGCCTGGCCGTCGGCGCCGACCAGCAGGGGCATGTGGGCGAAGCCGGGCACAGTCGTGCCCATGCCGGCCGCGATCAGGGCCTCGAAGATCTCGATCTGGGCGCCGGTGTTGGTGACGTGGTCCTCGCCACGGATCACGTGGGTGATCTCCATGTCGATGTCATCGACCACGGACGGCAGGGTGTAGAGGAACAGACCGTCCTCGCGGATCAGCACCGGGTCCGACATTGAGGCCGTGTCGACCTCGGCATGGCCGCGCGACAGGTCTTCCCAGGACACGCGCTTGCGATCCAGCTTGAAGCGCCAATGGGGTTTGCGCCCTTCGGCCTCGTAGGCGGCCTTCTCGGCCTCGGTCAGTTCGAGGGCGGCGCGGTCGTAGACGGGGGGCAGGCCCCGGGCCAGCTGCACCTTGCGGCGGCGATCCAGCTCCTCGCCCGTTTCATAGGCGGGATAGAGGCGGCCGGCGGCCTTCAGCCGTTCGGCAGCGTCCTCATAGCGGTCGAAACGCTTCGACTGGTTGTAGCGCTCGTCCCACAGCATGCCGAGCCAGGTCAGATCGTCCTCGATCCCCTGTTCGAACTCGGGCGTCGAGCGGGCCAGGTCGGTGTCGTCAATGCGCAGGACGAACTTGCCGCCCTGCCCCTTGGCGAACAGCCAGTTCACCAGCGCGGTGCGGACATTGCCGACGTGCAGCTTACCCGTCGGCGACGGGGCGAAACGAACCTTGACGGACATGAACAGGCGACCTTGGAAAGCGAGGCGCGTAGGTCGCGCCGCAACCCGGCCAAGTCAAGGCCCGGCGGGGCGAGGCGGTCCGACGTCAGGTGTCTTCGGAGACGCCGCAGCCGGCGCGCAGGATCAGGAGCGCCTCGGTCAGGGCCTGAGCCTCCTGGTTCGACCGGGCCGGCACCCCATGTTCGGCCATGGCGCCGGTCACCCGCGAGCCGCGTCCGACGGTGATGCAGTCGGACCCGTCCTTGCAGCGGAAATTGACCACCAGGTTTCCGGACTCGCCCCGGCCGATCCCCTGATCGACCACGGCCGCCAGCGGCATCCGCCAGCTGCGCAACGGCGAATGATCCCCAAACCCGTGGGTGATGGTTTCGCATTCGGCGGTCACGTGATGCAGATCGTGGGTCCAGACGTCCAGACTGGCGGTCTGGACGGGCTCGGCACGAAAGCCGCACAGGATTCCGGCGGCCAGGACGGCGCCGGCGGAAAGCAACAGACGCATACTAATCCCGAAATCAGTCGTCGCGGTGGACGCGTTCCCGGCGCTCGTGCCGTTCCTGGGCCTCGACCGACAGGGTCGCCGTCGGACGCGCTTCCAGACGGCCGAGCGAGATGGGTTCGCCCGTGTCCTCGCAGTAGCCGTAGGACCCGTCCTCGATCCGCCGGATCGCGTCCTCGATCTTGGAAATCAGCTTGCGCTGACGATCGCGGGTGCGCAGTTCCAGCGCCCGGTCCGAAGCGGACGAGGCGCGGTCCAGCAGATCCGGATGGTTTTCCGTCTCAGCCTTCAGATTGACCACGGTGCCTTTGGACTCCCGGAGGATATCATCCCTCCAGGCCATCAGCTTATGCTTGAAATAGGCCAGCTGCCGTTCGTTCATGAACGGTTCGTCTTCAGAAGGCCGGTAAGCGACCGGCTCTTCGGCGACTATGGACGCAACTGCGTTCATCGCACTCACGCTCTTCAACAAAAACGCCCCCCTGTGGCGCAACCCTGCCTATAGGCAGACCGGAGAGTCGGAGCAACGCGGTTCGCGTGTCCGTGATCCTGTTAAGCTTGGCAAACGCCTGGAACGTGACATTTCATCCTCACCTGACGGTTGCATCGCAGCGTAAGGGGTGGATTTGACCGCGTTTATGCTGCGTTGCGGCGAACTTCGGCCTTGGCCAGTTCGACGGCGGCGCGCAGATCGATCTGTTCCAGCAGGCCGTTCAGGCCTTCGTCTACGTCCAGAGGCCGTTCCTCGCGCAGCATACGGCCAAGGCTTTCGAGAGCCCCCTCTCCCGCCTCGCCCGACAACATGGCCAGCTTCAACTGATCGAGGCGGTCCAGCAGGCCGCCTCCTCGACGAATCGCGCGTCGACGGCGTTCGGTGGCGCTTTCGACGCCCTGAAGCGCCATCAGCGCGGAGACGTCGCTAACGCCGCCAACCGAGGTCGATGCCGCTGGAGACGCTGGCGCGCTGGCCGATCCGGTCTGGGTCAGGCTGAATCCGCCGCCCGCTCCGCGCGCCGGTCGGGCGGCTGAGGTGGATTGCGTGCCTGTGGGGCCGGTTACCTTCATGAGGGGACGCTCCGGTACATGACCGGACCATCGTGCGGGGACCGTCACTGTTTGGTTAATGGCCGGGCAATTTCTGCCGCCTCACGAGGGAGCGCGCAAAGCACTGGCGCTGATTTTATTGACGTTTCTCTGCGGCATGATCCTCGCATCGCGATTAACGTCATCCGCACTGGACGTCCGACCGATGCAAAAACTGCTTGCCGCCCTTGTCGCCTCCCTCGCCGTCGTCGCTGGTGCGACCTCGGTCGAGGCCCAGTCGCGGATCAAGGACATCGCCTCGATCGAGGGAGTTCGCACCAACCAGCTGGTCGGCTACGGCCTGGTGGTCGGGCTGAACGGCACCGGCGACAGCCTGCGCAACGCCCCCTTCACCCGCCAGTCGCTGGAAGGCATGACCGAGCGTCTGGGCGTCAACATCCGCGGGGCCAACGCCAATACCAAGAACACCGCCGCCGTCATGGTCACCGCCGACCTGCCGCCCTTCGCCACGCCCGGCTCGCGCATCGACGTCAACGTGGCCAGCCTGGGCGACGCCAAGAGCCTGCTGGGCGGCACCCTGATCGTCACCAGCCTGCAGGGCGCCAACAACCAAGTCTATGCCGTGGCTCAAGGGTCGGTGCAGACCGGTTCGGTCTCGGGGTCCGGCGGTTCCGGCTCATCGGTCACGCGCGGCGTGCCCACGGCGGGCCGCATCGCCTCGGGCGCCACGGTCGAGGCCGAGACCAACTTCCAGCTGGACGCCCAGCCCGAGGTGCGGCTGACCCTGCGCAATCCGGACTTCACCACCGCCCAGCGCATGGCGGCGGCGATCAACCAGTCCTATCCGAACACGGCCTTGGCGGAGAACGGCTCGGTGGTCGCCCTGCGGGCCCCCGCCCGGATGGGGATGTCGGCCTTCATCAGCCGGGTCGAGAATATCCCGGTCGCGGTCGACGCCCCGGCCAAGGTCATCATCGACGAGGTCAACGGCGTCATCGTGATGGGCGAGGCCGTCCGCATCTCCACCGTCGCCATCGCCCAGGGCAATCTGACCATCTCGGTTCAGGAGAACCCGCAGGTCAGCCAACCCGCCCCCTTTAGCCAAGGCCAGACGGTCGTCGTGCCCCAGTCGGACGTGACGGTCGAGGAGGAGCTGGGGCGCGAGATGCGCATCGTGAACGGCTCGACCTCGCTGTCGACCCTGGTCAACGGCCTGAACGCCCTGGGGGTCTCGCCCCGGGACATGATCAGCATCCTGCAGGCCATCAAGTCCGCCGGCGCCCTGCAGGCCGAAATTGAGGTGATGTGAACATGAGCGACCTCAGCGTTTCCCCCGACCTGCTGCGCGGCGCGGCCGCCGCCCCCGCCCCCGCCGCCCCTTCCGCAGCCCAGACGGCGCGGATGCGCAAGACGGCCGAGGACTTCGAGGCCACCTTCCTGTCGCAGATGATGAAGCCGATGTTCGAGGGTCTGTCGACAGACGGCCCCTTCGGCGGCGGCGAGGCCGAAGGGACGTGGCGCAGTTTCATGATCGACGCCATCGCCAAGACCACGGTCAAGGCGGGCGGCATCGGTCTGGCCGACACGGTCATGTCCGAAATGTTGAAGATGCAGGAGGCGCGTCAATGAACGGTCACACAACTCCGTCCGCGGATCCCGTCACGGCCACCGCTCACGCTCGCCGCCTGATCAAACTGACCGAACAGCTGACCAGCCGTCTGGAAGGCGAGACCGTCGCCTTCGCCGAACGCCGGCCACAGGATGTCGTCACCGGTCTGGCCCAGACCCAGGAGCTGGCCAACCAGTACCGCCGGGAGTCAGCCCAGCTGAAGGCCGCGCCCGCCGTCATGGCCTCGGCTCCGACCACCGAGCGGATGGCCCTGATCAAGGCGACCGAAAAGTTCGAGGCGGTGCTGTCGCGGCACGCGCGCGCCGTCGAGGCCGCCCGCGTCATCTCCGAAGGTCTGGTCCAGGCCATCGCCGGAGAGGTCGCCGCGGCCCGCGCCATGGGCAGCGGCTACGGCGCCTCGGGCCGGGCGACGGCTGGCGACGGCACGGCCATCACCCTGAACCGCAACGCCTGATCCGGCGCGAATTCCGTCTCGTTAACCCTGTCGCTGCGGCGAAGGTTAAGACCTCGCCAGCTAGGACTCGCGCATGCCAATTCGCAAGCGTCTCCTCGGTTTCGCCTTCGCCTCGTCCGACCTGCTGATCGAGCTGTCGCCCGACGGTGCGGTCGCCATGGTGCTGGGCTCGGGCCCGGTGGCCAGCGTCGGCCCGGCCGCATTCCAGAGCCAGCCCTTCGTCGACAGGCTGACGGCCGAGAGCGCGCGCAAGGTGACGACGATCCTGAAGGGCCTGAAGCCCGGCGGCCGGCTGGGTCCGATCGAAATCCAGATGGATTGCGGCGCCGGCCTGATCCGGCGCGCCGCCCTGAATATCTTCATGCTGCCGGAACTGGCGCCCAACGCTTCGTGCTCGATCCGTTACGAGGGCCCGGCCTTCCAGCTGGCCGCGACCGAGACGCCGCCGATCCTGAGCCCCGGCGCCTTCATGGCCCGGGCCCGAACGGTGCTGGAGGATCCGACCGGCGGCGACAATCTCGCCCTGGCCTTCATCGACGTCGCAGGCCTGTCCCGGCCGGGCGACACCCCGGATCAGGCGACCGCCCGGGTCGAGGCCGTGATGCAATCCGCCTCGATCGGCGGGGCCAGTGCGACGCGGTTGACGCACGAACGCTACGCCCTGCTGCGCGATGTGAACGACACCCGTGATCTCGCCGGCGAAATCCGCGAGGTCGGTCACGCCGAGGGGCTGAACCTGCTGGTCAGCGTCGCCGGCGCGACCCTGGCCGGCCAGACCCCGCTGAACGCCCTGCGCGCCTTGCGCTTCGCGGTGGAGGGCTGCCTGAGGGAAGGCGGGCTGGATAATCCGGAGATCGCCTTCAACGCCGCTCTGGCGCGGACGGTTCAGGACGCCGACGCCTTCCGCAATATGGTCAAGGATCGCGCCTTCACCCTGCACTATCAGCCGATCGTGGACCTCCGCACCGGGGCCGTGCACCATTTCGAGGCCCTGGCCCGTTTCTCGGGCGACAACAGCCCGGCGGCGGCGATCCACATGGCCGAAGAGCTGGCCATGATCGAGAGCTTCGATCTGGCCGTCGCCGAGAAAGCCCTGCTGCGGTTGCGCAAACCGGGTTCGGGCCTGCTGAAGATCGCCATCAACGTGTCGGGCGCCTCGTTGAGCAGCGACAGCTATGTCCAGTCGCTGCTGCGTATGACTGCCGCCGCGCCGGACGAACGTCGCCGCCTGATCGTCGAGGTGACGGAATCCGCCGCCCTTGCCGATCTGGACGCCGCCAACCGCCGCCTGGGCGCGCTGCGCGAGGCCGGCATGAAGCTGTGCATCGACGATTTCGGGGCGGGTTCCGCGACCTTCGACTATGTCCGCAAACTGGTTGTCGACACGGTGAAGTTCGACGGAAAATTCATTCGAGACCTCGAGCGCGACGCCAACTCCCGGACCCTGATCGCCCATCTGGTCGAGCTGTGCGGGTCCATGAAGATGGCCACGATCGCCGAGATGGTCGAGACGGAAGCCACCGCCGACATCCTGCGCAGCCTCGGCGTGAACTATGGACAGGGCTGGCTGTTCGGACGCGCCGAGGTTGAGCCTCGGACTGTCCTTCAAACCTCCGCGCCAGTTCGCCGCCGCGGCGCCGTCGAGGCCTGGGGCTAGAGCGCGACCCGTTCGTCGATACCGATCGCATCCAGAAAATCGGCGTCGTGGCTGACCACCAGCAGGGCGCCGTCATAAGCCGACAGCGCCGCCTCCACCGCCGCGATCGAGTCGAGGTCCAGGTGGTTGGTCGGCTCGTCCAGCAGCAGGAAGGGCACAGGCGTCGCCCCCGCCATGACGCAGGCCAGGGCCGCCCGCAGCCGCTCGCCCCCTGACAGCGTCGAGACCTGCCTTTCGCCCGCGGTATTCCGGAACAGGAACCGCGCCAGCGCCGCCCGCGCCAGGTTGTCGGTCGCCCCGGGATTCAGCCGTCGGAAGGCGTCGACCAGTGTTTCGTCGGGCGACAGCAGGCTGGCGTCCTGATCCAGCAGGGCCTCGCGGACGGGGCGTTCCACCCGTCCCCTGGTCGGCTCCAGCAAACCGGCGGCCAGCCGCAGCAGCGTCGACTTCCCCGCCCCGTTGCGGCCGGTGATCGCGATGCGACGCGCTCCGATGATCGACAGATCGACGGGCCCCACGATCGCACGGCCATCGGGCGCGTCCCGGCCGACGCCCGTCATTGTCAGCACTGTTCGCCCTGCGGCCAGCCCGGTGGGCGGCATGGGGATCGACAGGGTGCGAACGCGTTCGATACGAGCCTGCGCCTCGACAAGAGCCGCCTCAGCCGCCTGTCGCTGGCGAGCCGCCAGTTGCCGGTCCCGAGCGCCGGAGTTCTCGGCCCGCTCGGCCATGGCGCCCAGCAGGATTCCGGGTTCGGAGCCCTTGGCGGCAAAGGCTCGCCCGGCCTTGTCGCGCCTCGCCTTCTTCTCGACCGCGCGTCGGGCGTCCTGAGCCGCCCGGTCGCTGTCACGCTCGGCCGCCGCCAGATCGCGTTCGGCCGCCGCCCGTTCCGCCGTCTTCCGCTCGACGTAGAGATCGTAGTTTCCGCCATAGACGGCCGCGCCCAGGCTGGACAGTTCGACGATCCGGTCCATTCGGCGCAACAGGTCGCGGTCGTGACTGACGACGACCGCCCCGCCCTTCCACCGACCCAGCACCTCGGCGACAATGCGCCGGGCGTCCGTGTCCAGATGGTTGGTCGGTTCGTCGAGCAGGAGCAGGTCCGGCGCCGCGATCAACAGGCCGGCCAGCCTCAATCGCGTCAGTTCGCCGCCGCTAAGGCTGGCTGACAGCCGGTCGAGCAAGAGGCCGGTCAATCCGACCTCGCCGAGCGCCTGATCGATCCGCTCCCAAAGTGTCCAGTCGGCCCTGGCCAGATCCTCGACCGCGCCCTGGCCGGCCAGAACGCGATCCAGAACGGCCACGCCGGGCCCGACGCCCATCGTATCCGCGACGGTCTCGTCGGGCGTGAGGTCGTGGCTTTGCGGCAGCACGCCGATGGATCCAGCACGCGCGACCGTTCCTGTGGACGGCGCCTGTTCGCCGGAAACCAGGCGCAGCAGCGTGGACTTGCCCGCGCCGTTGCGGCCCACCAAGCCGGTGCGCTCCGCCCCGAAGGCGAGGCTCAGATTGTCGAGAAGACGAAGACCGTCAGGCGTATCAGCGCTGACGCGGTCCAGTGTTGCGAACCCGGACGGGAACGCGTTTCGGTTTGGGAAGGGACGAGACATAGACCGCAATCATGGCGACGAGGGAAAGGGCGGTACCGATTTCCAGCGCGATGATCATGGCGGTCAGGCCTCCTGCACAAACTCAAGAACTCTACGGGTCAAAGGATGGCGTCTAACGCCCGGATGCGCAAGGGCGCGGCCTGCTGGCGGCGAACACGGCTCTGTGACAGGGTCGCGGGATATCGGAGGTTCCCATGCGCCTGACATCCCTGATCGCCTGCCTCGCCGCATCCCTGTCTCTGACGGCCTGCGCCTCGGCCGGAAGCGGAGACATGGCGCCGTCCGGTCCGCCTACGGTCATCCGCACGCCCGGCGAACCGGCGCCGGCCCAGGCGAAACTCTATGCCGACTGCCTGGCCGCCTCCGTCGCTGGCGGGACCTATGAGAAGGAGCCGGGCGCCGACCTGTTGCGTCTGACCTGTACCGGCGCACCGGCCCACGCCTTCTACGACGGTCTCGCGATCTGGAGCGCCACCGGGGGCTCGGAGGTCGTCGCCGAGGGCCGCACCTGGCGCTATACCCAGAAGATCGATCGCAACCCGTACGGCCTCGACGACTGCTCGACGGACGGCGCAGGCGACTATCGCTGCACCGTCACCCTGAACGTGGGAGCGTTCCTGTCGGCGGAGTGATCACCGGTCTTCGCGCGTGTGGAAAATGCGGACAATAATGACCGCCCTGCCCTCGATCCGATACCGAACCGCGTAGCCAGCCGCTCCGAACGGAACGATCAAATCACGGTAATCCGTTTCGGCGACAAGTGTGGCCCGTTCCGGCATCTCGGCCAAAGAGTCGATCGCCGCACGGAGGATATGACGTCCTCTATCGGCCGCTTCGCTTGAATGCTGTTCCAGGAACGCCGCCAGACGTATGAGATCGTATCCGGCCGGGCGGGTCAGTCGGACGGAGAACCTCATCCAGTCTTGAGACCCCGCACTCGGCTGACCTCGGCGTCGAAGGCCGCGAAAGCCTCTTCGACGGAGACCGTCTCACGGGTACGTTGGTATTCGGCCCAGCGCCGGTCGTCTTCCGCCCAGTCCCCCTCGACCGCGCCGTCCAGCAGTTGACGCGCATAGTCCGCAGGATCGATGCCCACCGCCTCGGCCGCGGCTCTCAGGCGGCGCGCCAGGCCTTCGCTCAAATGAATGTTGAAACCGTCCGCCATGCCCTGACGATACCCCGCCTTGTCAGCAGCCGCAATGTTCCCACATTGTTCTTGCTGAATCCTCCGGATCAGTCCCCATATAGTACCATCGCACCGGACCTCGTCCGGCTCTCCTGCGTTTCCCGGAACAGATGACCGAAAAGCACAACTTCATCCGCGTGCGCGGCGCCCGCGAGCACAATCTCAAGGGCGTGGATGTCGACATCCCGCGCGAGAAGCTGGTCGTGATGACCGGCCTGTCCGGCTCGGGCAAGTCGTCGCTGGCGTTTGACACCATCTACGCCGAGGGCCAGCGCCGCTACGTCGAGTCCCTGAGCGCCTACGCGCGGCAGTTCCTGGAGCTGATGGGCAAGCCGGATGTCGACCTGATCGAGGGCCTGTCGCCAGCCATCTCCATCGAACAGAAGACGACGTCCAAGAACCCGCGCTCGACCGTCGGCACGGTGACCGAGATCCACGACTACATGCGACTGCTGTGGGCGCGGGTCGGGGTTCCCTATTCGCCGGCGACCGGCCTGCCGATCGAGAGCCAGACGGTCAGCCAGATGGTCGACAAGCTGACCGCCCTGCCCGAGGGCGAGCGTCTGCTGCTGCTGGCCCCCGTCGTGCGCGGCCGCAAGGGCGAGTATCGCAAGGAAATCTCCGAGTGGCAGCGCTCGGGCTTCCAGCGGCTGAAGATCGACGGTCAGTTCTACGCCATCGAGGATGCGCCCACGCTGGACAAGAAGTTCAAGCACGACATCGACATCGTCGTGGACCGGATCGTCACCAAGAACGGGCTGGAGCCGCGCTACGCCGACTCCATCCAGACTGCCCTGGGTCTGGCTGACGGGATCGCCGTGGCCGAATGGGCCAATGCGGAA
>Ga0247812_10002430_pt1 | contig 10480 bp, 11 predicted proteins | sample UWRJL149409B1_FD_178011 | JGI IMG/M metagenome (GOLD analysis project Ga0247812, IMG submission 178011) | Plant litter microbial communities from Arlington Agricultural Research Station in Wisconsin, United States - UWRJ-L149-409B-1 | ecosystem: Environmental > Terrestrial > Plant litter >...
GTAGACCAATTCGGGAACTGGTTGGGGAGATGCTGCACCCGAACAGAGCAACAAGACCAGATGCTTTTGCATTGGTTGACAGAATCGAAGATAACTGGGGTACTGTAAGCGATACAACCTTTTTTTTAAAAAAAAAAACTACTTGTTGACTGTATTTAGTGGAGAATAAGTACAAAGGAGGGAAGAGACTTTGTGGATATAAGAGATGATTTGCGTCCTAACTCATATCTGGATGCAACTGGCAAGTAACTCTGCTTGGAAAAGGTATCTGAAGCTTAATGACGGGAAGTTCTGGAGTGCTACGATTGTCAATCCAAGCAGACTAAATATCTTCTATTTATATAGCCTGAGTTTATCATTACCACTCTTTATGTTCCAAATGATTTTTTCAAGGCTTCAACCATATAGGTGATTGCATCTCTACCTTGTTGCAGAGCTCCGTCCATAGCCAGAAATGGGTGAGGCATACCTGCCATAATTTTCAAATCAACTTCTACCCCTGCGTCTGTCAATTTCTTTCCATAAGCGACACCTTCATCCTTTAGAACATCTAGCTCCCCGACAACGATAAGTGCCGAGGGCTGTTTCTCCCACCCGTCTCTATAGAACAGCGGGCTTGACTCTGGCAACTCCCAAGTCGTAGGGTCTGGTAGATAATGTCTGCGGTACCACAACATCTTCTCGGATGGAAGTGCCGGAACAAACTCGCTGCTCTTCCAACTGGCAGTATTTTCGACCGTTGCTGTATTGTCCGTGACAGGTACTATAAGGAGCTGTACGTTGAACTTAGGTACGTTGGTTGACGAAAGCGCCTTGTGGCACACCACCGCCGTCAGGTTCCCACCCGCAGAACTACCTCCAATTGCAAATCTGTTTACGTCGAGGTTGAGAAGCTTGGAGCCTGCGGCGTGCAGCCATAGCGCAGCCTCCCAGCAGTCATGAACTGCTGCCGGAAATGGATCTTCAGGTGCAAGTCTACAGAAAGTTAATTTTGAGCATGGAAGTGGAAGTGGTTGATTTACCTGTAATCTACACTCACAACTACGCATTTTGCCCTGGCGCATAGATTTGTGCAAACAGTATTTTCTGTTTCGATGTTACCTAGCACCCATCCTCCGCCATGAAAATAAAGCATTAGAGGCCAACCATTTTGAGGAATGTCCCCTTCTGGCGTAAAAGCCCGAACGACAACATCTGGTCCCTCAGTCTCCTTCCTCTTGAATGATATATCCTCTGTCTTTCCTACAGGGAGTTTTGGCCCACCACCTGGAATCAGGACCCCCGAGGTACGCGAGGCTGCAACAGGCTGCAAATGAACTTGCTGCTTATCTATAATGTGGTCGTTGTAGAATTTGGCGTAATCCGGATGGATCTTGTCTGCCACGGAGGGGTGAAGAGGATATGGAGGTTGTGCCATTGTGTAGATTCTGCGGAGGATATTTGGAACTGATGGTCAAGTAATAATGATAATGGGGAGACGTTGAACCCATACCCTATGAGTTCTACATCGTGAACTAACGTTTCTGATACGTGATGTGTACAGTAACGTAACCTTGACTGGCAATGATGGGATGAAGTGAGGTCTGAACAGTGGGGGATTTCAGGGGTCGAATTCAGGTCACTGTATGCCAAGCTTGAGCTGGAGGGAGAGCTCTGGCTCGGGTGGCCGGTGTTTGTCACACTTTATTTTAGTTCGTTACACCAAACTTAATGAAGTTTATAACCAATTTGCCATTGTATATTTCTATCAATATAACATAGCGTAAAGAAGGAGAGCTGAATTAGACCACAGTAATGATTCTTATCGCCAAAACCTTAGGGTACTTCTCAAAGGTGGGAAAGGTGGGAGGAAACGACATACATCACTCCCATCAGGGATGAATGTAGGAGTAGTGCAAGCTAGCCTCCGTCTTTCGCTGGCATTGATACATTCAGTCCAAGTTCAGGCGATAACAACCGATTCAAGAGCTTTAAAACCAATTTCTTATTTCTGGATAACAAGCAAAGGAGCAGAAGGAAAAGATAACACGAGTATTGAGTCCCAGTTCCCCGTATATTATTGGAACGGTACCCCAGCCACCACAAATCTATGGCCTATTTCACTTCCAGCGCCATTGGATTGACAAACCTTGCCAAATGGAGACGACAGACATCAAGTCTGGTGTAGCCTACTCATTGCGAGCTGAGACAACCAGTCAATTTGTGCCATTCTTGTTTTCATCGATGAGCTGCTGCAGCTTCATCTCCCATAACTCGACTTCAGCAGCAGAGCTGAATGCCAGACTGAAATGCGGCAGTTCGGTGGTTGAAAGAATGAGGTTTAACATGTTTGCCGCTATCACAATAAATATCACTGTAAATAATCGTATCAATAGGGTAATCTCACCTTTGTCCGAGTGGGAAACTCGTAGCAGATGCTCCGTTACCAAAATGGACCCCTTGAGCGTATACTCCTCATCCGTATTCTTCTTTACGAATAGAAGGATCTTAGAAAATAGAAAACAATCGAATTTTTCGGAAGATACTTCATCGAGCCGTTTGCTAACAGATATAGAGGAGTTGTGCAAGTAAAGCTCACCGAAACTATGTGGACGACATACTTAATAGCAGATCAAGATATTGGGGGAAGACTTACGCCAATGTATCCAGTCCATGCCAGTCTACAACTCGAGATTTAAGGTCTTCTAGGCTTGACATAGTTCTGTGTATGAGATTCAATACTTTTCTGGTAAAATTTGTGATCCGTAAACATCAATCGGTCCACAATTGGGGTGGACACATTTATATCTGCATTTTATAAAGTGCTCGGTCGGAAGAGGGGCTGTCATGTAAGTGAGAGGCAAGACGTATCTAATTGTATGCATAGAAGAGGCAATGCAACTCCATTTAGAACACAGTGTAACCATCCAGTCATCCTTGTCACATCCGACCTCATGCAAATCCAATTTATGTGCAACTGAGCTGCCTTTTTAACAAATTAATTAAGTATGGTTTCTCCTAGGACGCGCGTTTAATATGAATCTGATCAATGAGGTTTGTTATCGCATGTCTAATATAGAAACTGAAAGATCTCTCGTACTGTGGAATAGGGGCTTTCTAAAATTAAAGCAGTATATGGTAGAGTTCCAATGAGAAAAAACAAGAAGCATTAGATTATTGGTCCCTTAATTAATATATAGGTCTTTAACGACATGTACTTCTTCCGTTTACACGTTCTAAGGAAATGGACAAAGGTCTTGAATGAAACTCCAAAATAAGTAGGCCGTTATTCAAATCATAGGGAGTCAATCACAGGATTTATCTGAGCCACGCTGATCAATTCTTCACGTCACTCATCTCTCTTACCCCAAGGTTCAGACATGTCCCTGTTGCCTCTGACAACATGCTCCTCCATCCAACTGACAGCTTGTACAAAAGCCTGCCTTTTGGCATAAATTTCAGCACGAGTCGTCACAGCTCTCCTGACCGCAAACCCATGCTTCACATGACTGTAAAGGTTGATCTGATAAGGTAGACCACTGCTCTTCAATATTCTCTCACTAATCTTCCTCTTTTCGTCAGTAAAAGCGACATCCTCATCCGCAGCGGCGATGCTCAGCGGTTTCGTGATTGCTTCCACCTGCACTTCTGTTGATCCAGCAGGATGTGCAATAAAGCCAGCCATTACCTGGTCTCCTACAAGGGTTTCTAACACCCAATATGCACCACGACAGAATCCCACCGTGCCAATCTTGGTGCAACCACGTTGTCGAAGGTAGTCAAGCGCCTCGCTGATCGCTCGCTTCGCTTCGGTCGATGATCCCGAGTGCGTTTGCACCGTGTCTTCGATCTCTTTTCCCTCTGCCCTGACTTTACCGTTGTAGTTTGCGACAATTGTTAGAAAGCCACATTCTGCAAATTGATCTGCTCTTGAAGTTGGTCAGGAGGTAGCTCGGAAAGGGTGAATAATATCAGTACATACAGTAGTCTGGAATTGTGCCAAATCCCACCCATATCTGATAGGTAGAGAATACCCACATCTTCATGAATGGTAACTCCATGTGCTTCAGCTATATAGACTGGGTAATTGGCTAAGATTTGGTCTTGGTGAATAGGATCTCCTCTAAATCGTCGCTTAGCAAGGTTCGCAATCAATTCGGCATGTTATTTGAACATACTCGTGTTGCACACCTACTTTGAAGTTAGTTTTGTAGGTAAAGATTTTTTTTTATCTTACCACCTGCATAACATTCAGCGCACGGAGGTAAGGCAGCCATTATTTTGCTTGTGTCTCTTAGAAAATTCGTGATCTGTCTATGCTAGTTGCGTGATATAAAATTCGGATAAATGTACAAAGTAGAGTAGATTAAACGATCGCTCCCAAAATATTTGGAAACATGGAGAGATTTGTTTCTTATCATATAGTAAGAAATCATAATTGCGCGATTAGTTTAATAGTTAGTCAAAAAAGTAAGACGGGTTAATATAGCACCTATCCACCTCTCAATAAGAAGTGGCACTCGCCCGAAGAGGAACATATTAGCTGTGGCCCAAGCTTCCAAGGATTAAATAAAAATCTTTCGGAACTTCTAGGTATACTAAAAATAGATTCTATCAACCTCAACATGTCAAGAATATTAACATAATCACGTGACAGTATGATAATTTTATGGATCACATAATTTAACTTGATGTTTTTGTTTTCAATATCATCCGTCTTGCGGGTTTGAGGTAACTGGGAGAATCCATACTGATAAAGGCTGGAGGTTGCAGGTAGGAAAGTCGCTTTGGATACCATTTGCTGTCCCAAATTAGGCGACGGAAAATCAAAGAAACCGGGTTTGAAACTGTCATCTCAACATAACCTCAGCATACGTCAACAACAAAGGAAACCATTTCAGCTATGCATGAACAGAAATTTTATAGATATACTCATGGTTATTGAGAAAGGGTATCAATATGCCCATATCTCTAGAGAACGGTGTTCGGGGCAGAGAGGATGGAAATGGTAACAGCTGGCCTGAAAGGGGGAACATTGGAGAACGTGACATACCGCAAGAAGAAACAAGCCGCGTCGGTGCGACTCATTTCAAAGATCAACTTCAACAGGCTTATGAGAAGAACTCGCGTTTAGCTGTCCAAGATGTTCACCAACTTCCTTCACCATCACCGACCCCCTCTCCTCGGAGTGCTTCACCGTCTTTGGTCATCACAGATAGCTCAATAGAGGTGGGCAATGGTGGAACGTTTTCACCCAGATCCCGGGGGAACAGTCATTCTGAATCGTATGCAAAGTCGCGACAGAACTTTGGATCGGGTGTTATTGAGGAGACATTAGTGTCCCCCCTCCCCATATCCAAGATCTTACCCCCGCTTGAGCTTCATGATATTCCGGAGGAAAAGATTAGGAAGACGAGACGACCTTCGGCCTCTAAATCACCAACGGAAGACAAAGTTCTCAAGTTGACTGCATCTGAAATAACGGAGTTGACTTCAGCACCGGATTCTTTACCTATAAGCTCCTCAAGAAGACCGTCCGTCTCAGGCCAACCAGGACTCGCACCGTCACCAGTGATTGAGAGGAGAGGTTCTGCATCCGATGCTCCTCGGCCAAGACTCGACGAACAAAAGAAGCATGAATCCAGAAGGGGGACCGTTGGCATGGAAGCCCTGAAAATCGATTCTCATATCGACCGCCGACTGGTTGGCCCTGAGGTATCATCAGCACCAGCGAGTATTCACAAACGACCTGTTTTTTCATCACGAGCCATATCTACACCTCCTATAGCCAGCAATCGCATGTCATCTTATTCCAAGGCAACATCAGGCCAAGCGTCACCCAAGCGGAAAGCAGTGCATCCAGCAATTCGACCTGACCACTTAGATTTGAATGGGATTCGAACCCCAGGATCTGCAGCAAAGCCACCAGTACCAGACCTTCCGTCACCGTTACCCCAATCCATCCCACTACCTCCGATGTCTATACCAACTTACCTTCAACTCGAACTTTCATCTTCTAGACCATCACCATTGTACATATATAGATCAGCCGCCAGCGAATTCCCTTACGAATCTTCCAAGATCAAATTTGAGCGATTGCTTAATTTTCTGTTATTACCACCTCAATTAGAGCAGGTCCTCTTCTTTGGATCCCTTGCATGTTTAGACGCATTGCTATACACGTTTACTATTTTGCCTTTGCGGTTTTTTAAAGCCCTTGCTGTATTGGTTAGGTGGTGGTTTCAAGTTTTGGCAAAGGAAGCTCGTTTCATCGGCGGATTTGTCTGGCATGGTGCAGGGAGAATGTGGGATCGTCGGCGAGAGAGAAGTGGTAGCAGTGCAGGTTCCCCATCTCGCTCAAGAAGTGTATCAAGAGTACGTCGGCCTGCAGCTTCGACAAACCCATCATATCAAACGCAACCGTTACGAACGCCTTCTGGAAACCCCAGTATGGATCAGTTCAAAGCTGAGTTAGAGAGAAAATCCAGACAGGGATGGAGCCGCAAGCACCGACGGACGAAATCTCAGCCTTCGACATTGTCCTCGAATCATAAAGCTGATTTGCTTCAAGGAGCTGTTATCATATGTAGCTGTATCATTTTGCTCAAGTTTGATGCTAGTAGAATGTATCATAGCATCAAGGGACAAGCTGCAATAAAGCTTTATGTCATATATAACTTGCTGGAGGTAATTTTCAATACATCTACTTAAGACTCAAACTAACAAGACATAGGTTTGCGACAAACTCTTCTCTGCACTCGGCCAAGATATCTTCGAATGCCTCTTCTCCGACGAAACCCTCGAACGCGACTCCTATGGCCGTAGTAAGATTCTTCGTCCCCTCGGCATGTTCATCCTAGCTCTCATATACAATGTAATCCACGCCGCTGCCCTCTTCTACCAAGTAATCACCCTCAATGTGGCGGTGAACTCATATTCCAACGCTCTCCTTACCTTGCTGCTCTCCAACCAATTTGTCGAAATCAAATCCTCCGTCTTCAAAAAGATAGAAAAAGATAATCTCTTCCAAATGACCTGCGCCGACATTGTAGAGCGCTTCACGCTCTGGTTCATGCTCGTCATTATCGCACTCCGTAACATCGTTGAAGTTGGTGGTCTCTCCGTCCTCAGCGGTGAAGGCCCCTCCGAATCCCTCAGGGATACCGTTCCCATCCGCGGAAGTTCCATATTCCCTAACATTACTATCCTGCCCGACTGGACAGGTGAAGTGGTTTCCCCCTTCATCATGGTAATCGGTAGCGAGATGCTCGTCGACTGGATCAAACATTCCTACATTTCCAAATTCAACGGGGTAAAACCCGCAGTCTACAAACGCTATCTAGATGTCCTAGCGAAAGACTATTATACTAATGCCTTCGTCAACCAAAACCTCATCAAACGTCTTGGTCTCCCTGTCATCCCTCTCTCCTGCTTATTCATCCGTTCCTCGGTGCAGACATACAACATGTTCCTCGCAACCCATATCCCGCCTCCCATTCCAAGTACCACGGCTTTAGCACTTGAGTCTCCAGCCGGAGCCACACCTATCACCACCGCCGCGCTCGCCCATTTCGACGACCTGATCCGTCGCGCCTTGGGACGCTCGACATTCAACCTCCCCTCTCCCTACCCCTCGACCTGGTATCTTCCCTCAGCCGACGACGTCATCGCCGCCTTGACCATGCTCACATTCTTCCTCGTCGCCTATTTCGTCCTGCTCGCCCTTAAGCTAGTGCTCGGCATGTTCCTGCTCAAGTTCGCGCGGAACCGATACAGCGACATGAAGTCCCGCGAAGGCGCGAACACGGTCTACGAGACGGGCGGCAAGCGGGTGGGCGGCTGGGGAATGGTGGAGGTGGACGAGGCGAAGAGAAGGTGGTTTTATGAAGATGATCCAGAGACGCTGGCTAAGATCCGCGAGAAGGAACGTGTGGGCAGGGAGAAGGCCGAGAAGGCTGGCGGCGCCGAGGTCAATTTCGACAAGATTAGTAGATACGAGATGAGTGCGAAGCGGATTTGGTAGATTAGTAGATTGGTAGCTGGAACTGGTGCGGGAAATAGTGAGTGATCAGAGAGCCACTCGGGGGGAGTGTATATACGTTCGATTAATAGAATTATCTTTTACTTGTTAAATTAGTATTAGGATAATTTGAGGAACCAATAGGCTCAAGATGTCTGTTACTTTTGCTGTACATGTATTATCTAGTGAGGTCTGCAAGTTCTTTACTACCACCCCTAACCCGCCGCTGAGAAAAACTGCAAGCATCAAGCAGCTCTAACTTTGCAAGTCATGGAATTGAAATTACACGTCAGTTTGAGAATGAGAAATTCAACTATAAAGGACAATGATGATGTCATACATTCTAGAATATCTATTTGCTTTTAGCTTAAGATGGGTTTTAGACCCGAGAACGCCCCGACTTTCTTGAGAAAAGCATGTACATGTGTTTATACAAGCAACCCACTAGAAGCAAAACCCCATGCTCCACGCTCAAGCAAGCAATATACCCTACTTCGAAAATCCACACTTAACGGCTGCCCAAACGTCCAAAAACCTTGCAAAAAATCTCGCGACTCCTCAGCAGATTCTTCACTCTCAACCGCTCATTGTCAAGGTGTGCACTATCACTCGCCTGTCCACAAGGTAGATGAGCAGCTGGAGCACCGAATTCCTTCTCTAGGAATCGAATTGAGGGGATCGAGCCTCCCTCGCGAATATAGAGAGGCTTACGGCCTATCGAGCGTGGTGGTATGGGTGGCGTGATAGAAATGGGGGTGATCGATTGAGTGAGTGAAGAAATAGATGAGTTGCGACGGGGAATAGTCGGTGCACGGCTTATTGGCGGGGGAGATGGTACATATCGTGAATTGTTATCACTGCCGCTTGTTAAGGTAGTTGTTGTTGTAGGACTGGGTTTGAGACTTGGGCTTTGAGTGGGTGATGGCGCGGGAATTTTGGTCTTCGGACTGGTGACGGAAGAACGGCGACTATCCCCCAGGGGTCCCCAGACTTCCATGATAGCTTCTTCAAGGGTACGGAATATCTCGTTTTCGGGATCGCCGAGCCAGGCGTCAGCAGTATTGTCGATTGTGATGCTAAGATGGTTGTGGGTGTCTAGCTCTGAAAAGCGGGAGTGGAGAAAAGCTTCGAGAGAAATAGCAACATCTTCGACTTCTTGGTTGGGGACGAGACGGAGGGATATAGCTGCTGATGCATGAGACGAAACCAAGGACCCATCGGGACCGGAAACCCTGTAGCGATGGATAGTGAGGTTAGGTTCTCTCCAGCGAGCCATGAGAGACGCTTTCAATGTGTTGGCGGGGCCAAGTGCAGGATTGCGACGAATCAAAGTATCCGTAATATCGTCATAACGAGCTTCCTCTGTGGCAGTGAGTGGGAGGATATTGTCGTAGAAATTTGGGATCTGTATCCGGTTATGTAGACCCTTCAGCTTTGCAAGAACTGCAGTCAAATCAAAAAGTGGCTCATCCATCATAAATGATCCATCGACTCCAGAATGCATATCAGGATGATTAGAATCAACTTTGACAGTTGCATGGAGAACACCTCGCAAACCATACGTCAAGCAAGGAACATCATCATCCAGCCAATACGAGTTGGCCAGAATTATGTAGTCGATATCACCGATGAGTTCTTTGTGACGGCGTACAGCTTCCTTGAATCCCCTGGAGCCAGACTCTTCTTCGCCTTCAATGAGAAATGTAATGTCAGAATCTAGTGACTTATTTTGGACCAAATCAACAACACCGTAGAGCGCCGCCATAATTGGGCCTTTATTATCAGAAACACCACGACCGTACAAATATCCATTGACACCCTTCATCTCAAAGGGATCGATGATCCATTTCCCCAGCTTGTCATCAGCTGGAACTACGTCATCTGAAACTATTAGCAGTGAAATCAAGAAGGTGCAGAGTACCTACAATGGCCGTAGAAGAGTATCTTCTTTCGGTTACCAGAAGTAGCAGGATTTCCCTTGAATTTGGCATACACGACTGGATTACCACGGTTGTCTGTGTTCAACATTTCAGTCTGAGCACCATGCTTCTTAAAAAGCGTTCGCAGGAATGTAGCACCCCGTCGACAGTCCTCAGCATGATCCGGACGTGAAGAAATGGTCTTGAAGGAGACAAATTCTTGTAGTGATTTAATCAGTTGATTTTCATGAACATCCACCTTGGAATATGTTCCAGAGTTGCAGCCGGAAATGTTCCATATCGACACAGAGTTGTCCGTCGCCCCAGTGATGTAGAACTGTTGCTTGTTGTATGTCGTGATAGCTGATGCTAGAATTCGACCTTCGTGCGCCTTCCATCTCTTTACGCAGTGGTACTTTTGGCTAAGCGTGGATGAGGTTTGATACTTCCCATATTGAGCCGTAGTGTATTTCTACAAAGGTTAGCCTTATGTACACTAGCAATCATTTTCCTATTTCTTACTCTAGCAAAGCCAGTTGATCCAGCACTCCAGAGATACCCC